>Ga0307278_10000091_pt1 | contig 43115 bp, 43 predicted proteins | sample ER_DNA_117_FD_194482 | JGI IMG/M metagenome (GOLD analysis project Ga0307278, IMG submission 194482) | Bulk soil microbial communities from the East River watershed near Crested Butte, Colorado, United States - ER_DNA_117 | ecosystem: Environmental > Terrestrial > Soil > Floodplain | place... | reverse complement strand
GAACGGCCTCAGCGCAACCGCTGGCATCCAGGAGACTGGCACAGGCCTTTTCGCGCAGCACTCCTGCAACACCGCTGTGCTAACGCCCGGGCTTCGCCTGAACTACACCTATGGCCTGCCTCCTCCGCCGCCGCCGCCTCCGCCGCCTCCGCCTCCTCCGCCTCCTCCTCCGCCTCCGCCACCACCACCACCACCGCCTCCTCCGCCTCCACCACCGCCACCTCCACCTCCGCCACCTCCACCACCTCCTCCTCCTCCTCCTCCACCCCCGCCTCCGCCACCGCCACCACCTCCGCCACGGGTGCACTGCCGGGTGCCGAGTGTGATCGGCCTCATGCTCCCGAAGGCGAAGCAGCGGATCCGCGCTAGGAACTGCTCGGTTGGAATCATCCGGCGCGCTCGCTCCCGGCGACGAGGTCACGTGATCGGCCAGAGCCCGAAGGCCGGATCAGTCAGACGCCGCGGCTTCCCGGTCAACCTGGTGGTCGGCCGCAGGTAACGCGATCGAACAAGCGAACAACACGAGGCGCCGGCGAGAGCCGGCGCCTCTTCCTTGCGAGCTGGGTGTTATCACTGAGGGGTAGAGATGATGGGACGCGGTAAGCGGCGCCTTATCTGGCTCAGCGTCGGCGGGACGCTGGTTCTGGCCATGGCACTGCTCTGGCCCGGCTCGGCCGCGGCCGAGGACGTCAGCTACACGACGAACACGCAGACCGGCCAGGCGATCATCTCGGGCACGCAGGACATCGGGAACCACTGCGATGACTGCACGGCCTCGATCGTGCTCCCGTTCCCCGTTTCGATTTACGGGAGCCAGTACACGAGCGTGAGCGTGAGCTCGAACGGCAATCTCCAGTTCATCACTGACAACAGCGGCTGGTCGACAGGTTGCGTCTCGATGCCGATCAACGGGCTCGAGCGCTCATTCGTGCTCTACCAGGACGATCTTCATACCGACGGCGCAAACGGGGGCGTCTTCACCGCGACCATCGGCAGCCCACCGAACCGGCAGTTCGTCATCGAGTGGCGGACGACGTATGACAATCGCACGGGAACGGCCAACTTCGAAGCCCTCTTCGCGGAGGGCTCGGACACGCTCTCCGTCATCTACGGGCAAACTGCCGACGCCGGCCTCGAGGAGACGAGTGGAATCCAGGCCTCGGATCTCGGCCCCTTCACCCAGTTCTCGTGTGGAGATCCAACGCTCGTCAGCGGTCTGCGCGTGAACTACGTTCCGGTCGCCGGCCCTCCGCCTCCTCCACCGCCACCGCCACCGCCACCGCCACCGCCTCCTCCGCCTCCACCGCCACCGCCACCACCGCCACCGCCACCCTCACCGGTGCGTTGCCGGGTGCCGAAGGTGGTTGGCCTGAGGCTGGCGAGGGCGAAGCGGAAGATCCGCGTCCGACACTGCTCGGTCGGACGGATCCGGCGCGCTCGCTCGAGGCGACTGGGCCGCGTAATCGCCCAGAACCCGAGGGCTGGAGCGGTGAGGCGCCGCGGCTATCCGGTCCGGCTCGTCGTCGGCCGGCGGTAAGCAGAGCTAGCTCACGAGTAGCTCTGGCGCAGACGCACGAGCGCCTCGCGACCGGGCCCGCGCTCCGCCGCGGCGACCTCGCCGACGAACAAGGTGTGGTCGCCCGTCGCGTGCTCGCTCGCAACCTCGCACTCGATCCACCCGAGCGCACCCTCGAGGAGAGGTGCGCCGAGAGTCCCGTTTCGGGCTTCGATGCGGTTCCAGAGCCCGATCGGCGGCACGCCGCGGGCGAAATGCTGAGCGAGGTGGTCCTGCCCGGCGGCGAGGATGCTGACCGCGAACGCGCCCGCTTCGCGCACGAGCTCGTGCAAGGCGGCGTGTTGGGCGACGGCAACTCCGACAAGCGGCGGATCGAGCGAGAGCGAGGCGAACGACGTGATGGTGAGCCCGACACGCTGGCCGTTCGCATCGACGGTGACGACGACGACCGGAGCGGGCACGTCCCGCATGAGCGCCCGAAGGTCGTCGCCGGTGGTCACGGCGGCAATCGTAGGCTAGGAAGCCGGCGCTACTTGACGCGACACTTGTCGTTCGTGAAGAGGCTCGCCTGTTCCTCGTTCGCAACGGCGTCAAGGTCGGAGTCGAACGGCCCTGGAGCCAACCCCGTCCAGAAGAGAATCGGCGTCACGCCCGGACCCATGACCGACGTGCGGTAGGCGTCGCCCTTCCCGATCGGGCGGCTCCCGTGTGGGTAGAAGCCGTAGCAGAAGGCGCCGCTCCCACGGTGGGTCAAGAAACCGTTCTCGCGTTTCCAACCACGCCCGTAGCGCGAGTTGTAGGTGTCCACGAAGACGTTTCGGCCCCAGTTGTCGAGCGGCGAGCCGTAGCGCGTGGCCTTGAAGCCGTAGACGCCCTTCCCCCGATAACGGAGCCAGCCGTAGAGATGGTCGAAGCGCCGGTAGACCCAGTCGACCTTGACGACGAACTCGGGCAGGTCGCCCGACCAGTGCGAGAGGTGCAGCTCCACCGACGATTGCGTCGGCGTCGGGCGCAGTCCGTAGGGCGGAAGCAGCCGCCGCCATTTCTGGATCACCCAGTGTGAGCCGTCCGGTGCCGTGCAGCCGGCGGCCATCCACTCGAGCTCCGGCCCCTCATAAGGGCCACAGGCGTTCCTGAAGCCGCGCCAGATGTCCCGGTGCCGCGAGCCCCAGCCGCCCGAGTAGTCGAGCCGGAAGGAAACTTGCCTGCGCCCCCGGGCCGGCGTCCGCGCGTTGATCGCGCCCCAGGCCAGCGTGTGGTGCACCTGTCCCCCGGTGCGATACGTGAGCAGCGCGACACCACTGCGGTTCACCGCGAGCCTGACGCCCGTTGCGTTGCGCGTGATCATCTGCGACGCGGAGGCAGGGCCGGGCAGCGCGATAAAGGCGGCAACGACAAGGATGACAGGAACGCGATATCGCACCTTTGACCCCCGGTAGGAGCGTTGACTGGGCCGACGCTTCCTAGATCGGGCGCAAGGTAGCGGAAGGCAAGCTTCTTCGCCGGTTTGAGGGATCTCACTCGCTCAGAAGCTCGTCTGCGAGCAGGGTGCACGCGAACCAGCGCCAGGCGAGCTCCTGGTCGGCGACGAGCCGTTCGAGGTGCGCAGAGACCTCGGGTAGGCCCTTCACCGTGTCGCGGAGCGAGGCGAGGCCTTCGGCAAGAGCCGCCTTCCGGGCGGGGCTGGCGAGGTCGGCGCCGAGCGCCTTCACGGCCCTGCCGTCCGGCTCGGGCTCTCTCCGTGGGTCGCCGCCCGCGGCGAGCAGTTGCACCGCCCGGCGGCGGGCGCCGCGCAACTCGTGCTCGTCGAGCTCGACCGCCTGCCCGCCGAGCAAGGCAAGCGAAACGTCGATCTGCACCGGCTCACCCGCGGCCAGCCTCGCCTCGAGCTCGGCCAGGAACGCGCGCTCGGCGGATTCCTCCATCGCCCCAGAATATGCCGGACATGTCCCGTGTCTGACACCGGACATGGTAAGAAGGGACTGGCGTTACACCGTTACGCCGAATGGGGATAGCCGAACCGATGAGCGCAGATCCGATCTCCGCCCTGCTCGAGCACGGCTCCGAGGCCGGCTGCGTCGAGATCTCCGAGCTGAACGAGCTCGTCGAGGCGCAACATCTCGGCGACGAAGAGGTGGCGCGCATCTACGAGCAGCTCGAGGAGCGCGGGATCGACGTCCGCGACGACTGCGGGCGCGAGCAAGCCGAGAGCACGTACGTCAACGGCGAACTCGCGACCGCGACCACGGACGCCCTTCAGCTCTTCCTGAACGAGCTGGCGCGCTACCCGCTGCTGACCGCGGAGCAGGAGGTGGAGCTCGCGAAGCGCATCGAGCGCGGCGACAAAGCCGCGAAGGATCGAATGGTGAACTCGAACCTGCGCCTCGTCGTCTCGATCGCCAAGAAGTACCAGGGGCACGGGCTCTCGCTGCTCGATCTCATCCAGGAGGGGATCATCGGGCTGATCAGGGCAGTCGAGAAGTTCGACTGGCGCCGCGGCTACAAGTTCTCGACGTACGCGACTTGGTGGATCCGCCAGGCCGTGCAGCGAGGCGTCGCGAACAAGGCGCGCACGATCCGCATGCCCGTCCACATCGTCGACCGGGAGCGGAAGATCGCCCGTGCCGAAAGAGAGCTGCACGCGAAGCTGGGGCGGGGCCCGACCCTCGAGGAGATCGCCAAGTCCGCGAAGCTGCCCCTGAAGCAGGTGCGCGAGGTGCAGGATGCGGCGAGAGCTGTGACGAGCCTCGATCGCCCCGTCGGCGACGAGGGTGCCGCTGCTTTGGGTGATCTCGTCGCCGGTGGCGAAGCCCCTCCGGAGGAGGAGCTCGAGATCAGCCTGCGCCAGGAAGCCCTCCGCCGCGCAGTCGCAGAGCTACCGGATCGCGAGCGCGACGTCCTGAAGATGCGCTTCGGCCTGAATGGAGATCCCGATCCGCAGTCGCTCGAGGCAATCGGCAAGGAGCTCGGCCTGACCCGCGAGCGGGTGCGCCAGATCGAGACCGAGGCGCTGCGTAGGCTCGCGGTCAGCCGCGAGCTGGAAGCGGTGCGGGCCGCCTGACCCGGGCGGGTTACTGGAGGAGATAGGCGACGGTGATGCCGACGAGCGTTGCCGCGCCGCCAAGGGCCATCGTTCCCCGGCCGCGGGCGAGGAGCTGGGCGGTGCGCATGCTCCGAGCCCGGGTTGGGAGCGCGGAGACGGCCAGCAGCGCGATCCCGAGTCCGAGCAGCACCAGGAGCCACCCCGAGGTCCCTGCCTGCGTCCACGTGAACCGCGCGCCGAGCACGCCGTGGCGGCGGTTCGAGGAACTAGGTTTCTTCGCCGTCTTGGTTCCGCCCGCGAGGTCTTTGGCCTGAGGCGCCCAGCCCGCGGACGATCCCTGGGCGGCGAAGGCCTGGAACGCCGGCCCAGTGCAGGCATTCTCGCGCCTGGCGGCGACGATCTCTCTCTTGTTCGCGCGCGTGACCACCACCACTCGCGTGTCGAGCACAGCTCTGCGACCCGGGAGCAAACGCGCGCTGATGCGATAGGTGCCAGGGCCGAGTTGCCTCCGGTCGACGCGGCCCCTGAAGGGGACACGGTTCAGACCAGGGTGGCCTCGGACGCGGAAGCGGCCGATTCGCCGACACTCCGGGGCGACCTGAAAGACGACGAGCTCGACGAGCGCGGGTCTCGTCAGCACGAACATCAGCGTCGTCCGGCGGCTTCGCCTGGGACCCGTGCGCGAGAGCCAGTCCCTGGAGAAGTGCAGCCGATACACCTTGGTGGGGCGAGAGAAGCCCGACCCCGATCTGGGAGAGGACATCCCGGCGCTGCCGCTTGTCGGGTGCGAGCTGCCGGCGGACGAGGATGCCGTCCCGCTACCCCCTGCACTTGGTAGCGAGGGCTGGGAGGGCGGGGGTGGGACCGGCACTCCGGGCGGCGGCGGAACCGGCGCGGGCGGCACGGGTGGCACCGGAGGCAAGGGCGGCACCGGCGGTGGAGGCGGCAAGGGTGGTGGCGGCAAGGGCGGCGGCGGCAACGGCAGCGTGGGAACCGTGATCGTCGGCAGCGTGATGGTCGGCAGCCCCGGAAGGACGGCTCCGGCCGAAGTGACCCAGCCGGCCAAGAGCCCTGTAGTCAGCAGAGAAAGGCGCAGCAAATGACGCCGCAACCGTGCCACCGTTAGTACAACGGTCGAAGCAGGACGAGGGTTTCGCCCAATAGCTAAGCGTTGCCCGCGGTTCGCACGGCGGCGGCCTCGTACTCGTCGTGACGTCGCGGCCAACCCTCGAAGTTCTCACCGCGTCCCTGCGGCGCTCTGTCCAGCAGCTGCCAGGTGGCGTTCAACGCGTCGGTTCCGCGGTCGTAGGTCGAGTAAGTGTGGTAGACGACTCCCTCCTCGAGGGCGAAAGCGCTCAGTCCGTGCAGCTCTTGCTCGCGGAGGTCGATGTCCCCGTGCTTCGCTGTTCCGAAGTTGAAGCCCTTGCCGCTTCGGCGCTCGTCCTCGGTGAACACCGCGAAGTCGAGGTTGAAGTCGCTCTCGCCGAAGGAAACCCACGGAAAGCTCCAGCCCATGCGGCGCTTGTACGCGTTCAGCCGCTCGAGCGGCGCCCGGGACACGGCGACGAACGTCACGTCGTGGTAGGGGAGGTGGACGACTGCTCCGTCGAGCGAATCGGCCGTGTACGAACAGCCCGGGCAGCCCGCCTCCGGCCACCCCTCGACCGATGGCCCGAACATGAAGTGGTAGACGAGCAGCTGGGAGCGTCCCTCGAACAGATCCGCCAGCCTCTTCGTCCCGTCGTTCGACTCGAATGTGTATTCCTTGTCGACGGGCACCCACGGCAGCTCCTGCCGCTCTCGCGCCAGCTGGTCGCTGCGGCGGGTCAGCTCCTTCTCTCGTTCGAGTAGCTCGGTCCGGGCGGCGAGCCACTCTTCGCGGGTTCCCTTTCGCTGCGTCATCGGCTTACCTCCTCGGTTGCGACAGGATGCAGCGTATGTCCCGCAGAGCCGTGACAACGCGCCTACGCGCCGCGGAAGTGCGCCCGAAGGGGCGAACCGATCTCCTCACGGTGGCTGCGGTGCAGCCATGGGCGCGCGAGCGGCAGCGTCGCGATCGCGAGCGTCGCCCCCGCGACCAAAGCGGCCGCGACGACGAACCCACGAATCCGAGCGCCCGCAGACCGCGAGGCGTTGGTGATGTCTGCACCGATCAGCTGCGGCAGGCGTAGTGCGTATCCGAGCACGTGTGCAGACATCGCGAAGAACCAGATCTTGAAGCTGGCTGTGTGGATGGCGAGCACCCGTTCGCCGCCGGGCCCGACGACGAGCAACGCGACACCGCTGACAAAGAGGCCCAGGGTGGAAGCGACCACGAACGGCGCGACGAGCATGCGCATCAACAACTTCGGAGGGCCATCGAGCCGGTAACCCTCATCACGAAGGTAGTAGCGCGCGAAGCGGTAACCCGTGCTCGCGAGCTTCAATGCGACGGGCGGGATCAAGAGCACGCCGAGGAAGATGTGCACCGAGAGCAGCGAGTCGAGCGCGAGCAGCGTTGCGCCTTCGGCCGCGAGCAGCACCAGCAGCACAGCGGCCGTCGCCGCAGTGAGCCGGCGGTTGCCTTCGGTCCCGCCGACGAACAGACGGCCGAGCATCGCCTTCATGCGCCCGGCGTGGCCACGGGGTGCCGTCGCGCCTTCCATTCGCGTTATTTCAGCAGACGAAGGGAGGAGCGGAGCGCCCCCATGTGAGGGCACGCACTGTCCGGACTCGGACTCCTTCGCGTCGAACTGCCATGCCCTCAGGTCGAGGCGACACGTGCTCTCTGGAATCATGGCGATGTGACCGCCGATGAGAACGCGCCTCGACTACGAAGCGGCTCTACGCGCGTTTGAACTGCTTACGCGACGGAGCGGTGTGAGTGGCTGAGACGCTCACTTCAGCCCTGAAGGAACGACTGCGCAGGGTCCTCGACCAGCAGCCTGTGACCGAGGCAGAGTTGCGGAAGCTGTCCGAGGAAGGACGCGCCTGCGCTCTGATCCTCGAGTCCCTGCTCAAGCGCGACGAGAAGAGACTTGTCGAGCTTGGTTCTGACCCAGGAAGCTCGCTCGCTGACGTTGCCGCCGCTTTGCGCGACGCGAAGGAGATCCGGCCTGATCTCGATGAGCTTCAGACACTCCTCGCAGAGTTGCAGGCTCATGCGCGGAAGTTTCGAGCATCCTGGCTCACCACGCCTTAGCGGCCTGACGTGTCAACGAAGCGGCGGGGGTGAGATTCGAACTCACGGGACCCTTCCGGGCCCAACGGTTTTCAAGACCGCCCCGTTCGACCGCTCCGGCACCCCGCCGTCAGGCGATGGTAGCTAGGCCTCGGGTCGGATCCGCTCCGGCGCGCCGTACCCCAGGAGCACGTCCGGAACCGCGCCCTGGAAGTTCTCGAGGATCGCGAGCGCCCAGCGGTCGGTGACCGCCGTCCCGTTCAGCGTGTGCACGTGCTCGAGCGAGCCGTCGCGCCGGAAGCGGGTGCCGAGCCGGCGGGCCTGGAAGTCCGTGGTGTTCGAGCATGAGGTCAGCTCGCGGTAGCGCTCCTGGCTCGGGAACCACGCCTCGATGTCGTAGCGCTTGGCCGCCGCCGAGCTGAGCTCGCCGACGGCGATGTTCAGCACACGGTAGGGGAGGCCGAGCTCTTGCACGAGCGCTTCCTCGATCGCGAGCAGCCGCTCGTGCTCGTCCCACGACTCCTCCGGAGCGACGTACGAGAACATCTCCACCTTGTTGAACTGGTGGACGCGGAACATCCCGCGCGTGTCGCGCCCCGCGGCGCCGGCCTCGCGCCTGAAGTTGGTCGTGAACGCCGTGTAGCGCAGCGGCAGCTCGTTCGCCTCGAGGATCTCGCCCATGTGCAGTCCGGCCAGCGCGACCTCCGAGGTGCCGGTCAGGAAAAGCCCGTCTTCGCCGATCTCGTAGTACTCGTTCTTCTCGGCAGGGAAGAATCCAGTGCCGTACATCGCTTCCTCGCGGACGAGCACAGGCGGGAGAGCCGGCGTGAAGCCTTCGGACACCGCCCGGTCGAGCGCCCAGCGGTAGAGCGCGAGCGCGAGCAGGGCCGTGTCCCCGATCAGGTACCCGAAGCGTGATCCCGAGACCCGCGCCGCGCGCTCCATGTCGAAGCGGCCGAGCTCGATGTGCTCCTTCGGGTCCGCGAGCTGAGGCGGATCGCCGACGACCCGGACGACCTCGGCGTCCTCCTCGGTCTCCCCGTCCGGGACCGACTCGTGCGGGGGGTTCGGCACCTGGGCCAGCAGCTCGTCGCGCTCCGACTCGGCCGCCGCGAGCTCGTCCTCGAGCCGCCTGAGCTCCTCCTTCACCTGCTTCAGCTCCTCGACCTGCTCCGGGCTCGGCTTGCCCTGGATCTTCTGGCGCGAGCGCAGCTCGTCGACCTGGGGGACGAGCTCGCGCCACCCTGCGTCAGCTTCGAGCATCCGGTCGAACGCCTCGCCCGCGCCTTTACGGGCGACGGCGGCCCGGAAGCCGTCCGGGTCGCCCCGCGCAGCCTTGAGGTCAATCACTTCTGGGTGAGAAAGGCTACGAGGTCGGCGATCTGCTTCGCAGTGAGCTGCGAGCCATAGTTCTGGGGCATGATGTTCGGCTGGAACCCCGAAGCGATCTCCGCGTTCGGATCGGTGATCGACGTCTTCACGAACTCGGCGTCCTTGTCCTTGAGGACCTCGTCGAGATTGGGGCCGATCTTGCCGTTCGTGCCCGCTGCCTTGAAGGTATGGCAGCCGCCGCAGCCGTTGTCGACAAAGACTTTCTTCCCCTCGGCCGGGTTGCCCTTGGCCGCCTTCGGCAGCGTGCCCTCGACCGAGCCGGTCGGCGAGACGGTCTTCTCGCCCCCGCAGCCGGCAAGCAGGAGCGCGCCGAAGACGATCAGGAGAGCCCGAGCCACGAGCGGCGAGTCTACTGGACGCGCCGAGCGTCTTTCCAGAAGCGAAGCGCGCCGCAGGAGAGCGCGCCCCAGGCCGCGACATCGCGGGGGGAATCGTTCACGAGCAGCGAGACCGCGATCGCAACGAGCACGGCGTCCACCGTCGCGAAGCGCGGGCGCCGCAGCGCGATCCAGACGAGAGCCGCCAGCGAGACCGGGATGATGATCGCCGCGTGGAGCGACGAGAACACCCCGCCGGCCGAGAGCCGCAGGCGATGACCGATGTGGCCGACTAGGTCGATCGGCCCCCCGCCGACGGCGCGCGTCACATGGCTCTCGCCGCCAAGCGCCGCGTCCAGGCCGACGAGGACGAGACCGGCGGCGATCGCTCCCGCTCCGGCGAGGGCCAAATTGCGAGCGGTCAGCGGGATCTCGCGGAGCCGCAACCAGAGAAAGGCAAAGCCGATGCCGAGGACCAGGACGCCGCCTCCATCCGCGCCGGCGAAGCTGGCGCCGACGGTCACGAGCGCGAGCAAAGCCACGGGGGCGAGAGCCCACAGGCCGAGCAGCGTTGCCGGGAGCAGAGCCGGCACGAGCAGCATCGTCTCGACCTGGTTCTGGAAGCCGTAGAAGCGCCCGCCGTTCTCGGGCCGGGCCCCGATGGCCGCGAACGAGCTCGTCTCGGTCGAGATCGCGAAGGTGACCAGGTAGATCGGGAGGATCGCGAGCAGGGCGACCGCGAGCGCGCGCCGGTTTCCGGTGACAGCGGCGGCGGTCGGCGCGCCGAGGCCGACGATCGCGACCAGGGAGAGGAGAGTCGTCGTCGGGGCGCTCACCTCGAGCGCGCTCAGGCCGAGGGCGCCGGCGAGTCCGACAGGGGCGGTCAGCAACCCGGCGCGGCCGAGGAACGGAGAGCGAAGCGCCAGCGCCAAGAGCGCGAAGATCCCGATGAAGGCGCCGAGGAGCACGCTCGCCTTCGTTCTCGTGTCGTGCGCGCGGTCCAGCCGCCGTTCCAGGGCAGCCAGTCGTCTCTCCGGATCGCTCTCGGGCCGCCCAGTGACCGGCGGTTCCTTGCGCTCCAGGAGTGCCTTGGCGGTCGGCTCGAGGTCGTAGACGGAGACGAGGCCCGGAATTCGCGTGCGGTCGGACACGAGCAGCGAGCCCGGGGGATAGCCGGGGCCCTCGATCCAGACTCGCTCCAACCGGTCGTACTCGTGCTTTGCGGCGCGCGGGAGCGTGACGTAGAACGTCCATGGGCACGGACACGTGCCCCGCGGGACATCGTCGAGCGCGTCGAGCGTCTCCCTGCGGCTAAAGGTCGGACCACGCCCGGGCACGAGCAGTCCACTTGCGTTCTGTCGGGGAGCCGGCGGGTGGAGCACGACCCGAACGCCCTCGGCGCGCGCCGCGGGAGTGGACAAGAGCGCGGTCGCCCCGAGGCCCACGGCTAGAATCAATGGCGTACCCCAAGCTTTCAAGGAGCGCGATTCTCGATGAAACGAAGTGCTTACGGCCGCGACTTCGGCCTCTCGACCCGGTTGGTGCTGACGATGTTCACGCTCGGGCTGATCTACGTCGCCTTCTTCGTCGTCCTCGTCAACGTCCTCAACGTCGGGATCTTCGTCGTCGTCCTGATCATCGGCGCGCTGGCCTTCTTCCAGTACTTCACGTCGGACAAGATCGCCCTCCTCGCATCCGGTGCCAAGATCGTGCAGCCGGACCAGGCGCCGGAGCTGCACGCGATGATCGAGCGTCTCGCGGCGATGGCCGATCTCCCGAAGCCGCGCGTCGCAGTCATCCCGACGCAGGTGCCGAACGCGTTCGCCACCGGCCGCAACAAGAAGCATGCCGTCGTCGCCGTCACCCAGGGGCTCTGGGAGCGGCTCGAACCGCAGGAGATCGAGGGCGTGCTCGCCCACGAGCTGACGCACGTCTTGAACCGCGATGTGGCCGTCATGACGATCGCGAGCTTCTTCTCCATGGTCGCGGCGACGCTCGCGCGCTTCGGCCTCTGGGGCGGGATGTTCAGCGGCGGCGATCGCGACCGGAGCTCGGGCGCGCCCGTCTGGCTGATCATGTTCGTCGTCTCCCTGCTCACCTACGTGATCAGCTACGTGCTGATCCTGATGATCTCGCGGTACCGCGAATATGCCGCCGATCGGGGCTCGGCGCTCATCACCGGAGCGCCCGAGCACTTGATGAGCGCTTTGCAGAAGATCGCGAGCCGGATCACGCAGATCCCGCAGCAGGACCTGCGCGAAGTCGCCGGCATGAACGCGTTCTTCATCGTCCCGACGAGCGTCAAGAAGGGTGTCGCCGAGCTCTTCATGACCCACCCGCCGCTCGAGAAGCGCCTCGCCCGGCTCGGGGACATCGCCCGCGAGATGGGCCGCCCGGTCGAGCTGTAGGGGCGCGAGCTGGGTCTCACAGACGTCCTCTTCGGGCGCAAGAAGCTCAAGAAGGCCGATCAAGAGAGACTCTTCGCGATCACGACGGCGCGGATTACGCTCGAGACCGAGCTCGGGTTGAAGCCGACCGGGGACGCAGCCGTCGTCTTCAAGCCGCTTTCTGCAGCGGAGTTCGTACGCGCCGAGAACGAGCTCCAGGAGCTGCTCGATGTCGCCGCCCGGGACTCCCACTCGAAGATCGAGCGGCGCGGCGACGAGTTCGGGTTCGAGTGGCTGATCATCCGTGACAACGACTTCGAGGAGCTCGTCCCCACAGTGCATCTCGTGGCCTCGGAGCTCGTCGCGCGCGGGTTCGGCGAGCGGCTGCTCGCGGCCGCGTTCAAGTTCAGCGGGGGCAAGCATCCTGTGTACTGGATCTACGGCTTCAAGCGCGGCGCGTTCTGGCCCTTCATCCCGACCGGCGAGGGCAAGGAGCGCGACAACGCCGAGGAGCTGGAGCTGAAGGCGAAGCTCGAGAAGGAGCTACCGGTCGAGCAAGACCTGACGCGCTGGCTAGCCCTCTTCGACGCGCCCATCTGAGCCATGGCCGGTGTCAGACACAGGACATGGCCGTGAGACGCGCGACGAAGGGCGACGTTGAGCCGCACTCGGCGAGGCCGCTGTCCGGCCCGGCCACGTCTGGCGTCTGACGCCGGACGCGTCCGTTTAGGACGTGGGCGGCTCGCCGTCCCAGTAGTCGAGCCTCTCGATGCGGCCGATGACGCCGACGCCGAAGAAGCCGATCTTGTTCGAGCGCGGGTAGTAGCAGATCTCGTTCGGCTCGATCGTGCCATAGGTGAGCAGGGTGAGCGGGCCCCGGAAGGCGTGGGCTACGCCCGTTCCCGGCGGGCGACCGACGATCGAGCCACGCCGCAGGGCATGCTCCTCGTCACCCAATAGACAGGTTCCCTCGCCCTCGAGGACGACGAAGAACTCCTCCTCCGATCCGTGGCAGTGCGGCGGGCAATTGAGCTTCCCCTGCTGAACGACCTCGTGCCGCATCCCCGTCCGCACCGAGCCGGCCTTACGCGCGAGGTGACGGATGACGACTTCGCAGTCAGACTCCTGCCATTCCTCGGGCTCGACGTCCTCGACGTTGACGATGTTCCCCGGCCGCGGCGCGGGCTCGCCGAAGGCCAGCGGCTCCACCTGCGCCTCGACGTCCCAGGGATCGTCCGTGCGGCCCTCCACCCAGGGCCAGCCGAATCGGACCGCCCCCGAGCGCGGAAGCCAACCGATCTCAGTCGGATGCCTCGTCCCGTAGATGAGCACGTCGAGGCCATCCGGCCCTCCACGGAGCGTGTGCTCCTCGTGGTCGGCGAGATGGACGATGCAGTCGCCGGGGCGAAGCTCGTAGACCTGCTCGTCCTGCCACGAGAAACCCGAGCCGCCGAGGACGAAGACGATCTCCTCGGAGGCGCCGTGCGAGTGCGGCGGCGTGGACAGCCGGCCCGGCTCGACGCGGACGCGATTGACGCCGATCCCGACGCACTCGACCGCGGCGCCGAGCCGCTGCGAGCTCGCAGCCATCTCGCCCTTCTCGCGGCGAGTCGGCTCGACGTCGTCCCAGTGGTTTAGATGTCCTACTGCTGCAGCTCCTTCTTCTCGGAGCCGGGGCCGACCTCGGCCTTCATCTTCTCGAGCTCTTCGTCGACCTTCGACTTCGACGTCAGCTGTGCGAGCTCGCGGTCGAGCTGAGTCTCGCCGCCCGACGTGAAGTCCTCGAGCGTGCCGGAGGCGATCAGCTCGTCCATCGCCGAGGCGCGGGCCTGCATCTCCTCGGTCTTGTCGCGCGCGCGCGAGATGGCGGCGCCCGTGTCGGCCATCTGATCGCCGATCCCCGTCGATGCTTCGCCGATCCGCACCGAGGCCTCGGCTGCCGAGTACTGCGCCTTGATGACCTCCTTCTGGCTCCGGAAGGACTCGATCTTCGTCGAGAGCGCCTTCTCGTTCGCCTCGAGCTTCTCCTGCTGCTGCTCGAGCTCGCCGACCTGGCGGTCGAGATCCTGGAGCTGCGTCTGCGCGGCCGTTTTGCGCTCGAGCGCCATGCGGGCGAGATCCTCGCGGCCCTGAGCGAGCGCCTCCCGTGCCTGCGACTCGAGCTTCGGAACGCTTTGCTCGAGCTTGTCGGACTGGAGCTGTAACCGCTTCTTCGCCGTCACGACGTCGGCGACGCCGCGCTTGACGTTCTGCAGCAGCTGAAGCTGGCGCTCGTAGCTGTAGTCGAGCGTCTCGCTCGGATTCTCGGCTCGGTTCAGAAGTTTGTTCCATCTCGCCTTGATGATCGTCATCGTGCGTTCCATCAGCCCTGCCAACGTGTCCTCCTCTTCGGTGTTGGAAGTAGCCTATCCGCCTGTGCTAGTCGAGCGAAGCTTCGATCCGGGGTGGCTCTCGAACGCTTACGTTGTCGCGGACGAAGAGGGTGGAGCCGCCGTTTTCGTCGACTCGGGCGCGCCGGTGCAGCCACTGCTCGACACGGCCGAGCGGTGGCGAGTGAGACCAACTCATGTCTTGAGAACCCACGGCCATCCAGACCACGTCGCGCACGAAGCGGAGCTCGGTGCCGAAGTCGTCACGGGCCCGCTCGAAGTCGGCGGCCTGCGGATCGAAGCGCTCCCGACCCCGGGACATTCGGACGACCATCTGGCCTTCGTCGTCAACGGCGAGGCGTGCTTCTCCGGCGACATCCTCTTCCGGGACGCGGTCGGGGGCGGGAGTGATGTCCCCTCGATCCGCCGCTCCGTGATGGAGGTGCTGATGAAGCTCCCGCCGGAGACGCGCGTCCTGCCCGGCCACACCGACGAGACGACGATCGGCCGGGAGTGGGAGGAGAACCCGTTCGTGCGCTTCTGGCGCGGCCTCGATCCGGCGGCAAACGAACCCTGTCAGGTCGGCGGCGAGGAGGCGACGATAATCGTCTGGTCGCCCGACTACGACGGCAAGGGCAAGCTGCTCGTGCGCTTCACCGACGGTCGTGAGGGCATTCTCGGTGGATCGCGCGTCACCAGACTCTGACCCTAAACTCGGCATTGGATCCAATCTAGTCTGAGGCTTGGCTCTTACATAAGAAATCACTAGACTTTGGATCCGTTATGAACGATCTTGGATCCACGGTCGCCGTCGCAGTGCCGGCGGCTCCACGCGAAGCAGGGTCAAGGCAGGACGACGACGTGACTCTGAGCACCGCAGAGCTCGCCGATTGCACCTGTCCTGACTTTTGCGAACGCGACCACGACACGGATTGAGGCTTTGACCAGCTCGCGCAATGGCAGCTCGCCGGCCCATTCGCTCGAACGCGAGTGGGAGAGAAGCGCACGCTGGCAAGGAATTTCGCGCTCGTACACGGGCAGCGACGTCGTCCGGCTACGCGGCCCAATTCGCGTCGAGCACACGCTCGCGCGGCTCGGGGCCGAGCGCCTCTGGGGGCTGCTGCACGACGAGGACCACGTCGCCGCGCTCGGCGCCATGACCGGCGGCCAGGCAGTGCAGATGGCGAAGGCCGGCCTGAAGGCGATCTACCTCTCCGGCTGGCAGGTCGCCGCCGACGCCAATCTTTCCGGCCAGACCTATCCCGATCAGAGTCTCTATCCCGCCGACAGCGCGCCCGCCCTCGTACGCCGTCTGAACAACGCCCTGCTTCGAGCCGGTCAGGTCGAGGCGGTCGAGGGGGGAGACGTCGACTGGATGCTGCCGATCCTTGCGGACGCCGAAGCGGGGTTCGGCGGGCCGCTCCAGGCCTACGAGCTGATGCGCGGCATGGTCGAGGCCGGCGCCGCGGGCGTCCATTACGAGGACCAGCTTGCGGCGGAGAAGAAGTGCGGACACCTCGGAGGCAAGGTGCTCGTGCCGACGAGCCAGTTCATTCGCACCTTGACGGCCGCCCGGCTCGCCGCCGACGTCGCCGACGTGCCGATCGTCCTCTTCGCGCGCACCGATGCGCTGAGTGCGACGCTCTTGACGAGCGACGTCGACCCGGCTGATCAGGAGTTCCTGACCGGGGAGCGTACGCCGGAGGGATTCTTCCGCATTCGCGACGGCCTCGATCCCGTGATCGCGCGCTCGCTGGCGTATGCGCTCTATGCCGACGTGCTCTGGTTCGAGACTTCGACACCGGACCTGGGCGAGGCGCGCGAGTTCGCGCAGGCGATCCACGATCGCTTCCCGGGCAAGCTCCTCGCCTACAACTGCTCGCCGTCGTTCAACTGGCGGAGCCACCTCGCCGACGCACAGATCGCTTCGTTCCAGAACGAGCTCGCTGCGCTCGGCTATCGCTTCCAGTTCGTGACGCTCGCGGGCTTTCACGCCCTCAATGCATCCCTCTTCGAGCTCGCGCACGGTTATGCGCAGGACGGGATGACTTCGTACGTCGCCCTCCAGGAGCGCGAGTTCGCACTCGAGGAGCACGGGTACACGGCCACCCGTCACCAGCGCGAGGTCGGTGCCGGCTACTTCGATGCCTTGCTCAGGGCCCTCGGAGATAGCTCCACGCTGGCCCTGGCCGGCTCGACCGAAGAGGCGCAGTTCACGCCGTGAGCCGCGTCGAGACGATGCCCGAGGGCGTCGAGCTCCTCGCCCCCGCTGACGACGACATTCTCTCGCCGGCCGCCCTTGCGTTTGTGGTCAAACTGCATCGCGAGCTGAATCCGATCCGGCTCGAGCTGCTCGAGAAAAGGCAGGAGCGCCAGGTCGAGCTCGACTCCGGCTCGTTGCCGGACTTCCTGACCCAGACGCGCCATGTGCGCGAAGGTGACTGGCGCGTGGCACCGCCGCCGCCCGACCTCCTCGACCGCCGTGTCGAGATCACGGGCCCGGTCGAACGCAAGATGATGATCAACGCCATGAACTCGGGCGCACGTGTGTTCATGGCCGACTTCGAGGACGCTTGCTCGCCGACCTGGACGAACATGGTGGAGGGTCAGCGCAACCTTGCCGACGCAATCCGCGGCACGATCGAGCTCGAGACCGAGCAGAAGACGTACCGGCTGAACGAAGAGACTGCGACGCTCATCCCTCGGCCGCGCGGCTGGCACCTGCCTGAGCGGCACGTGCTGGTCGACGGCGAGCCCGTGTCTGCGAGCCTGTTCGACTTCGGCCTCGCCTTCTTTCACAACGCGGCCGAACTGATCGAGCGCGGCTCTGGGCCGTACTTCTACCTGTCCAAGCTCGAAAGCCACCTCGAGGCCCGCCTCTGGAACGACGCGTTCGTGCTTGCCCAGGACGAGCTCGGCATCGAGCAGGGGACGATCCGTGCGACGGTCCTCATCGAGACGATCCTCGCCGCGTTCGAGATGGACGAGATCATCTACGAGCTCCGCGACCACGCGTCCGGGCTGAACGCAGGCCGTTGGGATTACATCTTCAGCGTGATCAAGAAGTTCCGCTCGCGCCCCGAGTTCACGCTCCCAAATCGCGCCCAGGTCACGATGACCGTGCCGTTCATGCGTGCCTATACCGAGCTCCTCGTTGCCACCTGCCACCGGCGCGGGGCGCACGCGATGGGTGGCATGGCTGCCTTCATCCCGTCTCGGAAGGATCCCGTCCTGAACGAGGTAGCGCTCGAGAAGGTTCGAGAGGACAAGGTGCGCGAAGCAGGTGACGGCTTCGATGGAACGTGGGTAGCCCATCCCGATCTCGTCCCGACGGCGACCGCGGTCTTCGACGGCGCGCTGGGCGAACGGCCGAACCAGGTCGAACGGCTGCGCGACGACGTGCAGGTTTCGGCCGGGGACCTCCTAGCCGTACCCGAGACGCCAGGCGAGGTGACCGACGACGGCGTCGCCGCCAATGTCCGCGTAGGAATCGGGTACCTCGACTCCTGGCTCCGTGGAGTGGGGGCCGCAGCGATCGACAATCTGATGGAGGACGTAGCCACGGCCGAGATCTCCCGCTCGCAGCTCTGGCAATGGATCCACCACGAGCGCGTCAGCCGGGAAAGTGTCCTGGAGGAGGTCGAGCGGACGGAGGCGCCGCGAGACGCGAAAGAGGTCTTTGCCCAGGTCGCGCTTGCGGACGATCTCGTCGACTTCCTCACGCTTCCGGCCTACGAACGGCTCGAATGAGTCTCGAGAGCAAGGCCGACGAGATCGCGCTCGTCCTCGAAGAGGCGATCGTCTCCGGAGAGCTCGAGCCCGGGCGCGTCCTTCGGCAGGAAGAGCTTTCGGAGCGCTTCGCGGTCAGCAGGACTCCGGTGCGGGAGGCGCTTCGCCGCCTCGCAGCGCTCGGGCTGGTCTCATTCGTTCCAAATCGCGGCGTGCGTGTTCGCACGATCACCCTGGACGAGCTCCGGGAGGCCTTTCTCGTGCGTGCAGAGCTCGAGTCCCTCGCGACAGAGATCGCGGCGCCCAAGTTCAGCCGCACCGATCTCGACGAGCTCGAGGCGGCGGAACAGGCCTTTGGCGACGCGACGAAGAGGCTGCGTGCCCGGCCACGCGAAGGAGTCGACCGCTGGCGGCTCACGCACGATTGGGTGGTGGCGAACCACGGATTCCACGACGTCATCTACCGCGTCGCGGATACACCGCTGATCGAGCGGCTCGCCAAGGGCGCGCGCCGTTCGTTCTCGGGCCATGCCGTGTGGGCGCCGGGCGGCTCGGCGACCGACGCGCTTTACGAGCGCAACGACTTCGAGCACCAGGCGATCATCGCCGCGCTGCGGGCCGGTAATCCCACAGGTGCGAGGGCGTTGGCACGCGAACACGTCCTGCACTCCTTCGAGCTGCTGGCACACGTGCTCGAGCAATTCGCGAGCGGGGAGCAGCAGGGCGAGTTCGCGTGGAACAGGGCTAGCCGCTCCGCCTCCTCGTCTAGCTCGGCTCGTGTTGCCTTCGCGAGCCGCCCGAACGGCGTGAGCTGCACGCGCCCCTGCTCGTAGCGCCAGGTCCCCGCGACCTGGCCGTCGACGAGGAACGTGTTTACGGAGTGGGGGGTCTTGACGTTGAAGACGCGGGGCCGGTGGCGCTCCGGCAGGATGCCGGTCCGGCGCGCGTGCACGAGCAGCGTCGCGTCCCACACGGGCAGGAAGCGGACCGGTGCAGGCGTGTCGGGATCGGGAAGCGGCGCGCGGGGAAGGTCGAGCAGCTCCTTGCCCTGCTCGTTGCGGAAGCGGCGCAGCTGCAGCCGCTCGAGCGCCGGCTTGATCGCTGTCAGCTTGAGGCCGGCCCAGTTCGCGATGTCGTTCGCCGGGGCTGGGCCGAAGCCTTGGAGATACCGCCGGACAAGGAGCTCGAGTCCGACCTCTGCGCTTGCGTTCTCCGGGCCTACCCAGTCCGTGGCGAGTGCATAGAGGTCGGCTCGTCGCTGCTCCCAGGTACCCGACGGTGGCACCCGGACGAGTTCGAGCCATAGCCCGACCCCGGGACGCCAGGTTTCCGCGCCGAGCGCCTCGACGATCTCGGATTGCCTGCGAGGGCCGGTGGAGAGGAACATGCGGAGCCTGGCCGCGGCGCGTTCAAACTCCCGCTCGGCGACTTTGTAGACCCGCACGCTTCGAGACGAGGTGGATCGTCGTCCGCATGAGCGTGCCCTGGACGACGCGTCGCCGCTCGAGGGCGCGGGTAAGCGCGTCGCGCTCGAAGCCCTCGGCGCGTGACCAGAGACCGATGTACATCGCCGGCGCGTACTGCGCCTGGAGCCCGCCCATGCGCTCGAGGACGCGTGGCAGAGGCGAGCGCACTCGCTCGAGCAGCAGCTGCCGCGCGAGCAGTGCCCGGTTCAGCTCCGGTTGAGTCAGCGTACGGAGCGCTGCCTCGGCCACGGAGCGCACGCTACCCTCGAAGTGCTCGCTGCCGCGAGGCGCTACGCGACTGCGATCACGAAGTCGAACCTCGCCGAGTACCGGTTCCCTCGACGCGGGCCGAGACGTACGGCCAGAGCGGGGTTGAAGCTCCGAGCGCGGGCGTTGAGCCGGCCGACCCTCATCCCGTAGGCCCGGAGGGTCGCGGGGAAGAAGAGCTGCGTGCCGAGCACCGGCCCATCCGGGGCCTGTACCTTCACGTGGATGTGCGGAGGTCGGTTCAGATAGTTGAGCGGGACGATCGTTCTCAGGACGTAGCGGCCCTGGCCGTCCGTGAATTGGTGGCCATGCAGCCTCATCTCGCGACGGTCGTACTTGCCGTGACTGTCGGCCTGGAAGAAATCGAGGAGCGCCCGTGCAACCGGCTTGCAGTCCTCGTCGTAGACGTGCCCTGACAAATTCAGCCAGACGCCCGGCATTCCCGGCTCGCGAACGTTGCGGCGCTGCGCAGAGCCCGGCCGGAAGTACCGCCCGGTTGGCCTCGGCGGCGGCGGGCCCCGGTCGGGGGGCGTCTTCTCACCGGTGCAGATGGACGCTTGTTCGGACGAGGCCACTCCGGTCCCGGACGAGAGTCGGCCGTGGTTCCACGCCAACCCAGCGAGGCCCAGTAGCGCGGCTGAGAGCCCCGTGATGAGCGAGGCCCGTCCGGTGAGCATGGACTCCGCTGTCATTCGCGTGACACCAGATTCGCAGAAGCCTCGATCTCCCGGACGGCGCGATCGGCCCAGCGAATGAAGGCGCGCGCCCGCACGAGGCCCCAGTCGAGGATGAGGCCGTCATACGGGTGCGCCCCGCTCGTATCGGGCCTGATCTGCTCCAGTTCCGCCAGTTCCGCGGCCGCCTCGGCGCGCCCTCTCTTGATGTGGGCGACGACCGCCTCCCGGCTCATGAACTCGCCCAGGAACAGCTTGAGCAGGAACGGGTTCTTGGCCGGCGCCGCTTCGGTCTCGGAGTCGTTGAGCCACTCGTCGAGCGCCGCTTCGCCCCGCTTCGTGATGCGGTAGACCTGCTTGTCGGGCCTCCGCGCCTGGCGGACTCCGCGGCGCACCGCGAAGCCGGCATCCACCAGCCGAGGGAGGATCGAGTAGATCTGGCTCTGCGCCGGCGACCAGAAGTAGCCGACGCTCCCCCGCACCAACTTGCTCAGGTCGTAGCCCGATTGCTCGCCCAAGCGTAGGAGGCCAAGGATGGCCGCTTCGGTGCTGGAGATGCCGCTTGCTCTCATATTCCTATTCGGAGTATTCTACTTCGGATTATGGGCTTCCTCTCGGCTGTCGCAGCGATGATCGCTCTCGCCTCGGCTCCCAGCCCTCCGAGCGTCAAGGGGCCGCGGAGAACCACGAGCCGGGCACCCGTCTTCACGTTCTCGTCTCGTGAGCGCGGGGTCGCAGCTGCCCGCATGCGTTTTCGCTGTGCGTTCGACTCGCGACGGCTACATTGGTGCCGCGCGCGGTACTCCCAGCGGCTCTCGCGCGGCCGCCACCTCCTGCGCGTCCAAGCGGTCGACCCACGCGGCCACCGGAGCCGAGTGACCTCGGTGCCGGTCGTCATCCTCGCGCCCGCGCCTGCTCTCCTGCGCCCGGACGCGACGATCGCCGTCGGTCCACGGCCGATCGGGCTCGTGTTCGGAGCCGACGCTGTCTGGGCCGCGAGCTTCACAGGAGGCTCCGTGTCCAGAATCGACCCGGCTGCGAACCGGGTGACGGCGACGATCGCGGTCGGCGGGCAACCCTACGGCGCCGGCTACGGGGAAGGAGCGGTCTGGGTCGGCGACATCGCGAACGGAACCGTGTCGCGCATCGATCCCGTCACGAATGTGGTCGTCAAGATCCCGCTCGGCGGCGAGGAGCTCACCCCCGCAGTCGGCTTCGGGTCGGTCTGGTTTCCGAACTTCCGGGGCGGCGTCGTCAACCGCGTCGACCCGGCGACGAACACGAGGGTCGCGACGATCTCGATCGGGGGATTCCCGGAGGCCGTCGCCGTCGGAGCGGGCTCGATCTGGGTCTCGAACGAGGACGCCTCGGTCGAGCGAATCGATCCGGCGACGAATGCCGTCGTGGCGCGTATCTCCGTTCCGCGAGATCCGGACTATCTGACCGTCGACGATTCGGGCACCGTCTGGGTGACGAGCCTCGAGCAGCCCGCCGTCTCCCGGATCGATTCGGCGACGAACCAGGTCACCGGCACGGTCCGAGTTGCGGCGGGAACGCAAGGGATCGCGGTCACGGCCGGCTCGGTCTGGGTCGGAAACTACAACCAAGGGACGCTGGTCAGGATCGATCCGGCCACGCTCGCGATCACCGCGCGTTACCAGGTGGGAGGCAGCCCGCGCCAGCTGGCGGTCGGCGCCGGAAGCCTGTGGGTCGCGAACGAAGGCTCGGGCACGGTCTCGCGGATCGTGCTCCGCTAGCGGCCGCGCTCGCGACCACGCCAGTACGCGACGGCGGCTACGGGCCTCGAGGCAAGCGCTTTTCCCGCCTCGTCACGGGCGACGAGCAGCCGCGGCTCCATGAAGTCGTCCACCCGATCCTGCGGGACGGTGTACTCGAAGCTGCCGTCCGGCTGGACCTCGATCGCTACGCGGTCACCGTCGCCGTAGTCGAGCTCGAGCGATGCCGCGCCGGCTGCGCCAACGTGGCCCTCGAGTCCATAGACCTTGGTGAAGTCGGATTCGTCGGAGCGTGTGCTCACGAAGAGCGGGCCCGCGTCGTCCGGGACGGCTTCGTCGTCCCAGTCGGCGGGCACTGAGCTGGTCGCGACGATCGAGCCTCCGTCGTCGCGCGCGATCAAACGCAACCCTGAACCGTGGGCCGCAGCGAGGTGCTCTCCCGGCACCTCGAAGACGAAATAGCGGTCGTCGCCGAGCGGGATCTCGTCGCTCCCGTCGCCCTCGTATGCGATCTCGAGGCTCGTTCCCGCGGGAGCGTTGAGGCGTCCGGCCAGGACGACCGGTGCGCCGTCTCCCGCTCCGTCGTCGAACGGGACGTTGATGTCGATCGGGTCGGATCCCCTGGTGCATGTGGCGCCGCGGCCGCGGTCATCCGCGGTCACGAGCTCGGTACAGCGGCCGCCGTCACGGAGGTCAGCCGCGTAGAGGGTCGAGGATCCGGTCGAAGCCACCGCGCGCGCGTGCTCGACGTCGGGGTTCAGGCGCAGGTCCTCCGGGAGACCGCGGTCGACGGCGGCGATCTCCTTCTTCACGTGCTCGGGCGCCGGCCAGCCGAGGAGAGTCGCCGTGCCGAAAGCCGCGCCGGTTAGCGAGAGCGCGGCGCCACAGGCGATCGCTCCCGCGCGGATCGTGCGCCGACGAACGCGGCGGCGCTCCAGATGCCGAGCGTAGGCGGCTGCGAGGTCCTGCTGGAGGGTGTCTGTGACGGTCATCCTGTCCGTAGATGCGGCGAGCGGCGGAAACGTTTCCGCCTCGCCGGTGTATATGCGGATGACGTGCCGGAAACCGATGCGGAGCTCATCCGTCGCGCGCGCGAGGACCCCGACGCGCTCGGCGAGCTCTACGTGCGCTGGAAGGAGCCGCTCTTCCGCTGGTTCCGGGTGCGCCTTCCGGAGTCGGAGGCCTCCGAGCTGACGGCCGAGCTCTTCGCGCAGGTCGCCCTCAATCTGAGGCGCTTCCGCGACGAGGCTGGTGGCTCCGCCGGGCCGTGGCTCTACGGGATCGGCAAGAACCTGGTGCGGCGGTACTACGAGCGGGGACATGTCGAGCAAGAGGCCCGGCGGCGGCTCGGAATGCCGATCCGCTCGTACGAGGACGACTTCGAGGCGGTCGACGAGCGGCTGTCCGCAGACGGCCTGGGGCTCGCCGCCGCGCTCGAGACGCTCCCGGAGGGCCAGCGGGCGGCGCTCGAGCTCCGCGTGCTCGAGGAGCGTCGCTACGAGGAGATCGCGACCGCCCTCGGCTGTACGGAGGTCGCCGCGCGGTTACGGGTCATGAAGGCTCTGGGCAGGCTCGCTCGGCTCGTCCGAGCGCCGAGCGCCTAGCTCGTCCTGAGCTCGAGGTCGCGGCGGAGGAAGAGCTCTTGGTAGCCGAGCCGGCGGTTGAGCTCGCGCATCGGCAGGTTGTCCGGATCGTTCCCGGTCACGATCTCCTTCAGACCTTGCTCGGCGGCCCAGCGGATGGTCGCCACCTTCGCCAGGCGGGCGAGCCCGCGACCGCGGAACTGGGGGAGGGTCGCCGTCCATTCGTTCTCGGCTCGGCGCCGCGCGTGGTCGACCAGGAGCCACGAGAGCGAGACGATCCGATCCTCGGCGTCGAGGACGAGGACGCTGCCCTCGTCGTCCAGGAGCGGGTTGTCGAGGATGAACTCCCGCCACTCTTCGAACGTCGGCCGGTTCTCTGGGTCGCCGGGTCGGATGCCGCCGGCCACGCCGTAGAGTTCGTACAGCTCTCGCTCGCGGCTCCGGAGCTCGTCGAGGGGCACGATGCGAAACCCTTCGTTCTGTCCCGTCTCGAGCTTGCCGTCGCCCGGGTCGAGCCTCGAGATCACCTCTGAGTCGTACTGGGTGAAGCCGCGTTGCTCGACGAAGGACAGGCCGGCGGGATCGTCGTCGACTTCGACCGTGAGCCGGTTCGCGTCGGCGAGATGGGCGATGGCCGTTTCCCATAGCTCGGTGCCGACGCCGCGGCGTCGGTGCTGCGGGCTGACACCGACCCAGATCCGGCCCTTGCCCGCCTCGCCGCCGAACCAGGCGAAGTTGGCCGTCGCGAACCCGACGAGCTCGTCGCCGTCCAGCGAGACCCACGACTTTCGGCGTGCTCGCGGCGGCTCACTGACCTGCCGGCGGCGAAGCGAGTCCGCGGTCTGGACGGAGGCGGGGGAGAGCTGGAAGAGGAGCTCGGCAGCGCGTTCGGCATCGCTCGGCTCGAGTGGGCGTAAGCCCGTCATTCGGCTACCCTAGGGGTCACGGGGCTATAGCTCAGCTGGGAGAGCGCCTGGATCGCACCCAGGAGGTCGCCGGTTCGAGCCCGGCTAGCTCCATCGCTCAGGTGAAACGCGGCGAGGCGTTAATCGCTCAGCAGACCTTGTATACCCGATTCGCCCGGAGGTCTGAGACCCACAGGCCTCCCGCGAAAGGCTCGTGGTAGTTGGGGGTGAAATCAACCGGGACTTTGGTGAGCGCCGGCGGCATCTCTGCTGTATCTATCCGCGTGAGCCCGCCGTTTGCCGTGACCCAGACAACGCCCCCGGCGGAGGAGACGTGGCCCGGTTGAGTCTGCAGTTCCATGACCGATACTCGCCGGACACCGGAGGTCGCAATCCGCAGGAGCCGCCGCGCTGGACGGTTTTGTTGCCGGACGGGGCGGCTGCCGAACCATGGCTGCGGAACCCAAGCCACTCCGGGCGTTCGCGCCAGCGACCAGCCGGAGCCTTCGATGCGTTGCACGAAGAGGACACGTCCTGCGGCGGACAGCTTGACGACGCCCCACCAACCTACTGACCAAAGTGACCGTCCATCGCCAAGCAAATCGATTACGGTCGCCTGCGCGGGGAGTTGCACCCGACGGACGACAGCGTTTCGTCTCGGGTCGATCTTGTAGACGAACCGCACTCCGGCCCGCTCCGAATGGCCGGGTGGGAAGATATCCGCGCCGCCGATCCACACGGCGTCCGAAGTGGTCGCAATCTTGGACCCGAAGGTCTGTGGTCCGCGAATGAGGCGCAATACGCGGCCGGTAGTCGGATCGATACGAAGCAGTCGGTCTTGATATCTCCGATTGTTCGTCACGCCCGTTACCCACAGCGAGCCAAAGCCGAAGGCCAGTTGGTAGGGGTTGACCGGGAGGCGAAAGATTCGCTGCACTCGGCCCGAACGTGCATCGACCCGAACGAGCGCGCCGCGACCATATGGGCGCGCGGCCCCGATCGAAACCCAGAGAGTGTTCTTCGCCAGCAGCAAGAATCCGGGACGCCCGGGCATCCGCAGTGCCTGGACAACCGCTGCCCCAGAAGAGCTGGGACAGCTCGGCGAGTCTGGCGTCTGCACCTGGAAGCCGGATTTGGCCCGGCCCACGGCGACCCCGCAGCCGATCGCAACGAAGACCGCGCAGGCGACGCAAGCGCTCGCGACCTGCTCGGACCTCAGTCTCATCGCAAGTTCTACCCCACCCGATCCAAACAGGTTCCGGTGCGTGCTACTGACTGGCTTCGAGTACGCGAAACGCGGACGATCCCACGGCCGCTACGCCAGCGTGGCATCCCGTTCGCGCTTGCGGCGCGAGGCCATCGTCTGCCGCTTGGCCGCTGAGAGCTCGACCTTCCGCAGACGGATGCTCTTCGGGGTCACCTCCACACATTCGTCGTCCCTGATGAACTCCAGCGCCTGCTCGAGGGAGAGGGGGCGAGGAGGAATGAGCCGGACGAGCTCGTCCGCGGTCGAGGAGCGCATGTTGGTCAGCTTCTTCTCCTTCGTGGCATTGACGTCGAGATCCTCGCCCCGGGCGTTCTCGCCGACCACCATGCCCTCGTAGACCTCCACGCGCGGGCCAACGAAGAGTGATCCGCGCTCCTGGAGTGCGGCGATCGCGAACCCCGTCGCGTCGCCTCGGCGGTCGGCGACGAGGCTGCCGGTCGGCCGCGTTCGCAGCTCGCCGTGCCACGGCTCCCAGCGCTCGAAGACGTGGTGCATGATCCCGGCCCCGCGGGTCTCCGCAAGGAACTCGGTGCGGAAACCGATCAGCCCCCGCGCCGGCACGAGGTACTCCATCCGCGCCCACCCGGTGCCGTGGTTGACCATCTGCTGCATCCGGCCCTTTCGCAGCGCGAGCAGCTGCGTGACGACCCCGATGTACTCCTCCGGAACATCGATGGCGACGCGCTCAACGGGCTCGTTCTTCGTGCCGTCGATCTCCCTGGTCAGCACCTCCGGCTTGCCGACGGTGAGCTCGAACCCCTCCCGACGCATGATCTCGACGAGGACGGCGAGCTGGAGCTCGCCGCGGCCCTGAACCTCCCAGACGTCAGGGCTCATCGTCGGCTGCACACGAAGCGAGACGTTTCCGACGAGCTCCCGCTCGAGCCGTGCGATGAGCGCGCTGGCGGTTACCTTGTCGCCCTCGGTGCCGGCGAGCGGCGAGGTGTTGATCCCCAAGGTCATGGCCAGGGACGGCTCGTCGACCGTGCTGACCGGAAGCGGCCGCGGATCGTCGGCGTCGGCGATCGTCTCGCCGATCGTCACCTCGGACAGGCCCGCGAGCGCCACGATCTCGCCCGGCCCGGCTTCGTCGGCGGGAACGCGGTCAAGCGCCTCCGTGACGTAGAGCTCGGTCACCTGCGCCCTTTCGATTGTCCCGTCTGCCCGGCACCAGGCGACCTGCTCACCCTTGCGGATCCACCCGTGCAGAACTCGCAGCAGGGCGAGGCGGCCCACGTACGGCGAAGCGTCCAGGTTCGTGACGAGCGCCTGGAGCGGATGGTTCGGGTCGTACGAGGGCGGCGGAACCGTTGCGAGCAGAGTTTCGATGAGCGGCCCGAGGTCGGGGGCGAGCTCGTCGGCCTTGAAGCCGGCCCGACCCGTGCGGGCGTTGGCGTACACGATCGGGAAGTCGATCTGCGCTTCGTCGGCATCGAGATCGAGGAAAAGCTCGTAGACCTCGTTCACTACCTCCGCCGGGCGGGCGTCCGGCCGGTCGACCTTGTTCACGATGAGGACAACCGGGAGCCGCGCTTCGAGCGCCTTGCGGAGCACGAACCGTGTCTGAGGCAGCGGCCCTTCGCTCGCATCGACGAGGAGAAGTACCCCGTCGACCATGGTGAGACCCCGCTCGACCTCGCCCCCGAAGTCCGCATGGCCGGGCGTGTCGATGATGTTCACCTTCGTGCCGCCGATCTGGACGGCCGTGTTCTTGGCGAGGATCGTGATCCCCTTCTCGCGCTCGAGGTCCATCGAGTCCAGCACGCGCTCGGCGACGTCCTGGTTCGCTCGGAACGAGCCGGACTGCCAGAGCAGGGCGTCCACGAGCGTCGTCTTGCCGTGATCGACGTGGGCGACGATCGCGACGTTTCGCAAGTCGTCGCGCTGCGCGAGGGATGGCGCGCGTGCGGGCACGACCAGTCACCCTAGCCCCTGGTAGCGCTGCCGGCGCCCGCGAGCGGGTGCCTAGGGCGGGTACCCTCCCCCGATGCCAGACGACAAGCCGAAGCCGATGACGCCCGTGCAGAAACGGCAGCTCGAGTCGGAGCTCGCGCAGCTGGAGGGCCCTCGCCGCACCGAGGCCATCCAGGCCATCGCGACGGCGCGGGGTTTCGGTGACCTCTCCGAGAACTTCGAGTACCACGCCGCGAAGAACGAACAGGGCCTGCTGGAGCACCGGATCAGGTCGATTCGCGACCGTTTAGGCCGGGCCGTGGTGGTCGACCAGGAGCCGACCGCGAGTGGGGAGGTCGGCATCGGCTCGACGGTGGAGATCGAGGACGACAAAGGCGAGCGGATGACGTTCGAGATCTCGAGCGTCGGCGGCGTCTCGCCCGACTCGCCCCTCGGCCGCGCCCTCCTCGGAGCAAGGTCGGGCGAGGAGGTCGAGGTCGACGCGCCGCGCGGCTCCTGGCGGGCGCGCGTCACGGCGATCGGCGGGCCCCAGGCCTAGTGTTCGAGCACGCGCCCGAGCGACCAGCCGTTCGGGGGCAGCGTCGCGTCTCCTCACGTCCTGGTGCGGTAGTGGAGATGAACCACGCCGTGGTCGAAACGGCGTTCGCTGAGCAGCTCGAGCTTCAGGCGGACATTGTCGGGGAGGGACTGCTGGCCGCCTCCCACCACGATGGGCGTGAGGAACAGGTGGAACTCGTCGACCAACCCGGCCTTGATCGCCTGGGCGGCGAGGTCGGGACCGCCGACGCTGATGTCACGTCCCGCTGACTCTTTCATCTGCCGGACCGGCTCCGGGTCGAAGTCACGCTCGACCCGCGTCCTGGCGCTGGACACCGTCTCCAGCGTCTTGGAGTAGACGATTTTGTCGGCCGCTTGCCAGATCTCTGCGAAGTCCTGGATCAACAACGGCTGGTCGGCAAGGGTGTGCGCGGTCTCCCAGTAGACCATCACCTCGTACATCCGGCGTCCGTAGAGGTAGGTGCCGACCGGCCGCTCGAGGTCGTTGACGAAGCTGTGCACTTCCTCGTCCGGCGCAGCCCAGTCGAAGTTGCCGTCCTCGTCGGCTACGTAGCCGTCGAGCGACGTGATCGCCGAGTAGATCAACTTGGCCATGGTGAGCCTCCCTTTTACACATGCTGACCTGGCACGTGAAGACGGCCCCGCTCTCGCGGGGCCGTCTTCGGTACTGCGGTTGGCGCTCGACCGTTAGTGGTCGGGTCGGTGCGTCACGCGAACCGCGTTCAGGATCGGTTCGCCTGTGCTCCTGCGAGTGGCGAGCTGGACGTTGATCTCGCCGTCGCTCGGGCTGACGAACAGTGTCCTGTCAAGCGCGTAGTTCCTCCCGACGAGCGCGGAGATGTCGAACCCGATCAGGAACGGCGAGCCGTTCACGATCACGTCGAACTGCCGCTGGCCGGGCTTCTTGTTCTGGATCTCGGCGAACTTGAGCTGCACCTGATAGACGCCTGCTGGCAGGCTGGTGAAGCGGTAGTTCATCGAGGAGATCCGCGCCTTCTTGTAAAGCGGATCGTCGAGCGTTCCGCCGATCGACGAGTTGGTGCTTACCGTCTTCGGCGGAGACTGGACGTACCCCGACCCGTTGGCGGGCGTGTACGCCCGGTCGGCCGCCCATGGGTCGCCGGAGACGTCCGTGTAGGCGGCACCGCCGGCGTTGAAGCCCTGCTGGTACGCCGGCACGATCAGCCGCACCGGAACCGACAGGTTCGGCTGCCGGCCGCTGTTCGTGCGGAACGTCAGCGTGGCCTGGTAGACGCCCGGAGCCATCCCGGTCGTGTCGACCGTGACGTCGACGTCCTGCGAGGCGCCCGGATCGAGCGTCCCGCTGGGCGGGTCCTCCGACAGCCACGGAACGTCGCTGAAGGCCGGCACGCCGCTGTCAACGAGGAACACGGTGTTCGGGCTCTGGCGGATCATCCAGAGATTGCCGCCCTCGTCCATTTCGAGCCCGGCGCCGTCGAACGCGTCGTGACCCGGGTGCGGCAGCGTGCTCACCGCCGCACACGTGGTCGGGTCGACCCTGAAGAGGGTGTCCGTCGGGCTGTTCGTCGCCTCCCAGACCTGGCCGACAGCCGGGTTCCACGCCAGCCCGGAGATGTTGAAGTCCGGCGCGTTGCACTGGTTGAGGATCTGTCCGGGCGTCGGGTGCGAGAAGCCCGCGACGTGGTACAGGACCCCCTGGTTCCAGCCGCCGATGTAGAACGAGTCGTCGTCCGGTCGGTACGCGAGACCGCGCTGGGAGATCGTCGTCCACGCGAAGGCGCCGGTGATCGACCTCGTCACCGCTCCGCTGCCGCGATCCCAGCAGTAGATCCCGTTGTCGCCGCCGACGTTGACCTGGCACATCTCGGTGCCCATGAGGGCCATGTCACCAGGCCAAGCCCCGGCCCACGGAGCCGCGAAGCTCGTCCCGGTCGGCGTCCCGTCGACGAGGAACTCGTGGTTGCGGTTGCTCGTCGGGATGTCGGAGAGCCACACGTGATTGTCGTAGCCGACTCCCCAGGCGAGGCTGAGGCCCGTCGGCGTCCACTGCCGGAGGATGTCGCCCGGAGCGTTCGCCTTTGCGCCTGCCGGCTGCTTGCCGACATAGAGGCCTTCCGTTGTCCGCGAGTTCGGGTCATAGCTCCCGCTCTTCTTGAGCGGTGCCGTGCTCGCGGCCGGTCCACCGCCGGACTCAGCAACGTCCCAGGTCATCGGGAGGCTGCCCGTGTTGCTCAGTACGAGCGTCTTCGTCCGGGTCTGGTCCGGCGGGACGACGAACTCGAGTGACGTCGGACTCACCACGCCTCGTGGTGTACGGAGCGAGAAGTCCTGCGTCGTCGTCAAGTCCTCATCGATCGTGACGTCCGCGGAGCCGGTTTCGTAGTTCGTCTTGCTCGCTTCGATCGTGTAGTCCCCGACTGCGAGTTGCATGCGATAGAAGCCGCTCGCGTCGGTAGTCGTCTGCCGCACGACGTTGCCGTTCTGGAGCGCCTTCACCGACGCCCCGCCGATGGCGGCGTTGTCGTTGTAATCCGTCACGTGGCCCTCGACGAACCCCGACGGCGGCAGCAGGTAGCGGATCGCAGTCTCACCCAGGTTGAGGGCGGCTTCGTTGAGCGAGTACTGGAACGCCACCGTTCCGGTCTCGTTCTCGATGCCGAGCGTCGCCGAGGCGCCCTGCTCATGGGAGTTGTCGACGTTGCGGTACTGGGTGAGGATCTGCCCGTTCTCGTAGAGCACGACCTCGAAGTCGAGGCGGTCTCCACAGCACGGGAAGAAGCTCGCGTTCCGCCACTCGATCACGAACCGGTTGGGACTGGTCAGTGTGCTCGTCCACATCGACGAGGAGCCGTCGAGGTACATGTCGTCCCAGAACGGGTAGATCGCCGCGTTCGGCGTGCCCGCGCTCGGGATTCCGCTATTCGAGAACAGGCAGAAGGTGCCACCCGGGTTCAAGAACGTAACGTGGCCGTTCGTGCAGACGTACGCCGTGTTGTAGCTCTGGCCGTACAGGCTGAACGCGAACGGCAACGAGACCGTTGTGGAGTTGTCGTCGCCGGACAGCGACAGCGGCGTGGTGCCCTCGATGTAGGACGCCGTCTCGACCCGGCACGAGTAGCCGAACGAGTCGGAGCGTGCCGGCAGCGAGAAGTCATGCACGGTGTCCCCGGAGACGACTACAGAGTCTGTCACCGAGTCGTTGCACTTCCCCGCCTCGGCCTTCACGTCGTACGTCCCATTGGGTACCGAGGCGAAGCTGTAGTGCCCGGCGGCGTCGGTCGTCGCGGGCGGGATCGGCGTCCCGAGGATCGTCACCGTCGCGTTCGCGATCGGGTTGCTTGCGTCGTCGCTCACGGTGCCGCTGAGCGAGCCTGACGGCGCCGGGTCGAGTGCGAAGTCGACCGTCGTCGTACCGCCGTCAGTGATCGTCGCCGGCAGCGTGTCCGGCGTGTAGCCGAAGGCGCTGGCGGTCACGTCGTAGTCGCCGACCGGCAGGGTCAGGGAGTAGGTCCCGTCGGCGGCAGTCGTTGTCGATGCCCCCAACGGGGACACTTGGATGTCCGCTCCCGCGATCGGGTCGTTCGTGACGCTGTCGGTGACGGTGCCGTCGAGCGTTCCGCTGGGCGCCGACGTGCAGGACGGGAACTTGAAGTTCCCGATCCGCGTCCTCCAGTTGAAGCTGGAGTTAGTGGCGTAGTACTCCTGCGTGTACCAGAACGTGCAGTCGTCGACAGGGTCGACTGTCATGTCGCTGTAGTCGCCCCAGCGGCTGACTGTGTCGAGCTGGCTGCCGGCGCCGTCGAAGAGGTGCGCCTCTGCCTGGCCCAGCGTGTTCGGCGGGTCGCTCGCCAGCCGGCCCGCGTAGCGGATCTGCGGGTGAATCGTGGCATCCGAGGCGCTGTAGCCGACCGCCATGTTGCCGTTGCCGTCCATGGCGACGCTGCCCATCCAGCGCCACGTGTTGTCGGGCTGGTAGGTGCTCTGCTGGACGAAGCTCGGCGTCCCCGAGGTCGCGTTGTTGAGCTCGAACCAGCGGACGCCGGCCACCCCGCCCGAGGCGACGGTCATGTTCCCGACAAGCGCCTCGTGGTCACCGAAGTTCCTGTAGGCCGAGCGGAACATGCCTCGGTCGCCGAGCGTGTCCAGGGGGTCGCCACCGAGCTGCGGAACGCAGGCCCCGCCCCCGCAGATCACCGAGAACGGTGCCGGGGTCAGCGTCGCCGCGACCGTGAACGTCGAGTTCCCCGGGGTGGCGAAGTCGACATGGAAGCGGTGCAGCGGCCAGGTGGCGTTCGTGCCCGTGCTCAGGAACGGGTTCGGAGCCCCCGCCGGCGGCGGGGTCAGGCCGTCCAGGTCGGCGGGCATGTACTGATCTTCCGTGGGGCCCCCGCGCGGGGCGGCGATGAAGGTCGCCGGGTCGCCGGCGAGCATCGCATCCCGGTCGAAGGCGAACGCCTGCGGGCCGAGAAACGCGGTGCCGGACGAGTTGAACACGTTCATGCCCATGTAGTACGCGTCCGGCCAGACCCCGAATTTCGGGTAGTCGAAGAAGTCCGACCCGAGGTGGAAGCCATAGCGGGCGTACGAACCCGTGGCGTCGGGCGAGGTGGAGACGGCGATGCACTCGTCGGTGATCGTGGTCGTAGCTGCAAACTGCGTAATCACCCAGCGGTTCGCGAGCTGGTCGTAGAGGACGACGGGATCGCCGGCGCCGTTGAACTCGCACGGGTTGCCGAAGCCCGCCCAGAGCGTCCCGATGTTGACCGGCCCGAAGACCGAGGCACCCGTGGTCTTGTCGAAGACCTGGAAGCCCTGGTTGACGATCTGGACGTACTGGTCCAGGCCGACTTCCCCGTTCGTGTCGGGCGGCGCGCAGTTGCAGTTCACGCCCGGGAAGGGAATGCCGTTGAAGTTGAGGATCGGGTTGGGCATCTGCGGCTTCGGCATCGTGCTCTGGACGACGGGATCCCGTCCGTTCGCATGAACCTTGTAGAGCGACGGATTTTCCGCCGCCACGCCCCTAGCTCGTGATTTGACGGGTGCTGGGCGCATGGCCCGGACCGGCGGCGAGACGTCGTTCTTGTATGACCTCCCGACCGTCATCCCCTTGTACGCGTGCTTCCCGTTTGACGCGGTCCCCTGCGTTCCCGAGCCGGTCGATCCTGCTGCCAGCCCGGATCCGCCGGACGCGGCGAGGACGATCGAGGCGAGGAACAGCGGAATCAGCGCTCCGCCTATCGCCCCGACAATCGTCCTCCTCGTTCTTCGTGCCCGCATTGCGGCATCCCCCTTCCGAGGTTCGGGGCAGGGCTCTCCCCCTGCGCGCTCGCGATCTTCGATGGAGCCGGGGTGGAAGACAATGGACCCGGAGGGGCCAATTTGGGTCCACTCGTCCCGCGAAGACGATCTAGACCCGGGAACTAGACCGGGACGGCGGACGCCCTAATCAGCCGTGGGTGCGAAGGAGCACCGCCACCTCGTCGCGGCGGCTGGCGCCGAGCTTGGCGAGGATGTTGTGCACATGGTTCTTCACCGTCGCCTGCTCGATCGACAGGCGGCGCGCGATCTGCTTGTTCAACAGGCCATCGGCGATGAGGGCGGCGATCTCGCGCTCACGACGCGTGAGCCTCTGATCCCCGTTCCCCTGTCGCCCGTCCGCCAGGGTCGCGACCCGCTTCGCGAGTGCCGCCGCAACCCGTGGAGAGCATTGGAGCTCGTCGTTCGCCGCCGCCTCGACAGCCGCGACGAGCTCGCCGAGCGGCTGCTCGACCGTGACGTAGCCCGCGACCCCGGCCTCAGCCAGCGTGAGGATGGCGCGCTCGTCGTCGGGTATCCCGACCGCGACGATCTTTGCCGTCGGGGCCGCGGCCGCGAGCGCACGCACTCCGCCCGGGCCCGGGACGGAACCCGTATCGACCACGACGACGCCCGGCTCCGTCATACCGATCGCCATGCCCGCGATGTCGCCGGGCGCGCTTCCGTCAACCTCGAAGCCGTCCTCGCTGGCGAGCGCGTCGGCGAGGAGCTCCCGGTAGACGCGGACGTCCGCGACGACGAAGACGCGAACAGGTGCTTGCGAGGCACCGACGTCCGGCGCTACCGCATTTGACGGGGCCGCCTGTCCCGTCGTCGTCATCGGCCGCACGAGGATGGCCCTCCCCCCATGCACTCAACTCCCCCGTAGCTCGGCGCGAGAATAACAGGATCACAGCCGCGCGTAGCCCGGCTAGCTTCTGCGCTCTTCGTGCGAGCTCCGGGCGGCCTCGAGCACGTCGAGCACTGCAACCGCCTCACTTGGATCGACCGGCGGCGGAGCACCCCTTTGCAGGCTCGCAGATACGCCCTCGTAAAAGGCTCCGTACGAGCCCGTTTCGGTCGGGACTTCCCGAAGATCTCCGTCCACTCCGAGTCGGCCCCATTGCTCCTTCGGCTCTTCACCCCAGCCTGGCCCGCCCGGTGTCAGGCCGGCGCGAAGCGCCTCCTCCTGAACGTCCAACCCCTGCTTCGTGTATGCGCCGCGCTCACCGAGGACGCGGAAGCGGAGGCCGCGCTGTGCCGCGACGGCGCTCATCCACAGATGTGAGTCCACGCCCGACGTGTGCTCGAGGGCAACGAAGACGTCGTCATCGACCTCGGCGCCGGGTCGGCGGACTCCGAGCTCGGCGTAGACGCTCTGAACAGGGCCGAAAAGCTGGAGGGCCTGGTCGACGAGATGGCTGCCGAGGTCGAACAGAAGACCACCTGCCTCCTCGGCCGCCGGCCGCTCACGCCAGCCGCCGGCGAGCTCAGGTCGCCAGCGCTCGAAGCGCGACTCGAAGCGGAAGACCTGTCCGAGCGCTTCTCGCTCCAGCAAGCCGCGCACGGTCAGGAAGTCGCCGTCCCAGCGCCGATTTTGAAAGACGGTCAGTATGAGCCCTCGCTCGCGTGCCATCTCGACGAGCGCCCCGCCCTCTCCGGCGGTTGGGGCCAGCGGCTTGTCGACGACCACCGGAAGACCGGCCTCGAGAGCGGCGGAAGCGAGCGGGACATGAGCCCGGTTTGGTGCGGCCACCACCACGAGGTCGAAGTCGTCGGCCTTCGCCCAGACCTCGTCCGCAGCACCAAGCAGAGTGGCCCCGGGATGGTCAAGCACGGCTCGGGCGCGGCGCTCCTCGCTCCCCGTCACGATCGCGGCCAGTCGAAGCCCCGGAGTCGTTGCGATGAGAGGCGCATGGAACGCCGAGCCGGCGAGGCCGTAGCCGAGGAGCGCGACGCGCGCCGGCGAGGGCATACCGCATTCTCCCGAACATGCGCTTTCGCTCTCAGTTGAGAGAGCGCGCAAAACGTGATACGACCAGCTTTCCGAACCGAGAAAGGGAGGGATATGAGAGGGCTACCTCGTAAGGGAATCGCGATCGCGCTCGCGATCGTGCTGGTCGGAGTCGTCGCAGCCGCCGCGTCGGCCCGCGGCAACTCACCGGCCAAGAACACCGCGACGATTCAGGTTTGCGTGCTGCTACCCGACACGAAATCGTCCGTCCGGTACGAACTGTTCGACCGGCCGTACCTCGCCAAGGCGTTCAAGGCCGCCGGCCTGACGTACACGATCAACAACGCGCTTGGTGATCAGCAGAAGCAACGATCGCAGGCTGACCAGTGCTTGACCAACGGCGCGAAGGTGATCCTCGTCGACGCCCTCAACTCGGGCGTGGGCGCTGCGATCGAGAATGCCGCCGACGCTCGCAACGTGAAGACGATCGACTACGACCGCCTGGTGCTGGACGGCAAGGCGTCGTACTACGTCTCGTTCAACAACGTCAACGTCGGCAAGCTCCAGGGCCGCGGGGTCGTGGCGGGCCTCAAGGCGAGGGGAACGTATTCGCAGCATCCGCTCATCGCCGAGCTGAATGGCGCTCCTACTGACAACAACGCGAAGCTGTTCAAGCAGGGCTACGACTCGATCCTGAAGCCGCTCTACACCAAGGGCACACTCAAGAAGGGCCCGGACCAATCCGTGCCGGACTGGGACAACCAGAAGGCGCGGACGATCTTCGACCAGATGCTGGTCAGCACCAAGAGCAAGATCAAGGGGGTCGCGGCCGCGAACGACGGGCTCGCCGGCGCAGTCGTCGCAGCGCTCAAGGCCCGCAAGCTCAAGCCGATCGCGCTCAGCGGCCAGGATGCGACGCCGCAAGGCGTCCAGAACGTCCTCTCCGGCTGGCAGACGATGACCGTCTACAAGTCGGTCAAGGCCGAAGCGGCCGCCGCAGCAAGGATCGCAATCGCGATCATCAAGAACAAGCCTGTCACCTGGACAAACGCGAGGATCAACAACGGGAGCAAGGTCGTCCCCGCTGTCTACCTGAAGCCGGTCACGATCACGAAGAAGAACTACACGCTTCTCTTCAGGGAAGGCTTCCTCAAGCGCAGCCAGGTCTGCATCGGGAAGTACAGGAAGTACTGCAAGTAGTGAACCGCAAAGATGGAGGCGCCCCTCCTGGGGCGCCTCCACGGCGGTGAGACTCACCAATGAGCGACGCTGCGCCAACCCTTCAGCTCCGCGGGATCTCGAAATCCTTCGGCCCGGTGCAGGCTCTGACGGAGGTCGATTTCGAGGTCCGCGACGGCGAGGTGATGGCCCTCGTGGGCGACAACGGGGCCGGCAAGTCGACCCTGATCAAGTGCGTCACCGGGATCTACTCGAGCGACAGCGGTGAGATGCTCTTCGAGGGCAAACCGGTGAGCATTCACCGCCCGAAGGACGCCGCCCGCCTCGGGATCGAGGTCGTCTACCAGGATCTCGCGCTCTGTGACAACCTCGACGTCGTCCAGAACATGTACCTCGGGCGCGAGGCGCACGACGTGCTACAGCGGCTCAAGGAGCCGATCATGGAGCACAAGACCGCCGAGACGCTGAAGTCGCTCTCGGTGACGACGATCGGCTCGATCCGCCAGCCGGTCGTCAGCCTCTCGGGCGGGCAACGCCAGTCGGTCGCGGTTGCCCGCGCCGTAATGTGGAACTCCCGCGTGGTCATCCTCGACGAGCCGACAGCGGCGCTCGGGGTCGCCCAGACGCGCCAGGTGCTCGATCTCGTGACGCGGCTCGCCCAGCAGGGCCTTGCCGTCGTCCTGATCTCGCACAACCTCGTTGACATCTTCGAGGTCGCGACTCGCATCACGGTGCTGAGGCTGGGCAAGAACATCGGCGTCTACGAGCGCGAGAAGACGACTGAGCGGGAGATCGTGGAGGCGATCACGGTCGGCGCCCCGACGAAGGTCGCCGGCAGCGACGAATCGGAGCCCGCGCCGGTTTGACGACGATCGAGGCCAAAACCGCCGCCGCCGACCCCGGCGGCGAAGAACGCGAGACGGTCTTCGCGCTCGTTCGCGGGTACTTCGAGCGGCTGCGCGGCGGCGAGGTGGGCGTCCTGCCGGTGCTCGTTGGGCTGGCGTTGATCACGCTCTACTTCTGGTCGAAGAACGGGAACTACGTCTCAGCGGTCAACTTCAACAACATCGTCATCCAGATGGCCGGCGTGTCGATCATCGCCATGGGGGTCGTCTTCGTACTCCTGCTTGGGGAGATCGACCTCTCTGTCGGCTACGTCGGCGGCGTGGGCGGCGTGACCGTGGCGCTTCTCCAACAGCCCGAGAAGAGCTATCAGGTCGCGGGCCTGGCTGCGATCCTGCTCGCCGTCGCCGTCGGCGCGGCGATCGGCGCTTTCCAGGGCTCATTCGTCGCGCTGATCGGCGTGCCCTCGTTCGTCGTCACGCTCGCGGGGCTGCTCGCGTGGCAAGGCGTCGTGCAGAAGGCGATCGGCGACCAGGGCGTGATCACGATTCAGAGCGACACGGTCAACAATGTCGCGAACTACTTCTTGCCGGACAAATGGGGTTGGGCGCTCGCGGCGGTCGCGGCCGGAGCCTACGCGGCGACCGTTCTCCTCGGCGTCTTCAGCCGCCGCCGCGCAGGCGTCAGAGTGCGCCACCCGGTCCTGATCGGCCTCAAGATTCTCGTTGTCGCGGCGCTCTGTCTCGTCGTCGTTCGGATCTGCAACCGCGGAGGCGGCGTGCCGTTCCCCGGCGTCCTGGTCGTTGCGCTGCTCATCTTCTGGACCTACATCGCGAAACGGACTACCTTCGGCCGGCACGTGTACGCCGTTGGCGGCAACGCCGAGGCAGCGCGGCGGGCTGGAATCAACGTGAAGCGGATCCGGATTGTCGTCTTCATGATCTCGAGCGCGATGGCGGCGCTCGGTGGCGTCGTCTTCGCGGCCCGGTTGACCTCCGTCGACCTGAACGCGGGCGGGGGGACGATCCTGCTCGATGCGATCTCGGCCGCAGTCATCGGGGGCACGAGCCTGTTCGGCGGCCGCGGCAACGTCAGAGACGCGGTGGTGGGCGCGCTGCTGATCTCGGCGATCGCAAACGGGATCGACCTCGTCGGCTACAGCTCGGCAACAAGGTTCATCGTGACGGGGGTCATCCTGCTCGCAGCGGTCACGCTCGACACCGTTCTGCGCCGTCGCCAAGCCGCCGTCGGACGCTGAGTCGCCCCGCGCCCTTCCTCATGCCTCAGAGATAGTTTCGAAACGAGCACGGTTTGGATCGACCGGTCAGTTAGTACTCGTCATGACGGCGTAGCGGGAAGTCGGCGTCTCGTCCGTCGGGAACCTGGTCGAGCAGCTGGGAGTAGTAAGGAACGAGCATGAAGCGGTCGGGCGCAGTGCGCGAGTACGTGTGGTAGACGACGCCGTCCTCTAGTGCGAAGACGTTCCAGCCCGGGGATTCGGCCATCCCGGAGGCCAAATCGGTTCCGACGTTCTCGGCCCAGTCTTTGAGCCAGTCATCCGCTTCAGCGACCATCTTCGCGAGCTCCCCTGTCGCCATCTGCTCCTGGGTGAACGCGAAGTCGAAGTCGAAGTTGAAGTCGCTTGCAAACGACGACACATAGGGGAACTTCCAGCCCATCCGTCGCTTGTAGGCCTCCAGCTTCTCGATGGGCGCGCGCGAGATGCAGATCACCGTCACATCGCGGTTGTTCAAGTGGGGGAGAGTCGGATCCAAGTGGTCGGCCAGGCCCGTGCAGCCCGGGCAAGCCGCTTCATATGTCGGACCGAACATCAGGTGGTAGATGAGGAGCTGTGACCGTCCGTCGAACAACTCGGGGAGTGTCTTCTTCCCCTCCTCGGTGTCGAAGGTGTACTCCTTCTCGACCGGGACCCAGGGCAGCTCCTGCCGCTGCTTCGCCAACTCCTCGTCGAGGTTGCCGAGCTCCTGTTCCCGCTCGAGGAGCTGCTTGTGTGCTGCGGACCATTCCTCCTGCGTTCCGACCTTGTGCTTGGGCATCACATTCGCCTCCTTTGACGGGTCTCGGGTGTAGACCGGCAGGGAGCTTGTAACTCATCGGTTGCCTGCTAGAGGCCGATCCGGACGACGTAGACCGCATAGAACCCCAGCCAGATCGCCGCATACAGGCCGAGCCTCAGGCGTGGCCTCGCCGCAATCCACCTCCGCAGAAGGAGCCCGGCAAGAATCGCAAGCACCGTCAGGGGCAAGAACCGCTGGAGTCTCGCCGGAATCGACCAGAGTAGGAACGACGCCAGCGACTCGTCTTCCACGCCCGCCGCTCGCGCGTAGAGCTTGTAGGGCGTTCCCATCCGAAGCGGTCCGTAGACGACGCTGCGCGGCCCGTGTTCCTCCATCTCACCTGACACTCGCCGGATCGCGTCGCTGTCGACGGTCGGCACGCCGTCGAGGATCGCCGCGCTCGTCGTCGGCTCTGTCGCCGTTCCCACTGCGTACGTCACCGTGCCTCCGATGAGCGCGCCCGCCAGCGTAAACGCGAGCACGGCCCACGCCGACCGCCGAGCGACCAGCGCGACCCAGCCGATCCAGACGTCGGGAACGATGAAGAAGAGCGTCGCCTCGGCGAAACCCCAGGCGAAGCCGATCACTGGCGCCGCGCGCGAGGTTGCAAGCGACGGGGAATCCGCCACGGGACGAAAGATAGGCAGCCGACGCCCAATCTGGGTGGAGCCGCCTATGCGTACGGGTTCCGCGCGGGATACCCTGCCGCTCGACCCGAATACCCACGACCACTCAGCGGCGAGCTAGAGGAGGAAAAATGGCTCTACAAATTGGCGACACGGCACCGGATTTCGAGGCCGAGACGACCGAGGGGCCGATCCGGTTCCATGAATGGGTCGGCGACTCCTGGACCGTCCTGTTCTCGCACCCCAAGGACTTCACTCCGGTCTGCACGACCGAGCTCGGCTACATGGCCAAGATCAAGCCTGAGTTCGACCGCCGAGACGTCAAGATCATCGGGCTCTCGGTCGATCCGGTCGGCATCCATGCAAAGTGGTCCGAGGACATCGAAGAGACGCAGGGTGCGGCGCCGAACTATCCGATCATCGGCGACGCCGACTTCAACGTCTCGAAGCTCTACGGGATGCTGCCCACCGAGACGGAGGGCGATCCGGGGGAACGCACCCCTGCGGACAACCAGACGGTGCGCAACGTGTTCGTCATCGGCCCGGACAAGAAGGTCAAGCTCGTGCTCCTCTATCCGATGACGACGGGTCGCAACTTCGACGAGGTGCTACGGGTGATCGACTCGCTGCAGCTCACCGCCACGCACAAGGTTGCGACGCCGGTGAACTGGAAGCAGGGCGACGACGTGATCATCGCCGGCTCGGTCTCCGACGACGAAGCAAAGGAGACCTATCCGGAGGGCTGGAAGGCGCCGCGACCCTACATCCGCATCGTGTCGCAGCCGCGCTGACGAGCTTGTCGAGGGGGCGGATGTCCGCCCCCTCGAAGTCGCTCTGCGCAATCCGGCTACCCCGTAGGCCGGCTACGCCTTGTGAATCACGATGCTGCCGCCTGCGATCGCCTGCGGGTCGGCGACGTCCGGGTCCTCGGGCACTCCCATCCGGTTGTCGAAGACGGTCACACCGTTCCTGGTGATCTTGATCCGGAACTTGTCGACGCCGCCGCCGCCAGAGATCTGGCCGTCGTAACCGGTCAGGCGAAAGTCGTAGCCGGGGACTCCGTTGACGGAGCCGGTGCCTCTGTACTGTGACTTGAAGCTCGAGACGACCAGCCACTGATAGCTCTCACTGTGGAAGTTGAAGTTGGCGACCTGGAAGTTGAACTCCGTCTCGCCGGTCGGAGGGGCGGCTCCGTTCTTGTACTTCGAGTTGAAGCCGAAGTTGGCGCGCCCGCTCAACGACGGGTTCCCCGGATACGACCCTGGAGCGACGTTGATCCACCCGCCGCCGGTCACAAAGCCGGCGCTCGCGTCGTAGACGACGACCCAGACGGTGTCGGATCCCTCGGCTCCCCGGTTGTCTCTCACGGTCACGACGATCGTGTAGACGCCTGCCGTTGTGAAGGTGTGGGTGGCCGCGCAGGTTCCCGACCCGCCGGATTCCGTGACCGTCCCGTTCGTGGTCGTACCGTCGTCCCAGTTGATCGAGCAGGTATGGGTGTCCGTCGTGTCAGCGTCCGTGAAGTTCGCCGACAGGCTGAACGTCGCCGGCTTCGGCTTGACCGTCCCGAACGTCGGTGACGTGATCGTGACGACCGGAGGCGCGTTGACGGTCGACTGCTGCCAGGTGACCGTGTTGTCGGTGCTCGTCGACGCGTAGCTGCCGTTGCCCGCGGCGTCGTGCGCGCGGTCGGCCGCGATCGACGCGATCACCGTTCCCGACGTTGTCATTCCGGAGATCGCGACGTCGAACGTCATGTGGTCGCCGGAGTCCGTGACGCTTGCGGTCTTCGTGCCCCCCGATGTTCCGGCGATCGTCACGTCGGCGTTCGTGAAGTCGCTCACGGGCTCGGCGAAGACGGCCGTGAAGTGGATCGGCGAGCTACTGGTCGGATCGGACTGGCCGGAAGCCTGGTTGATCGTCATGGCGGGCCGAGCCGTGTCGTAGGTGACCGTGTTGTCCGTCGAGGTCGAGGCGGTATTCAGGTTGCCGCCCGCATCCTGAGCCCCGTTTGCGCCGATCGAGGCGATCACGGTGCCGTCGGTCATGCCGGTGACGGCCACGTCGAAGGTCATCTGGTCACCCGAATCCGTGACGGTGATCGTCTTCGTGCCGCCGGCGGTGCCGCCGATCGTCACGTCGGTCCCGGTGAAGCCGGTCACAGGCTCGCTGAAGACGGCCGTGAAGTGAATCGGTGAGCCCATCGTGGGGTCGGCCTGGCCGGCAGCCTGGTCGATCGTGACGCCTGGCCTCCCCGTGTCGATCGTGAATGTGCGGGTGCCGCTGAAGGCGCCGTCTGAGCCGTCGGAGTCGGTCGCGCGGACCTGCCAGCAATAGGTGCCGTCCGGGAGGCCGGTCGACGGCGTGAAGTTGGAAGCGGCGATAGCGGACATCTGGAGCTCGGGGCTTGTGAACGAGCAGCCGCTGTCGTCGGCCTGGATCGAGTAGGTGATCGAATCGGCGCCTGGATCGGTCGCGTTGCTCCAGTCGAAGTCCGGCGTGTTGTCGCCCGTGGTCGTGCCGTCGTTCGGCGCGAGCAGATTCGGCGTCGACGGCGCGACGTTGGCGACCGTTACGTGCTTCATGTCGGAGCTCAGGCCGCCGTCGTCGTCGGTCACGCTTGCTGTCACGTCGGCGGTGCCGGCGCCCGAGTCGTCCGACCAGGTGCAGTCGAACGAGCCGGTCTTGGCGCTCGCGTCGAAGAGCTCGTTCGAAGACGTGCCGTGGATGCCGCAGTCGACCGAGTGGCTCGGGAAGGTGTCCGCGGAGCCGGGGTCGGTCCAGCTGTAGCTGTAGTGCTTGAGGTCGCCCTCGTTGGCCGAGGTCGTGCCGCTCAGGCTGACGCTCGGGGCGACGTTGTCGACGGTCACATCGG
>Ga0307278_10000090_pt1 | contig 43418 bp, 40 predicted proteins | sample ER_DNA_117_FD_194482 | JGI IMG/M metagenome (GOLD analysis project Ga0307278, IMG submission 194482) | Bulk soil microbial communities from the East River watershed near Crested Butte, Colorado, United States - ER_DNA_117 | ecosystem: Environmental > Terrestrial > Soil > Floodplain | place... | reverse complement strand
TCCCATTCGAAGACAGTGAGCTCGATGCCTTGCTCTTCTTCGGGCGAGAGCGTGAGAGCGAGATCATCGGTGCGAACGTTCTCGCGGCGCGGCTGACGGTTCTCTACGGGCCGAGCGGGGTCGGCAAGACGTCGGTCCTGCAGGCGGGTGTCGCTCACCGTCTGCGCCGGCGCGCGCGAGAAAACATCGAGGAGCGAGGGCACCCGGAGTTCGTGACTGTCGTCTTCGACGGCTGGAGCGAGGATCCGGTGTCGGGGCTGCGAACAGCGGTACGGCGCGAGCTGAGCGAACTGTTCGGCTCCGCGCTGCTCGACGAGCGGGAGGAAGAGCGGCTGGCCGACACGCTCGGCCGCTGGACGGAGGCCCTCGCGTGCGACGTCCTGCTCGTGCTCGACCAGGCGGAGGAGTACTTCCTCTATCACGCCGAGGAGGCGGGGCTCGCGGACGAGCTGCCCGAGCTCGTGACCAGGCCCGGGCTCCGTGTCCGCGTTCTGCTCTCCCTGCGCGACGACGCCCTGGCCAAGCTCGACCGTTTCAAGGGCCGCATTCCGAATCTTTTCGGGAACTACCTGCGCCTCGATCACCTCGACCGTCAGTCGGCGAGGAGAGCCATCGAAGGCCCAGTCGCGCGGTACAACGAGCTTGCCGCTGAAGACAGCCAGGTCGAGCTCGAGCCGCCGCTCGTGGAGGCCGTCCTCGCCGAGACGGTCGCCGGGAAGGTCGATCTCGGCGAGACTGGAGGCGGCCTCGGGCCCGGGGAAACCGACGAGGGTCGGATTGAAGCTCCCTATCTCCAGCTCGTGATGGAGCGAGTCTGGGAGGAGGAGCGCGGCGCAGGGTCGAACCGGCTTCGAGCGGAGACGCTCGACCGGCTCGGCGGCGCGGAGGCGATCGTCCGGGCGCATCTCCATCGAGCAGTGGAAGCGCTCTCCGCGCCTGAGAAAGACGTCGCGGCCGATGTTTTCCGCTACCTCGTCACGCCGTCCGGCACGAAGATTGCGCACGGCGTCCGCGACCTGGCGGAATACACCGCCGTCGACGAGAAGCGGCTCGTGCCGGTGCTGGTGCTGCTCGGCCGCGAGCGCATCGTTCGGCCCGTCGACGGCGCCGGATCGGATGGCGCGCGCTACGAGATCTTCCACGACGTGCTCGCTGAGGCGGTCCTCGCGTGGCGCCGGGAACGGGAGCTGGATCGCGAGCGGCGGGTGGCCGCGCGACGGCACCGGCGTCTCCTGCTCGTCGCAATTGCCGCGCTGGTCGGGCTCGCCGCCATGGCTGCGGTAGCCGTCTACGCCCTCGCACAGCGCAGTGACGCACGCGCGAGCGCCCGAGCGGCCCGCGCCCGGGAGCTGTCTGCCAGAGCCCAGTCAGAGTTGTCGATCGATCCGCTTCGCAGCGTTGCCCTTGCGCTTCGGGCCGCAAAACTGGAGCCGACGCCTGCTGCCGAGGACGCACTGCGGAACGCACTCATCGAATCGCGGGTGCGAAGGATCCTTCGTGCGGGGCGTGGGCCTGTGAACGCCGCCGCGTACAGCCCCGACGGCTCGCGCGTCCTGACCGCCTCGGATGACGGCACAGCTCGCCTGTTTCGTGTGCGGGATGGCTTCATGATCGCGACGCTGCGACACAAGGGGAGCGTGACGGACGCGAGCTTCAGCGCCGATGGACGCGTGCTGGCGACGGCCAGTCGCGACGGAACGGCGCGCCTGTGGACAGCGTCGGGTCGGCCGCTGCGGACTTTCCGACACCACGGAGCCGTGCTCGACCTGGCGTTGTCGCCTGCAGTCCTCGTCACGATCGCAGACGACGAAACCGTGAACATCTGGAGCCTCTCGGACACACGCGCCCCGCACGTCTTTCACGAGCCGGTCCCAGCGCGCCGGATTGCGCTCAGCCCGGACGGCCGGCGCGCGGCCGTCGTCGGCGGTGACCGCTTTGCCCGTGTCTACGACCTCGTCGCCGGCCGCTTCCTCTATGCGCTCCCGCACGAGGGTCGGGTGCTCAGTGCCGCGTTCGGCCCGAGCGGAGAGTCACTCGCCACGGGCAGTGCAGACAAGTTGGCTCAGACGTGGAACCTGCGCACCCTCCAGCTCGCGCATCAGCTCAAAGGCCACGAAGGACAGGTCGTCGACGTCGCCGTTGGCCCACGCGGTCAGTTCGTAGCAACGGCGAGCCTGGACGGGACGGCTGCCGTCTGGGACGTCGCTCGTATTCCGCGTGGTCGGCTGATCGCGACTCTCATTGGCCACTCGAACTTCGTCAACGACGTCGCCTTCAGCCCCGATGGGCTCTACGTCGTCACCTCCAGCCGAGACGGGACCGCGCGCGTCTGGAAGACCGAGCACGGCAACCTCCAGGCAGTGTTGGCAGGACACAAGGGATCAGTTAGAGCGGCTAGCTTCAGCCCCACCGGCGGGAACGTGCTCACGTATTCCGAGGACGGGACGGCGCGCATCTGGGACGCGGGAACCACACCGGAGTTGCGCGAGCTTGGGCGTCACCGCCGCCCGGCGGTCACGCTCGATCTCAACGCGACGCAGGCCGTCACCGCGAGTCGCGACGGGACCGCCCGCATCTGGAAGCTTCGCGGCCACGGCTCCACGGTGCTTCGCCACCGCGGCCCGGTAACCGATGCCGCATTCAGCCACGACGGCCGCCTGGTGGTCACCTCCTCGACGGACCGCACGGCACGGATCTGGACCTCGTCGGGATCGCTACTCCGGACGCTTGGCCATCGCACAGCAGTGAACAGCGCTGCGTTCAGTCCCGACTCGAGACTCGTGGCGACTGCTGCCGCGGACGGTCGGGTCCGGATCTGGAGAGCGCAATCCGGCGGGCTCATGAGGACCGTGTCTGCTGCCGGCCCACTCGCGTTCAGCCCGGACGGCGAGCAGCTCGCCACCGCGACCAGGGACAACGACGTCCGCGTCTGGAGCACAAAGAGCGGAAAGCTCGCACGTACCTTCAGCGGGCATCGCGGCCCCATTGTCGCCCTCTCGTTCGACTCCGACGGGAAGCTCCTGCTGAGCGGAAGCGAGGATAGGACCGCTCGTCTTTGGAACGTCGACTCCGGGAAACTCGAGCATTCGCTGCGCGGTCACAGGGACGCTCTGACCTCGGCCCGCTTCAGTCCGGATGGTCAGCTCGTGGCGACGGCGAGCGTGGATCACGACGTGCGGCTGTGGAATGTGCGGACGGGTCGGCTCGTCCGACCGGTCCTGAGGGCCCACTTCGCAGTCGTCAGCGACGCGAGGTTCAGCGACGACGGGCGCTGGGTGGTGACGGCCGGCCCCGGCACGGCCGGGCTGTGGCAAGTCCGCTCCCGCCGGCTGATCTTCCTCCTCCGCGGGCACATCGGCATGCTCCATGCGGCCGCCTTCGCGCCGGGAAGCCACCGGATCGTCACCGCCGGCGAGGACGGGACGGTCCGCACCTACCTGTGCAAAGTATGCGCCGACGTGCGAGGCCTCGAAGGCCTTGCTTCTGCGCGGCTCGAGCGCGTGGCCGGCCCGCATTAGACGGATACCCTCTCGTTGGTGCCCGAGTTCAAGACCCACGATGCGTATCTCCCCACCGGTGACCAGCCGCAGGCGATCGCCGAGCTCTCAGAAGGGCTGAAGGCAGGCGAGCACTACCAGACGATGCTCGGCGCCACCGGCACGGGCAAGACGGCGACGATGGCCTGGATCATCGAGCAGGTGCAGCGCCCTGCGCTCATCATCGCCCACAACAAGACGCTGGCCGCGCAGCTCTGCAACGAGTTCCGCGAGTTCTTTCCCGCGAACGCGGTCGAGTACTTCGTCTCCTACTACGACTACTACCAGCCCGAGGCCTACGTGCCGCAGGCGGACCTCTACATCGAGAAGGACTCCTCCCGGAACGACGACATCGACCGGCTGCGCCACTCGGCCACGTCGAGCCTCCTCTCGCGCAACGACGTCGTCATCGTCGCCTCGGTCTCGGCAATCTACGGCCTCGGCTCGCCCGAGGAGTACGAGAAGCGCGTCGTCATGCTGCACGTCGGCGAGGAGCAGGACCGCGACCTCATCCTCCGCAAGCTGATCGACATCCACTACGCGCGCAATGACACGTTGCTCGGCCGCGGCAAGTTCCGCGTCAAGGGCGACGTGATCGAGATCCAGCCCGCCTACGAGGAGTCCGCTTACCGGATCTCGATGTTCGGCGACGAGATCGAGCAGATCACGCATTTCGACCCGCTCACCGGAGAGGTCTACGGGAAGCTCGAGTACCTGAACATCTTCCCGGCCACGCAGTACGTGACCTCGAAGCCGACGATCGAGCGCGCCGTCGACGAGATCCACTTCGAGCTCGAGGAGCAGGTCAAGCGCTTCGAGTCGGAGGGTCGGATGCTCGAGGCGCACCGCATCCGTCAGCGCACCGAGTACGACCTCGAGATGATGAAGGAGCTCGGCTTCTGCAACGGGATCGAGAACTACTCGCGGATCCTCGACGGGCGGCCCGCGGGCTCGGCGCCGTACACGTTGATCGACTACTTCCCGTCCGACTTCGTCGTCTTCGTCGACGAGTCGCACCAGACCGTGCCGCAGCTCGGCGGCATGTACGAGGGCGACCGCTCGCGCAAGCAGACGCTCGTCGACTTCGGCTTCCGCCTTCCCTCCGCGCTCGACAACCGGCCGCTGCGCTTCGACGAGTTTCTGGCGAAGGTGCCGCAGCTCGTCTTCGTCTCGGCGACGCCGGGCCCGTTCGAGCTTCGCCACTCGACGAGGATCGCCGAGCAGCTCGTCCGGCCGACCGGCATCGTCGACCCCGAGGTCGAGCTGCGCGCGACGAAGAACCAGATCGACGACCTTCTCAACGAGATCCGCAGGCGCGAGGAGCTAGGCGAACGCACGCTCGTCACGACGCTGACGAAGAAGATGGCCGAGGACCTGACCGACTACCTGCTCGAGTCCGGCGTCAAGGCGCGCTACCTCCACTCCGAGGTCGACACGCTCGACCGGATCCAGATCATCCGCGAGCTGCGGCTCGGCGAGTACGACGTTCTCGTCGGGGTGAACCTCCTGCGTGAGGGGCTCGACCTGCCGGAGGTCTCGCTCGTAGCGATCCTCGACGCCGACAAGGAAGGCTTCCTGCGCGGCAAGACGGCCCTGATCCAGACGATCGGGCGCGCCGCCAGGAACACGAATGGCAAGGTCCTCATGTATGCGGACAAGCTGACCGAGGCGATCAAGGGCGCGCTCGACGAGACGAACCGCCGACGGGCCGTCCAGCTCGCCTACAACGATGAGCACGGGATCACGCCGGCGTCGATCCAGAAGGGCGTCTCGGACATCGCCGAGTTCCTGTCGCTGGAAGCGCCGCACGTCCCGCGCCGGCGGCGGAAGGGCGCGCGCGAGGTCGAGGGCATGAGCCCGGCCGAGCTCGAGCGCCTCGTGGTCACGCTCGAGGAAGAGATGTTCGCGGCCGCGGAGGAGCTCCGCTTCGAGTATGCGGCGAAGCTCCGGGACGAGATCAAGGATCTGCGCCGCGAGCTGCAGGCGGCTGCCGAAGCGCCGGCATAGCCGCCAACGACGACGTCTCACCGCACGGCGACCCATCTCCTCCGCGCCGGACTTAGGATCGCCCCCGAAGCCAATCGAGTGGGGGAGAAACTGTATGAAACGACTGCTCTTCGCAGTACTGATCGTGCTGGCCTTGGCACCGGCGGCGCAGGGGACCGAACCGGCGACCCAGGTCCGCTTTGCGACGTTCAACGCGTCGCTCAACCGGAGCAACTCGGGCCAGCTCGTCGACCACCTCTCGCATCCGCTGGTCGACGACGTCTTTCGCCGGCAGATTCGCAACGTCGCCGAGGTGATCCAGCGCGCGCATCCTGACGTGTTGCTGATCAACGAGTTCGATTACGACCCCGCCGCCGCCGACCTGTTCCGGCAGAACTTCCTCGAGGTTTCACAGAACGGCGCTGCTCCGATCCACTACCCGTTCGCGTTTGTCGCGCCCTCGAACACCGGCATCCCGAGCGGGATGGACTTCAGCAACGACGGAGTCATCGGCGGCCCCAACGACGCGTACGGCTTCGGCTTCTTCCCGGGCCAATTCGGGATGGTCGTCTACTCGAAATATCGGATCGAAACCGACGCTGTGCGCACGTTTCAGCTCTTCCGCTGGAAGGACATGCCCGGGGCGCTGCTGCCGGACGATCCGAGGACCCCGGAGCCGGCCGACTGGTACTCGCCGGCGGAGCTCAACATCTTCCGGCTCTCGTCCAAGAGCCACTGGGACGTCCCGATCGACGTCGGCAAGAAGACGATCCACTTCCTCGTCAGCCATCCGACCCCTCCGGTGTTCGACGATCCGCCCCAGTTTCCGCCGGGGGTCGACTTCAACGGCAGGCGCAACCATGACGAGATTCGCTTCTGGGCCGATTACATCTCGCCCGGGCACAGGGCGCGGTACATCTACGACGACGCGGGCAACCACGGTGGGCTCCGTCCCGGCGCTCCGTTCGTGATCGCGGGCGATCAGAACTCTGATCCTCTCGACGGCGACAGCATCCCGGGCTCGACGCAGCAACTCCTCGAGCACCCGCTCGTGAACGCGGGTCACACGCCCGAGAGCCTGGGCGCGCCTGAGGCCGCCATCCTCCAGGGCGGAGCGAACACGACGCATCGGAGCGATCCGAGGTTCGACACCGCGGACTTCTCGGACGTTGCGCCGGGGAACCTGCGGGCCGACTACGTCCTGCCGCGAAAGTCGCTGCGTATCGTCGACAGCGCCGTCTTCTGGCCGGTTCAGGCCGATCCGCTGTTCCGGCTCACGGGCGTCTTCAACTTCGCCGAGTGGGGCCCCGTCGGCGGATTCCCGACTTCGGATCACAGGCTCACCTGGACGCAGGTGAGGGTGCAGGGCGACTAGCACTTGCAGGGCGCGGGCGGGATCGCGCCGCCCGCGCCCCTGCGAGATCGAGAAGCTGCATAGGGTTGCGCCGTGAACTTGTTCGTCTTCTTCCTCGTTCTCATCCTCGGCGGGTTCCTGCTCGGCGCCCTGGCGAGGCTTGCGTTGCCGGGGCCGGATCCGATGCCTTTCTGGCTGACCGTCGCGATCGGTGTCGGCGGCGCCTTGCTCGGCGGTCTTGTCGCGCAGCTTCTCTTCGGCAACGCCGGGAGCCTGCTGTTCGCCTATCTCGGCGCGATCCTGCTCATGATCCTCTACCGGCGCTTCGTCCAGGGCCGAGGAATCACCGGCCCCGGGACGAGAGAGCGGCCGACGCGCGGCTGGGGCCTGCGCCGCTAGCTACGACTCCGCTGCCGGGCCCGAGGTTTTTCCCGGACCGGTAATGGGAATCCCATCGCAAACCCGAACAGGAGGCTGCATGGGAATCATCGCGTTCATCATCCTCGGGCTGCTTGCCGGTGCGATCGCCAAGGCGATCCTCCCCGGTGACGATCCGGGGGGATTCATTGTCACGGCCATCATCGGCGTCGTCGGTGCGCTGCTGGGCGGTTTCATCGCCGGAGCACTCTTCGACGCGGATCCCCTCGACGAGTTCTTCGACATCAGCACCTGGCTGACGGCCATCGTCGGCTCGATCATCCTGCTGCTCATCTATCGGGCGGTCGCCGGCAGGCGAAGTAGCCCCGCCGTCTGACGTTCGAACGCGACGCTCCCCGGCGGCCCCATCGAGCACGAAACGGCCAGCCGGGGGGGCGGGGGCTGGTCATCCCACCCAACCCCATGCGACAAGCGGGCTAATCGGGGGTTTCGACTGCCAGGGGCTCACGGCCGCGAGCGAATCGCCGCACCGCTGTGAGCCCCCAGTTCTCGTCTCGCCAGACATAGGTTTCGACGAGGATCGTGGCCTCGGTGCATTCGTAGACGTGGAGCCCACGGGCCTCGCCGCGCCGTTGCGGACGCGGCTGGCCGAGCCCCGGCGCGATCGACACCGTCGCCCCGCGCACGTCACCTCTGATCACCTCGAACTCATGGCGTTCGCTGACCGCGCCCTGGTGGATGTGGCCGGCAAGGATTAGCTCGGCGCCGGCGTCCACGAGTGAGGCGAGAACGTGTGAGCGGCGCGAGACGGGCTTCTTCCGTGAGCGCCAGGGCGCGCCGATCAGGTGGTGGTGGAGGACGGCAACCTTCAGCGCGCCGGCGGGTGCCTGCGCGAAGAGCTCCGCTGTTCGCCGCAGCTGCTCCTCACGGATGCCACCTGACTGGTGGCGCCAGGGGCGGACAGAGTTCAGGCCGACCACGTGGAGGCTGGACGAAGTGTGGACGGGCTCGGTCGTCCCCCACTGGCGCTCGAACTCTGCGAACGTCCGCGTGAACCGCGCTGGAAAGGCCAGGGGAATGTCATGGTTGCCCGGAACCGCGAGCACGGGCGGGCCTAGAGCGCGCAGGAACGCGGCCGCGGCGGCGTGTTGCACGGGCCGCCCCCGGTGCGTCAGGTCGCCGCTTGCGACCACCAGCTCGGGTGACGTGCGCTCGATCAGCGTCGCGAGGCTGCGCTCGACCTCCGGAGCCTCCGGGGTGCCGACGTGCAGGTCTGAGATGTGGAGGATGCGGGTTGGGAGAGCCGAAACACTGGGTACACTCATGGCGATGGTGGACGAGCCTACCGAGATCTTCGACGACCTCTATCTCGGTCTCCGAGCGGGCGGCGCCATGCGCAAGAAGCGCCGTGGCGAGCCGCTGACGATGGAAGAGGAAGAGGCGATCGGCCGTTGGCAGCGTCTTTCCGGCGCCCGCAAGGCGGCGACGATCGGTGCCTTCGCAGTCGGCACTTTTGGGCTGGGCTTCACGCTTGGGGGCCTGGTGTTCGGCCGCTGGCGTAAGGCGTAAGACGGACTTCAACCTCAGTTTCGCGGCCCGTTACGAGCTCGTCCCGCTCGAGCGGATTCCCCGGACCGGCGAATTTGGTCGCGCCTATGGCTATCCCGGAGCGTTTGCTCTTGATCCACAGCAAGAGATGGCAGCGGGACCGATCCTCGGAGTCCGACCGGCGAAAGGAGAGCCCTGGGTCGGAGTCTTCGGAGGCGGCGGTTACGGGGTTCCGCCGGCCGCTTCGGAGCAGGTAGTCGGGTGGCCGGACGAGGAGTCGTTCTGCGTGGTCAAGACCGGCTCGGGAGTCGTCGTGCAAGCAAGCGACCCGCGGGCGGATCGGGAGATCGACGTCTTTCCGATCTGTGATGTCGTGTCGATTCCGGAACCCACGTTGGTCGTCTTCGCCAATTTCACCGACCTGAGCGCGTATGGGCCCGAGGGGCTCGCTTGGCAGTCAGGCCGGCTGGTCGCAGACGATCTGCAGATCGTTGGCCTCGAAGGCGCGCGGTTGAGAGTGTCGGGCTACGCGTGGGGTCGCGTGGATGTGGAGTTTCTCATCGACGTCGCCACGGGCGTAGCCCCCGACAAGCCCGACCTCACTCTGATCTAGCCTTCGGCGTCCTTCGCCGGGAACAGAACAGCGGGCACGTCCTCGTCGGCGGGATCCCGGTCGAGGACGACCACGCTCACCAGCGTTGCGATCACGGCGGCGAGCGGAATCGCGAGCAGCACCGCGAAGCCGCCGAAGAGAATCGCCGTCGCGGTCACCGAGACGAGGACGAGCAGCGGTGAGAGCCCGACGGCGTCGCCGAGCACGCTCGGGATCACGAGGTAGTCCTCGAGCAGGCGGACTACGAGCACGATCAAGCCGGCGGTGAGCGCGAGCTGCCACGACTCCGTGAGCCCGACCCCGACGGCGACCGCGCCCGCGCTGAGCGGGCCGATCACCGGCACGATTTCGACGATCCCCGCGAAGCTGCCGATCAGGATCCAATATGGGAGGCCGATCGCCCAGAACGCGAGCGAGAGGACGGTCGCAACGGCGAGGATCAAAAGCAGCTGGCCCCGCACGTAGGCGCCCAGCTTGAGGTCGATCAAGTCCCAGGTGTCGCGAACCACGCGCCGCTTGTCGCGCGGCAGCAGCGAGAGGACGACCGCGATTGCGCGGTTGCGCTCGAAGATCCAGTAGGCCGCGGACGCGAGCACGAAGAAGACGCCGACGAGGATCTCGAACCCGAGCACCGTCGCGTCGAGGGCGCGGTCGACGAGGTTGCCCGCGCTGGGCAGGTCCCGCAGCCACCGGTCGAGTCCGACGAGGGCATCATGCTTCCAGCCGGTCTCGTGCCGCGCCTCCGCCCGCAGGGAATCGCTCCCGATCGCCGCCTGCACCTGGTCGACCGCGTGCGGCACGACGAGCCACAGCAGCAGCGCGACGAACCCGGCGAGCGCGAGGTAGTGGATCGCGATCCCGACTCCGCGGGGCACACGGCGGCGCTTCAGCGCCTCGATGCTCGGCCGCATGGCGGCCGCGACGATGAACGCGAAGAAGAGCAGTGCGAGCAGCAACCTCAGCTTCCAGAGCGCGGCCGCGAGGACGACGACGCCGACGACGACGAGGGTCGTGAGGAAGGCGCGGCGGGCAGGGTCCTGCATCAGCAGGGGTTTTCGCCGCTCGGCCGACGATGCAAACGGGCAGGAATGGCCGTTTGCCCACCGAAGCGGCCTGCATGCGCTTCGAGCGTGACGAAAAGATCTGCCTGGATGCCCGCCTACACGGCGTGGTGCTGGCACGCCCGCTTGCCCGGTCTCTGCTGCTCGTGGCGCTCGGAATGTTCGCCTTGCTGATCCCGTGGGCGGCCGCCGCCGTTCTCGGGGCGATACTGATCGCGGCCGGGGCGACCTTCACGTTGCGCGCCGTCTGGCAGTGGGAGCGGACGCGTGTCGTCGTCACGACCGAGAAGGTGTATTTCATCAGGGGCACTCTCCATCGGCGGGCAAAGGCGGTTCGCCTGCAGGCGGTCGATGCAGTGGAGATCGACCAGTCGCTTCTGGGCCAGCTCTTTGGCTATGGAACCGTCGTCGTCGGCCCGCTCTCGATCGGTCACATCGCAGCGCCGAGCCAGGTCTGCCGCCTCGTCGAGCGGCTCGCTTCATAGAGGCGGTTTCGCGATGAGTTCGGCTTGGTTCGACCGTTCATTTCAGACGGACGCGTGGGAAACCCGCGCGTCCTGATGGTCGGCACCGCGAGCGGCGCCTAAGGCCAAGCGAACACTTGTTCGTCCGATCCTGGGTGGCTAGACTAGGTCGGTTATGGCCTCTGACGAGCTCGTAATTCACGGTGCCCGCGAGCACAACCTGAAGGACATCACCGTCCGCCTGCCGCGGAACCGCCTCGTTTGCATCACCGGGCTCTCGGGCTCCGGGAAGTCGTCGCTCGCCTTCGACACGATCTACGCGGAGGGGCAGCGCCGCTACGTCGAGTCGCTCTCCGCGTACGCGCGCCAGTTCCTGCAGATGATGGAGAAGCCCGACGTCGACTCGATCGACGGGCTCTCGCCGGCGATCTCGATCGACCAGAAGACGACCTCGCGCAACCCCCGCTCGACGGTCGGCACGGTGACAGAGATCTATGACTACCTGCGTCTCCTCTACGCGCGCGTCGGTCGGCCGCACTGCCCGGTGTGCGGCCGGCCGATCGCGGGCCAGTCGATCGAGGCCATCGTCGACCAGGTGCTGCGGCTTCCAGAGGGCACGAAGTTCACGGTCAACGCGCCCGTCGTCCGCGACCGCAAGGGCGAGTACAAGGACGTCTTCGAGGAGCTCCGTGCCGACGGGTTCACACGCGTGAAGGTCGACGGCGAGGTGCGGATGCTCGAGGACGAGATCGTCCTCGACAAGAAGTTCAAGCACACGATCGAGGTCGTCGTCGACCGGCTCGTGATGAAGCCGGATCTGCGTACACGCCTGTGGCAGTCGATCGAGACGGCGGCCGCGCTCGCGGACGGCCTCGTCGTCATCGACGTGCTCGACGGCGAGCCGCTGACCTTCAGCGAGCGCTTCGCGTGCCCCGAGCACGGGGTCGGGCTACCCGAGCTCCAGCCGCGCATCTTCTCGTTCAACTCGCCGCACGGGGCCTGCCCGCGCTGCACAGGACTCGGCGCGCAGCAGGAGATCGACCCCGACCTGCTCGTGCCCGACCCGACGCGCTCGATCGGCGAGGGCGCGCTCGTCCCCTGGTCGACGGGCGGCTCGAGCTTCTACGAGGCGGTCATCCAGGGGATCGCGGACAAGTGGGAGATCGACCTCGACAAGCCCTGGCAGGATCTGACCGCCGAGGAGCAGGACCTCTTTCTCTACGGCACCGACGGCGAGCGCATCTACGTCCGCTACCGCAACCGCATGGGCCGGCGGCGCTCGTACATGCTCGCCTTCGAAGGGATCGTCAAGAACCTCGAGCGCCGCTATCGCGAGACGGACTCGTCGCAGCAGCGCGAGCGGATCGAGGAGTACATGAGCTTCCGGCCCTGCCCGCAGTGCGGCGGCGCGCGTCTCAAGCCCGAGGTGCTCGCGGTCACGGTCGGCGAGCGCAACATCCACGAGTTCTCACGCATGTCGGTCATGCGCGCGATCGAGTTCCTCGACGCGCTCGAGTTGACCCAGACCGAGCAGCTGATCGGCGCGCGGATCATCAAGGAGATCCGCGAGCGGCTGACGTTCCTCGACAACGTGGGGGTCGGCTACCTGCAGCTCGACCGAGCGGCGGCGACGCTCTCCGGCGGCGAGGCGCAGAGGTTGCGCCTCGCGACGCAGATCGGCTCGCAGCTCGTCGGCGTCCTCTACATCCTCGACGAGCCCTCGATCGGGCTCCACCAGCGGGACAACGGGAAGCTGATCGGCACGCTCGAGCGGCTTCGCGACCTCGGCAACACCGTGCTCGTCGTCGAGCACGACGAGCAGATGATGCGCGCTGCCGACCACCTGGTTGACATGGGCCCGGGGGCGGGCGAGCACGGCGGCTATGTGGTCGCCGAGGGGACTGCGGCGAAGGTCGAGCGGAACCCGAAGTCGATCACCGGCCTGTTCCTCTCCGGACAGCGGGAGATCGCGATTCCGGAACGGCGAACCGATGACCAGGGCTCCTTCTGGGTGCGCGGGGCCTCGCAGCACAATCTGAAGAACATCGATGTCGAGTTTCCGGTCGGCAAGTTCATCACCGTCACCGGCGTCTCCGGCTCGGGCAAGTCGACGCTCGTGAACGAGATCGTCTTCAAGGCGCTCGCGAACCGGCTGCACCGCATGCGCGTAAAACCCGGCGACCACGCGAGCTGCGAGGGAATCGAGTGCTACGACAAGGTGATCGACATCGACCAGTCGCCGATCGGCCGCACTCCGAGGTCGAACCCGGCCACCTACACGAAGCTCTTCGACCACATCCGCGAGCTCTACTCGCTCACGCCCGAGGCGAAGGTGCGCGGCTACAAGCCCGGACGGTTCTCCTTCAACGTGCGCGGCGGGCGCTGTGAGACGTGCAAGGGCGACGGGACGATCAAGATCGAGATGCACTTCCTGCCCGACGTCTATGTGCCGTGCGAGACCTGCCACGGCCGGCGGTACAACCGGGAGACACTCGAGGTGCGCTTCAAGGGCAAGTCGATCGCGGACGTCCTCGAGATGTCGGTCGAGGAGGCGCTCAGGTTCTTCGCGAAGATCCCGAAGCTGCGGCGGCGGCTGCAGACGCTGCACGATGTCGGGCTCGACTACATCAAGCTCGGCCAGCCGGCGACGACGCTCTCCGGGGGTGAGGCGCAGCGCGTGAAGCTTGCCTCGGAGCTGTCGAAGATTGCGACGGGACGGACGCTCTACATCCTCGACGAGCCGACGACCGGCCTCCACTTCGCGGACATCGAGAAGCTGCTCGAGGTGCTGCAGCGGCTCGTCGACGCGGGGAACACCGTGCTCGTGATCGAGCACAACCTCGACGTCATCAAGCAGGCAGACTGGATCATCGATCTGGGGCCCGAGGGCGGCGAGGCCGGGGGAGAGGTGATCGCGACCGGAACGCCGGAGGACGTAGCCGAGGTCGACGAGTCGGCGACCGGGCAATATCTCCGCGAAGTCCTCCCGTCAAAGGCCGCCGCAGCGGCCTAGCTGCCGAGCGGAACGGCTCGGCCGGGTCTGGCGCCAACCAGGTGACGTCGGGGAAGCGCTCGACGCGGGAGAGGGAAAACGGGCGCGCTGAGAGGCGAAAAGTTCGCGGAGCTCGGCGACGAGCGCATCGCCTGCCTGCTCGCGCGGAACGAACGGAAAGAGGAGCGTCACGTGCGCCGGCACGCCCAAACGCGCGTTGTCGTAGCGCTCGCGCCATTCGCCGACGACCGGCTCGGCCTCCGGCACGGCGATGATGAGCGCGGTTCGCGGCACCCGGCAGACAGTACGCTGATCGTATGAACGCGACCGCCGAGGGCGCGCCTTCGCTCCAGCGGGAGTGGTGGCTGCGGGCGCTCGCGGTCTTTCAAAGCCCGCGTGCCGTATTCGGGGCCTTGCGTGACGATTCCCGCGAGGCCGCGGACGCTCGTCAGGAGCCGGTCATGGCGATCGTCATCCTCGCCGGAATCGCAGGCGTGCTCTCGACGTCGCTGGCCGGGCGGCTGCTCGACGACCCAAGGTTCGACGGGATTTCGGTCGCGACCTGGGCCTTCCTCGGGGGCGGCTTCTACGGCCTCGTCGTCTACTGGCTGGGCGGGCTCATGGTGTATGCGCTCGCCCAGGGGATCGGCGCGAGAAGCTCGTACCGCCAGGCGCGGCATGTGGTTGGGCTCGCCGCGGCCCCGATCGCGCTTTCCCTTCTCCTCGTGTGGCCGGTCCGGATTGCGATCTACGGCGGAGACGTCTTTCGAAGCGGCGGCTCTGATTCCGGGCTCGGCGACGGGATCTTCGAGGGTCTCGTCGCAGTGGCTTTCGCCTGGTTCTTGTGGCTCGTTGCTCTCGGGCTGCTCGAGCTGAAGCGCTCGAGCTCCTCGTCTGTCATCTCGTAGGTGTGCTCGTCCTCCGGGAAGATGCCCGACCGGACCTCGTCCGCGTAGTGCTCGAGCGCGTCGCGAATCTCCCGTGAGAGGTTTGCGTAGCGCTTGACGAAGCGGGGGAGATGGCCCTCGGTGAGCCCGAGCAGGTCGTGGTAGACGAGCACTTGTCCGTCGCATTCGCGTCCGGCCCCGATCCCGATCGTCGGCACGGTCAATCGCCGCGTGATCTCGGCCGCGACCGGGGTGGGGACCGCTTCGAGCACGACGGCGAACGCTCCGGCCTGCTCGAGCTCGAGTGCGCCGTCGACGAGGAGCCTCGCTTTCACCGCCGTCTTGCCCTGGGTCTTGAAACCCCCGAGGATCGTCGCCGACTGCGGCGTCAACCCAACGTGTCCCATGACCGGGATTCCCGCCTCGACGATCGACCGCACGCGCGAGACCGACGGGCCCGCCCCTTCGAGCTTGACCGCGTCGGCGCCCGCTTCCTTCACGAAGCGGATCGCGTTCTCGACCGCCTTCTCGTCGGAGACCTGAAATGAGCCGAACGGCATGTCGCCGATCACGATCGGGCGCCGCGCCGCACGCGCGACCGTCCGCGTCAGGAAGAGCATCTCGTCCATCGTCACGGGAACCGTGGTTCCCTCGTGGCCGAGCACGACCATCGCTGCGGTGTCGCCGACGAGGATGACGTCGATCCCCGCGTCCTCGGCGAAGCGCGCGCCCGGTGCGTCGTAGGCGGTGACCATCACGATCTTCTCGCCGCGCCGCTTCATCTCCGCGAGCTCGGGGAGCGGCAGCTTTCCCTTCGGCGGTGTGCTCACTTGGGCTCTCCTTCCAGGACGATGTTGTCGATGAGTCTGGTCTTGCCGACGCGAACGGCAGCTGCGAGCACACGCTGTCCGTCGAGATCGGCCACTTCCACGTAGTCCACGTCGAGGTCGCGCAGCAGGCCGCGCGCCTGTTCGGGATCCTTGGTCGCGAGCGCGCGCGGGAGTGCGAGCGCAGCCTCCCGCTCGTCGGCCGAGAGGTAGGCGTTCCGTGATGAGAGCGCGAGCCCGTCGTTGTCGCGCACGGTTGGGAGGACGCGGATCTCGATGTCGAGATTCAGGTCGCTCACCATCCGCTTGACGACCGCGGCCTGCTGGGCGTCCTTCTGCCCGAAGTAGGCGCGATCCGGCCGGACGATGTTGAAGAGCTTGAGACAGATCGTGGCGACTCCGCGGAAATGGCCCGGCCGGAACTCACCTTCGAGCCGTCTCCCCAGCTCCCCGACATCGACCCAGGTGTCGTAGCCCTTGGGGTAGAGCTCCTTCAGCGGAGGCGCGAAGAGGATGTCGACGCCGGCTTCCTCCGCGAGGCGCGCGTCGTGTTGCTCGTCTCGGGGATAACGGCCGAGGTCCTCGCCCGGCGCGAATTGCGCGGGGTTGACGAAGAGGCTCGCCACGACCATGTCGTTCTCCTCGCGGGCAGCGGCAAACAGGGAGAGGTGTCCTTCGTGAAAGGCGCCCATCGTCGGCACGAGGCCCACCGACTCGAGGCCCTGGGGCAGATCGGCGATCCGGCGGATGACCTTCATCGCACCGCCAGCGCGGCGGTCGCCTCGGCGAGCGCGCGGTAGAGAGGCTCGAGCTGAGGCCGGCGTTCGCGGATCGTGGCGAGGTGCGCCTCCACGGTCTCCCAGTCGCCGCGCTCGATCGGCCCCGTCAGCTCGAACTGGTTGTCGATCACCCGGCGCATGAGCGGGACGAGTGCCTCGGGCGGCGCGCCGGCCGCCTCGACGAGATCGGCTGCGGCACGGTGCAGCGTGACGAGGAAGTTCGACGCCACGACTGCGCCGGCGTGGTAGAGCGCACGCTCGGCGTCGTCGAGCTCGAACGGCTCGAGGCCGAGCTCGCGCGCCAGCCAGAAGCCGACCTCACGCCCTTCGTCGCCCTCCGCGCTCACGGCGGCGGCGGCGCCGTCGAGCTGCTCGGGCCCTCCCGCGCGCGAGAACGTCTGCAGCGGGTGGAGGCCGAAGCGGCGTTCGTGCGGAGCAAGCGCGCCGAGCGGGGTGGCGCCGCTCGTATGTCCGATCCACGGACCGGGTGCAATCGTCTGGGCTACCTCGCCGATTGCCCGATCGGGGACGCAGAGCAGGACGAGCTCGGCCTCGTCTTCGCTGAACTCGAAGCCACGGTCGCGTAGCCGGGCAGAGACCGCAGAGCCGACCCGGCCCGAACCGATGATTCGAATCGTTTTGACCACAAGAGCTCCAGTTCCAGAGCGGATACCGGGCACGCAAGAGACTAGCTGCTCCCGATCGAGTGACGGGAAACGGGGGAGCAAGCAGGACGCGGCTCGTGCCGATACGTGTGGCGAGTTTGCCGCGTTCGCAGCCGCATCCGCATTAGGGGCGGCCAACGCGGCAAGTTGGAGCGGCGTCGCGTCGCGAGGCGCCAAGTCGCGAATTTCGCTTCGGACGATGAAGCCGGCCCCGAACTCGAAGGAGCCGGCTTCGTCATTTGCCGCGCGTCCGGGAGCGCGCCTAAACTCTCGCGGCGATGCCGATCTACGAATACGTGTGCATGGAGTGCGAGTCGCACTTCGAGGAGCTCGTGCGAAACGGCGAGGCGGTCAACTGTCCCGACTGCGAGGCCTCGGACGTACGCCGGCAGCTCTCCGTGTTCGCGACTCACGGCACCGCCGAGCAGCCGAGTTACGGCGGGACGATGTCGGCCGGGGGCGGTTGTTGCGGCGGGAGCTGTGGCTGTCACTGAGCTAGACGCCTACGCCGCGCAGACCGCCGTTTGCACCCGGTGCCGGCTTGCCGAGGGAAGGACGCAGGTCGTCTTCGGCAATGGCGACTCGAAAGCCGACTTGATGTTCGTCGGCGAGGCTCCGGGCTTCCACGAGGACCAGCAGGGCGTCCCGTTCGTCGGCCAGGCCGGGAAGCTCCTCGATCAACTGCTCGCCGGAATCGGTCTCACTAGGGACATGGTCTTCGTTGCCAATGTCCTGAAATGCCGTCCTCCTGGCAATCGCGACCCGATGCCGGACGAGATCGAGGCTTGCGAGAGCCACCTCTTCCGTCAGGTCGAGCTCATTGAGCCGAAGGTGGTGGCGACACTCGGAAACTTCTCCACGAAGCTCCTCTCCGGCAAGCAACTGGGGATCACTCGCGTGCACGGCCAGGAGCAGCAGGTGACGCTGGGCGGCCGTAGCGTCCTGCTCTATCCGCTCTACCACCCCGCTGCCGCGCTCTACACGCCGGCGATGCTCAAGGTCCTCCAGGAGGACTTCCGCCGCATCCCCGAGCTCATCGGCCGGGTCGTCGAGCCGGAGCCCGAGCCTGCCCCTTTGCTCGTCGCCGAGCCCGCAGTTCAGCTGGGCCTCTTCTAGTACTTTCGGCGGCATGGAGCTCGACTCGTCCTCGCCCGAGGAGACGGAACGCATCGCCGCGCAGCTGGCCGCAAAGCTGGGACCCGGAGACGTGGTCACCGTCGCGGGCGAGCTCGGCTCCGGCAAGACGACCTTCGTTCGCGGCGCCTGCCGCGCACTCGGTGTCGAGGGGCCGGTGACGAGCCCCACTTTCACCATCGGCCATCGGTACCGTGGAGACGTGGACGTGTCCCATCTCGATCTGTATCGCTTCGACAATGTCTCGCCGGCGGAGTGGGGCGATCTCGAGCCTTACTTCGACGGCGCCGTCTGCTTCGTCGAATGGCCGGAAGCCGCAGGCGACTCGTTGCCCTCGCCGCGCGTTCGGGTCGAAATGCGTCATGCGGGAGCCGACCACAGGATTATCAGCCTCGAACATGGTGATCCTGGCCTTTGACACGGCCACGAGCGTGGCCACGAGTGCGCTAGTGGAAGACGGCGAGACGCTCGGCGAGCGCGTCGGCCAGCCTGGCCGCCTACTGGAGGACGTGAACGAGCTCCTCGAGCAGGCAGACGCGGCGCCGACGGAGCTGACCGGCATCGCAGTCGGCACCGGCCCGGGGAGCTTCACCGGGCTACGGATGGGCCTTGCGACGGCGCGGGCGCTGAGCCTGGCGCTCGATGTGCAGGTCGCGGGCGTTTCGACGCTCGACGCGCTCGCCGCAGGAGCCCCGGGCGCTCTGCCCGTAATCGACGCGCGGCGCAAGGAGGTGTTCACGCTCGTCGAGTCCCAACCAATCGCAATCGGCCCGGAGGGACTCAGTAACAGTCTTTTGCCAGGCCGGGTTTGCGTCGGCGACGGAGCGGTTCGCTACCGGGACCTCCTCGAGGCGGCGGAGGCGGAGGTTCCGCCGGACGGGAGCCCGCTCCACGTTCCCCATGCGCGCCTCCACGCCCGGCTCGCGGAAGGCTTCGGGCCGGCCGAGCTCGTGGAGCCGATCTACGTGCGCGCGCCCGACGCAGACAGGGTGCTCGAATGACGCTCGAGTTCCGGAAGCTCAAGCTCCGAGACCTGAGCGCGATCGAGGAGATCGAGCGCACGTCGTACCCGACTCCGTGGTCGCGCTCGATGTTCGCCGGCGAGCTCGCCAAGCCGTCCTCGGTCTGTCTCGGTGCGATCGACGTCGAGGCGAACCGGCTCGTGGCCTACTTGATCATCTCCCGCTATGTCGACGCCTGGCATGTGATGAACATCGCCGTCGCGAACGACTACCGCCGGCGGAGGATCGCCTCCCGGCTCATGGAGCGTCTGTTCGAGGTCACGTCGGGCGACGGGCGCCGTGGCTACACCCTCGAAGTCCGGGTGTCGAACGAAGCAGCGATCCGCCTCTACGAGAGCCTTGGCTTCAAGGCCCGGGGCGTGCGGCGGGGCTACTACACCGATAACCGCGAAGATGCTCTGATCATGTGGAAGGACCCGGTTCGAGAACCGGCCAGCGCTTGATTCTGGCGCTCGAGACCTCGTGTGACGAGACCGCGGCGGCGCTCGTCACCGAAGACGGCCGGATTCTCGCGAACGTCGTCTCCTCCCAGGCCGACCTGCACGCACGCTACGGAGGCGTCGTCCCAGAGGTCGCCTCACGCAGGCACCTCGAGCTCATCACGCCGGTCGTCCGCGAAGCCTTGGGCGAGGCGGGGACGACCCTCGGGGATGTGGGGCGGGTTGCCGTGACTCAGGGCCCTGGACTGATCGGCGCCCTACTCGTCGGTCTCTCCGCGGCGAAAGCGCTCGCGTGGGCCCTGCGATTGCCGCTCGTGCCCGTCGACCACCTGCACGGCCACGTCGCATCGCTCTTTCTGGAGCCTGAACCCCTAGAGCCGCCCTTTCTCTGCCTGCTCGCTAGCGGTGGGCACACGCTGCTCCTCGACGTCCGTGATCAGGCGGGCTACCACGTCCTCGGAACGACGCTCGACGACGCGGCCGGCGAGGCGTTCGACAAGGGCGCTCGCCTGCTCGGGCTCGGCTATCCGGGTGGGGATCAGATCGACCGCCTGGCACGGGACGGCGACCCGGAGGAATTCGACTTTCCCGTCGCGCGAGTTCCGGGCCTCGACTTCTCGTTCTCCGGCCTGAAGACAGCGCTGCTCTACAAGGTGCGCGAGCTGGGGCCCGACGAGCTCGACCGGCGGCGGGCCGATCTCGCCGCCTCCTACCAGCGGGCGATCGTCCGCGCGCTCGTCGGGCGGACGGCGGCTGCGGCCGCGCAGATCGGCGCCGAACGGATCGCGGTCGTCGGCGGCGTCGCGGCGAATTCGGAGCTTCGCGCCTCGCTCCCCGAGGCGGCCTTCGCGCCCCTGGAGCTGTGCACCGACAACGCCGCGATGATCGCCTCGGCTGCCCGGTACTCCGAGGAGATCCCCTTCGCGCGTTATCTTGCCCTCGATGCATATGCGTCTTCGGCGGCCTAAGACGCCACAGCTGGGTGTGCTCGGAGCTGTCGCGCTCGCCGCGACCCTCCTCTCGGTGGCCGCGGGCGCGGGCGGCACCGGGCACGACAGCGTGCGAGTCGCCGCGTCGGCGTGGCGGGGCCTCGTCGGCACACCGCGACAACCGGTGGCGGTCGGCCAGCGCGTGATCGTCGTCCTGAACAGCCCGTCGCTCGCCGACCGCGTGGCCGCCGTCGGCGGGACGGCGACCGAAGCCCAGGAGCGGCAATGGACCGCGGCCGCGCTCGCAGCCGACAACCTCCTCATCACGCGGCTTGCCCAGCAGGGGGTGCAGGTCCGCCCCGAGTTCCGGTACGCGCGAGTGTTCACCGGCTTCTCGGCTCCGCTCGACCCGCGGGCGGTCGCGCTCCTCGAGCATGCACCGGAGGTCGCCGGCGTCTACCCGGTTCGGATCGCCTATCCGGCCTCCCTCTCGTCGACGATGATCCAGCGCGGGCGCCTGGCCGCCGGCGCGGGCGTCCGGCCGAGCGTCGTGCTTCCGGGCTTCGACGGCCGCGGGGTCACGATCGCGCTCCTCGACACGGGCGTCGAGGCGAAGCATCCGTACCTGCTCGGCCAGGTTGGCGATGGGAAGGACGTCGTCGACTCCGACGACGAACCGAGTGCGAGCGCGAGCCCCGAGGACCCGGCGCGCTTCGAGCGCCACGGCACTCAGCTCGCGGGCCTGCTCGCCGGCTCGGAAGGGCCCGGCGGGCTGAACGGAATCGCCCGGGGCGCCACGTTGCTCCCGATCCGCGTCGCGGGCTGGCAGCATGAGGCGAGCGGGCGTTGGGCGGTCTTCGGCCGGACCGACCAGCTCGTTGCAGGCCTCGAGCTCGCCGTCGATCCGAACTCCGACGGAGTCGCCCTCGACGCGGCGCGGGTCGCCCTCGTCGGGGTCGCAGAGCCGTTCGCTGCGTTCGAGGACAGCCCGTCGGCGCGCGCAGTCGCCGGCGCTCTGCGCCTCGACACCCTCGTCGTCGCGCCGGCGGGGAACGACGGCTTTGCCGGGCCGAGCTATGGGAGCATCTCGGGCCCCGGTGGTTCCCGCGCGGCTCTGACAGTCGGTGCGTCCGATACCCGCGAGTCCTCGGCCACCGTGCACCTGGTTCTGCGCTCCGGGCTCGGCGTTCTGTTCGACCGCCGCGTGGCGCTGGCCGGAGCTGTTGCTCCAGCTGGCAACATGTCCTTGCGCCTGGCTGCGCCACGGCTGCTCGACGGAGTCCCCCGGGCGGGCAAGCCTCCAGAGCTGACCCAGTACTTCGACGGCGACGGCTTGAGTCTCGTCGCCGGCCGCGCGACGCTTGTCCCGGCAGGCTCCGATCCCAACTACGCGGCGGCCCAGGCGGTCAAGGCCGGGGCGGCGGCCGTGATCCTCTATGGCGACACGCTCCCCGGTGGGGGCATCGGACTGGACGACAACGTGACGGTGCCCGTCCTCAGCGTTCCGGGCTGGGCCGGCCGAGCCATGGTTAATGCGCTGCTCTCCGGACGGCGGCCGCTGGCTTCGATCGGGGCGGCGAGGGCAGAAGCGAGCCAGGTCGGCGGACGCGTGGCGCCCTTCTCCTCGCGGGGGCTCGCCTTCGGCGGCTTCGTCAAGCCAGACCTCGTCGCGCCCGGGGTCGGCCTGCTCACGGGCGACCCGGGACGTGCCGAGGACGGGACGGCGCGGTACTCGAGCGTCAGCGGCTCGAGCGGAGCTGCGGCCCTCGTCGCAGGCGCCGCGGCCCTGCTGGCCCAGGCGCGGCCGGAGCTGGACGCCTCGGCGTTGAAGGGCCTGCTCGCCGGCGCGGCGCAGCCGCTGCCTCGCGCGTCGGTTGCGGGGCAGGGGGCGGGTCAGCTCGACCTCGGCGCTGCCTACTCCACAGAGATCGCCGCGCTGCCGACGACGCTCAGCTTCGGCCGCGCGACCGGCGAGGGGTGGCGTGAGACTCGCAAGCTCGTCCTGCGCAACCTCTCGACGCGGGCGCTGCGGATCGAGGTCGACGCGGACGAGCGCGACCGGGGAGGGGCGCGCGGCCTGGTCTTTGGCTTCTCGCAGCCACGGCTTGTTCGTGTTCCGCCGGGCGGGATCGCGAGCGTCTACGTGACCGTGATCGCGTCATCCAACGGCAGTGCTCCCGTCGAAGGGACGCTCACTGTGCTCCCGGAAGGCAGCACGCCGGTCCGGGTCCCGTGGCTCATCTCCTTCCGGCCCCGCAGCGACGAGCTCCTCGACGCCCTCCGGCTCTCGACCGCCGCCTTCAAGCCGTCGGACACGGCGCCCGCGGTGCTCTCCTTCCGGGCGGGGCGTATTGCCCGGGGCGGGCAACTCGAGCCGGTCGCACGGCTCGACCTCGAGCTGCGTGGTCCCGGCGGTGCGCGGCTCGGGGTGCTCGCGCGGCTTCGAGACCTCCTGCCGGGTCGCTATGCGCTCGGGCTGACCGGCCGCGACGCCGGTGGCGACACGCTGGAGCCGGGTCGCTATCGCCTGCGGCTCACGGCGTATCCGACGGGCCAGGGGCCGCCGAGCAGAGCGGCGGTCCGGTTTACCATCCGTTAGCCTCTATTTGCGCTAAATGCGATTGGTTTTAGTTCAATTGTGTCGACCGGTCAGTTCAGACAGACTCGCGGCTGAGGCATCGCTTGCGATGCCGTTTGGAGGCCATGCCGGCTTGGCCGGCGTGGCCGTCTGTCTCCCGTTCGTCCTGAGGGGGCACCGCAAGCGGCGCCTTAGAACTTGCAGCGAAAGCAAGGAGTGACCACGTGACTACGCTCGAGGCGCCCGCCACCCACCTTCGCGAGAACCCGTTCGAGCTCGCTCAGGAGCAGCTCCGCCGCGTGGGAGACGTCTTCAAGATCGACCCGAACCTCGTCGAGGTTCTCAGGGAGTGCAAGAAGGCCGTCAGCGTCTCGGTTCCGGTCGTCATGGACGACGGCAACGTCCAGACCTTTCAGGGATATCGGGTCACTCACAACATCGCCCGGGGCCCGTCGAAGGGCGGGATTCGCTACCACCCCGACGTCACGCTTGACGAGGTCAAGTCGCTCGCAATGTGGATGACGTGGAAGTGCGCCCTGATGAACATCCCCTTCGGAGGCGCGAAGGGCGGCATTGCATGTGATCCGAAGAAGCTCTCCCGCGGTGAGCTTCAGAAGATGACCCGTCGCTACACCGTGGAGATCATCAACGAGATCGGGCCGGAGAAGGACATTCCGGCGCCGGACGTCGGCACCGACGGTGCGGTCATGGCCTGGATCTTCGACACGTATTCGATGAACAAGGGGCACTCGGTGCTCGGCGTCGTGACCGGGAAGCCGCTCAACATCGGTGGATCGCTCGGACGGCTCGAGGCAACCGCGCGCGGCGCTCTCTATTGCATCCGCGAGGCGGCGCGCAAACGGGAGCTGTCCATCAACGGGCTCCGTGTCGCCGTCCAGGGCTTCGGGAACGTCGGCAGCTTCCTGGCGAAGTTCCTGGCCGCTGAGGGCGCCACCGTGATTGCGGTCTCCGACTCGACGAGCGGGATCTACAACCCGAACGGGATCGACGTCGAGACCGCGATTGCGCACAAGCAGGAGACGGGCCGCCTCGCCGGCCTGCACGGTACCGAGGAGATCACGAACGACGAGCTGCTCCTCCTGGAATGCGACGTGCTCGCGCCTTGCGCGCTCGAGCAGGTGATCACGACCGAGAATGCGGACAAGGTGAAGGCGAAGATCGTCTGCGAGGGCGCGAACGGGCCGACGACGCCCGCTGCCGACGAGATCCTCGAGGACCGCGGGGTCCTCGTCTTGCCCGACGTGCTCGCGAATGCCGGCGGCGTCGTCGTCTCCTACTTCGAATGGGTGCAGGGTCTCCAGGAGTACTTTTGGAAGGAAGACGAGGTCAACGCGCGGCTGAACGACATCTCGACGCGCGCCTTCAACGAGACCTGGGCGACTCGTGAGAGCCGGGGAACGAGCATGCGCATGGCTGCGTACGGGCTGGCGGTGCAGCGCGTCTCGGAAGCGACGACGACGCGCGGGCTATACCCCTAGAGGCACGGGGGAAACCATGTTTCCACCGTGGGCCCCCTTCTTCGCCATTCTCGAGATCGAACACGACTTGGGCTGCGCTCGGGCAAAGCCCGGCTCCGCCCGCCCTCTGTCCACCGAGGGAGCAGCAGGCTGACGCGAGTGGTTCTGTACTCGGCGGAAGGCTGTCATCTCTGCGAGAGGGCGCGGTCGACCGTGGCCGCCCTGCGCGATGAGCTCGGCTTTGAGCTGGAGGAGATCGCGATCGACGACGACCCAGAGCTCGAGGCCCGCTTTCGGGAGCTGATCCCGGTCGTCGAGATCGACGGCAAGGAGGTCTTCACGTACTTCGTACCGCCTGATGCTCTCCGACGCAAGGTCGCACAAACTCGGCCGTAGCGGGGGACTTTGTAACTGACAGACGCACGGTGGGATCGGCACCTGTAAGAATCCTTGTGTGGTGTTACAAACTCCCACGCAAGGGCCGCCGGCCGAGCGTCTGACCGTCGGCGTCGCCGCGCGTCTCAGCCGCTACCTCCAGGTGCTGACGCAGGCGAAGAAGATGGGGAAGAGCCGGATCTCGTCGCAGGAGATCTCCGACTACACGAACATCAACGCGACCCAGATCCGCCGCGATCTCTCCGCTTTCGGCAAGTTCGGGAAGCGGGGGGTCGGCTACAACATCGACAGCCTGCTCGGCGAGATCCGCAAGATCCTCCGGACGCAGGGCCAACACAACATCGTCCTCGTCGGCGCGGGGCGGCTCGGCGAAGCGATCGTGAGCTCACCGATCTTCGCGGAGCACGGCATCCACATCGCAGCCGTCGTCGACACCGATCCGGAGAAGGTGGGGCGAAATGTCGGCAACGTCGAGGTCAGCGACTACCGCGAGCTCAGGGACCTGATCCGGGACAAGAACATCATCGTCGGCGTGCTCGCCGTGCCGGCCGACAACGCTCAGCGGGCGGCCGAGGATCTCGTCGACTCCGGCCTGAAGATCATCTTCAACTACTCCGAGGCGCTCCTCGACGTCCCGTCCGACGTCGCTGTCCACACGTCCAACCCGGCCGTCGACCTGCTCTACGCGCTCTACTTCCACCTGACCTGAGGGGACCTGTCCGGGGTCAGACGCCGGACTGGTGTTGACTGGACACGGTCGCGAAGATGCCCCGATGAGGATCCTCCTCTGGCACGGCTACCTGCTCGGGGGCACGGGCTCCAACGTGTACACGCGCGCGCTCGCGCGCGAGTGGAGTCACGCCGGTCACGAGGTGGTCGTCTTTTCCCAGGAGCCGGACCCTGAGCAGTACGACCTAGGCGGCGCCCAGATCGTACGCCCGGAGATCGGCAGGTTGCTGCCTGTCTTCGTTCTCGACCGCTACGAAGGCTTCGACGCGCGCCACTTGTCGGAGCTGTCCGCGGCAGAGCGGGAGCACTACGTTGCGTCGAATGCGGCTGCGCTCCGTGAGCACCTCCCTGCCGACCTCGTCTTTGCCAACCATGTCTTGCTCGGCGGCCCGGTCGCCGCCGCTGCCGGTGCCCCCTTCGCGGTCAAGGCGCACGGCTCCGAGCTCGAGTACGCGATGCGCGACAACGAGGAGCTCGCGGCGTGGGGGAGAGAGGCACTGGCCACGGCGCAGGCCGTTTTCGTCGGCTCCGAGCACATCCGGGAGGTGCTGGAGGACGTCGTCGGCCATGTCGATCGAGTCCATGTCGTGCCGCCGGGCGTCGACGTCGAACGGTTCGTTCCGCGGCCCCGCGAAGAAGCGCTGCGCATGCTCGTCGAGCAGAGCCGAGCCGACCCTCCGAATCCCGGCAACGTCAGCGAGCGGCTGCCGGACGAAGGGAACGCCCAGCGCCTCGAGGCCTTCCTCGCCGCCGAGGAGCCGACGATCCTCTACTTCGGCAAGCTCTTGCACAACAAGGGCGTTCACGTCCTCTTCGAGGCGCTTCGCGAGGTGGACGCCCGTGCGGTCGTCGTCGGCTTCGGAGACTACCGCTCGGAGCTCGAACGGACGGCGCCGAAGCGCACGCTCTTCACAGGGCCGCTCGAGCACCGTCATCTGGCCCACCTGATCCCGCTCACCGACGTCACCGTCGTGCCGTCGATCTTCCCGGAAGCGTTCGGGATGGTCGCCGCCGAAGCCGCGGCCGCAGGCTCGCTCCCGCTCGTCGCCAATCACTCCGGCCTCGCCGAGATCGCCGCCGGGATCGCAGCCGAGTACCCCGAGACCTATCGGGAGCTGACGAGCTTCCGCTCTGGCGATGCAGAAGATCTCGCCGACAAGCTGCGGAAGCTGCTTGCTCTCGAACCTGCGCAACGCACCGAGCTTGCGACTGCGGCACGGCGCGCCGTGCTCGACCGCTGGAGCTGGGCCGGCGTCGCGAGCCGGTTGCTCGAGCCCTTCAATTAGGCTCTTGCCGTGGCCCAGGAGCCCGTGCTGAGCGCCGACGAGCAGCTCCGACTGGCTCGCGAGCACTACGAGTCGGCGCAGGATTTCACCGTCGCCGTCGAGGAGGAGTTCGCGATCCTCGACCCGGAGACGTTGTCGCTGACGAACCGCTTCGAAGAGCTCAAGGCCGCCGCGGAGGGGACCGAGCTCGAGTCCCATCTCGTCGGAGAGCTGATCGCATCCGAGGTCGAAGTGCGAACCGGACGCTGCGAGAGCTTCGCCGAGGTCGTCGTGCGGATTCCGGAGCGGCGTGCACAGGTGAACGCGCTCACCGACAAGCTCGGTGTCACCCTCGGCGCAACCGGCACCCATCCGTGGAGCCCCTGGCAGGAACAGCGGATCATCGACACGCCGCACTACCGCCTCCGCGACGAGCTGCTCCGCTACGTCGTTTGGCGGAACAACTCGTTCGGGCTCCACGTGCACGTGGCGATCCGGGGGGTCGACCGCGCCGTTCGGGTGTGCGACGGCCTGCGCGTCTACCTACCCGAGCTGCTGGCGCTGTCGGCCAGCTCGCCGTTCGTCGAGAACGTCAACACCGGCCTGCACTCGGCGCGCACCCAGATCTTCACCCGCTTCTTCCCTCGCTGCGGGGTGCCCGACGTCTACGGCGATTGGCGGACCTTCGAAGACTACGTCCGGATGCTTTTCGACACCGGCTCGATCAAGGAGCACACGGAGATGTGGTGGAGCGTGCGGCCCCATCTCGCCTTCCCCACCGTGGAGATCCGCATCTGCGACGCCCAGCCACTTCAGGATGAGGCGATCTCCCTGGCCGCGCTCTCATATGCGCTGGTCGCGCGCATTGCCCGCGCGGTCGACGAGGGTGAGCCCGTGCTCCTGCCGACGAACCGCGAGATCGAGGAGAACTTCTGGCGCGCCATCCGCTGGGGGCTCTCGGGCGAGCTGATCGACCTGCGGACGGGCGAGGTGCGACCGGCGCGCGCCGCGCTCGAGGAGCTGATCGAGTGGGTGCAGCCGGTCGCGGAGGAGCTAGGCGCGGCCGAGTACCTCGCCGTGCCGGCGGCGAACGCGGCCGAGCGCCAGATCGCGCGCTTCGAGGAAGGCGCTTCGCTCGAGGAGATCTACGCCGAGCAGGTCCGTCCCAGGGAACCGGTCAGTGGCTGACGAGCAAGAGCGCGAGGCGGAGGAGTTGACGCCGGACGAGCTGCTCGAGCACATCAGAAGGATGAAGGTCTCCGACCTCCTGCTCTCGACGATCACGACCGTCGCCCAGCTCGGATACGCGAAGCTCGACCCGTCGGGGCGCGATCTGGAGCAGGCGAAGCTCGCCATCGAGTCGCTTCGCGTCCTCGTCCCGGTGCTCGAGGGCTCCGTGCCGGAGGAGGTCTTGCGGGACTTCAATCAGGTGACGGCCAACCTCCAGCTCGCCTACGCGACGGCGGCGGAGGAGAAGCCCGAGCCTACGAGTGAGCCCAAATGACGGCCCCCGCCGGAAGAGCCGCGGCCAAGACGACCGCGAGAGCGATCCAGCCGATCGTGTGATCCGTCCCGGCGCCGCCCCCGGGAGCGGCGGTGGCGCGGGCCGGCGCGGTGGTGCGGTAGACGTATGTCGCCGAGACCGGGCCCGACTGTTCAGGGCTGGCGAGAAACGTGTCGTACTGGCGCTTGCGCGCGTAGGTCAGCTCGGCCGTGATCGCCCGCGTCAGCAGGCGGCGCCCGTCTCCGAGTCGATGGCGCCGAAGGGCGGTCACCCAGGTGCGCGTCCCTCGTGGCGCGAGGCTGTCGGCGACGGGGGCGGGAGTCACACGCACTTCGACCTTCGGCGCCCGGCCTCGCAGCACCACGCGAAGCTCGGTCCGGCCAAGCCCGTCCAGGAGGCCGGAAAAGCGGACGACTCCGTTCCGGGCTCCTCCGACTTGCGCCGTGCCCGTCACGCGCATCGGCGCTGCAATCCGCAGCTGCGCAGGTGTTGTCTTTCCGTACACCCCGACGTTGAGGCCTTCTGCGGACACATTCCGACTGATTGCCTTTCGAAGCTGGTCGAGTACTTTGGCGAGGCTCAGCGGCTCCGGGTCGGCCGTGAACGATGCGACATTCGCACCGGTCATGTTCCTGACCGTCACCGTCGTTCGGACCTCACCCGGCTCGACTCGTACCTCGACCGGAAGTGCGCCGACGCTCTCGCGGACGCGCAGGTCGGCTACGGCGGCGAGCACGCGCCGGCCCGGTGAGAAACCCTCCCAGAGGATCTGGTTCTCGCGCTGCCCCGGCACCGACTCCGTGCCCGGCCCCGGCGTGACGGATCGAACGGGAGCCGGAACGGCGAAGACGTAGTCGCCGGGCCGCTTGATCACGATGCGCTGGAGGACACGAATGGAGTGCGGCTTTCCGGCATCGTCCATCCCGACGACGATCCGCTCGCGATTCTCGAGGCGACCGAGGAAGAGAGGCGAGAGGGGAAGAACGCCGGAGGTCGGAGGCGCGAGCGGAGGTGTCTGCGGCAGGACGGTCGGAGGCCACGGAAGAGCTCGGACGCGAGGCGGCGCGGCCGCGGCGGGCGTGGCACTCCACGCGACGACCCCGGCCACGACCGCCGCGCCGAGGGTCCTCATCGCGTTTGCTCGATCTCGGTGAGGGTCGCCGACAGCGGGTCGTCCTTCACCGGCTTGTAGGTCATGTCCTCGAACCGAGCGAAGTAGACGTCGTCGTCCACGACGCCGTCGTGATTGCGCTCGTTGAAGCCGCGGTGGTCGCCGTTCGCGCCTGCGACGGAGACTTCCTCGAGCGCGGCGATGATCTTCTTCCGGTCCTTCACACCACCTGCGCGCTGAATCGCCGCCACGAGGACGTTGACGAAGTCGTACGAGTACATCGCATAGTCCGGGGGTTGGGTCACCTCCGCACCTGCGGGTATCCGCACACCGACGAGCTGTACGCCGAAGCGCTCCTCGTACAGGCGCTGGAACGAGAGGAACGGCACCGAGCCGACCTCCGCTGTGGGCCGGCCGGTCGCGAACGTGAGCCCGTCGACCCACTCTGGATGGTTGGCGAGCTGCTGCCGGACAAGCGGATCCTCGCCGGCGGCCGGCGTAAAGACCGGGACGTCCCAGCCGGAGCCGCGGGCCGCGGCGAGCACGCTGGCGATCACCGAGGGCTGGGCCCAGACGACGAGCGCCGAGGCGTGAGCGCGACGGGCCCGGAGAATCTCGGGCGCGAGATCGGGTGCCCGCGTCGGAACAGTTAGCCTGACCGCCACCGATTCCGGATTGCGCTCGAATGCCTCGTCCAGCGCCTTTCGTCCCTGCTGTCCGTAGTCCGAGTCGTCGACGATGAGCGCAATCCGACGCTCCTTGGGGATCAAGTACTCGGCCAGCCGGAAGGCGACGCCGTGGTCGGTGGGCGCGATCCGGAAGACGTTTGGCCGCTCGTTCGGGTCGACGAGCCCCTTGCCGCCCTGGAAGGCGATGCAGATCGGAGTGTCCGCGTCGTTCGCGATCCGCCAGGAGGCGTTGATCCCGGTCCCCTCGTCGATGATCGCGATCGCTCCGTCGGCGATCGCGCGACGGACGTTTGCGACCGCCCTGCGCGCGGAGAGGCCCGAGTCGTAGCGCTTGATCCTGAAGGAAAACGCTCCCTCCTTCGTGTTGATCACGATTCCACTGCTGCTCGTGGCGGCCAGCTCGGCGCCGTTGGCGATCGTGAGTCCCACGTAGGGCGTGCGCGAGAAAGGCGCGTTGACCGCGATCAGGAGCGTCTTCGTCGATTCGTTCGCTCCGTCTCCGCCGCAACCTGTCGCGAGGGCGCCGAAAACCAGCAGGAGGAGCAATCGTCTCAAGTCGGCGATGCTATAGACGCTGGCGGCCCAGATACGCGGTTCGCACCGCTGGATCGGAAGCGACCTCGGCGAGGCTCCCGGAGGCGATCAGGCGGCCCGCCTCGAGCACGCTCACCCTGTCCGCAATCCGGCGGACGAAGCGCAGATTGTGCTCGATGACCAGCAGTCCCAGCCCTTTCTGACGCAGGCGGTCGAGCAGATCGGCCAGATGCTCGAGCTCAGCGGGCCCGGCCCCCGCGGCCGGCTCGTCGAGCAACAGGACGCGGGGCTCGGTCGCGAGCCCCGAAGCGAGCATGAGGAGGCGTTGCTCGTGAGCCGAGAGCTCGCTCGACGGACGATCGAGCTCACCTTCGAGGCCGACGAACTGGATTGCGCTCAGAGCTTTCCGGCGGACGGCGGCGGCCCCCCGGCGGGCCTTCGGTGTGGCGAACAGGGTCCGGAAGATGCCGGCGTGGCTTCGCCGCAAGCCTGCACCGACGAGGACGCTCTCGAGCACCGTCAGGTCGGCGAAGACCTCGGTCGTCTGCTGCGTCCCGACAATGCCCTCCAGAGCACGCCCCCGCGTCGTCAGGTCGTCGAGCGCCTGCCCCCCCACCGCGACCGAGCCTCGGTCTGGCCGAAGATCGCCGACCACGAGCTTCAGGGCGGTCGTCTTGCCGGACCCGTTCGGCCCGATCAGTGCGTGCACCGAGCCGGGGCTCAGCTCGAGGTCGAGCTCGGCGAGCGCGACCAGGCTTCCGAAGTTCTTCGAGAGCCGTCGCGTCGTCAGCGGGGCGGGGTGCTCGACTTTCGGCAGCGTTTCCCCCGGCGCCGACGGTCGCTCCCGGGTCGGGGCGCGGTGGAATCGTCGCCACGAGGCGAGCACCGCGGGCAGGAGCCCGGCGCCGCCCAGCCCAAGGACCAGCAGGAGGCCGTAGCCCGTGAGCATCTCCTCGAGCCGGCCCGGCGGCAGCCCGCGCAGGGCGCCGACGCGCTCCGCAGCGTGAGAGAACGCAGAGATGACGAGCAATCCTGCAACCGGTCCGAGCGGCGTGCGGGCTCCGCCGAGAATGACCGCGACGAAGAGCTTGAAGGAGAGGGTGGCGTCGTAGCCCGACGGGTCGGCGACCTGCGCCAGCTCAACTCCGAGTGCTCCTGCCAGGCCGGCAATTGCTGCCGACGTCGTGAAGGCTCCGAGTCGGAAGCGGGCGACCGGAACGCCCAGGGCGACTGCCGCCGACGATCGCTCGCGTGCCGCGGCGAGCGCGAGGCCCGGCGCCCGCGGCGCGACGATCAGGTAGCCGACGATGACGAGCACGAGCAGAGCGACCCCGAGCTCATAGTGCGCGGTCGCGCCCAGCGGGTGGCCGAGCACTTCCGCCTCGGGCAGGACGAGGCCCTGTGCTCCTCCCGAGATGCCCGGGAACGAGATCAGGGTCAGACCGACGATCCAGGTCAGGATCCATGTGCTGACGGCGACGAACGCGCTCCGGAGCCGGCCGGTCGCCAGGCCCGTGAGCATTCCGGCGGCCGCGGCCGCCCCGATTCCGAGCAGGAGCGCGGGAAGCAGCGGCCAGCCGCCCTTCGCCCGCGCGATTGCCTCCGCGAAAGCGCCGATGCCGAGAAACGCTCCCTGCCCGAGCGACGGGATCCCGGCGAGCCCGACGGCGTAGGCGAGGCCCACGGCCGCGACGGCCAGATAGACGAAAGCCGCGATGTCCGGCATTCGGCCGGACAGGGGCAGGACCGCGGGGGCCAGGAGAGCCGCCGCGACGATCGCGGCGGCGATCGTCGCGCGGAGGCTCCACGCCGCGCGCGCCTCGCGGAATCCAGCGGTCAGAGCGCCATGCGTCTGCTCGAGCACGGCACCGGTCATGCGCGCTCCGCGGACGGCTCCGCACGCAGCGAGCGATAAGCGATCAGAGCGAGGGCGAACGCGAGCGGCAGGATCTCTCCGTACTGCGCGCCGAGGCCGAAATCCCCGATCCGCAGGTTGTCGATCGCAGCTTCGGCCAGACCGACTCCCAAGCCCGCCGCGAACGCGGCCCAGGGCGAGCCGAAACGGACGATCATCGCTGCGACGAGGCCCTTCAGCCCGAGCAGCGTCCCGGTCTCGACGCTGAACGGAGCCGAGGGAGCGGCGACGACCGCCGCGAGTGCCGCCAAGGCGCCGACGAGCGCGAAAGTGAGAGCGACGAGGGCTTCGACCGGGAGGCCGACGAAGCGCGCTCCCTCGACGTCCGACGCGATTGCCTGCAGCGCGCGGCCGTACCGTGTCCGCTCCAGCGTCCAGGCCGCAAGCGCGGCGAGGGCCGCCGCCAGGCCGATGACGAAGAAGGAGCGGACCTGGATGCTCGCCCCCGCGAGCGAGACGACGCCGTCACGGCCGAGCTCGTCGAACGGGAGCGGATCGGGGAACACGTAGGCCGGACGCGTGAACGTCGCGCCCATCATCCCGCGCAGGGCGAAGGCGATCGCGAGCGTCGATGCGACCCAGCCAAGGGTCGATCCCCGCAGCAGGTACGGCTCGATGAAGAGCACGTACGTCGCCGCTCCGACTGCGCTGCAGAAGACGAGGCCGATCACGAGCGCGAGCAGGAACCGGCCGGGCGCCAGGCTCGTCCGGCTCACGGGCGCGGTGCCGGCGGCGACGAGGAGGGTCGCGAAGACCGCGAAGGCGACGAGGTCGCCGAACGCGAAGTACACGATCCCGGTCAGGCGGTAGATCAGCGAATGCCCGACGGCGACCAGGCCGTAGACGCCGCCGGCGGCGAGGCCCGTGACGATCACCTGGACGACGAGGCTCACGGCCGGACACTACTCAGGAGCCCGATTGAATTTCCACAGAAGGCCAAGGGGGATCGGCTCGAGCCGGGCCGCGCCCGCTGAATGCCGGACCGCCCGTTTCGCAGGTGTGTTAGAAACCCCGGGCGCCGGGAGCAAGCTCGGCGCTAACTCCGTAACCGGCTAGAAAACTGGACTTCTTCAGAGACCACGCCGTTCTCTTCGCACTCGTTTGCGCCGCTGTCGCCGTCGCCTACGGCATCGGCCTGACGTACTGGCTGCTGTCGCAGCCGACCGGCACCGAGCGCATGCGCGAGATCTCCCGCGCGGTTCAGGAGGGCGCCTCGGCCTATCTGCGCCGGCAGTACCAGACGATCGCGATCGTTGCGGTCGTCCCGTTTCTGCTCATCGGCTTCTACAACGAGCTCGGCTGGGGAACCGCGATCGGCTTCCTGATCGGCGCGCTCCTGTCCGCAGCCGCCGGCTTCATCGGGATGAACGTCGCGGTGCGCTCGAACGTGCGGACCGCGGAGGCGGCGAAGAAGGGCCTCAAGCCTGCGCTCAACGTCGCGTTCCGTGCGGGCTCGGTCACCGGCCTGCTCGTCGTGGGGCTCGGCCTGCTCGGGGTCGCCGGCTACTACTGGGTGCTCACGGACTCCCATCTTCTGGATCATTCGCCGGACTCCGCGATCGACGATCTCATCGGCCTCGCATTCGGGGGCTCTCTGATCTCCGTCTTCGCGCGTCTCGGCGGCGGCATCTACACGAAGGCGGCGGACGTCGGCGCCGATCTCGTCGGCAAGATCGAGGCGGGCATCCCCGAAGACGATCCGCGCAACCCCGCGGTGATCGCCGACAACGTCGGCGACAACGTCGGGGACTGTGCGGGCATGGCGGCCGATCTCTTCGAGACGTACGCGGTTACTGCCGTCGCCGTGATGCTCCTTGCGAGGGCGTTCCCCACGAGCGAACTCTGGCTCTATCCGCTCACCATCGGGGGAATCTCGATCCTCACCTCGGTGATCGGCACGTTCTTCGCCCGCGTCGGGCGCAGCGGCTCGATCATGAACGCGCTCTACAAGTCGGTGATCGTCGCCACGGTGTTGTCAGCTCTAGGGTTCATCCCCGTCACCCTGGCTTTCGACGGCAGCCCGTTCAGCTTCTGGAACTTGTACGGCTCCGCCCTGATCGGCCTCGGCGTCACCTTCCTGCTCGTGGCGATCACGGAGTACTACACGGGCACGCGTTGGGGGCCGGTGCGGTCGATCTCCAGCGCCTCCCGCACCGGGCACGCGACGAACATCATCGAGGGCCTGGCCGTCGGCATGCAGGCGACAGCCGCGCCGGTGATCGTGATCGTGATCGGCATTGTCGGCTCCTATTACGCGGCGGGACAGGAGCTTTTCGGAATCGGCGTTGCGGTCATGGCTCAGCTCTCGATGACCGGTCTCATCGTCGCCCTCGACGCCTACGGCCCGGTCACCGACAACGCCGGCGGCATCGCGGAGATGGCCAACCTCGACGAATCGGTCCGCGCCATCACCGATCCGCTCGATGCCGTCGGGAACACGACGAAGGCCGTGACGAAGGGCTATGCGATCGGATCGGCCGGCCTCGCCGCGCTGATCCTCTTCGACGAGTACACGCGTGGGCTCAGGGATCGGGGGCTCGAGACGATCAGCTTCTCGCTCTCGGACCCGTGGGTGATCGCCGGCCTCTTCCTCGGCGGGCTGATGCCGTTCCTGTTCGCCTCGCTCGCCATGCAGGCCGTGGGCCGCGTGGGCGGTCTCGTCGTCCAGGAGGTGAGACGGCAGTTCCGCGAGATCCCGGGGATCATGGAGGGCACGGCTCGGCCCGAGTATGGCCGTGCGATCGACATCGTCACCGGTTCGGCGATCAAGGCGATGATGCTGCCCGCCCTGATTCCAATCGCCTTCCCGATCATCGCCGGGATCATCAAGCCCGAGATGCTCGGCGGGCTGCTCATCGGCACGATCGTCACCGGCATCTTCCTCGCAATCGCGATGACCTCCGGCGGCGGCGCCTGGGACAACGCAAAGAAGCTGATCGAGGACGGCCTCTACGGAGGCAAGGGCTCGGAGGCCCACGCCGCGGCGGTCACCGGCGACACGGTCGGCGACCCCTACAAGGACACCGCCGGCCCGGCCATCAACCCGATGATCAAGATCGCCAACATCGTCGCAATCTTGATCATCCCTCTGATTGTCTCCATCCATGGCTGAGCCGCCAGGGACTGTCCCTCGACAGGGACCGCCCCTCTGGCGGAGGATCTCTGGCCGCGCTAGCCGCTTGAAGCCTTAGCCTGCGCGCGTGACGAGCGCGGTGCCTGAGCCAACTGCGTCTGCGCCTCGACGAAGGCGCAGACGAGAACAGCGCTTGGAGCGCGTTCTGGGGACACCGGCGCTCTTCGCAACCGCGTACGGGAACGTCGGCTCCTCGATCTACTACGCGCTCGGCGTCACCGCGGTCTTCGCGCTCGGGCTGACGCCGCTCGTCTTCGTCATCGCCGGCGTCATCTTCGCGGCGACCGCGCTCACGTACACGGAGGGGACCGTCCGGTTCCCCGAGGCGGGCGGCTCCTCGAGCTTCGCGCGCCACGCCTTCAACGAGCTCGTGAGCTTCGGGGCGGCGTGGGCGCAGATGTTGAATTACGTGATCACGATCGCCATCTCGGCGTTCTTCGTGCCCCACTACCTCTCGATCTTCTGGGAGCCTCTGCGCGACAATCCGTGGGACGTCGTGGGCGGGTCGATCGTGATCGCCCTGCTCGTCGCACTGAACGTCGTTGGCATCCGCGAAGCCGCGGGCCTCAACATCTTTCTCGCCGTCGTCGATTTCGCGACGCAGCTCTTGCTCGTCGTGCTCGGCTTCGTGCTCATCTTCAGCCCGAGCATCCTCGTCGACAATGTGCACTTCGGAACCGCACCCACCTGGGGCGACTTCTTCCTCGCGATCCCCGTCGGGATGATCGCCTACACCGGCATCGAGACGATCTCGAACCTCGCCGAGGAGGCCCGGGACCCGCCGCGCGACATCCCGCGGTCGATTCGGCTCGTCGCCCTGGCGGTCTTCGCGATCTACTTCACGCTGCCGCTGATCGCCCTTTCCGCGCTGCCGGTCAAGAACGTCGGCGGCGAATACCAGACCCGGCTGGGGCTGTCCCCCGACGAGGGCGGTTTCGCCAACGATCCGGTGCTCGGGCTCGTCAAGAATCTCAATCTCCACGGGGTGCTGCTCGACTCGCTGCAGATCTACGTCGGCCTGCTCGCCGCCACGATCCTGCTCATCGCGACCAATGCGGGGGTGATCGGCGCCTCGCGGATCACCTACGCGATGGCGACCTACCGGCAGCTGCCCGAAGTGTTTCGCCGGCTGCACCGGCGCTTCAAGACGCCGTGGCTCGCACTCGTCGTCTTTGCCGGCATCGCCTCGATCGCAGTCATCCTGCCGGGCGAGACGACCTTCCTCGGGACGATGTACTCGTTCGGCGCGATGCTGTCGTTCACGATCGCCCATGCGTCTGTCGTCGCCTTGCGCGTCCGGCGACGAGACGAGGAGCTCGTGTACCGCGCGCGGCCGAATCTCCGCTTCCGCGGCATCGACTGGCCCCTGTTCGCCCTCTTCGGCGGCCTCGGCACCGGAATCGCCTGGCTCGTGGTCGTCGTCCAGGAGCCGAGGACCCGCTGGGTCGGGCTCGGCTGGCTCGTGGCCGGCTTCGTCGTCTACACCGTCTACAGGCGGCGCGTCGTGAGGCTACCGCTGCGCGAGACGAGCCGCGCCCCGGCACTCGTCCTCGGACTCGAGGTCGAGTACCGGACGATTCTCGTGCCCATTCTCCGCACGGCCGAGTCGGAAGAGGCGCTGGTCGCGGCCGCGCGCCTTGCAAGCGAGCGCAGAGCGACGATCGTCATCCTGCACGTGCTCGAAGTGCCGCTCGACAAGCCCCTCGACGCGGATCTGCACGAGCAGGAGGAAGCGGCCTATCAGATCCTCGACGAAGCCCAGGCGCTGCTCGAGGGCTACGCCGGGGTGCGGATCGTCAGCCGTCTCGTCCGGGCGCGTAGCGCGGGTCCCGCGATTGTCGAAGAGGCGGCTCCTCGCGACGCCGAGGTGATCATCCTCGGCGCTTCGCGATCGAGGGTACGGGGCGGGAAGCCGATCTTCGGTCGCACGGTCGACTACGTGCTCCGGAATAGCCCGACTCGCGTCCTCGTGGTCGCGGGCAAGAAGGCGGCGTGATCGCGCGCGGCCTCGGCGTCCTGTTGATCGCTCTCGGGGCCGCGGTTGTCATTCAGACGATTGCGCACGGCGGCCACGGGCTTGCGTATGGGTACTTTTTCGGCCCTCTGCTCATGCTCGCTGGAACCCTGCGGTTGTACCTTTCCTTTCGGATGCGGAGCTAGATGGCTCGCAAGCTCCCAGGTCTCCAGCGCGTGCTCGAGACGCCGTCTCTGGCAGCGGTCGCATACGGGGAGATCGCCTCGTCGCTCTTCTTCGCCCTGGGCGTCGTCGCGCTCCAAGCGCTCGGCTTCACGCCCTGGGTTCTCCTGCTCGTCGGCGGCCTCTTCCTGCTCGTCGCGCTCTCGTACGCCGAAGGCACGACGGCGCTCCCCGAGACCGGTGGCGCCGCCACTTTCGTCCGGCGCGCGTTCAACGACCCGCTCGGCTTCCTGACCGGATGGGTGCTCCTGCTCGACTACCTGATCGTGATCGCGCTCGCGGGCCTGTTCGTGCCGCATTACTTCGGGCAGGCGGTCGGCTGGGACGCGCTCACGGACAGCCCGGCGGACATCTTCGTCGGGATCGGTGTGATCGTGACGATCGCGGCGGTCCGTTTCCTCCGCCGCCCAAGCCTCTACCGCTTGGCGATCGCAATCGCGGTCGTCACCGTCGTCGCTCAGCTGCTCCTGGTCGCGCTGGGCCTGCCGCTGCTCTTCTCCTGGGACAATCTCCACCAGGGGCTCGATCTGGGCACCGCCCCGACCTGGTCGGCGATCGCGTTCGCCCTCCCCGCCGCGATGCTCGCGTACACCGGGCTCGAAACCGTGGCCAACCTGGCCGCGGAGACCCGCGAGCCCGGGCGGACTTTGCCCCGGAGCCTCTTCGTGGGAATCGGAGCCTCGGTTGCGATCTCTTTCCTCATCGCCGTTGTCGCGCTCTCCGCCTACCCGGCGCACCCCGACCCCGATGGCCCCGGTGGGTTTGCGAGCGACCTCGGGACCGTCTGGCTACGGGCTCCGCTCGTTGGGCTCTCGACTGCGTTCGGCGGGGAGCTTCCAGGTGTCGTCGTCGATGCGCTGCGAGTGTTCGTGGGCCTGACCGGGACGCTGATTCTCGTCGCCGTCGTCACGACCTCGTTCTCGGGCGCCGGCCGGCTCGCGTACTCCCTCGGACGGTACGACATGCTGCCGCAGCCGTTCGGACGGCTCAACAGGCGCACGCTGATCGCACCGGCCGCGATCGTGGCGACCGCGGTGATCGCGGCCGGGCTGCTCCTGATTGCCAGGGAAGCCGGGGACGCGGTGCGCTTCCTGACGAGCCTCTACAGCTTTGGCGTCCTGATCGCCTTCACCGCGGCTCAGGTCGCAGTCGTGCGCCTTCGCTTCACCGAGCCGGACCTCGAGCGTCCGTTCCGCGTGCCCGGGAACGTCCGCCTCCGCGGCGTCGACGTCCCGCTTGCCGCGCTCGTCGGCGCGCCGCTGACCCTCGCGATCTGGATCGCCGCGGTCGCGACCCACGATGCGGCGCGCGTGGCCGGGCCGATCTGGCTCGTCATCGGGGCAGTCGTCTACACGGCGTCGCGCCTCGCCGCCCACGAGCGCGTCCTCGGCAAGGTCACGCCGCCGATCGGCGACCTCGTGCCCGAGATCGAAGGCGCATACCAGCGGATTCTCATCCCGATGAAGATCGGGCTTATCGGGGAGGAGGTGCTCGGGACGGCGCTCAGGCTCGCGGAGGAGCGACGCTGCGCCCTGCGCGCGCTGCACGTGATCCGCGTCCCGCTCGACCAGCCGCTCGACGCTCTGCTCGTCGACGCCGAGGAGCAGGCGGAGGCCTCGCTCGTCGAGGCGAAGCTGATCGCCGCCGAACAAGGGATCCCGATCGAGGTGCGCATCGTGCGCGCGCGGGCGATCGGCGAGGCGATCGTCAAGGAGGCGATCGAAAACGACGTCGACCTGATCGTGATGGGCTCGGCTCCGCACTGGCGCCGCCAGGCCCGCTTCTTCAGCCCCACGGTCGACCACGTCCTCCGCAAGGCCCCCTGCGAGGTGATGGTGATCGCCTATCCGCAGGGCGTTCTGGAGGAGGAGGAAGTAGGTGTAATCTGAGAACGGATATGAAGGCGATCATTGTTGGCTGCGGCCGGGTGGGGTCTGCTGTGGCGAAGAAGCTGACGAAGAGCGGCTGGGACGTCACCGCCGTCGACGAGAACGAGGAGGCGCTCGCGCGGCTCGGCGACCACTGGGCGGGCGGGTTCGTCGTCGGGCACGGCATGGACGTGAACGTGCTGCGAGAGGCCGGCATCGAGGAAGCCGACGCCGTGGTCGTGGCCACGAACGGAGACAACACGAACATCGTCGTCGGCCAGGTTGCGCAGAAGCGCTTCGGGATCGAGTGCACGGTCGTCCGGATCCTCGACCCCGCCCGCGCGGAGCTCTATGCCACGCTCGGGCTGCGCACGGTCAGCCCGACGTCGACCGCGATCGAGGTCTTGTCCGAAGCGGTGAAGTCCTGCGCGGTCAGGCCGGTGCGCGCTCCAGCAGCTGCCGGCTGATGTTCATCCTCGTCGCGGGCGGAGGCAAGGTCGGCTCGAACCTCGCGCGCACACTGCGCCGGATGGGACATGAGGTGACGATCGTCGAGCAGGACCGGGCGCGCTTCGTCCAACTCGAACATGATTTCGAGCACGCCGCGATCGTGGGCGATGCGACCGAGCTCTTCGTTCTCGAGCGGGCCGGGATCGCGCGCCCGCCCGACCTCGTAGTCGCGGTCACCGGCGACGACGAGGACAACATGGTCATCTGCCAGGTCGCACGCGAGCGGTACGGCGCGGAGAAGGTGATCGCACGCGTCAACGACCCGCGGAACCAGGCGCACTTCGACTTGCTCGGCATCTCGCCGACGGTGAGCGCGACGCAGACGATTATGGCGATGATCGAGCACGAGGTTCCCGAGCACGAGCTCATCCACCTGCTCGAGCTGCGCAAGGAAAATCTTGAGATCGTGGAGGTCCAGATCGACAAGAGCTCGCCCTCGGCCGGCAAGCGCGTCTCAGGCCTCAAACTGCCGACCGGGTCACGGCTGATCTCGGTCATGCGAGCGGGCCGGGCCGAGATCCCCGACTCCGAGACGGAACTGCAGCCCGGCGACCAGGTGCTCGCGATCCTCGAGCCGGGCAAGGAAGACGAGCTCCGCCGGGTTCTGCTAAAGAAGTAGCGAATGCGTCGCGCCTTGCTCGCAGTCCTCGGTTTCGCCGTGCTCGCGGCCGCTGTCGCCCTCGCCGCGACCGGAGGGCCCGACCGTGCTGCGCTCAGGCTCGTGCTTGTCGCCCGCGTGAGCGAGCCGGTTCACGTCGCGGCCCCGCGCAGCGAGCCGAACAATCTCTACATCGTGGGAAAGGGCGGACGGATCCGCGTGCGCAGCCGCGGCCGGCTTCGTGCGCGGCCCTTCCTCGATGTGAGCCGTCTCGTCTCGACCGGCAGCGAGCAGGGTCTCCTCTCGGTCGCGTTTCATCCCCGGTACGCGCGCAATCACCTCTTCTACGTCGACTACACCGACCGCGCGGGCGACACGCAGGTTGTCGAGTACCGCTCGCGTGGGCTGAATGCCACGCCGAGGCGCTCGAGGCAGATTCTTTTCGTCGACCAGCCCTACTCGAACCACAACGGAGGTCAGCTCGCCTTCGGGCCCGACGGCTATCTCTACGTAGGTATGGGTGACGGCGGCTCCGGCGGCGATCCGGAAAACCGGGCGCAGAATCTGGGCTCTCGTCTCGGCAAGCTGCTACGGATCAACGTCAACGTCCGGAGACCGAAACCGGTGATCGTCGGCTACGGACTGCGGAATCCATGGCGTTTCTCCTTCGACCGCAAGACCGGAGACCTCTATATCGGCGACGTCGGCCAGAACTCCTGGGAGGAGGTCGACTTCACTCGCCGCGGCACTCCCGGCCTCGAAAACTACGGCTGGCGCGTCTACGAAGGCACGTCGCGCTTTTCGAACGAGGATCCGAATCCGGCGGGGCACCTCGTCCTCCCGATCGTGGTCATGCCGAACCCGCCGCACTGCTCGGTCATCGGCGGCTTCGTCTATCGCGGCACCGAGGTGCCGGCTGCCCGCGGCCGTTACTTCTTCGGCGACAACTGCGAGAGCCGGATCCGCAGCCTGGCCGCTCCGGGCGGAACGCAGGCTCGCAACGAGCCGATGCGGGTCGAGGGTCTCTCCTCGTTCGGCGAGGACGCGCGCGGGGAGCTCTATCTCGCCTCGGTGCAGAGCGGCAACGTCTACAAGTTGGCGCGCTGATTAACCGGCGCGGCGGCGGCGGATTTGCGGGCCCTGCTGGCCCAGCGCGGCGTATGCAAGCGCTTGGAGCGAGTCATTGAGCACCGCGATCTCGCGAACGATCGGCGCCAGGTGCTCACCCTCGTCGAGGCGCCGGTTCAGCGCGCGGAGCTCGGCGTTCAGGCGGTCGAGCCGCTCGAGCAGGGCGTCGAGCTGGCGATCGGCGACTTCGGTTTCCTTCATGACGCGAATTCTAGAAGGAGCTGCGACGCTTCACGGACGACGACCGTCTCGGGCCCGAAACGCTCGCGCAGGCGATCGAGGGCGCCTGGGCCGGTCTCGAGCGCCTCGATTCGCCGGTCGGCACCAAGCTGGGTGACCGCGACACGGGCGAGGGGCTCGGGAGCGTCCGTGAAGACTCCGACGCGTGAACCGCTCGCGGCCAGAGCCCGCAGGGCCGCGCTGACCTCGGCGCTCGGGCGCAGATAGACGGGCGCGCGGTCTTCCGCGAAACGAGAGAGCGCGGCCCGCCAGTCTCCGACCCCGGCTTCAGCCCAGCGGTCGAGCAGCTCCGCGGCGGCGGCGCGGTCCGCAGGCAACGCGGCCGGGTCGAGCGGCGCGATCGTCCGGAAGCGGCGAGCCGCGTCCTGAAGCCAGTCGTTCCAGAGCGGGCGAGTGTCGCCGAGGACACCGTCCAGATCGATGGCAATCGCCCTCATCGGCCATGTCCGGTGTCAGACGCCAGACGTGTCAGAAAAAGACGATGGAGGACGTAGACGCCCACGGCGACTCCGGCAGTGTCCAGAAGGACGTCGAGCGGAGAGGCGTGGCGGCCCCGCACGAAGTGCTGGTGCAATTCGTCGCTTGCGGCGTAGAAAGCTCCGCCGGCGAGGGCAGGCGCCGCCCGCCCCAGCGCGCGCAGGAGCAAGGCACCGAGGATCGCGTACTCCGTCAGATGCGCCCCCTTGCGAAGGACCGTGTCCCAGAAGCCGAAGCCGGTGCTCAGGCTCGGGACCGACGAGAGTGCGAAGATGAGAGCCGCCCAGGCGACCACGGGCAGCCAGACCGAAAGCGCCCGAGAAGCCGGCATCCGGCCATGATAGGGTCGCTTCCAACGGCACGCGGTCAGGGAACCCGGTGCGAATCCGGGACGGTCCCGCCGCTGTAAGGGGAGTTGCTCCTCCGCCGGAAGCCACTGGCCTGCGGGCCGGG
>Ga0307278_10000089_pt1 | contig 43536 bp, 43 predicted proteins | sample ER_DNA_117_FD_194482 | JGI IMG/M metagenome (GOLD analysis project Ga0307278, IMG submission 194482) | Bulk soil microbial communities from the East River watershed near Crested Butte, Colorado, United States - ER_DNA_117 | ecosystem: Environmental > Terrestrial > Soil > Floodplain | place... | reverse complement strand
CTTGTAGGCGTCGGGCCTGCGGGGCGGCGCCCTGGGATGCCGTCTCACGTCAGTCCTCGCAGGACAAGCCTCAGAAGCATTCCCAGGGGGCGACCCCATGACCAAGGAGGGTAGTGCCATCAGCCTCGGCCTGGACGACCTGGCCGTCGGTCACTGGACCGACCCGGTCGGGCTGACCGGCTGCACCGTGGTGATCCCCCCGCCCGGCAACGTCGCCTCGGTCAGCGTCCGCGGTGGCGGTCCGGGCACCAGGGAGACCGACCTGCTCCACCCCCAGGCCCACCTGCAGAGCGTCTCGGCCGTGCTGCTGACCGGCGGCAGCGCCTTCGGGCTGGCCGCCGCCCAGGGCGTGGTCGCCTGGTGCGAGGCCAACGGCATCGGCTACGACCGCTTCGGCAAGCCGATCCCGATCGTGCCCGCGGCGGTCCTGTTCGACCTGCCGGTGGGGAGCTGGGAGGCCCGCCCCGGCCCCGCCGAGGGCGAGGCCGCCTGCGAGGCCGCCTCGCCGGCCGAGGCGCGCATGGGCAACGTCGGCGCCGGCATGGGCGCCACCGTGGGCAAGACGGCCGGCCCGGAGTACATGATGAAGGGCGGTCTCGGCCACGCCGTCGTCACCATGGGCAAGCTCACCGTCGGCGCGCTCGCCGTGGCCAACGCCGGCGGCGACGTGGTCGACGCGAGCGGCGAGGTGATCGCGGGCGTGCGCCTGCCGGGCGGGGTGGACGCCGCCCTGCGGGCCTGGGCGGAGCGCGAGGCGGCCGGCGTCGCCCCGCCGATCCCGTCCGAGCCTGGCGGGCCGCCGCCTCCTGGCGGCAGCACCACCCTCGCCGTGGTGGCCACCAACGCCGTGCTCGACAAGGGCGAGGTGCACCGCGTCGCGGTGCAGGCCCACGACGGCATGGCCCGCGCCATCCGCCCGGTGCACACCAGCTACGACGGCGACACGGTCTTCGCGCTCGCCGTCCCCCGGGTCGAGGCGCTCCCCGACATGGTCGCCTTCCTCGCCGAGGAGGCCCTGGCCCGCGCCGTCCGCGCCGGCGTCAGGGCGGCCGCCACCGTCGCCGGCATCCCCGCCGCCTCCGGCTGAGCCCCCGGGAGCGTCAGATCGTCCGCAGGCCGTACAGGACCCGTTCGAGCAGGGCGAGGTCCGGGCGCTCGCCGCTCTGGGCCGGGCGGTAGACGGCGATGAAGCCGTCGTCGGCCATGTCCCCGACGAGGATCCGGGTGACGCCGAGCGGCAGGTCCAGGCGGGCGGAGATCTCGGCGACCGAGAGGACGTCCCGGCAGAGGCCGACGATGGCGCGCTGCTCGACGGTGAGGTTGGGAGCCCGCTCGCCGTGCGAGGTGGTGGAGACCAGCGCCTCGATCTCGAGGTCGCTGCGGGTGGGCTGGGTGCGCCCACCCGTCATCGTGTACGGCCTGACCCTTCGGCGGCCGTGTACGGGCTGCTCGTCCGAGGTCACCATGCCGGTACTCAGCGTGCTGGGTGGGGTGGGCTCATGGCTGCAGGGCGGCCTGCAGCTCGGCGCGGAGGGTTGGGGTCAACAGGTTGCTGGCGCGGGCGACCAGGACGGCCATGCCGTAGGCGACGACGCTGACCTCACACGAACTGGTGGCGAGCACGGCCAGGCAGGAGCCGTCGCCGATGCTCATGACGAACAGGAAGCCGCCCTCCATGTCGACCACGGTCTCCTTGACCGACCCGCCGCCGAAGTGCCTGGCGGCGCCGGCGGCGAGGCTGGTGAGACCGGAGGCGATCACCGCGAGCTGGTCGGCGCGTTCCCGGTCGAGACGCGCGGACGCGGCGATCAGCAGGCCGTCCGACGAGACCACCACCGCGTGCGCGACACCCGGCGTGCTCTTCGCGAAATTGCTCACGAACCAGTTCAGGTTCCGAGCTTCGGCGCTGAGCTGTGGCATGGTCGCTCCTCCCGATGCGGCCACGGCCCCGAAGGTCAGGGCGTCTCGTCAGGCTGGTCGCCGGGGTCGACGTCCCCGGCCGCCAGGCGACCCCGTTCCAGCCCGGTGCGGTAGTTGGACAGGATGCTGCGGACCTCGTCAGGGGAACGGCCGCCCTTGGTGTCGGACGGCTCCGGCTGCGGGCCGGTGATCCCGGGAGCGAGGTTGGCCCGCGGGACGCGCCGGGGCAGCCCGGCTCCGGTGACGGGCACCGACTGGCTGCCCTGGACCTCGGGACGCTGCGCCGGTGCCGGCTCCGTGCTGCCTCGCCGTGGCAGGCCGGCGTCGGTCGTCGCGTACGACCGCTGCAGGCCGGGCGGGCGGAGCGGCGGCGCCAGCCCGTCGACCGCCGGGGTGGCGGCCGCCTGCTCGGGGACGGTCGGGCCCGCCGGGCGCGGCTCCGGGACCGCGGTGGCCGGCCACGGCTCGGGGATGGCCATGGAGGGCGGGAGCGGCTCGGGGATGGCCATGGAGGGCGGGAGCGGCAGGTCGGCCTGGCGCGGCGGATCGGCCGGCAGCTGCACGTCGGCCGGCAGCGGCACGTCGGCCGGGCGCACGGGGTGTCGAGCCGGCCGCCCCCCTGGCTCCTCGGCCCAGCCGCCGTTGGCCTCCTCGATGAACCAGTCGGACCGGGCCGCCTCGAAGATCGGCAGATGGCCGACCGCCTCGACGGCCGGCTCCGGCAGGCGCTGCCGACCGGCCTGCCGCTCGGGCGGTGGCGGCAGCTCGGCCTGGGCGCTGGCCATCCGGTCGGGCATCGCGTGCAGCTCGTCGGGCCAGACGAGCACGGAGTGCGGTAGCAGGGTGAGCGCCGTCACCCCGCCGTACCACGAGTGGCGCAGCTGCACCCTGATGCCGTGCCGCTGCGCGAGCCGCCCGACCACGTAGAGGCCGAGGACGCGCGACAGCGCGAAGTCGATCTCCGGTGGGTTGGCCAGCCGCTCGTTGGCGATCAGCAGCTCCTCCTCGCTCATGCCGAGGCCCCGGTCCTCGATCTCGATGACGTAGCCGTGGGGCACCGCCTGGCCGGCGATCTGGACCTTGGTGGTGGGCGGCGAGAACACGGTGGCGTTCTCCACCAGCTCCGCCACCAGGTGGATGACGTCGATCGAGGCGCTGGCGGAGATCTCGACGTCGGCCAGCGGCAGCAGCTCCACGCGCTGGTACTCCTCGACCTCGGCGACGGCGGCCCGGACCACGTCGACCAGGGTCATCGACTGGGACCAGTGCCGGCTCGTCTCGGCGCCCGAGAGCACGATCAGGTCCTCGGCGTTGCGTCGCATGCGGGTGGCGAGGTGGTCCAGGCGGAAGAGCTGCTCGAGCAGCTCCGGGGACTCCTCGTTGCGCTCCAGGTCCTCGATCAGCTCCAGCTGGCGGTCGATCAGGGTCTGGGAGCGCAGCGCCAGGTTGGTGAACATGTCGCCGATCGACTGGCGCAGCGCGGCCTGCTCGGTGGCGAGCCGGACGGCGACCTCCTGGATGACGTCGACGGCCTGGGCGACCTGGCCGATCTCGTCCCGGGACTGGATGCCGATCGGCTCGACCCGGATGTCGAGGTCGCCGCGCTCCGAGGTGCTCAGGCGCTCCACCGCCTGGGGCAGGCGGTGGTCGGCGATGTCCAGCGCGCGCGAGCGCAGACGCTGCAGCGGCCTGGCCATCGATCGCGCGACCACCAGCAGGGCGAGCAGCGCGACGCCGAGGATCACGACGATGAGCACCAGGCTCCCGGTGGAGCGGCGCTGGGCCGCAGCGCTGAGGTCGCGGCTCTGCGTGATGACGTTGTCGAGCAGCTCCGACTCGACCGCGCGCATCAGCTCGATCTCGGTGGTGGTGGCCGCGAACCACTGGCCCGGGTCGATGCCGAGGCTGGTGCTCGCCTGCCGGGCCTGCGCGGCCTCCTGGGTGCGGAACGCGGTGAGGACCGGCTGTCCCCTGACGAGGTTGGCGAACAGGGTGCGCTGCTGCTCGTTGGCGTCCCGCTGGAACTGGTCGAGCGCGGTCTGCTGCTGGGCGAGCAGGTCCGCGAACCGCTGGGACTCGCCGAAGGCGAAGCTGCCCCGGAAGGAGATGGCGTAGAGGGTGCCGCGGATCTGCGCGGTGATCTCCTTGGCCCGCGAGAGGTCGTTGAACGCCCGGACGCTCTGGCCCAGGTTCTCGTCACCACCGGGCTGGGCGATCTCGCCGTCCACGTCCAGGAGGGCGTCGACCGTCTGGGAGTACTCGTCGAACAGGGCCTGCCGGGTCAGCGACCCGGAGGAGATGGCCGCCCGGAGCCCGGGCAACTCGGTGACCTGCGCCCGCACGGCGTCGAACCTGCCGCGCAACCGCGCTCCGAGCCGGTCGTAGAGGTCGGCCTCGGCCGCCAGGTAGGCGGAGACGGCCTGGTCGACGGACTTCTGGTCGGCGGTGAGGTCGTCGCCGCCGACCCTGCGGCCGCTGTCGATGTAGCCGGCGGTGCGGTCGCGCTCCGACTGCAGCTCGTGGGCGAGCGCGGTGGCCTGGCGGCCGAGCTCGGCCAGGCGGCTGCCGCGGTCGAAGGCCTGGGCGTCGCGGATGGTCGCGCTGATGCCGAGGCCGGCCACCACCACGAAGGCGACCGCGGGGATCACCAGCACCGCGATCAGCTTCGAGCGCACCTTCCAGTTGCGCAGGCTGAGCACCCGCAAGGCCAGAGCCCATGGGCTCCGTCGACGACCAACCAAGTCGAGTCCGTCGGAGCCCGGCGGTTCGCCGCCGGCCGGCCGTGTCTGGACCACCTGCCACTCCTCAAGATGTCTCGGGCCTCACGGTCTCGGGCGTGCTGGCTCGGCACCGGCCCACGGAGCTGTGTTCGGCGGGCCGGGCGCCACAATCACTACTGGGGGGTCCCTGGTGGTGCGTCGCGCGTCGCTTCCACGGGGGTCACGACGTTGCCTCCAAACGCGGGGCGGAGGACGAGCGCGAGCCTCGTGGACTTGGTCCGGGGAAGTTGACACCATCTCGCGCGTCAAAGCAATCTATCGCGTCGGGCAGATCGTGCTGCTTACGGGAGAGATGGCCGTTATGCGTTCTTGGATCCGCCCTCTGCTCGCCGGCACCGTCCTGGTGGCCGCTTCGTGCACGGCGTCGCAGCACGAGAGTCCTCCAAGCCTCGGCGAGATCAGGATCGGCCTGCTCGCGCCGCTCTCCGGAGAGGCCAAGGCCGCCGGCACCGACGCGGTGCACGGCGCGCAACTGGCCGCCGCGATGCTCAACGGCGAGGACGGCACCCAGCTCCGGGAGACCAGGATCGGCGTGCCGGGGCTGCAGGGCAGCGCCGTCAGGATCATCCCGGCGGACACCAGGAACAAGCCCGACCCGGCCGTCGTCGAGGCCGTGCACCTGGCGGACAAGGCGGACGTCGCCGGGCTGGTCGGCGCGTACGACCCCGACGTCACCGCGGCCGCCAGCCAGCGGACCGAGCGGCTCGGGATCCCGTTCGTGAACGGCGACGCCTCGGCCGGGTACCTGACGGAGCGAGGCCTCGACTGGTTCTTCCGCACGGGGCCGACCGACCGTGGGCTCGGCGAGGCCGTCTTCTCGACCCTCGGGCAGCGGGCGGCATCGGGCGGCGCCACCAAGCGGATCGGCATCCTCTACGCCGACGACGCCCCGAGCAACGCGTTCGCCGCCGCGACCGCGGCGCTCGCGAGCGAGGGTGGCTACCAGGTGGTCCCGCAGGGTCCCGCCGGCTTCGCTTCGGGGCCGGGCAAGGACCCTGGCATAGCCGTCCAGCAGGTCCGCGCCGCCCGGCCCGACGCGGTCGTCCTGGTCGCCAACGCGCCCGTCGACGCCCAGAAGATCGTGCGGGCGTTCGCCGCGCCCGGCTTCCTGCCCGCGGGGATCTTCACCCTCGGCGCCGGCTTCCGGCAGCCGCCGGCGCTGCAGGCGTTCGCCCAGAGCGGCGCCGGCCTGCTCGGCGGCACCTGGTGGTCGCGCGAGGCGGCCACCAGGGACCCCGCCGCGAAGGCGATCGTGAGCCTCTACGAGGAGCGCTACCACGCGCGCATGAGCGACGTCGCGGCGGGCTCGTTCACCGCGGTGCTCACCCTGGCCACCGCGATCGACCGCGCCCGCTCGCTGGACGCCGAGCGGGTGCGCGCCGCCCTGCTCAGCCTGGACGTCCCGGGGCGCAGCACGATCATGCCGTGGAATGGCGTGCGGTTCGACGCGACCACGCACCAGAACTCGCGGGCGAACGGCGTGGTGGAGCAGTTCGTGGGGGGATCGTTCCGGGTGGTCTTCCCGCGCGAGCTCGGCCAGGCCCCGGTCGTCTGGCCGCTGGCCAGCGCCCGCGCCTAGCCAGCGGCCAGGCGCGGGCGTCGCCGCCGCGCTACGAGCGGTCGCGCGCCTCCGCCTCGACCAGCGCCTCGTCCAGGTACGGCAGGGTCGCGCCGAAGCGCTCCTGCAGGTGCGCCAGTGAGGTGGTGGGCGCGTACCGCGGCTGCTCGCCGTCGGCCAGGCAGGTCTCGATCACCTCGACCGGCGCGTCGTGGTTGGGGTCGTAGAAGAACGGGATCGACTGCCTGTCCACCCCCGAGGTGTTGATCACCCGGTGCAGGGTCGGCGGGAACAGGTCGTTGGTCCACCGCGCGAGCATGTCGCCCACGTTCACCACGAAGGTCCCCGGGACCGGCTTGGCGTCGATCCAGCGGCCGGCGGCGTTGCGGACCTGCAGGCCGCCCTTGTCGTCCTGGGCGAGCAGCGCGAGGCAGCCGTAGTCGGAGTGCGCCCCCGCGCCGATGCGCGCCTCGCTGATCTCGCCGCCGTCCTGGACCTCCTGGGGCGGGTAGTGGAGCGGGCTCATGATCACCATCGGCGTGGTGAACCATGCGTCGAAGTAGTCCTCCGGGAGCTCGAGCGCCATCGCGACCGCGTGGGTCACCTGCCCCGCCAGCTGGTGCACCGCCGCGAAGTACGCCTCCATCGTCTCCCGGAAGCCGGGCGGGCCGGTCGGCCACTGGTTGGGCCCGTGGAACGGCAGCCGCCGCCGGACCAGCGGATGGTCCGGCGACAGGTCGTTGCCGATCCGGTACCCCTCCTTGAGGTCGCCCTCCTCCTGCTTGTCGGGGTCCAGGTTCTCCATGCCGTAGTCGAACCAGCCGCGGTCGCAGGGGGACTTCTCGACGGAGACCTCCGCCTTCTGCTCGTGCGGGAGCGCGAAGAACCTGGCGGCCTCGGCGAAGGTCCGGTCGATCAGCTCCTGGCCGACGCCGTGCCCGGCCAGGTACGCGAAGCCGACGTTGCGGAAGGCCCCGGCGAGCTCGAGCGCCACCCGCTTGCGCTCGTCCGGCCCGCCGCCGAGGAAGGCGCTGAAGTCGACGACCGGGACCTGCTCGACCGGGATGCGTTCGGCGCGCAGGGAGGCCGCGATCTTCGGCGGGCTCATCAGGAGACTCCGATGCTCATGTCGACGAACTCGTTGGTGGCGATGTCCGCCGGCTTGAGGCCCTTCTTGGGTGGCTTCTTCTGCGAGACGAAGATCGGCGTGACGATGTCGATCATGCGCTGCACCCGGCTGGTCTCGAAGTTGCCCAGCGTCTTGTCCGGGCCGTTGTTGACGAAGTCGGACTTCATCTTGGTGATGGCGTAGTCCGCCAGGCCCGGCGAGTACGTCCAGCCGGTCTTGTACTGCTTCACCAGGTCGACGATCAGCTTGTTGGTCTGCTGGGGGTTCTGCAGGTAGTCGATCTGGGCGCGCTGCACGATCGGCACCAGCTTCTTGAGGCAGGGCGCCAGCTTGTCCTTGTCACCGGCGCGGATCGACAGCGCCTGTGGGTACATGGGGTAGCCGGTGTCGTTGACCAGCGCGTACTTCACCGGCTTGTTCCACTGGGGAACCTCGTGCTCGTAGATGTACGGCTCGGAGGTGGCGAAGCCGGCCTGGGCGATCTTGCCCTGGGAGGCCACGAAGTTGCCGGGCTTGCCGTCGTAGCCGCCGTTGACCTGGGACTTGCGCAGGATGCCCGCGCCGAGCAGGTACTCCATGTAGGTGTCGGCCTGGAAGTAGAACACCTTGGTGTCGGTCTGGCCGATGTCGGCGATGATGTTGAAGTTCGGGTGGACCTTCGGGTCCCACATGATCATGAACGGGCCGATCTCCATGGGCGCCACGACGGCCAGGGTCGGCTGCTTGTCTGAGGTGCGGATCGCCTCGTCGGTGGAGATCTGGCCGAGCGTGATCTTCTGGTCCTGGTACAGCTGCGAGGTCACCGGCTCGAAGCCGATCGACGGGCCGCCGGCGCGGATCTCGAGCTGGACGCCGGTGTCCTGGCCCTCGGCCAGCAGCCTGCCGGTGATGCGCTTCTTGGCCTTGTCGATCTTCGGGCTGGGCCCCAGCATGTGGTAGTAGACGCCGTACTCAGACTCCGGGTCCCAGTCGGTCTGCACCACCACGGTGGCGGGGCAGACGTCCTTGAGGTTGAGCCGTTCGCTGGCCGCTGGCTGCGCCTGCGGCTGGCTCTGGCTGTTGTCCTCCTTGCCGTTCGAGCACGCTGCCAGGCCGATGACGGCCACGAGCAGAACCACCATGCTGAGGCGAATTCTGCGCACTTGCTCCTCCTCCTGTCCGATGGGGAAATTCACGAACGGTGCCGATGCCTAGGAGCCGCCGAGTCCGCCGGCGGACTCGTGCCAGCCGCCGACGACCCGCCGGGCGAGGAACCCGAAGAACCAGAAGACGACGATGCCGAGCAGCGACGAGACCAGGATCGCCGCGATCATCTGCTCGGACTGCAGCCTGGACCTGTACAGGTCGATCAGGATGCCGATGCCCGGGTCGCCCTGCTTGAAGAACTCGTCCCCCACGATCGCGCCGATCACCGCCAGCCCGGCGGCGATCCGCAGCCCGGTGAAGATCGACGGCAGCGCCGCCGGGAGCTGCAGCTTCCAGAGGCGGGTGAAGCGGCCCGCTCCGTGCAGGGTGAACAGGTCGTGGTGGTCCTGGTCCACCGACTGCAGCCCGAACAGCGTGTTGGCGATGATCGGGAACAGCGCGATGATGATGCAGACCAGGACGCGGCTGAAGAAGCCGAAGCCGAACCAGAAGCCGAACAGCGGCACGCAGGCCAGGATCGGGACCGTCTGGGTCATCACCGCGTAGGGATAGGCGGACCGCTCGATCCAGCGGGCCTGGCTCATCGCGACCGCGAGGGACATGCCCAGCACGATGGCGACGGCCAAGCCGATGAAGGCGACCTTGGTCGACAGCCACAGCGCCGAGAGCAGCTCCCGCAGGTTGTCCGGGTCGAAGAAGCTGACCTTGACGACGGCGTGCGGTGGCGGGACCAGGAAACGGCGCTGCGGGTCGAGCAGCAGGTAGCTGACGCCGTACCAGACCGCGAGCATGGCCAGGAACACCAGGAACGGCGGGCCCCAGGTCGACAGCCAGCGCCCGCGGCCGGACGGCACCAGGCGGGAGGTGGTCGGCGCCGGCCCGAGCGCGGTCGTGTCGGCCGGACCCGGGCGGCCGGTGCGGAGGTTCATCGGTGGACGGCCTTGTTGACCGGGGGGCTACCGCTCGGCTCTGCGTGGCCGCCCGCCACTTGGGCTGCGGCCTCGCTCTTGAGCCCCCCGGACCCCCCGCCGGTCGTGCGGGAGGTGCCGCGGAGGCAGGCGGACACCTGGCCGGCGAGGTGGGCGAACGGCTCGTCGAAGCGGAGCTGGGACGAGCGGGGGTAGTCGAACGGCACGGCGAAGTCGCCCAGCACCTGTCCGGGGCGGCCCGACATGACCACCACCCGGGTGGACATGTAGACCGCCTCGGTCACCGAGTGGGTCACGAACAGCGCCGCGAACCGCCGGGCGAGGAACAGCTGCAGCAGCTCGTCGTTGAGGCGTTCCCTGGTGATCTCGTCGAGCGCCCCGAAGGGCTCGTCGAACAGGAACAGCTCCGGCGCGAGGGTCAGCGAGCGGGCCAGCGAGGCTCGCATCCGCATGCCCCCGGAGAGCGCGCGCGGCCGGTGGCGGGCGAAGTCGCTCAGGCCGACGAGCTCGATCGCCTCCTGGGCCCGGCGCCGGCGCTCCTCCTTCGGCAGGCCCCGCAGCTCGGCGAAGAGCTCGACGTTGGCCTGGACGGTCCGCCACGGCAGCAGCGTCGGGTCCTGGAAGACGTAGCCGGGCTTGTCGGTACGGACGGTGACCGTGCCTTCGCTCGCCTCGCTCAGGCCGGAGGCGATGCGCAGCAGGGTGCTCTTGCCGCAACCGGAAGGGCCGACGACGCTGACGAACTCACCGGGAGCGACGCGCAGGTCGACACCGGCGAGCGCGACCGTACCGTCGGCGAACCGCTTGCTCACCCGGGTGAAGGCAAGGATCGGCTCAGGCATAGGTCACGTGTGACGCATCTCCGTAGAATTCGGCGGCTCGGCGTAGGATTCTCGACCGGACAGGTGGTGTCAACCGGTCTCTTGAGCTGGAAAGGACGGCACGGTGTCTCGGCCGAGACACGTCGAGCCGGCCAACCCAGGCCGTATCCCGGCCCCTGAGGATCCGGCCGGGGAGGGTGGGGTGGACGAGCCGGACGCCCAGACGCTGGTCGACCCCGTGGTGGAGAGCCGGCACCGCTGGCTCGCCGGGCTGCTCGCGGCCGAGCCGGAGAGCCGGGTGGTCGACCTCGGCTGCGGCACCGGGAACACGCTGCGGTTCCTCGCGCCGGCGCTGCGGGGCGGCCTGGCCGTCGGTGCCGACCTGGCCACCTCGGTCCTGCGGGAGGCGGCCAGCACGCTCCGCCAGGCGACCCGCGCGGTCCTCGTCAGGGCCGACCTGCGCCGGCCGCTCCCGTTCGCGGACGGGAGCTTCGACCGGGCGCTGTGCCACGGCGTGCTCGAGTTCCTGCCAGACCCCCAGCTCCTGCTGCGCGAGGCGTACCGCGTCCTGCGCCCCGGCGGCCGTCTCGTGCTCAGCCATGCCGACTACGACACGCTGGTGTTCGCCTCCGAGGACGTCGCCCTGACACGGCGGCTGGTGCAGGCCTACAGCGACACGCAGCAGGCGTGGATGGACGCGGTCGACGGGACCATGGGCCGGCGCCTGCCCGACGTGGTCGGCCGCTCCGCCTTCGCCGTCGTGGAGGTGCAGGCCGCGGTCGTCCTCAGCCGCCGCTTCCAGCCGGGGGAGCTGGGCTACGGGTACGCCCATCACCTGACCGAGGCGCTGCGCCGCTCGGGCGCGGCCGAGGCGGCCGAGCTCGACGGCTGGCTCGCCGGGCTGCGGCGCCTCGACGAGCGCGGCGCGTTCCTGTTCAGCCTCAACGACTACGCCGTGGTCTGCACGCGACCGGAACGCGACCGGGCCTGACCACCGGTTGGGGGTCCGGGGGGCTCGAGTAGCGAAGCGGTAGCCCCCCGGTGGACAGGGCCAGCGCCCGACCGGGACGGGTTCGTCCGGGTCCGTAAGGCCAATCCGCTAAGAATCCCCATCGGCCAGCCGACGTACGAGGTAGGACTCGCCACGACGTTGGAGCTCGCCGATGACCGCTGTCCTTCCCGGACGCCGCCGTCCCGCCGTCGCCGTGATGCGGTGGCTGACCGTCGCCGGTCTGGTGCTGTTCGCGCTTCTCCTGATGTTCGGGGGGGAGGGCTGGTCGGTGCAGAGCACCTGGCTGTCGATCGTGGTGGTGCTGGCGTCGGGCCTGCTGTGCCTGACGCGGGCGGCGCTGGACCCGCGCCGGGAGCGGGCCGCGTGGCTCTGCATGGGCGTCGGTCTGGCCTGCTACGCGGGCGGCAACATCACCTACCAGCTCTGGGTCGCCAAGCTCGACCCGGTGCCGTTCCCGTCGGTGTCGGACGCGCTGTTCCTCGCCTTCTACCCCTGTGCCTACGGCACGCTGATGCTGCTGGTGCGGCGCCGGGTGCTCAGCTTCCACTCCAGCCTGTGGCTGGACGGGGTGGTCGGCGGGCTCGGCGCGGCCGCGATCGGAGCGGCGCTCGCCTTCCAGACGATCATGGACGCGACCGGCGGCGCGCCCGCCGCCGCGGTCGCCACCAACCTCGCCTACCCGATCGCCGACCTGCTGCTGCTGGTCCTGGTCGTCGGCGTGATGGCGCTGATGGGATGGCACCCGGGCCGGGCCTGGTGGCTGCTCGCCAGCGGCTTCGTGCTGTTCGCGGTCGTGGACACCCTCTACCTGTTCCGCGTCGCCGAGGGCACCTACCAGTACGGTTCCTGGTTCGAGCTGCTCTGGCCCGGCGCGGCGGTGATCATCGGCCTGGCCTCCTGGTCGTCACCGCGCGTCGAGCAGCCCCTGCGCCTGCAGGGCTGGACGGTCCTGGTCTTCCCCTCCCTGTTCGCGGTCAGCTCGCTCGGCGTGCTGCTGCTCGACCACTTCAGCCGGGTCTCCACCCTGGCGGTCGCGCTCGCCACCGGCTGCCTGCTCGCCTGCGTGGTGCGCACCGTCGCGGCCTTCCTCGAGGTGCGCTCGCTGGCCGACTCGCGCCGCCAGGCCCACACCGACGACCTCACCGGCCTCGGCAACCGCCGGCTGCTCTACACCGAGCTGCAGTCGGCGCTGCGGTCCGCCGGCGAGAACCCGAGGCTGGCGTTGCTGGTCGCCGACCTCGACCGCTTCAAGGAGATCAACGACGCCTTCGGGCACGAGATCGGCGACCAGCTCCTGCGCCTGGTCGGCCCACGCCTCGCCGAGGCCCTGGGACCACGCGACGTGCTCGTGCGCCTGGGCGGCGACGAGTTCGCGGTGCTGGTCAGGGACGCGGACTCCCACCGGGCCGCCGAGGTGGCCAGCCGCCTGCTCGACACCCTCGAGGACCCGTTCACCCTGGAAGGCGTCGGCCTCCACGTCGACGCGAGCATCGGCATCGCCTGCTACCCCGACCACGCCGCCGAGGCCACCATGCTGCTGCAGCGCGCCGACGTGGCCATGTACCAGGCGAAGTCGGCACGCAACGGCTGGCACCTCTACGAGGCGGCGCCGGCCTCCTACGGCCGTGGCCGCCTGCAGACGATCGAGGACTTGCGCGCCGCGCTCACCGACGACCAGCTCGTGCTGCACTACCAGCCGAAGATCGCCGCGGCCGGCGGCCAGGTGGTCGGCATCGAGGCGCTGGTCCGCTGGCAGCACCCCACCGAGGGCCTGCTGTACCCGGACAGCTTCCTGCCGCTGGCGGAGCAGACCAGGCTGATGCGCTCGCTCACCTCGGTCGTCCTGCAGAGCGCGCTGGAGCAGGTCGCCGCGTGGCGCCAGGAGGGCATCGACCTCTCGGTCGCGGTCAACCTGTCGGTCGCCAACCTGCTCGACGCCCACCTGCCGGTCGAGGTCGCCAGGCTGCTGGCCGCGTTCGGCCTGCCGGCGACCGCCCTCGAGGTGGAGATCACCGAGAGCACGCTGATGGTCGACCCGGTGCGCAGCAAGGAGGTGCTCGACGCCCTGCGCGGCCTGGGCGTGCGCATCGCCGTGGACGACTACGGCACCGGCTACTCCTCGCTCGCCTACCTGCGGGAGCTGGCCGTCGACGAGCTCAAGCTGGACAAGTCGTTCGTGATCCCGATGCTCGAGGACGCCGGCGCCGCGGCGATCGTGCAGTCCACCGTGGAGCTGGCGCACGCGCTCGGCCTGGTCATGGTGGCCGAGGGCGTGGAGTCCGAGGCGCACCTGCGCGAGCTGGCGCGGCTCGGCTGCGACATCGCCCAGGGATACCACATCAGCCGGCCGGTCACGGCCGAGCAGCTCGGCGCGTGGCTCAGGTCCCGCGCGCGGGCCACCGTCGCCGGCGAGGGCGCAGCGGAACAGGGCGCCGCGCAGCAGCCGGTCACGCCGCCGCTCTGAGCGCCGGCCACGGCTCGGCCCGTCTGCGCGGCAGCCGCGTCCCGACCTGGTAGCCTTCTGCCGAGGACGCCTGCGTGCGAGCTTGCGGAGGGAGGGGGCGTGCCGCTCTACGAGTACCGCTGTGCCGGCTGCGGGCACGAGTTCGAGGCCCTGGTCCGGGTCGGCGAGGCCGACCGGGCGGGCTGCCCGACCTGCGCTGAGGGGCCGGTGCGCCGGCTGTTCAGCGTGGTCGCGGCGGTGCGTCCGGGCGCGGAGCCGGTCCGCCGCGGCGGGGCTAGCTCGCTTCAGCCAGCGTGGGATGGAGCATCCGCCGGCGGCTGCTGCGGCGGCGCCTGCGGGCACTGCTGATGCCCACCGAGCTTGAACGGCTGGCCGCCGAGGCGGCCACCTGCACCCGCTGCCCGCTGCACGAGACCCGCACCCAGGTGGTGTTCGGCGAGGGCAGCCCCACCGCCGAGCTGATGTTCGTCGGCGAGGCCCCCGGCTACCACGAGGACCGGCAGGGCCGGCCCTTCGTCGGTCCCTCCGGGCAGCTGCTCAACCGCCTGCTCGCCGGCATCGGCCTGCGCCGCGAGGACGTCTACATCTGCAACGTGCTGAAGAGCCGGCCGCCACGCAACCGCGACCCGCAGCCGGACGAGATCGCCGCCTGCCGCTACTGGCTGGACGCCCAGGTCCGCCTCGTCGACCCCAAGGTGGTCGTCACCCTGGGCAACTTCGCCGCCAAGACCCTGCTGGAGGAGACCACCGGCATCACCAGGCTGCGCGGCCGCACCTACCCCTTCCAGGGCCGCGTGCTGCTGCCGACCTTCCACCCGGCGGCGGCGCTGCACGCCAGCGGCAGGGCCGGTCCCAGCCCGCTCGACGGCATGGAGGAGGACTTCGCCCTGCTGTCCAAGCTGCTGGCGGAGCACCGCCCGGCCCCGCCCGAGTCCCCGGCGGCGTCCGGCGGCGCCGGCGACCCGGCCTCCCAGGCCACCACCGGTCCGCCGGGCGGCGAGCGCGAGCCCCCGCCTGGCCAGCCGCCAGGCTCCGAGCAGCAGCTCGGGCTCTTCTAGGTCGCGCATGGGCGAGCACGAGCTGCGTCTGCTGGCCGCCGACGAGGCCACGACCAAGGCCGTGGGGGCGGCCATTGCCCGCATCCTGGTCCCCGGCGACCTGGTCGGGCTGACCGGCGACCTCGGCGCCGGCAAGACCCGCCTGGTGCAGGGTGCACTGGCCGCGCTCGGCGTGCGCGAGCCGGTCATCTCGCCGACCTTCATGCTGGTGCGCGAGTACGAGGGCGACCTGCTGGCCCACCACGTGGACGCCTACCGCCTGGCGAGCGCCACCGAGCTCGAGGACCTCGGCGTCGAGGAGGTGTTCACGCCCGACGCGGTGGTGTTCGTGGAGTGGGTCGACCGGGTGCTCGCCGCCCTGCCGGAGAACTGGCTGGAGCTGGTCCTGCAGACCCGCCCCGACGAGGTGCGCGAGCTCGTCGTCCGCCCCCACGGCCCCGGCTGGCAGGCCCGTTACGAGCAGCTCGAGGCCGCGCTCGGCCCCTTCACCGGCGCCACCGCCGGCCCCGATCCGTTCGCGGACAACGGCTGATCCGACCTGCGGGAGCTGTCCGCCGCCTCACCCGCACCGCCGAGGGGCTGTTCGCCTGACGGGCGGCTGGCGCGGCTACGCTTCCGGCGCCAGCAGGCGGGCGCGGAGGCGCTCGTCGCTGGCCGCGTCGGCCGCTGTCCAGGCCATCGCGACCGCGCCGTCGAACAGGGCCTGCTCGGCCGCCGGGCTGACGCAGTGGGCGGTGAACTCGGCTTGGTGGTTGACCGCGGGAAGCGAGTCGATGCTGATCGACGGGTGGATCGAGGGCAGCGCCCGGGAGATGTTGCCCATGTCGGTCGAGACGGGCATGCGCCGGCCGCCGTCGTCGTCGAGCAACTTGCGTCCCAGCGCCTCGGCGTTGCGGCGGTAGGCGGCGAGCAGGTCGGGGTCGTGGCGCATCTCCGCATAGGGCCGCTGGTCCGCCACCACCTCCATGGTGGCCCCGGTGGCCAGCGCCCCCGCCTCGAAGCAACGCAGCACCCTCGCGCGCACGTCGTCCAGCTCCTCCAGGGTGGCGGCGCGGACCATGTAGCTCGCGCTGGTCCGCGCCGGCACGATGTTGGGCGCGTCGCCGCCCTTGGTCACGATCCCGTGCACCCGGTCGCTCGGCCGCAGGTGCTGGCGCAGCAGGCCGATGGCCGCCTGCGCGACCACGAGGGCGTCGGCCGCGTTGATCCCCAGGTCCGGGTAGGCCGCGGCGTGCGCCTCCTTGCCGGTGTAGCGCACGTCGAACTGGGTGGAGGCGATCACCGGCATGGCGGCCAGCTCGAACGGGGCCGGGTGGACCATCATCGCCGCGTGCGCGCCGGCGAACGCGCCGCGTTCGAGCAGGATCACCTTGCCGCCGCCCGTCTCCTCGGCCGGAGTGCCGAGCACGGTCACCTCGATGCCGAGGTCGTCGGCCACCTCGGCGAGGGCCAGCCCGGCCCCGACCGCCATGGCCGCGATCAGGTTGTGCCCGCAGGCGTGGCCGACGCCTGGCAGCGCGTCGTACTCGGCGCACACCACCAGCCGCAGCGGCCCCGACCCGGTTCTGGCACGAAACGCCGTCGGCAGCCCGTGCACCCCCGCCTCGACCGCGAAGCCGACCCCGTCCAGCGCCTCGCAGAGCCAGGCGCAGGCCCGCTCCTCCTCGAACGCCAGCTCCGGAGCCCCGTGGATGCGCCTGCTGAGCGCGACCAGCTCACCCCGCGCCGCCCCGATCCGCCGCCTGACCCGCTCCTTCACGTCGCCAGTCATGCCACCTCCTCACCCTGGATCATATTGAACAGCGCGGCCCGCCCAGGGCGCTTCGCGAACGAAGCTGTGGCTGTGGCGGCATGAGTCGTGAGCCAACGCTGGACGCGGCGGGGCGGGCGGGGCTTCCGCTGCGGCGGGACGGTGCGTTCCGCCGCTACTGGCTGGCCCGGGTGATCTCGCTGCTGGGGTCGGCGGTGACCTACGTGGCGCTGCCGGTGCTGGTCTACCAGGTCACCGGGTCCAGTCTGTGGACGGCGCTGGTCACGTTCGCCGAGGGAGCGCCGTACCTGTGCGTCGGGCTGCTGGCCGGTGCGGTGGCCGACCGGCTGGACCGTAGGCGGCTGATGGTCGCCACCGATCTCGCCAGCGCGGCCGTGCTCGCCAGCGTTCCGGCCGCGTACGCGGCCGACGTGCTGACCGCGCCGCACCTGCTGGTCGCCGCGTTCGCCGTGCAGACGCTGTTCGTGTTCTTCGACGCGGCGAACTTCGGCGCATTGCCTGTGCTGGTGGGCCGGGACCGGATCGTCGCCGCCCAGGCCGCGTTGATGGGCACGGGCACCGTCATGGAGCTGGTCGTGCCCGCGCTGGCCGGCGCCGCGCTGGCGGTGGTGGCGGCCGCGCCGTTGCTGGCGGTGGACGCCGTCTCGTTCGTCTGCTCGGCGCTCCTGCTGCGGGCGATCACGCGGCCGCTGTGGGATCCGGCCAGGGCGGGCCGGCCGCGGCGGCTGGCCGTCGAGGTGCGCGACGGGCTCACGTTCCTGTGGCGCCAGCGCGTCGTGCGGACCACGACGCTGGTCGGAGCGACCCAGGCGTTCACCGGTGGCCTGTTCCTCGGCCAGTTGGTGCCATGGGCCGACCAGGTCCTCGGCGTCCCGCCCGGCGACGCCCGGCTGGGGCTGCTGTTCGCCGCCTGGGGACTCGGCGGCCTGGCGGCAACCGTGCTGGCGCCGTCGCTGGCGCGACGCGCCGGGGAGCCACGGGTCACGCTGAGGTTCCTGCCGCTGTCGACGCTGGGGCTGCTGGCCTGCGCCCTGGCCGGGCGCTGGCTGCCCGCCGCGATCTCGATCGCTGGGCTGGGGCGTCGCCTACACGGTCGTGGTGCTCGCCGGGATCACCCAGCGGCAGCGGCTCACCCCCGACCGGCTCCAGAGCCGGGTCAGCACCGCCGGAAGGATGCTCTCGTTCGGCCTGGGCTGGCCGCTCGGGGCGCTTGCCGGTGGTGCCGCCGCCGAGGTCGTCGGCCCGCGCGGCGCGCTGCTCGGCGCGGTCGCCGTCCTGCTGTCGGGCACGGTCGTGGCCTGGCTGTCACCGCTGCGCACGGCTGCCCCGGAGGCCTGACGGCCCTTCCGGCGTTCGCCGGAGGTGACGTGACCCGCCCAGAGGCCCCACGGCCAGCGACCACGAGCGAGATTCGGGCGGCGGCCCGCGTCTCGACGGCCGCTTGCCCGTCGAACCCCAAGCGGCGACGGCGCCGCCCGCCGCCGGGTCGTGTCGCCGGGATCGTGTACGACTACCACCAACCGGTCAGCCGCGGACGCGGCCGAGCCTGGCCTGGAAGCGAGGGGTGAGATGGAAGAGCGCATCGTGGTGGCCGATCCTGTCGAGGACCCGCAGGCCTACCAGGAGGAGCTGCTGGCGCTGCTCGGCGGGCAGGACCCTGTCGCGGTGCTGACGGCCACCCCGGTGACGTTCCGGGAAGCGACCAGCGCGCTCTCCGCGGAGCTGCTGGCCAGGCGCCCGGCGGCGGGGGAGTGGTCGGTCGGGGAGCTGCTGGGGCACCTGTGGGACGCCGAGATCGCCGTCTCGTTCCGGGGCCGCGCCATCCTGGCGCAGGACATCCCCCGGCTCCCCGGCTACGACCAGGACGCCTGGGCGACGCTCCCGAAGCCGCCGTTCGCCGAACTGCTCGACGCCTTCACCGCGCTGCGGCGCGCCAACCTCGCGCTCATCGGGGGCACGCCCGAGGACCGCTGGGGGCGCTACGGCATCCACGAGGAGCGCGGCCGGACCAGCTACCGCCTCCTGGTCGAGACCACGGCTGGCCACGACCGCGCCCACCTGCGACAGCTCGAGCAGACGATCGCGGCCGCCCGCGCCTAGCCCGCCCAGGCGGCACGCGGCTGTGGCGAATTTCGCTCGGCGGCCGGTCGCGATGGTGCGATCCTCGGGCCATGGGTGAGATCGACGCCGGGAGGCTGGTGCTGCGGGCGGTCGACGCCGATGCTGCGCGGGCGCTGCTACAGGGCCGGCGTCCGGAGGGCGTCGTGTTCGCTCCGGGCAGACCGACCGCCTCCGGCACTCTTCAGGTGAATTCTTAACGTGGCTCTTGACAGATTGTCAAGCAGAGTTTCTACTTTGGTAAATCCACGCAGCACCTGGGAGGTCCGCCATGAACGAACGCCAGCGCGCGATCCTGCAGGAGGTGGCCGACGGCAAGATCGCTCCGGAGGAGGCCGTGCGGCTCCTCGACGAGGCCGAGCAGCCGCACGGCGGCGAGCCGGACGGGCCCGAGGAGCAGCCCTCGGTCGAGACCGCCGGCATCCAGCGTGTCCGCCTGGTCGGGGCGTTCCGCCCGGCGCGCGTGATCGGCGACCCGGACGTGGCCGAGGCGGTGGTCGAAGGCCCCCACCTGGCCGAGCGCGAGGGCGACGTCCTGGTGGTCCACGGCGACGAGGTGCCCGGCGTCGGCGTCCATGGCTTCGCCTTCTCCCGCGGCGACCGGCCCTGGTACGCCTCCCGCCCCGGACGCTCGCGGCGCCAGGGGCGGCACGAGCCGAGCGGCCACTGGCACCACGGCCAGTGGGAGGCGCACTGGGGTCCCGGCCCCTGGGGCCCGCCCGGTGCTCCCCACGCCGGGCCGGGAGGCGGCCCTCCCGGGTGGGCCGGCCGCTGGGCCCTGCTGGACGCCTTCCGCCGCTTCGGCGACGAGCTGACCGTGCGCATGCGCCCCGACCTCGCCCTCGACGCCAGCGTCACCGCCGGCTCGCTCAAGGTCGCCGGGGTGACCGGCCCGCTGCGGGTGGCCGTGGCCGGCGGCTCGGCCAAGATCGACCGCTTCGGCGGCCCGCTCGACCTCTCCGTGGAGGCGGGCAGCGTCAAGGGCAGCGGCCTGCTTGTCGCAGGCTCCTCGCACATCCACTGCCAGGCGGGCTCGGTCCGCATCCACCTCGAGCGCGGCTCGAGCGTGAAGGTGCGCGCCAGTGCCGAGCTCGGCAACGTGGTCCTGCCCGGCGACCCCGACGGCGAGCACTGGCTGGCGGGCGGCGGGGCGCGCGAGGTCACCGTCGGCGACGGCGCGGGCCTGCTGGAGATCGAGGCCCACATGGGCAACGTGGTGGTGAGTGCCGAGCGATGAACGGTTCCCACCGACCGCCCAGCGACTGCCCTGTCTGCGGTGAGCCGCTGGCGCTCACCCGGCTCGGCTGCCAGGCCTGCGGCACGGAGCTCTCCGGCGCCTTCCGCACCTGCGAGTTCTGCGCCCTCTCCGACGAGGACCGCGAGCTGCTGCGGGTCTTCCTCGCCTCGCGCGGCAACACCAGGGTCCTGGCAAGCCACCTCGACGTCAGCTACCCGACCGCCCGCCTGCGCTTCGACGCCCTGCTCGGCAAGCTCGGCCTCGACCGGGGCAGCACCGCGCCGTCCCAGCGCGAGGAGGTGCTGCGCCAGCTCGCCAGCGGCGAGATCGACGTCGACGAGGCAGCCAAGAGGTTGAGCTAGCCCCTCACGCCACTTCGCAGCGGTTGCGGCCGGTGCGCTTGGCCCGCTGCAGGGCGTCGGCGGCGCGGCTGAGCAGGCCGTCCCAGGTGTCGCCCGGGCCGTGCGCGGCCACCCCGAAGGAGGCCGAGAGCGCCGGGCCGGCAGCGCCGCCCTGCATCACCGCGCCGAGCGCGACGGTGCGCTCGCGGACCCGCTCGGCCACGTGCCAGGCCTCGTCGAGCTTGGTGCCGGACAGCACCAGCAGGAACGCCTCGCCCTCGAAGCGGGCGATGGTGTCGTCGCCGCGGCAGGACTCGTGCAGCAGCCCGGCGAAGGCCTGCAGCACGTGGTCGCCGACGGCGTAGCCCCACTGGTCGTTGACCGCGGCGAAGCCGTCCAGGTCGGTCAGGACGATCGAGAGCGGCCCGGCGCCGGCGCGGGCCAGGTCGCTGGCCAGGCGTAGCCGCTCCTCGGCGGCGCGGCGGTTGGCCAGCCCGGTGAGGGAGTCGGTGAGCACCGCCGTGCGCAGGCGCGGGTCGCCGAGGCGCAGCTCGTCGTGGAGGCTCTTGGTGCGCAGCGCCAGCCCCAGCCGGGTGACCAGGTCGACGCCGCCGCTCTGGAACGAGGTCTGGCCGGGCTGGCGCCGGCCCGGCAGGAACAGCACCGGGATCGCCACCGTGTCGGGGTCCCGCTGCAGGGCGGCGTAGACCTCGTAGCCCGAGCGGTCCGGCAGCATCGGGTCGAGCAGGATGATCTCGGGCTCGGCGTCGTGCGCGGCGGCGACGCCGTGGTCGGCGGAGGACGCCTCGACCACGTCGTGGCCCTCGGCGCGCAGGTCGGCGACCACGTTCGCGCGCCGCTGCTCGTCCGCCTGGACGACGAGGACCCGTGCCATGCCAGCATCATCGGTCGCAACGGGCGGGGCTTGAGTCGGTACGGGCGTCCCAGTGGCCGCAAGTGCCACAATAGGCCGCCGGCAACAAGCTACCGGAGGCTCCCGCGTGTTCGTGCTCGGCGTCGACACCGCCACGGCGGTCACCAGCGTGGCCGTGGGCACGGAGGAGGGACCGTGCGCGTCCGTGGACGTGCGCCACGAGCGCGCCCACGCCGAGCTGCTCGCCCCCTCGGTGCGCTGGGTGCTCGACCAGGCGGGGGTGGAGCCGAGCTCGCTGGCCGGCATCGCCGTCGGCACCGGCCCCGGCCTGTTCACCGGCCTGCGGGTCGGCGTGTCCAGCGCCAAGGCGCTCGCCCAGGCGTGGAAGCTGCCGATGGTCGGGGTGCCGAGCCTCGACCTGGTGGCCTTCGCGCACCGGCACGCCGCCCGCACGATCTGCGCCACCATCGACGCCCGCCGCGGCGAGGTGTTCGCCGCCCTGTACCGCCACGCGCCGCTGGGCATCCAGCGCATCACCCGCTACGCGGTGATGCGCCCCGACCGGCTCGCGGCGGAGCTCGAGGCCAGGCGCGAGGACGTCCTGCTCTGCGGCGAGGGGGTGCTGCGCTACGCGCCGGAGTTCGAGCGCATCTGCCAGGAGCTCGGCGGCTCGGCCCAGGCGACCCCGTCGGCCGGTTGTCTCGTGGAGCTGGCCCTGCCCCGCTTCCACCGCGAGCAGACCAGCCGCCCCCTCGACGTCACGCCGATGTACCTGCGCCGCCCGGACATCGATCCGTCGGTCGAGCGCCGCCTGGCCGCCGGCCGCCCCGGTCGCCCGGGCGGTGCCGCCGCGGCGACGGGAGCCTGAGCATGGCGACCCTGTACCCGCCACGCCGTGGGCTCGAGGGACCCTCGTCGCCGCTGGCGATCGAGCTGGTGCCGATGCGCCGCCGCCACGTCGGCCAGGTGCTCGACATCGAGCGGCGCGTCTACCCGCGCCCCTGGACGATGACGCTGTTCCTGTCCGAGATCGTGCAGCGCTCCACGCGCTACTACCTCGTGGCCAAGGCCCACCGGCGCGTGGTCGGCTACGCCGGCCTGATGGTGTTCGGCGACGAGGCGCACGTCACCAACATCGCCGTCGACCCCGACCACCACCGCCGCAAGGTGGCCGCCCGGCTGCTGTTCGCCCTGGTCACCGAGGCACGCCGCCGCGGCGCCAGCGCCTGCACGCTGGAGGTCCGCGTCACCAACCACGCCGCCCAGGCGCTCTACCACCAGTTCGGCTTCGCCCCGGTCGGTATCCGCAAGAACTACTACGCCGAGACCGGCGAGGACGCGCTGATCATGTGGGCGGAGGGCCTGCAGACCACCAGCTACACCGCGCGCCTGGCCGAGCTCGCCCAGCGCGTCCCCGAGCCGAGGGAGGTCGCCTGACATGCTGGTGCTCGGCATCGAGACCTCCTGCGACGAGACCGGCGTGGCGCTGGTCGAGGACGGCCGCCGGGTGCGCTCCAATGTCATCGCCGACCAGCAGACCCTGCACGCCCGCTACGGCGGCGTCGTGCCGGAGGTCGCCTCCCGCGCCCACGTCGACCTGCTCCACCCCGCCGTCGAGCAGGCCCTCGCCCTCGGCGGGGTGCGGCTCGAGGACGTGGACGCGTTCGCGGTCACGATCGGCCCGGGGCTGGCGGGCTCCCTGCTGGTCGGGGTGGCGGCGGCCAAGGCCTACGCGCTCGCGCTCGACCGTCCCCTGATCGGCGTGAACCACCTGGTCGCGCACGTCTACGCGAACGTCCTGGAGCACGGGCGCCTGCCGCTGCCCGCGGTGGTGTTCGTGGTCTCCGGCGGCCACACGAGCCTGCTGGTGATGGACGAGCGGGGTGGCTTCCGTGGCCTCGGGCAGACGATCGACGACGCCGCCGGCGAGGCCTACGACAAGGTGGCGAGGGTGCTCGGCCTCGGCTACCCGGGCGGGCCCGCCATCGACCGCCTGGCCAGGGACGGCAACCCGGAGGCGGTGCGCTTCCCGCGGGCGCTGATCGACGACGGCTCCGACGACTTCTCCCTGTCGGGCCTGAAGACGGCGGTGCTGCGCCACGTGCGTGCGGCGGAGCGGGCCGGCGAGGAGATCGACGTCGCCGACGTGGCGGCCTCCTTCCAGGAGGCGGTGGTCGACGTCCAGGTCAGCAAGGTGGTGGGCGCCGCCAAGCGCGAGGGGCTCGGTTCGGTGCTGCTGGCCGGCGGCGTGGCGGCCAACTCGCGGCTGCGCGACCGCGTCACCGCCGCCGCGGCCGACCTCGGCGTCAACGTGCTGGTGCCCTCGCCGGCGCTGTGCACCGACAACGGCGCCATGGTGGCTTCCGCCGGCTGGTTCGCCCTGGAGCGGGGCGAGCGCACGCCACTCGACGTCGGCGCCGACCCCAACCTGCCGATCGCGCCCGGCATCGCCCGGCGCGCCCAGCGCCGCCCGTCCGGCCGGCGCCGCCGCTGACGAGGTGGTCGGCGACTAGCACTCTCATGATGCGAGTGCTAGCATCCGCCGCAGCGTCGTACCTGGCCCGCTCGTGGGCCGAACCCACTGGCAGTGTGCTCAGCGGGCCCGCGCGCGGGCCTGCGGCACGGCTCGTGCGCCGTCCAGCACGGCACGCCGCACAAGGAGGAATGGATGAGCGTCAACCTGCAGCCGCTCGAGGACCGCATCGTGGTCAAGCCGGGCGAGGGTGAGGAGAAGACCGCCTCTGGCCTGGTCATCCCCGACACCGCCAAGGAGAAGCCCCAGGAGGGCGAGGTCGTGGCGGTGGGCCCGGGCCGGTTCGAGGATGGCGACCGTGTCCCGCTCGACGTCAAGGTCGGCGACACGGTCATCTACTCCAAGTACGGGGGCACCGAGGTCAAGGTCGGCGGCGAGGAGTACCTGATCCTCTCCGCCCGTGACGTGCTCGCGATCGTCACCAAGTAGCCGAAGTCGGGCTCCGGGCCGGCGCGGTCGCTCAGGAGGTTCAGGTCCGAGCGCCCGCTGCCGGCCCGCTTGAGTGAGGAAGGAATGACATGGCCAAGCAACTCGTGTTCAGCTCCGACGCCCGGCGCAAGCTGGAGGCGGGCGTCGACCATCTCGCCAACGTGGTCCGCGTCACCCTCGGCCCCAAGGGCCGCAACGTGGTGCTCGACAAGAAGTGGGGCGCCCCCACGATCACCAACGACGGCGTCACCATCGCCAAGGAGATCGAGCTCGAGGACCACTACGAGAACCTCGGCGCCCAGCTCGCCAAGGAGGTCGCGACCAAGACCAACGACGTCGCCGGTGACGGCACCACCACCGCCACCGTGCTCGCCCAGGCCCTGGTCCACGAGGGGCTGCGCAACGTCGCCGCCGGCGCCAACCCGATGAGCCTCAAGCGCGGCATCGAGCGTGCCGTCGAGGCGGTCGCCGAGCACATCCGCGACCAGGCCCGCGACATCGAGGGCAAGGAGGAGGTGGCCTCCGTCGCCACCATCTCCGCGCAGGACGCCGAGATCGGCCAGACCATCGCCGAGGCGATGGACAAGGTCGGCAAGGACGGGGTCATCACCGTCGACGAGTCGAACACCTTCGGCATCGAGCTCGAGTTCACCGAGGGCATGCAGTTCGACAAGGGCTACATCTCGCCCTACTTCGTCACCGACCAGGACCGCATGGAGTCGGTGATGGAGGACCCCTACATCCTGATCGCCAACCAGAAGATCTCCTCGGTGCAGTCGCTGCTGCCGGTGCTCGAGAAGGTCATGCAGTCCGGCCGCCCGTTCCTGATCATCGCCGAGGACGTCGAGGGCGAGGCCCTGGCCACCCTGGTGGTCAACAAGATCCGCGGCACCTTCAAGTCGGCCGCGGTCAAGGCCCCCGGCTTCGGCGACCGCCGCAAGGCCATGCTCGCCGACATCGCCACCCTAACCGGCGGCCAGGTGATCAGCGAGGAGGTCGGCCTGAAGCTCGACAACGTCGGCCTCGACCTGCTCGGCCGGGCGCGCCGGGTCACGGTGACCAAGGACGACACCACGATCGTCGAGGGCGCCGGCTCCGAGGCGGACATCAAGGGCCGCATCTCGCAGATCAAGCAGGAGATCGAGACCACCGACTCCGACTGGGACCGCGAGAAGCTGCAGGAGCGGCTGGCCAAGCTGGCCGGCGGCGTCGGCGTGATCCGCGTGGGCGCGGCCACCGAGGTCGAACTGAAGGAGAAGAAGCACCGCATCGAGGACGCCGTCTCGGCCACCCGGGCGGCCATCGAGGAGGGCATCGTCCCCGGCGGCGGGGTCGCGCTGCTGCGCGCCCAGGCCGCCCTGGACAAGCTCGACCTGGTCGGCGACGAGGCCACCGGCGCGGCGATCGTGCGCAAGGCGCTCGAGCTGCCGGCCTACTGGATCGCCCAGAACGCCGGGCACGAGGGCGCGGTGGTCGTCGCCCGCGTGCGCGACCTGAGCGACGCCCACGGCTTCGACGCGGCCGACGGCGAGTACACCGACCTGTTCAAGGCCGGCATCATCGACCCGGCCAAGGTGACCCGGTCCGCGGTGCAGAACGCCGCCTCGATCGCGGCCCTGCTGCTCACCACCGAGACGCTGGTGGTCGACAAGCCGGAGGAGAAGGAGTCGGCGCAGGGCGGCCACGACCACGGCGGCGGCGGCTTCGGCATGTAGCACCAGCAGCCCGATTCGAGGACCCCGGCCGCCGGCCGGGGTCCTCGGCGTCGTGGCCGGATGGCGGAACGAGGCTCCAGGCGGCGTGCGCGCGCTCCGAAGCACCACATGGCCGCGCGTACGTGTCCGGGATCCCGGAGGCGACCAGGATTGGCCGGGGTTCGGACATTTTGGTAGGGCTGCCCGGCCTTTGCGCGCATGTCGTAAGCTACGAACCCCCACCTCCCCGGTCGATGCCGTCGGAGCCCGAGAGCCTGGAGGTCACCCTGTCAACAGGCCGTTGGGGCGGTTCGGCGATCGCGTCGCTGGTGCTCGCCTTCCTTCTGGCGGCCTGCTCGGCCGGTCACGACTCGACCGCCGCCTCGTCCGGCCAGCTGGGGGCGAGGCCGGCCGGGCCGACCATCCCGAGCACGCTCCCGTCGGGCTCGCACAAGCGCTGCCTGACCTCCGAGGAGCTGCGCGACGAGGTGTGGTTCGACGCCCCCGACGGCGCGCACCTGTCCGGCGTGGTGCTCGGGCAGGGCAGGACCGGCGTGATCCTGGCCCACCAGCGCTGGTTCAACCTCTGCTCCTGGGTGCCGTTCGCCCGCACCCTCGCCCAGCAGGGCTTCCGCGTGCTCGTGTTCGACTTCCGCGGCTTCGGCGTCTCCCCGCCGCTCACCGGCAGGGCCGGGCGGAGCCTCGACCTGGACGTGGCCGGCGGTCTCGCCTACCTGCGCGGCCAGGGCGTCGATCGGGTGGTGCTGGTCGGGTCGTCGATGGGCGCCACGTCGGTCCTGATGGTCGCGTCCCAGGACCAGCCGGCGGGCCAGGCTCCGGTGGCCGGGGTGGTCAGCATCTCGGGGCCGTCCCGCTTCTACGAGATGGACGCCGGCGAGGCCGTGAATCGCCTGCGGGTGCCGCTGCTGCTGATCGCCTCCGAAGGCGAGGGCAACTACACCCGCTCGGCGCGGCTGCTGTACCACAACGCCCGCTCGCACTCCAAGCGCATGGTGATCGTGCCCGGCAAGGTCCACGGCATCGGCCTGCTGTACAGCGGCGCCAACGGAGCGCAGCTCCGCCAGCTGGTGACCACCTTCATCCAGGAGCACGCCGCCCCGGTCGCGGCCCTCCGCTGACTCCCCTGGAGAACCGGTCGAGTAGCTGGCTCTCTAGCGGAACAGGCGGCCCTCCAGGTAGGCGGCCCAGTAGCGGGCGCGGTCGCGCAGGGTGGCGGGGAGGTGGCGGCTGGAGCTCGCGTCCCTGAGCAGCCAGGCGACGGTCTGCAGGTCGCCACGCTCCATCTCGGGGCTGACCTCGGACGACCAGAAGCCGGCGGCGTCGGCGATGTCGTTCGGTGCGCCGCCGGCCAGCCCGATCTCCCGCAGCAGCCCGGACACGGCCTCCGCGTCGTCCCGCCCGATGGTCGGCTGGATCACCAGCCCGCTCCTCAGATCGGCCATGTACCCGCTCTCCTCGTCGATACCCTGCCCGCCGCCCGGCCGTTCCGCCACCGAGCCGGTCGGGTAGCGGTTCGCCCTGTCGGTGACCCCGTGGCTCGACAGCGGCGGGCACGTCCCGGCGCATCGCCGCGGGTGATATGGGGTGTGGCGCCCGATACTCGACCGGGCCCGGCCAGCTCTGTCGAACATATGTTCGAGCACGGGCGGCTCCCCGTCAAGCTGGCTGCTCGTCTTGTCGAAACGGACGGACGGCGGCCCCGTCGGGCGACAGCAACCCGCCGGTGACCAGGGCTGGCCGCCGCCATCCAGGGGGCGATCATGAGCCGGGCGCAACTCGACAAGGCGTTGAGCGAGGGCGAGCGGACCGCCGTGCACGGGTCCCCGGTGCAGGCCGTCGAGCTGCTCGCCGCCGCCCTCGCCGCGGCCGTCGAGGCCGGTGACCGCGCCGCGACGGCCAGGGCGCGCTGGCTGCTCGGCGTGGCCGAGCAGGGCGCCGGCCGCTGCGGCGAGGCCCTGCGCGTGCTCGAGGCCGCCTGGTCGGAGGCCAAGGCCACGCCGCTGGCCGTCGACGTCGCCGGCGCCCTGGCCGAGGCCTACCGGCAGCTCGGGGAGCACGCCACCGCCCGCACCTGGGACCAGCGGGCACTCGACCTGGCGGAGGGCGAGGCGATCGTCTGGCCGCTGCTCGGCCTCGCCGCCGACGCGATCGGCAGCGGGGACGCCGGCGAGGCCGGCCGCCGCCTCGCCGCGGCCGAGCCGCTGGCGGTCGACGGCGACTGGCAGCTCGAGGTCAGGACGGGCTGGGTGGCGGCGGAACTGGCCCTGCTCGAAGCGCGGCCGCTCGACGCCGCCGGCGCGGCCGCGGGCGCCCTGGCCAGGGCCGAACGCGCCGGCGCCGCCCCCTACGTGGCCAAGAGCCTGCTGTTCCAGGGCGGCGCGCTGGCGCAGGCGGGCGAGGAGGAGGCGGCCGCGGCCCTGACCCGGGCGGCCAGCCTGGCCGAGCTGCTCGGCGCCCTGCCGGTCGCGTGGCCGGCGCGCGCCATGCTCGGTGCCCTGCTGGCACGGTCCGGCCGTCCCGCCGAGGCCGCGGCGGAGCTGGCCGCCGCCCGCGGCTCGCTCGACGTCATCGCCGCCAGCCTCGACGAGGAGGCCCGCCCGCGCTGGCTCGCCCAACCGGCGGTCGCGACGGTGCTCGGCGCGACCGGGACTTCGGCATGACCCAGAATGGTGGTCACGTATCCGGCGCCGCAGGCAGCGCCGAGCCGTACCTGCAGCCCTGGACCTTGCGCGCCGACCCCGGCGACCACCCAATTACCCCGAACCGGGATACGTGACCGCCGTTCCGAGGCCGCCCGCCGGCCGCCCGCCGTCGTCAGGCGCGGGACCGGCGGCGGCGCAGCGCCGTCGCGACGCTGCCGGCACCGGCCAGGAGCACCACCGCCGAGGTGAGCGCCACGGTCACCGGGATGCGCTGCCTGCCGGCCGCGGAGCCGGCTGGCGGCTCGATGGCGACCTCGGCCGGGCTCGCCTGGGCCACCGCGCTCGCTCGCGGCGGCGCCAGCAGGGTGTCGACGTCCGCCGGCGGCGTGTACGGGGGCAGGCGCAGGCCGCTGTGAACCTCCCGCCCGGTACCGAAGCCCCAGTTCATCAAGTGCGTCGCGTCGCCAGGAGGATCGGGGCTGCGCAGCACCACCGCGATCAGGGTGCGGCCCCCGCGGGTCGCCGCGGCGGCCAGGCAGCGCCCGGCGTCGTCGGTGAAGCCGGTCTTGACGCCGACCGCCCCCGGGTAGTCACGCAGGAAGTTCGAGTGGCTGAACAGCGTGTGGCGGTGCCCGTCCGGGGTCACGAAGCCGAGCCGCCGGGTGCGCACCATCCGCGCCAGCCACGGGTCGCGCAGCACCGCCCTGGCCAGGATCGACAGGTCGTAGGCGCTGGAGACGTGCCCGGCGGCGTCGAGCCCGTCCGGGACGCGCCAGCGCGAGCGGCGCAGCCCCAGGCGCCTGGACTCGGCGTCCATGGCCCTGCTGAAGCGCGGGACCGAGCCGGCCGCGGTGTCGGCGAGCAGGACGGCCATGTCGTTGGCCGAGACGATCAGCGCGGCGGCCAGCGCCTGCTCCACCAGGATCTTCTGGCCTGGCTTCAGCGAGAGCCTGGTGGCCGGCCTGGTGGCGGCGTCCTTGCCGGCCACCGCCACCTGCCGCTGCGGCAGGGTGGCGTGGGCCACCAGCGCGGTGAGCATCTTCGTCAGGCTCGCCGGCGGCCTGGCGACGTGCGGGTTGCGAGCCCAGAGCACCTCGCCGCTGCCCGCGTCGACCAGGATCGCGTAGCGGGCGGCGACCTTCGGCCCGGCGACCGCCTTGGCGGGCACGCGGGCGGTGGCCGCCCGGGCGGCGGGGCCGGCCACGGCGTCCGCCCGCGCCGGCGGCGGGGCGGACAGGGCCACGGTGAGGACGAGCAGGAGCGAGGCGGTGGTGAGCCGGCTCGCCGCGGCGAGCCGGCCCCGGCGGGTGCGCGAGATGCGAGCGGACGCGGGCCGGCACCGCGGCGGGAGGTCAGGCCGGACTTTCATGGGTCGTAGGAGTCTCCATGCCTTTGCGGGCGGACGTAGGGAGAGGCAGTGTGTCATCGTCCCCACAGTCGGACAACCAGGCTGATCCAGCCGGATCGAGGCGGTGCGACCGCCATTCCGCCACCTCGATAGAATCGCGTGTCCTCCAGACCAGCGAGGGGTGTGGGGGCTCGGGTGGCAGAGCCGAAGCCCCCGAACGGGACAAAGGAGAGCAACGAATGCGCGTCACGGTCATCGGAGCCGGCCACGTCGGGCTCGTCACCGCCGTCTGCCTGGCTCGGATCGGCCACGAGGTCGTCGCCGACGACGACGACCGGGCCAAGCTCGAGCTGCTGCGCCAGGGCAAGGCCTGGTTCTACGAGCCCCAGCTGCAGGAGCTGATGGCCGAGGCGCTCGACGCAGGGCGGCTGGCGTTCACCTCCGACAAGGCCGAGGCCGTGCGCCACGGCGAGGTGATCTTCATCTGCGTCGGCACCCCGAGCCGTGACGACGGCAGCCCCAACCTGCGCCTGGTCGAGGCGGTCGCCCGCGACGTCGCCCGCCACCTTCCCGTGGGCCAGTTCCGCCTGGTGTGCGAGAAGAGCACCGTGCCCGTCCAGACGGGCCAGCGGGTGGCCCAGGTGATGTCGCGCGAGGCGCCGCCCGGGGCCGACTACGAGGTCGCCTCCAACCCCGAGTTCCTGCGCGAGGGCACGGCCGTCGAGGACACCCTGCGGCCCGACCGCATCGTGGTCGGCACCGACTCCGAGCGCGCCAGCGACCGCTTCCGCGAGCTGTACGCACCGATCATCGAGGCCACCGGCTGCGACTTCCTGGCGACCGACCGCGCCACCGCCGAGCTCATCAAGCACGCCTCCAACGCCTTCCTGGCCACCAAGATCAGCTTCATCAACTCGGTCGCGGCGGTCTGCGAGCGCTCCGGCGCCGACGTCGAGCTGGTCGCCCGGGGCATGGGCCTCGACCCGCGCATCGGCCCGAGGTTCCTCCAGGCCGGGGCCGGCTACGGCGGGAGCTGCTTCCCCAAGGACGTGGCCGCCTTCGCCCACCGCTCGCGGGAGCTGGGTGTGGACTTCGGCATCCTGCGCGAGGTCGCCAAGGTCAACCTGGAGGCGCGCCGCAACGTGGTGGAGAAGGTGCGCGACGCCCTCTGGCACCTCGAGGGCAAGCGCGTCGGCGTGCTCGGCCTCGCCTTCAAGCCGGACACCGACGACCTGCGCGAGGCGCCGGCCGTCGACGTGGTCCGCGGCCTGCTCGACGGCGGCGCCGAGGTGATCGCCTACGACCCGGTCGCCGGCGAGCAGGCGCTCGCCCTCCTGCCCGGCCTGCAGCTCGCCGCGAAGGCCCACGAGGTGGCCGACGGCGCCCACGCGCTGGTGCTGATGACCGAGTGGGCGGAGTTCGCCGAGCTCGACCCCGCCAACCTGAAGAGCCGCATGCGCTACCCGATCGTGGTCGACGCGCGCAACTTCTTCGACGTCAAGCGCTTCGTGGCCGAGGGCTTCACCGTCGCCGGCGTGGGGCGCCCGGTGGCCGGCCCGCCGAGCGACGCGCGGAGCTGAGCCGTGCCGCGAGCCGTCATCACCGGTGGCGCGGGCTTCCTCGGCTCGCACCTCTGCCGCCGGCTGCTGGCCGAGGGGTTCGAGGTCGTCTGCATGGACAACCTGATCACCGGCCGGGCGGAGAACATCGAGGACCTGATCGGGGAGCGCTTCCGCCTGGTCCACGTGGACGTCGCCAACTACATCCACGTGTCCGGGCCGGTCGACGCGGTGCTGCACTTCGCCTCCCCGGCGAGCCCGATCGACTACCTGCGCTTTCCCATCCAGACCCTCAAGGTCGGCGCGCTCGGCACCCACCGCGCGCTCGGCCTGGCCAAGGACAAGGGCGCCCGCTTCCTGCTCGCCTCGACCAGCGAGGTCTACGGCGACCCCGAGGTCCATCCCCAGCCGGAGAGCTACTGGGGCCACGTCAACCCGATCGGCCCCCGCGGCGTCTACGACGAGGCCAAGCGCTTCGCCGAGGCCCTCGCCATCGCCTACCAGCGCAGCCACGGCGTCGAGGTCCGCATCGCGAGGATCTTCAACTCGTTCGGGCCCTACATGAGGATCGACGACGGCCGGGCGTTCTGCACCTTCGCGGTGCAGGCGCTGCGCGGCCAGCCGCTCACCGTGCACGGGGACGGCAGCCAGACCCGCTCGCTGTGCTACGTGGACGACATGGTCGAGGGGTTCTGGCGGCTGCTCTGGAGCGACGTGGAGGGGCCGGTGAACCTCGGCAACCCGCGCGAGGTGACCATCCTGGAGCTGGCCAAGATGGTCGCCGCGGCGGCGGGCGTGGGCGAGGTGCGGGTGGACTACCAGCCGCGGCCGGTCGACGACCCCGAGGTGCGGCGGCCGGACATCACCAGGGCGATGACCGAGCTGGACTGGAAGCCGTCTGTCACCCTGGAGGAGGGTATCGAGCGGACCCTTCCCTGGTTCAGGGAGGCCTTGGAGCGAGCGGAACGATGAGTGCGCACGTGTCGAAGAGGGCGGCGTTCTTCGACGTCGACAAGACCCTGCTGCCCGGGTCCAGCCTGTACCTGCTGGCCCGGGGCATGTACAAGCGCGGCTACTACACCTGGCGCGACATCGCCGGGTTCGCGTTGGCCCAGCTCACCTTCCGGGTCACGGGCGCGGAGGGCAGGCGTGGCATGGAGGCCGCCCGCGAGTCGGCGCTGGCGTTCATCGAGGGCAAGTCCCAGAGCGACATCCTCCAGCTCGGCCACGACATCGTGGTCGAGGTGATCGGGCCGCGCATCTACCCGGGCATGCGCCGGGTGATCGACCTGCACCACGCCGAGGGCGACAAGACCTACCTGGTCACCGCGGCACCCCGCGAGCTGGCCGAGCGGATGGCCGCCTACCTCGGTATGGACGGCGGCCTGGGTACCGAGGCGGAGCTGGTCGACGGCCGCTACACCGGCCGCCTCCTCGGCCCGGTGCTCCACGGCCCCGCCAAGCTCGACGCGGTCACCAAGCTCGCCGCCGAGCAGGGCATCGACCTGCGCGACTGCAGCGCCTACTCGGACTCGCTGAACGACCGGCCCATGCTGGAAGGGGTCGGCCACCCGGTCGCCGTCAACCCCGACCGGCAGCTCCGCGACCTCGCCCGCCAGCGCGGCTGGCCGGTGCAGGACTTCCGCAAGCACCGCCGCCTGTGGCTGTTCTGGCTGCCCGCCGGCGTGGCCGGGGGCGCCGCCACCGCCGTCACCGTCAGGGTGGTCGCGCGCCAGCGCCGCGGCGACCGGGAATCGGTGCTGCTGGCCCAGACGAAGGAGCGGCTGCGCGGCTGGCTCTGCGACTGACGCCGGCCGTGCGGCGCTCAGTCCGGCTGCTCGTTCACCGGCAGGCCGCCCTCGCTCAGCACCGCGGCGACCTCGTCCTCGGTCAGCCCGCGGGTGGTGAGGGCCCTGCGGATGCGCTGGGCGGCCTCGGTCGGCGAGGTCCAGGTGTCCCGTAGCGAGCCGGTCTCGTTCTCGGCCTCGAGCACGCCGTCCACGAACCCCTTGCCGTAGTCCCAGGTCACGTACCTGTCCACGTCGGGCTCGAAGGCCGGCTCGTGGACCCTCGGCTCCCCGTGCTCCAGGATGTGCTCGAGGTTCTCCCGCAGCAGGCTCCAGCCGAAATAGTGGTCCTCCTCGCAATCCGGGCAGGGGATGACCACGCCACGGAAGCCACGCGGCTCGAGCGCCTCCCGGAACTCGGCGAGGTCGGCCAGGTCCTCGAGCAGCGCCGCGCGTTCCTCCTCGTCGATCGGGGCGGAAGTTGCGTCGTCGTCGTCGAATCCGAACGGATCGAGGGGATCGGACACGGGCACCTCGTGGGAAGAACGTTCGTTCGAGCCGGTGAGAAACCACCGACCGCATGGCATGGTACAGGGTGATGCGATGGCCTGGGGACCCCTAGTTCGCCCCTGTCGACAGCGCCGTCGACCGGGCCGAAAGCGGCCGTGCTACGCTCAGGTATGGACCGCGACCTGGACCTGTCGCCCGACGGGCGGGTCGCCCCGGCTCCTGCCTTCCCCGCTCCGGCGGGCCGCCGCGCGGCCCCCGGGTCCCAAGACCGGCCGGGCGGGTCAGCCCCGGCCCTCGGCACCATCATCTGGAGGGATCATTGGCTGAGGTCGAGATCGGAATCGGCAAGAGCGGCCGCCGCGCCTACGGCCTTGACGACATCGCCATCGTGCCCAGCCGGCGCACCCGCGACCCCGACGACATCGACGTCTCCTGGGAGATCGACGCCTACCAGTTCAGCCTTCCCGTGCTCGCCTCGGCCATGGACGGGGTGGTCTCGCCCCGCATCGCCGTCGAGCTGGGCCGCCTCGGCGGCCTCGGGGTGCTCAACCTGGAAGGCCTGTGGACGCGCTACGAGGACCCGGACCCGGTCTACCAGGAGATCGCCGGGCTCCCCGACGGCGACGCGACCAAGCGCATGCAGGAGCTCTACGCCCAGCCGGTCAACCCCGAGCTGATCGGCCGCCGGGTCGAGGAGATCAAGCGCGGCGGCGTGGTCGCCGCCGCCTCCCTGACCCCGCAGCGGGTCGCCCGCTACCACACCTACGCCCTGGAAGCCGGCCTGGACATCCTGGTCATCCAGGGCACGGTCGTCTCCGCCGAGCACGTCTCGGCGACCAGCGAGCCGCTCAACCTCAAGACCTTCATCGCCCGCTACGACCTGCCGGTGATCGTCGGCGGCTGCGCCTCCTACGCGACCGCGCTGCACCTGATGCGCACCGGCGCCGCCGGCGTGCTCGTCGGCGTCGGCCCCGGGGCGGCCTGTACCACCCGCGGCGTGCTCGGCATCGGCGTGCCCCAGGCGACCGCGCTGGCCGACGCGGCCGGCGCGCGGGTGCGCCACCTGGAGGAGACCGGCCGCTACGTCCAGGTGATCGCCGACGGCGGCATGCGCACCGGCGGCGACGTGGCCAAGGCGATCGCCTGCGGCGCGGACGCGGTCATGCTCGGATCGCCGCTCGCCCGGGCGGTGGAGGCCCCCGGCCGCGGCTACCACTGGGGCATGGCGACGTTCCACCCGGACCTGCCGCGGGGCACGCGCGTACGGACCTCGTCGATCGGCACGCTCAAGGAGATCCTGCTCGGCCCGGCGCCGGTCAACGACGGCTCCATGAACATGTTCGGCGCGCTGCGCACCTCCATGGCGACCTGCGGCTACGCCAGCGTCAGAGAGTTCCAGCGGGCGGAGGTGATGGTCGCGCCCGCGCTGCAGACCGAGGGGAAGCTGCTGCAGCGCGCCCAGGGCGTCGGCATGGGCTGAGCAGGCCGAGTGGCGGCGGCGCGGCGCCCGCGGCCCAGAGGCGCCGGCGCCGCCGAGCCGGTCAGGCCTGCGTGCCGTTCTGCTCGGCGCCGTTGGAGCCGGTCCTGCGGCGCCGGGTGACCACCTGGCGGTCCCAGCCTCGGTGGACCGAGCAGAAGGTGTCCGGGTTGTAGCGCGAGAGCTGGGTCTCGCAGCCGTCGGCGGTGCAGACCCGAGCCTCACCGAACGACCGGACCTCGGGATCCGCCCCGGGCGCGCGCCGGCGCGCCTTGGCGGCGTCGCCGCCGTCGTCCGTGTCGACGCCTGGCTGCACGGTCGGGTCGTCTCCGAGTGGCACCTGCGCTCCTCCAACCGTCGGGCTCGCACCGCGCTCGGGGGCGCGCGGTGGCGCCTGCCGCCGCACCCTGGAAAAAGAAGCGCACCACGCTGACCGGCGCGGTGCGAGGTCCAGGCACCATGGGGGACGGCGACGCCCCGAGTTGTCCATGCACGGTACTCCCTCCGCGGCGAGGCAGGCAACCGATCCGGGCAATTCACCAGATCTCGGGCACCTTCCGGGGGCTGCTATCCTGCCGCCATGAGCGCGCCGCCGGCCGGGCACGACACCGTCCTCGTCCTCGACTTCGGGGCGCAGTACGCTCAGCTCATCGCGCGCAGGGTGCGCGAGTGCCACGTCTACTCCGAGGTCGTCCCGTACGACGTCGACCCGGCCGAGGTGCGCGCCCGCGGCGTCAAGGCGCTGATCCTCTCCGGCGGTCCCGCCTCGGTGTACGAGCCCGGCGCGCCCGCCCTCGACCCCCGCCTGCTCGAGCTCGGCCTGCCCGTGCTCGGGCTCTGCTACGGGCAGCAGGCCATGGCCCGGCTCCTGGGCGGCCGGGTCGAGCCGACCGGCGTGCGCGAGTACGGCCGCACCGCCCTCACCGCCACCGGCGAGAGCGTGCTGTTCCGCGACCTCCCCGCCGAGCAGACCGTGTGGATGAGCCACGGCGACACGGTGGCCGCCCCGCCGCCGGGCGCGCGGGTGGTCGCCTGGACCGAGGCCACCCCGGTGGCCGGCTTCGAGGACCCGGGGCGGGGGCTCTACGGGGTGCAGTTCCACCCGGAGGTGGCCCACACCCCCCGCGGCCTCGACCTGCTCAAGAACTTCCTCTACCAGGCCGCGGGCTGCCGGCCGAACTGGACCAGCGTCTCGATCATCGAGGAGCAGGAGGCGCTGGCCCGGGACCGCGTCGGCGACGGTCGCGTGCTGGCGGCGCTGTCGGGCGGGGTCGACTCCTCGGTCGCGGCGCTGCTCGTCCACCGCGCCGTCGGCGACCGCCTCACCTGCGTGTTCGTCGACACCGGGCTGCTGCGCCACGGCGAGGCGGAGCAGGTCGAGGAGACCTTCCGCCGCGACTTCCAGGTCAACCTCGTCCACGTCAAGGCGGCCGACCGCTTCCTCGAGCGGCTCGCCGGCGTGACCGACCCCGAGGCCAAGCGCAAGGCCATCGGCAACGAGTTCATCCGGGTGTTCGAGGAGGTGGCGCGCGAGCACGGCGACGCGCGCTACCTGGTCCAGGGCACCCTGTACCCGGACGTGGTCGAGTCCGGCGGCAGGAGCAACGCCACCATCAAGACCCACCACAACGTCGGCGGCCTGCCCGAGCGCATGCACCTGGAGCTGGTGGAGCCGCTGCGCCTGCTGTTCAAGGACGAGGTGCGCCGGGTCGGGGTGGAGCTCGGCCTGCCGGAGGACGTCGTCGGCCGCCAGCCGTTCCCCGGCCCCGGCCTGGCGGTGCGCATCGTCGGCGAGGTCACCGCCGAGCGCCTGGAGACCCTGCGGGCGGCCGACCACATCGTGGTCGAGGAGGTACGCCGCGCCGGCCTGGACGCCGAGCTGTGGCAGTACTTCGGCGTGCTGCCCGCCGTGCGCACGGTCGGCGTGATGGGCGACGGCCGCACCTACGCCTACCCCCTGATCGTCCGCGCGGTGACCAGCGAGGACGCCATGACCGCCGACTTCGCCCGCGTCCCGTGGGAGCTGCTGGAGCGCATCGCCACCCGCGTGGTCGGCGAGGTCCCCGGCGTCAACCGGGTCGCCTACGACGTCACCTCCAAGCCACCCGCCACCATCGAGTGGGAGTAGCGGCCGGGACCGCCGCGGGCTCCCTCAGGCGCTGCTCATCGCGGTGACCAGGCGGTCCAGCATGCCGCTGACCGCCTCCGGCCGGGTGAGCATCGCCAGGTGGCTGGCCGGCTCGCGCAGCGTCGGCCAGCCGCGCCGCTCGGCCTCGTCGGCGACCTCCTTGTAGGCATCGCTGAGCTGCAGGTAGCCGCAGCGGGGCGGCGGCCAGCGCTCGACCACCGGCGCCCGCTCCTCGAAGTAGGCCAGCGGCGGCCGTGGCAGCTCGGCGACGAACCGGGCGCGCAGCCCGGGGTCGGGCAGCTCCGCGGCCACGGCTTCCGGCGGGAACCACTGGTGCCACGGAGGGAGCCAGCCGCCGCTGGCAAGCTCGCGAAGCTGGGTTCGCAACGCCTCCGGCGCGGTGTCGAACCAGCTGGTTCCCGGGTGCGGCAGGATCGCGTCCACGAACACGGCGGCCTCGACGGGCGTGCCGGTCCCCTCGGCGACGGCCGGCAACAGGGCGCCGGCGCCACTGTGGCCGACGAGGGTGAGCGGCCCGGCCAGCGCCGACGGGTCCTCGTCGATCACCTGGGCGACCCTGCTGGCGAGCTTGCGGTAGTACGGCTGGCTGGTCCCGACCGCGCCGTGCAGGGACGGCACCACGACCTGGTAGCCGAGCGCCTGCAGCCTGTCCGCGGCAGGCTCCCAGGTCAGCGGCCCCACCAGCGGGCTATGGATCAACACGAGTACCGGCGCGGTCATCATGGCCCCGATCCTGCCCCACCTGGCTTCGGCGCGCCACGCGGGGCCGCCTGTCCCCGCCCGTCGGCGAGCACCGTGGACCGCCGCGGGGAACGCGGTCGACAAACCGCGGTCGTCCGGGCAGGGTGGGGGGATGAGCTGGAAGCTCACCGAGGACGTCGAGGAGTACGCGCGTGCCGCGGGGCCGTTGCTGGCCGCGCGGGCGGCGGAGCACACGGTCTCGCTGACCGTGATCGAGAACGCGCGCGCGAGCGGGCGGAGCTGGTCCGCGCTGGGGGAGCCGGAGATCTTCGGCTGGTGGATCGATGCCACGGGAGCGGTGAGCGGGGCCGTCTCCCACACGCCGCCGTACGAGCTGCTGCTCGGCGTGGTACCCGACGAGGCGATGCGGCCGCTGGCACAGGAGCTGCTCGACCGCGGGCGGCGGCCGGCGGGCGTCAACGGGGCGACGTCGCCGGCGGTGGAGTTCGGCTCGGTCTGGTCGGCGCTGACCGGCGACAGGGTGGTGCTCGGCTTCGCCATGCGCCTCTACCGGCTGGGTGAGCTGGTCCCGCCCGACCCCGCTCCACCCGGGCGTGCCCGCCTGGCGACCGCCGACGACACCGCCTTGCTGGTGGAGTGGGTGCTCGGCTTCGACGAGGACGCGGGGACGTACATCCACGACGCCGACGCCGAGGTGACGGACCGGCTGCGCTACGGCGGGCTCACCCTGTGGGAGGACGACGACGGCACGCCGGTGTCGCTCGCCGGCAGGACCCGGCCGGCGGCCGGGGTGGTCCGGATCGGCCCCGTCTACACGCCGCGCGCGCTCCGCCGGCGTGGGTGGGGAGCGGCGGTGACCGCCGCCGCCAGCCGCGATGCGCTGGACCACGGCGGCCGGGAGGTGGTGCTGTTCACCGACCTGGCCAACTCGACGTCGAACGAGCTCTACCAGCGGCTCGGCTACCGTGCGGTCAGCGACCGGGCCGCGCTCACCTTCGAGGCCGTCACGCCGTGATCAGGCGGGCCGTCCGGTGGGCCGCTGGCCGCCCGGCTCCTGCTCGTCGAACACCGAGGCCTGGTCGAAGGCGTAGTACAGCGCCATGATCCCGCACAGGGCCACGGACAGCGGCGCCGACACCCACGACAGCGCGAAGGCGGCGAGGTAGACGGCCAGGCCGGCCATGAACCGCAGGCGGGTCGCCCGCACGACCTCGGGTGGCGGCAGCCGGTGCAGCAGGCGGTCGTCGTGGGTGATCCAGGCGAACACGCCCGCGAACGAGATGCCCATCAGCAGCAGCACCGCGGCGTAGAGGGCGGACGCCGTCCGCGCCGCCTCGCCGCCGCCGGCCAGGTGCTCGGCCACGACCACCGTGGGGAACGGGATCAGTCCCGTCCACAGCAGCAGGTTGAGGTTGAGCACCAGCAGCGGCCCGTCGACGCGCACGACCTGCTCGAAGACCCGGTGGTGGTTGAGCCAGATGACGCCGATGGTGAGGAAGCTCACCAGGTAGCCGACGTAGCTGGGCCACTGCTCCCACAAGGCGTGCGAGAGCCGTTCGCCCTCGTGCAGCTCTGGCGGGCGGATCTCGATGACCAGCAGGGTGATCGCGATGGCGAACACGCCGTCGCTGAACGCCTCCAGCCGGTTCTTGGTCACCCGTCTACCGTACCCTGACCGCGAGGAGCGGGGCATGCAGCGACCGGCACACGACCTGGCGCTGGTGAAGGCAGCGGCATGGAGGTTCGCAACCTGCGCTGGGTCGGCGTGCGGACCCGGCACTACGAGGCGATGGTGAGCTTCCTGCGGGACGTGCTGGGCCTGCGGGTGAGCTTCGAGGAGCCGACGACGGTGGAGCTCTCCACTTCCGTGCCCCGGACGGCAACCTCTACGAGCTGGCCAGCCGCCGGCAGGCCTGACGGCGCTCAGCCGACGCGGCGCGGGTTGAGCGCGCCGAGCAGCTCGGGCTGGTGGGTGGCGAGCCACTCGGCGGCGAGGCGCAGGCCCGCCTGCCACAGGATCAGCCCGTAGGCCAGTCCGAGCAGGGGAGCGGCGACCAGCAAGGGCGGCCACAGGAACAGCCCGGCGAGCACCAGCCCGACCACCGGGGTGACCATCACGCTCTGCACCGAGAACGCGGCGAGCTGGACCAGCGCGGTGGTGGCGCCCTGGCCGGTGCTGCTCAGCGCCCAGAGGTTGCCGGTCATCTCCGGCAGGGGCTGCGGCACCCGCACCGAGGCGTAGTTGCCGACGCCGAGCATGGTGGCCAGCAGGCCGGCGCCGACGCCGAGGGCGACCGGGAGGTAGGCCCAGCCGCCGGTCACCGCGGCGATGGCGAGGCCGTCGACCAGCACCAGCGGGAACGTCAGCAGGGCGGCGGCGAGGTTCTTGCCGGCCAGGTCGGCCCTGGGGTCGTCGGGCGCGGCCACGTGCATCCAGTAGGCGCGCCCGTCGAAGCCGAACAGGTTGAGGGTGTTGACGTTGGTCAGCCAGACCAGCACGGGCACGACCAGCACCATCTGCGGCCGCCGCAGCGGGCCGGCCAGCGCGACCACCACCGGCAGGACCAGCGCGAACAGCCAGGCGAAGATCCAGCTCACCCGTAACCGGGGCTCGCGCACGGCGTAGCGCAGCTCCTTGGCGGCGACCACGCCGGTGCGGGTGCGGGGCAGGAACCCGGCCAGGCGCGGGAACAGGTTCCCCGACCGGTCGGGCGAGCCTGGACGTGGCTCGGCGCTGGTCGCCAGCCGCCGCGTCGCAACCAGCCAGGCCCAGCCGAGCGCGGCCACGATCGCGCCGGTGGCGGCCAGCTCGGCGACGGCGGCCGCCAGGCGGTCGTGGGCGGCGTCGATCATGGCGCCGGCGGCCAGGCCGGGCGGCAGCCAGCGGACCAACGCCAGCACGGTCCGGCCCTCGCCATCGGACAGGGCGCGCAGCAGCCCGGTGAGGATCGGGCCGCCGAGGCCGACGGCCAGCAGGGCGAGGCTGAACAGGACGATCGAGAGGTCGCGGGCTCGGCGCGAGCGCAGCACGGTCGACAGGGCGGTGGTGACCGCCCGGCTGGCCACCAGGCACAGCAGGAACTGGGCGAGCGCCGCGGCCACCACCAGCGGCAGCCCGGCGCCGAGCGGTGCGAAGCCCGCCACCGCGCCGGCCAGCACGATGATGGTGGCCACCGGGGTGACGCCGAGGCTGGAGGCGACCAGCAGGCCGGGGATGAGCTGCCGTGGGCGCAGCGGGAGCAGGGCGAGCCGCGACGGGTCGAGGGTCTCGTCGGTGCCGAACGCGACCAGCGGCCCGGCCACCCAGCCGAGCGCGAGCACGAGGAACACCGCGACCAGCAACGCCTCGCCGAGCCGCGGCTGGGTCCGGGGGGCGACCGCGAGCAGCGCCGCGGCCGCCAGCGACAGCGGCAGGGCGACCAGCGCGCCCGCGATCAGGCCGGCCACCTGCTGCCAGCCGAGCCTGAAGCCGTTGCGGACCAGGTTCAGCTTGAGCAGCGCGAAGTGGCGGATCATGGTCGTCCACCGTACCTCTCGTCGCCTCCTACGGCCCGATCTTCCCCTCTGGCAACGGCGAGCCACCGTGGACGGGAAGATCGACACGATGGGGTGTGGGCGCCCTTGGGCTGTCGTCGTTGCCTGGTGTTAGGCTCCGGCCATGCTTGACCTGTATCAGTCCTACCTGGATCTCAACGACCCTCCCGCAGAGGGGCCAAGCGGTGAGGTCGCCGTCGAAGGGGTGCAGCATGGGGAGGTGTTCACTCGGCGGTGGATCGTCGAGTTGATCCTCGATCTCGTCGGATACACGCCCGATCGCGATCTTGCCGCTATGAAGATCGTCGAACCAGCCTGTGGTCCTGGAGCGTTTCTCAAGCCGATTGTCGAACGACTGTGCGAATCATGTCGGCGTCACGCTCGGAGCCTTCTCGGCACCCGGGACGCCGTACGCGGTATGGATCTGTTGACGAGGAACATCAATGCCAGTCGGCGCCTAGTGGAGGACGTCCTTGTCGAGCATGGTTGTCCGCCTGAGGAGGCGCGACTTCTGGCGGCCGATTGGATCAATCAGGGCGATTTCCTGTTGAGACAGCCTGATGCGCTGGCTGCCGATTTCGTTGTTGGGAATCCTCCATACGTCCGACTTGAGCATGTCCCGGACGAGCGGATGCGAGCATATCGGCGATCATGCCCGACAATGACTGGGCGGGCGGATCTCTACGTTGGCTTCGTTGAGATGGGGTTGCGATCGCTGAAGCCCGGCGGCGGGCTGGGGTTCATCTGTGCCGATCGCTGGATGCACAACCAGTACGGGCGCCGACTTCGTCAGTTCATCGCCGATGGCTTCAGTCTTGACACCACAATCTCAATGCATGATGTAGACGCCTTCGAGGAGCAGGTCTCTGCGTATCCGGCGGTCTCGGTCCTGCGTCGCGCTAGTCAGGCCACTGCTGTCGTCGCCGAGGCGACACAGGGGTTCGGCCCCGGAGAGGCAAAGGCGCTCACCTCGTGGATCCTCAACTCCGAGGCCGAGCCGATCGAAACGGGACATTTCCGAGCTGCACGCCTGCCGCATTGGTTCTCCGGCCACGATGCGTGGCCGGAGGGCAGCCCTGAGCGCCTAGCGCTGGTGGAGGATCTCGCGGACCGATTTCCGCCGCTTGAGGATTCTGCCACGGGGACCAAGGTAGGCATCGGAGTCGCGACCGGTGCGGATGACGTCTTTGTGACCACTAAGAGCGCCATTGTCGAGGTGGAGCGACTGCTGCCGTTAGCAATGGTCCGCGATACCTCCTCCGGCACCTTGCAATGGTCGGGCCACTATTTGATCAACCCGTGGGACGAGAACCGCAGACTTGTCGAGTTGACGCACTACCCGCGTCTACGCGACTACTACGAATCCAACGCCACGAAACTCCACAAGCGTCATGTCGCCGCGCGGCGACCAGACTCCTGGTACAGAACCATTGACAAGGTTGATCACAAGTTGACAGCGCGGCCCAAGCTACTGTTTCCAGACATGAAACGTAGGATTCATCCAGTGTTGGACGTGGGTGGCCATTATCCCCACCACAACCTGTACTTCGTAGTGTCGGACACCTGGGATCTCCGTGTTCTCGGTGGCCTGCTGCTGTCACGAGTGGCAAATGCGTTTGTGGAGGCCTACGCCGTAAGGATGCGGGGCGGTACGCTGCGTTTCCAGGCCCAGTATCTGCGGCGTATCCGAGTACCCCAGCAGTCGGCGATCAGTCCCTCGGATGCGCAAGCTCTTGCTAATGCGTTCGAGCGACGGGACGTAGATGTGGCAACCGAGGTTGCGCTTCGTCTTTATGGGCTGGAACGTCTTCCAAGGTGATTTGGTATGAGTGAGGGCGCATTCGCTGATGCCATTCGGGCCTATTGGAAGGTACGGGCCGCACAGGCGGCGAAGCAGATGGCTTCAGGGAGCGTGGATGCCGGCCTGCGTGGTGCCGTCACCGGTGGCGGTCATCTCGACAGTATCGCCATGTTGCTTGAGGACCTATTCCTA
>Ga0307278_10000088_pt1 | contig 43558 bp, 44 predicted proteins | sample ER_DNA_117_FD_194482 | JGI IMG/M metagenome (GOLD analysis project Ga0307278, IMG submission 194482) | Bulk soil microbial communities from the East River watershed near Crested Butte, Colorado, United States - ER_DNA_117 | ecosystem: Environmental > Terrestrial > Soil > Floodplain | place... | reverse complement strand
CAAGGCCGACCAGCGGCTCCGGCTGGTCAGGGGCCAGGGGGCCAGGGACGCCCGCCTGCTCGAGCGGGACGGGTACAACCTGGGCACCAGGTGGGCGGTGTACAGCGGCCTGTTCGAGACCGAGGAGGAGGCCGAGGCGCACCTGCAGGAGCTGGCCCAGCTGGGCATCCGCGAGCACTACGTGAAATCGGTGAAGCGGGAGGACTGACGGGGTAAGCTCCCGGGGAGGTGGTCCGCGCGATGCCGATGTCCGCCAACGAGGTCCGCGAGGCGCTGCACGAGCTCGGCGACCTGCGCTATGCCGTCGGCGACCTCGACGACGCCCTGCGCCGGATCGTCAGCGCCACCCACGAGCTGTTCAACGTCGACGGGGCCGGGCTGATGCTGATCGACCCCGACCAGCTGCTGCGCAACGTGGCCGACTCCGACCGGCGGGTCGACCACCTGGAGGAGCTCCAGATCGAGCACGGCGAGGGCCCCTGCATCGACGCCTTCGAGGAGAAGGAGCTGGTCCACGCGACCGACCTGACCGCCGAGGCCCGCTGGCCCAAGTTCAGCCCGGCCGCGGTCGACCGGGGGCTGCGGGCCGTGCTGGCCAGCCCCATCCCCTACAACCAGATGGCCATCGGGGTGGTGGTGGTGTTCTCGGCCAAGGTCCACCCCTGGTCGCCAGAGGGCGAGCTGGCCCTGGTCGCCTTCACCGACCTGGCCGCCCTCACCATCGCCAACACCATGCAGAGCGAGCAGCGGGGCGACCTGGCCACCCAGCTCCAGCGGGCCCTCGACGCCCGGGTCGTGATCGAGCAGGCCAAGGGCGCCCTGGTGGCCCGCGACGGCGTCACCGCCAAGGAGGCCTTCGAGCGGATGCGCCGCCAGGCCCGCGCCGAGCGCCGCCGCGTGGTCGAGGTCGCCGCCGAGGTCATGTCGACGGCCGGCCGCCCCGCCTGACGGGTCCTGAACCGTCTTGCTCGGTCAGGGCCGCTGCTCGAGGGCGTAGCGGGTGCCGTCGTCGTCCTCGAACAGCGACCACCAGCCGAAGGGCATCCTGGTCGGCGCGGTCGGGAACCTGACGCCACGACTGGTCAGCTCCTGGTAGGTCTGCTGGATGTCGTCGCAGGCGAACATGACCGGCGAGTGCGGCATCATCTCGGGGACCTCCGGCAGCTGCTCGCCGGGCTGGCGCGGCGACAGCACCAGCGCCACGCCCTTGTCCGGTGGGACGACCTCGATCCAGCGCTCGTCGCCGTAGGGCTCGTCGACCGTGACCGCAAAGCCGATGCGCCGGGTCCAGAGCTGCTTGGCGCGCTCCTGGTCCGCCACGGAGACCACGACCTTGCTCACTCCTTGGATCATGACGGCCTCCTCGATGCCGCTCGGCTACCTGACGCAACCATAACGCACAGCACCGCGCAGGTGGTGTCAAGTATTGCCGTAGTGGCGCAGCATGTTAGCATCTTCTGCCATGGATAAGGTTGATCGAGCAATCCTCGCCCACCTCCAGGAGGACGGGCGCCTGTCCAACGTCGAGCTGGCCGAGCGAGTGGGCCTCAGCCCCTCCCCGTGCCTGCGCCGGGTGCGCGGCCTGGAGGCCGCCGGCGTGATCGCCGGCTACCGGGCCGTCCTGGACCCGGCCAAGGTCGACGGCGGCTTCCAGGTCCTGGTCCACGTCACCATGGCAACCGGGGACCGCAAGTCCACCATGGAGGCCTTCGAGGCCGGCGTCGCCGCCATCGAGGAGATCATCGAGTGCCGGCGCATGTTCGGCGACCCGGACTATCTGCTGTGGGTCGCGGTCGAGGACCTGGCGGCCTACGAGCAGCTGTACATGAGCAAGCTGGTCGGCCTGCCCGGGGTGGCCCGCACCACCTCCCAGCTCACTCTGAAGACGGTCAAGCCCGGCGGACGGCTCCCGCTGCGGTCACACTGAGCCACATGGCCACCGACCCGCTCCCCCGCCTGCGTCGCCTCTGCCTGTCCCTCCCCGAGGCGACCGAGCGGCTCAGCCACGGCGAGCCGACCTGGTTCGTGTGCGGCAAGACCACCTTCGTCACCTACGCCGACCACCACCACGACGACCGCCTCGCCTTCTGGTGCGCCGCACCTCCGGGCACCCAGGAGGCCCTGGTCGCCACCGCCCCCGAGCGATTCTTCCGCCCCCCATATGTCGGCCACCGCGGCTGGCTCGGCGTCTACCTCGACGTCCCCGTCGACTGGGACGAGATCGCCGAGCTCGTCACCGACGCCTACCGTGTGGTCGCCCCCCGCCGCCTGGTGGCCCAACTCGACGCCGAGCAACCGCCCTGAGCGCGCACGACCCGAGAGGTGCGCACGTCAGGCTACTGCTTGGCGTGCCGGCGGCGAGAGAGCGCCCTCGACCTCGCCGTCGGCACCGTCTTCGCTTCCACGATGGCCAGCGCCCAGGCTCGCAGCCCACGTAGCCCCCATACCACAGCCGTCGGCGGCGGCACGCCCGATCGCTCTCCGGCGATCTGCAGCACCTCGACGAGGCTGGCGGTCTCCGCCACCACCAACGCCAACTCATCCCTGCTGACCCCGGCGCGTACCTCGACGGCCGTTCGCTTCAGTTGGTCGACGATCATGGCCGATCCTCACGAGCACGCTGCTCGCTCTCATGGATGGCGTCCTGTATCCGTCTCCGCTGAATCGCGGCATCGATCAGGCAGAGATCAGTAAGCCAGGCGAGCAACGGTAACCCGATGACGACCAGCGCCAGCAGCCACAACAATATCCTCACCTCATGGCTACAAGGAGGATCCCTATACGTGGTCAGAGCGTAGGAAACAAATAGCGATCCGCATAGCTATGGATTCGACCTAATATCTTGGTTCTGTTGGCTCCAGGAGCCAACAGAACCAGATCCATGCTCCGGAATTACCCCTCCGAGCCAACGCCTGACCGCGTCCTTGGAGGCTGGCGCGTGATCGGCTACCGTACCCAGTCTGGGGTAAGTCGTCGCCGCGAGTCGCAGAGGTGGAAGATGGCCCGACGTGAGCCGAGATCCGCGCTCCAGGCGGCTCGATGGGCCTATGGCTTGACCGGCGCGCAGGCCGCCCGAGAACTTCAGGCGCTCGCGGACCAGATGGGCGAGCCGCGGGTGATCACCAAGGAGACGGTCTGCGATTGGGAGGCGGGCCGAGGCCTCACGCTCCCAATCGTCCGGCTGCTCTGCCGGTTCTACCGAAGCTCGGCAGAAGAGTTGGAGCTGGTACCGAGCAACCAGAATCTCAAGCCGGACCTGCCGCGGACGAGCCATGCCCTCCCGGCCTCCGAAAGCCTCGACGAGGAGCACGCCGACGTGGATCGCCGTACCGCTATGGCAAGCATGGCTGTTGCCTTGGGTGCCGCGCTCCTGGAACTCACCGGATCGCTTCGCCAGTCGAATGTCGGCACCCAGATGCTTTCCTATTTGGAAGCTGATGCCGACCGCTTCTCGCTGGAATATGCAGAGGTCCCGCCATCGCGCATGCTTGGGCCGGTTCGCGACGCGTTCGAAGTGACCCGCCGGTATCTGGCTGGCCATCAGCCTGTCGAGCATCGCCGCCGACTGTGCCGAGTCGCCGGCCAGCTGTCGATCGTCCTGGGCATGACGCTGTTCAACCTCGGCGAGGAGCGCCCAGCTCGATGGGCCTTCCGGGCAGCGAGGGAAGCGGCGGAGGAAGCCGAGGATCGGCTCCTGGGCGCCTGGGTAGCCGCGAGCGAATGCATTATTCCCACATACAAGGACCACCCGCGGCAAGTCATCGAGGTCTCTCGGCGGGGCCTGGGCTTGGTGCCTGGGAGCAGGAGCGTGGTGGTGGCCAAGCTTGCTGCACTGGAAGCGAAGGCGCACGCCAGTCTTGGCGAGAGGGCAGAGGCGCGCGATGCGCTCGCTCTGTCGAGAGAGGTGATGGGTATCACGCCAGATCCCCTCCGGTCCGGCGTGTTTGGCTTCCCACCGGCCAAGTACGCCTTCTATGAGGGCACCTGCCATGTCAGGCTCGCCCAGGCCGACGAGGCCCTGGCCGCGTCGGAGCGCGCCCTGTCACTCTACGCATCAACAAGGGCGTTCATGGAACCGACGATCGCCCGCCTCGACCTGGCGATGGCCCAGGTGCAAAGGGTGACCTCGATCAGGCGAGCCACCTCGCCAGCGAGGTCGTCCCCCTGCCTGCCGCCTTGCGCACCGGCCCCATCATGCTCAAGGTCCGCGAGTTCTTCCGCACCCTTGAACCACAGCACCGCATGCTGCCCGCCGTTCGAGAACTTCACGAGCAGCTAGCCCTCGACCAGCGCCATTCAAGGGACGACCAGCGTTGACGGCGAGGAGCTACCTCTTCGTCCCGGCGGACCAACCGGACAAGCTCGAAAACGCATCACGGCGGCAAGCCGACGCCGTGATCGCCGATCTAGAAGACGGTGTCGCGCCATCGGCGAAGACCGAGGCCAGGCGAACCGCCGCGGGCTGGCTGGCTGACCGCTCCCGAGGGGAGCTACCAAGCGTGTGGGTCAGGGTCAACCCCGGGAAGTCGCTGACCAAGGACATCCACGCCACCGTCCTACCCGCTCTGTCCGGCATCTGCCTGCCAAAGGTGCGCTCACCACAACAGGTGCAAGCCGTCGATGGGTTGCTCGGCCAGGCGGAGGCTCGATGCGGGATGCCACCAGGGTCGATCAAGTTGCTCGCACTAGTGGAATCGGCCGCCGGCGTGCTCGCGGCGCAAGCGATCGCCCAGGAGCCACGGGTGGTCCGGCTTGGGCTTGGCGAGCTTGACCTGTGCGCGGAGCTCGGCATCGAGCCGTCCGAGGACGAGCACGAGCTCATCGGCGTGCGGACCCAGGTCGTGCTCGCCTCGGCCGCGGCTGGCCTCGACCCACCGGTCGCCCCGTTGGCCACCGATGTTCGCGACCTCGAGGCGCTTCGTCATTCGACGGAGGCGCTGCGACGGATCGGGTTCGGTGCTCGCTGGGCGATCCATCCCGCCCAGGTGCCGGTGATCAACCGGGTCTTCACTCCCAGTCAGGAAGCGGTGGAGGCGGCTCGCCGGCTGATCGACCGGTTCGAGGCGGCACTTGCCACCGGTCGAGGAGTCCTGCTGGACGACGGCGGCCGCATGATCGACGAGGCAGTGGTCAGGTCGGCCCGCCGGACCCTGTCACAGGCAGCCGCAGCCGAGGCGACAAGGGCGAAGGGCTAGGCCGATGAGCGACGATCGCTGGCCCGCGTCCTGGCACGAGCTGCGGGCGGGCAAGGGCTGTGGGATGTGCGCCAACCAGGGGATGGAGGACAGCGGCTGGGGCGTGCGGTTCTTCGAGGGCTCCTGGGCCGACGTGTTCCTGTGGCGGTCGGGAAGGGTGCGGGGCTATGCCGTGGCGATCTGGAAGCATGGCCATCTGGCCGAGCCGACACAGCTGCCGGCCGAACAGGCGGCCGGGTTCTGGCTGGAGACCCTGCGCGCCGGGGTGGCGATCGAGGCGCACCTGGCGCCGGTGAAGCTGAACTACCTGACGCTGGGCAACGCCCTGCCCCACCTGCACACCCACATCGTGCCCAGGTACGCCGACGACCCCGCTCCCGGCCGCCCGGTGCCGTTCGACCTCCTGGACAACGGCCGGCAGCCGGAGGAGCGGCTGCGGGCCGATGCGCTGGCCTTGCGGGCGCTGGTGAGGAGCAGCGGCTGAGCGTCGTCAGGTCAGGCCGGCGTAGAGGGCGGCGGTCTCGGCGGCAATGGCCGACCAGCTGAACTGCTCGACGGCGCGGCGGCGGCCGGCCTTGCCCATGCGCTGGGCCAGGGTCGGGTCGGCGAGGACGCTGTTGAGGCGCTCGGCGATGTCGGCGGCGAAGCGGTCGGGGTCGCGGGCCCCGCCGGCCCCGTCGCTCTCGAACGGCACCAGCAGGCCGGTCTCGCCGTTGACGACCACCTCGGGGATGCCACCGGTGGCGGTGGCGACCACGGCCGTCTCGCAGGCCATGGCCTCCAGGTTGACGATCCCCAGGGGCTCGTAGACCGAGGGGCAGGCGAACACCGTTGCCGAGGTGAGCAGCTGGATGACCTCGCGCTTCTCCAGCATCTTCTCGATCCAGACGATGCCGCCGCGCTCCTGGCGGATGCGGTCGACCTTGGCCGCGACCTCGCGGCCCAGCTCGGGGGTGTCGGGCGCGCCGGCGCAGAGGACCAGCTGGGCCGCCGGGTCGAGGGCGAGGGCGGCGTCCAGCAGGTGGGGCACGCCCTTCTGGCGGGTGATGCGGCCGACGAAGATCACGGAGGGCCGGTCGGGGTCGACCCCGTAGGCCTCGAGCACGTCGGTGCCGTGGTCGGGCTGGTACTGCTCGGTGTCGATGCCGTTGTAGATCACCTGCACCCGGTCGGGGTCGACCGCCGGGTAGACCGACAGGATGTCGGCGGCCATGCCGGCCGAGACGGCGATCACCCGGTCGGCGGCCTCGAGGGCGGTCTGCTCGCACCAGCGGGAGACGTGGTAGCCGCCGCCGAGCTGCTCGACCTTCCAGGGCCGCAGCGGCTCGAGGCTGTGCACGCTGACCACATGCGGGATGCCGTACAGCAGCTTGGCCAGGTGCCCGGCCAGGTTGGCGTACCAGGTGTGGCTGTGGGCCAGCTCAGCCCCCTCGACCCCGGCGGCGATGGACAGGTCGGTGGCGATGGTGCGCAGGGCCCCGAGGTGGCGGCCGCTCCCCTCCAGGGCGTCCCAGGTCGGGTGGGCGAGCACCTCGGGCGAGCCGGGGGGCCCGGGCGGCCGGGGCGCCCCGAAGCAGTGCACCTGGACCTCGACCAGTTTGGCCAGCTCCCTGGCCAGGTATTCGACATGGACTCCGGCACCGCCGTACACATCTGGGGGATACTCGCGACTGAGCAGGGCCACGCGCACGGGACGCTCCTTCCGATCCATCGGAAGCCAGATGCTAGCGCGCGTTGACACCCCGTGAGGGCGTGGCCCAGACTTGACTCGCTTGTGCATATTGTCCCGATCATCGGCCGAAGGTGGCAGGGATGGGAACAGCCGCTCGGTCCGCGCCGCTGCGGCGGACGGGCTCGCTGCTCGGGCTGCTCGGGCTGGAGCTGGCGGCCGTGCTGGGGCTGCACTGGCTGGGACGGTTCGCGGGGCTGCGGATCCGCTGGGACGCGCCGGTCCCCTGGCTGCTGTCGAGCCCGGTGCAGGAGATCCTGGGGGCGCTGGCCCGCACCGTCGGGCTGGTGATGGCCTACTGGCTGCTGGCCTCGACCGTGCTGTACCTGCTGGCCAGCCTGACCAGGCTGCCGTCGGCGGTCAGGGCGGTGCGCTGGGCGACCCTGCCGCTGGCGCGGCGGGTCGCCGACCACGCACTCGCGGTCACCCTGGCCACCTCGATGGTCGGCGGCGCGACCCTGGGGGTGGCGGCCCCGGCCATGGCCGCCCAGGACCCGGCCCTGAGCTCCACCGCGCCCTCCTCCGCCCAGCCGGCGTCCCCGCGGTACCGGCCCAACCCGGCCGGCCACGAGCCCGAGGGCCTCCCGGCCCCGAAGCCGGCCGCCCCCAGGCCCGGCCCGCCGCCCCCGACCGTCTACCGGCCCCATCCGGCCGGCGACGGCCCCAGCTCCGCCCAGGCGACCCCGGCGCCGCCGACCCCGGCGCCGCCGACCCCCTCGGGCTCCTCCGGCGGCCAGCCGAAGAAGGAGCCGCCACCGCCACCGCCCAAGGCCAGCCAGCAGCCCGGCGGCGAGCAGGGGTCCCACAGGGTGAGGCCGGGCGACAACCTCTGGACGATCGCCAGGAACGAGCTGGAGCGCCAGCGCAGCGGGGGCTCGGGCAAGCCGAGCAACCGCGAGGTGGCCGAGTACTGGGCCAAGGTGGTGGAGGCCAACCGGCACCGGCTGAAGTCACGCGACCCCGACCTGATCTTCCCCAAGGAGAAGGTGATCCTCCCGCCGGTCGACTGACCGTCAGGTGCCGCTGGTGGTGCGGACCGTCCAGAGGCGCCAGCGGCCGGCCGAGGCCGGGTCGAGCTGGAGCCAGACGTCCCAGTTGAAGCGCTGGGGCTGCTCGCCGGGCCGGGTCATCTCCACCCGCCCGCGCAGCACCCGCTGGTTCGCGCGGGGCGCGATGACCTTCACCCCGGTCATGGTCATCTTGTAGGGCGGCGGCCCGATCTTCTTGCCCTGGCGCTCCTTGGCCTCCTTGGCCAGCTGCTTGTACTGGGGCCCGTTGGCCCAGAAGGAGTCCTTGACGTCGCGCAGGTCGTTGGTGACGGCGAACTCGCCCCAGTCGGCCAGGGCCTGCTCGCCGTCGGCGATGGCCCGCTGGTCAGGGGTGGTCGTGGCGGTCGCCTTGTGGTCGCGGCCGGGCAGGCCGTCGACGGTCAGCCAGGCCAGGACGATGGCGATCACCACCAGCACGCCGATGAGCAGCCAGGAGCGGCGGGCGGCGTTGCGGCGTGAGGCGCGCAGCCACTCGCGCTCGCTGTCGTCCAGATGGCCGTGGTCCAGGCGGTCGGACACCTTGCGGCACCTCCAGGTGAGGCTTCAGTCTGACGTCCTCGTCGTTCGCTTGACAACCCTGGCCAGGAGGCAGCCATGGCAGGCGAGATCGTGCTCAGTCCCCACCCCGACGTGGCCATCCCCGACCTGGCCCTGCACGAGTTCGTGCTGGCCGACGCCATGCGCCGGGCCGACCAGGCGGCCCTGATCGACGGGCCGAGCGGCCGCACCCTGACCTACGGGCAGCTGGCCGGCGGGGTGCGCCGGGTGGCGGCCGGCCTGGCCGCCCGCGGCTTCGCCAAGGGCGAGGTGTTCGCCATCTACTGCCCCAACCTCCCCGAGTACGCCCTGGCCTTCTACGGCGTCTCGGCCGCCGGCGGGGTCAACACCACCATCAGCCCCCTCTACACCGTCGACGAGCTGGCCCGCCAGCTGCAGGACGCCGGGGCCAGGTTCCTGCTCACGGTGCCCCCGTTCCTGGACAAGGCGCTGGAGGCGGCCCGCCGCACCGGCGTCGAGGAGGTGTTCGTGCTCGGCGAGGGCGAGGGCGCGACCCCGTTCGCCGACCTGCTGGCCGCCGGCGACACGCCCCCGGCGGTCGAGATCGACCCGGCCAACGACCTGGTCGCCCTGCCCTATTCGAGCGGCACCACCGGCGTCTCCAAGGGGGTCATGCTCACCCACCGCAACCTGGTCGCCAACCTCTGCCAGGGGGAGCCGGGGCTGCTCGCCGGCGAGGGCGAGCGCCTGATCGCCGTGCTGCCCTTCTTCCACATCTACGGGCTGGTGGTGCTGATGGCCGCGGCCCTGTCCCGCGGCTCGACCCTGGTCACCATGCCCCGCTTCGACCTCGAGCAGTTCCTGGTCCTGCTCCAGGACCAGCGCATCACCCGGGCGTACCTGGCCCCGCCGATCGTGCTCGCTCTGGCCAAGCACCCGCTGGTCGACCGCTACGACCTGTCGTCGCTGCTGTCGGTCTTCTCCGGCGCCGCCCCCCTGGACGCCAGCATGGAGCGGGCCTGCGCCGACCGGCTGGGCTGCGACGTCGTCCAGGGCTGGGGCCTGACCGAGACCAGCCCGGTGGTCACCACCAACTACAACACGCCCAATGGGCCGCGGCCCGGGTCGGTCGGGGTGCCGCTGCCCAACACCGAGATGCGGGTGGTCGACCCGGCCACCGGGGCCGACGTCTCCCGGGGCGAGACCGGCGAGCTGCTGGTCCGCGGCCCCCAGGTGATGAAGGGCTACCTGAACGCGCCCGAGGCGACCGCGGCCATGCTCGACCCGGACGGCTGGCTCCACACCGGCGACCTTGGCCGGATCGACGAGCACGGCTACGTCTACATCGTCGACCGGGTCAAGGAGCTGATCAAGTTCAAGGGGCTCCAGGTCGCCCCGGCCGAGCTGGAGGCGGTGCTGCTGGCCCACCCGGCGGTGGCCGACGCCGCCGTGGTCCGCTACCCCGACGAGGAGGCCGGCGAGGTGCCCAAGGCGTTCGTGGTCGCGCGCACGCCGGTGGACGCCGGGGAGCTGATGGCGTTCGTGGCCGAGCGGGTGGCCCCCTACAAGAAGGTCCGCCAGGTCGAGTTCGTGGACGAGATCCCCAAGGCGGCCTCGGGCAAGATCCTGCGCCGGCTGCTGATGGAGCGCGACCGGCAGGCCACCGGGTAGCCCGTCCGGGCTACGCAAACGGGGGCACACCGGCTCGGTAGCAGTACCTAGGTTGCGCCGCCGCAGGGTGCGATACGTTGTGGTGCCATGGTGGCTGCAATGTGGCCGGGCTCGGACCGCGCTTCCCTCCCGCCTCCGGCCGGCCGCGCCGTGCCGTCGCTGGGGCCGTTCGCCGAGCTGCTCGGCCAACCCTACCAACGGCTCAAGGTCGCCGTCCTGCGGCAGCTGGCCGCGCTGCCCAGCTCCAGCTGGTCGCTGGCCGAGGCCGGCCAGGCGCTGACCTGGCTGGAGCCGGCCACCGCCAACCGGCTGCTGTCGGAGCTGCGCGGCGACGGGCTGGTGGTCGAGGTCGACCGCTACGGCCAGCCCGGCCAGGACGGCGCCGCCTGGCGCCTGTCCGACGAGGGCCACCTGGTGGCGACGGTCTGCGCCGTGCTGGCCGCCCCGGCCACCGCCCCCGAACGGGCCGTCAAGGTGCTGGCCGCGGCCATGGCCCTGGCCAGGGCGGCCGGGGTCGAGGAGCGGGCGGCGTTCGCGCCCTTCGTGGCCGCCACGGCCGTGCTCGAGCGCGACCTCGCCGAGCTGCACCGGCTGATCGACCAGGGCGCCGACGCCGCCCTGGTCGCGGCCGCCGGGGTCGCCGCCGTCCACCTGGCCGACCTGACCGAGATGGCCAGGCAGGTGGCCAGGGGCGGGCATGAGGCCGAGCGCGAGCACGCCGCGGCCGTGGCCGGGCGCCTGCGCGCCCTGGTCGACGAGGTCCAGGGCGCCCCGGCGGAGGCAGCCGGCGCCGACCCGGCCGCGGCCGGCGAGCCCGGCGAGGCCGGAGCCGACCCGGAGCCCGGCCTGGACGGCGCCGAGCTACGGGAGCTGGTCGCCGCCACCGACCCGGCGGCCCTGGCCGGGCTGGTCGCCGGGCGCCTGCGCCTGCCCCCGGCGGCGGCCGCGGTCCGGGCCGGCCACGCCCTGGCCGCCCTGGACGAGCACCTGGGGCGGCCCGAGCCGGAGACGGTGCCGCTGCCCGAGCCGGCCCTGCTGCCGGTCGAGTCCCCCGAGGTCGTGCCCGACTTCGTGCTGCTGGCCGCCGACGTGATGACCTGGCTGGCCGGGCTGGGCGAGACCGACCTGGCCAGGTGGGTGGTGGGCGGCAGCTGGGCCGAGGCGTCGGCGCGCATGGCCGCGGTGGTCGAGGCCTGGTCGCGCTGGGGCCCGGCCGGCGACGGCAGCCTGGCCGCCGAGCTCGACCCGCGGCCGCGGCTGGAGGTCGTCGGCCACGACGAGGTCGGGGTCGTCTCCTGGACCGGGGTGCGGTCCCCCGGCGTCCAGCTGGCCGCCCAGCGCCCGGTCGAGCTCGACCTGACCGACACCCCCGGCGAGGCCGCCCCGGCCGGCGACGACCGCCAGGAGGTGGCCACCTGAACGCCACCGAGCTGTGCCGGGTGCTGCTGGTCGGGTCGGTGGCCGCCACCGACGTGCCCGAGCTGGGCGAGCCGGGGACCCGCGACGAGGTCAAGCGGCGCCTGGGCGAGGCCGGCTGCGAGCTCGTCTACGCGCCCGGGGCCGAGCGCTGGCTGGCCCGGCTGGAGGCGCCGGTCCCGGCGCTGGAGGGCCACGAGCCGGTGCTGGCCCTCGGCACCGCCGAGCTGGCCGTGCTCGGCGCCTGCTGGCTGCACCTGCGCTTCCTGTCCGCCGAGGGGGAGGGCTGGCTCGACCCGGACGACCTGGCCGAGCTGCTGGGGGCGAGGCTGGACGGGGCCGGCCTGCCGGGCGTGCTGGAGCGCCTCGGCCGGGCCGGCTACCTGGTCCTGCGCGAGGGCCGGGTCGAGGCCGGGCCGCTGCTCGACACCCTGGACGAGCCGGGCGCCGGCGACCAGGCCCGGGCCCTGCTGGCCCGCCACCAGCGCCTCGCCCACCTGCGGCGCCGGGCCGCAGAACTGGACACCGACCGGGGGTCCGGGGGGCTCAAGCCTAGCCCCCCGGAGGACGAGGGGTCCGGGGGGCTCAAGCCTAGCCCCCCGGCAGACGGGGGGAGCCAGGACGATGCCACGGATTGAGGAGGTGCAGCTGGTCCACTGGGGCTCGCTGCGACCCGACCCGATCCCGCTGCTGATTGACGGGATCAACGTGGCCACCGGCCCCAACGGCTCCGGCAAGACCTGCTTCCTCGACGCCATCAAGCTGCTGCTGGGGGTGACCAGCTTCGCCCCGGGGCGCAGCTCCCACCGCTACATCTTCGACGGCGGCCCCGGCGGCGCCCCGGCCGAGCGGGCGCTGCTGCGGGCCACCTTCAGCAACCCGGTGCTGCCCGGCCGGGGCGAGCGCCTGTTCGCGGCCGCCGACGAGCGGCTGCGCGACGCCGACCGGGTGTCGGTGATCTGCCTGGTCACCGCCGACAGCCGCCGCTACCTGGTGCTGCCCGGCCTGCACCGCTGGGGCTTCGAGCAGCCGCTGGCCGACGACCTGGCGGCGTTCCTGGAGGCCAACCCCGAGGAGGGCTGGCTGGGGCCGCGGCGCTACGACGAGCTGCTCGACCGCACCGGCATCACCAGGGCCCTGCGCGAGGTGCTGGCCCTGCCCCAGGGGGCGATCGACCGGACCATGGACGAGCCGCCGCCCGGCCTGCTGGCCAAGCTGCTGGAGCTGACCGGCGAGCGGGCCCTGCTGGACGAGGTCGAGGCCCAGCGGGAACGGGCCGGCGAGGCCCGCGGCGCCTACCTGGAGGCGGTCGAGGCCGCCCGGGCCGGCCAGGACCGCCTCGGCGCCCTCGGCGGCCTGGCCGCCCGCCACCAGGAGTGGGCCGGGCTGCGGGAACGCCTCGAGGTCCTCACCGACCTGGCCCGGCCGGCGGCCGAGCACCGCGACGTGGCCGTCCGGGTCGCGGCCGCCCGAGGCGAGCGGGACGCGGCCGCCGGCCGGATCGCCGCCGACCGCCGCGACCTGGACGCCCTCGCCGCCGAGCTGCCGGCGCTGGAGGCCAAGCTCGCGACCCTCGGCGACCAGGCCCGGGAGCTGGTCGACCGGCTGGCCGCGACCCGCGAGGAGCGGGCCGACCTCGAGCTGCGCCTGGCCGCCGCCGATGCCAGGTCCACCGAGGCCCAGCAGACCGCCGCCCGCCTGGCCAGCCTCGCCGGCGAGCGCACCGCCGAGCAGGCCGCCGCCGAGGTCCAGGCGGCCGAGTCCAGCCTGGCCGCGGTCCTGGCCCGGCGCGAGGAGCTGCGGGCGGCCCTGGCCGAGGTCCAGGCGCGCATGGCCACCCTGGCCGGCGGCGGCGTGCCCGTGCCGCCCGAGGTGGCCGCCTTCCGGGAACGGCTGGCCGAGGCCGGCATCCAGGCGTCGATGGTGGCCGAGGTCCTGGAGCTGGCCGACGAGGCCGCCGGCGACGCGGCCAGGGTGCGGGCCGAGGCCGCCCTCGGCGACGCCCTCTGGGCCCTGCTGGTCCCCTCCCACGCCTACCGGCAGGCCACCGCCCTGGCCGTCGAGCACGGCTACCGCGGGGGCATCGCCAGGGGCGGGGCCGGCGACCCGCGGGCCGCCCTCAGCGCCGTGCTCGGCCCGGTCGAGGCCGGCCTGCTGCTGGAGCGGGCCGACGCCCAGGCCGCCCACGACGCCGCCCAGGCCCACGGCCTGGCCGGCCGGGGCCTGGCCGCGGTCGCCCCCGACGGGATGCGCTACGGCGACGCCGTCTCCCGGCTGGAGGCGCCCGCCCAGCCGGTGCTGGGCCGCCGGGCCCGGGAGCTGCACCTGTTCGGGCTCAAGACCGAGGCGGCCCGCCTGGGCGAGGAGCTGGAGGGCCTGGAGGCGGCCGCCGGCGAGCTGCGGGGCGCCTGGCACCGGGCGATGGGCGTGGTCGACGCCGTCCAGCGCCTCGGCGACCTCCAGGCCCGGGTGGACGAGGCCGCCGGGGCGCGGGAGCGGGCCGGGACCGACCGGCCGGAGCTGGTCGATCGGGAACGGGCCCTGGCCGGCGAGCTGCGCGAGCGGGACGGCGCCCTCGGCGCCGCCACCGCCGAGCGCAACCTGGCCAGGCAGCGCCAGAACGAGCTCGAGATCCGGCTGGCCGCGCGGCTGCCCGAGCTGGCCGAGCTGGACGGCGCCCTGGCCGGGCTGGAGACCGAGCTGGCCAGCCTGCCCCTGGCCGCCGAGCAGCGGGCCCTGCTGGACGCCGGCGACCTGCCCGGCACCGAGTCGGTGCTGCGCGACATCGACTGGCTCGGCGGCCAGGTCGCCGACGAGGCGCGCTTCCCGGCCGAGGTCCGCGACCCCGAGCTGGTCGGCGGCCACGAGCGCCAGGCCGAGGCCGTCGAGCAGGCCAACCGCCTGGCCGAGCGGCGCAAGGGCGAGCTGGACGAGCAGCTGGAGCGGGTCGAGGCGGCCCGGCGACGCTTCGAGGAGGGGGTCAGGGCGGCGGTGCAGCGGCTCTCCGGCGAGTTCGCCCGGGTCTGCCAGACGGCCGGCGCCGAGGGCGAGCTGCGGCTGCTGGCCGGCGACCGGCCCGAGGAGTACGGGGTGGACGTGCTGGTCGCCCACCGGGCCGGGGAGCGGCGCCGCTCCTACCGCGACGCCGCCCACTCCGGCGGCCAGCGGGCCACCATCGCCATCCTGCTGCTGCTGGCCACCATGGGCACGGCCGAGGCCGCCGATCTCCTCATCATGGACGAGCACATCGCCCACCTGGACTCGACCAACATCGACCACGTGGCCGCCCTGATGCACGCCCTGGCCGACCGGGTCCAGTTCGTGCTCGCCACCCCGACCAACGCCGAGTCGCTGCGGCTGTCCTGGTGCGACCTCCAGCTCGCCTTCCTGCCCCGCGACCCGGGCCGCGCCTACAGCCCCCCGATCCGCCTGCTCAGCCGCCTCGGCGTCGGCGACCTGGAGGAGCGCATGCCGGAACGGGAGCTGTCGCCCAGCGGCTAGCCCAGGGCGCGGCGGATCGCAGCCGCGAACGCCTCGGGGGCCTCGACCGGGGTGAAGTGGCCGACGCCGGCCAAGTGCTCGACCTCGACCGCGGCGAAGAAGGCGTCGAGGCGGTCCGACCAGGCGGGCGGGAACAGGGGGTCGTGCTCGGGCCACAGGATGGTAGCGGGCACGGCGATCCGGTCCTCGGGCGCCGGCGCCCGCTCGGCCAGGGACATGGCCACCATGCCCGACCCGGCCCGGTACCAGGCGACCGAGGCGGACATGGCCCCGGGCGGGGAGTACACCTCGGCCAGGTGGTCGAGGCGCCGGTCGTCGGGCTCGAACGACGGCCCCGACCAGTGGGACCAGAAGTGGCGCAGGTAGGCCCGGACCGCGTCGGGGCGGCCGTCGAGCAGCTCCTCGACCAGCCCCAGGGCGTGGAAGGGCTGGTACCAGAGCTCGCGCTGGGCCCCGGCGGTCAGCACCCGGTCGCCGGCCCCGGGCAGCGGCGGCGAGATCACCAGGGCCCGCACCCGTTCCGGGGCCGCCCTGGCCGCCGCCTGGGCGATCCGGCTGCCGATGTCGTAGCCGGCCAGCACCGGGGCGGCCAGGCCGAGCTCGTCGAGCAGCCCGAGGACGCTGCGGGCCTGGGCGGCGGCCGAGTAAGCCTCGGCGGGCGGGGCCGGGTGCTTGTCGGAGGCGCCGAAGCCGCGCAGGTCGGGTACGACCAGCTCGGCCCGGTCCGACAGCAGTGGGACCAGCGCCTCGAAGTCGGTCCGGTCGCCCGGCCAGCCGTGGAGCAGCACGACCGGGTCGCCGGCGCCCGACCGGTCGTAGGCCAGGGTGAAGCCGTCGACGGGGGCCGAGCGCGCCATCTCCGTGGCTGTCACCGATGTGCTGGAGCTGGTCCGGCGGCGGTGTGACGGCGCGCCGCCGGACCAGGCCTTTGGGGCTAGAGGACCCGGCGCCGGCCCCGCCCGGTCACCAGCCGGTAGATCAGCAGCAGGATGATGGCGCCGATGATCGCGGTCAGCCAGGTACTGATGTCGAAGAACTCATTCACGGTGTCCCGGTTGAACAGCACCTGGGCCAGGAACCCGCCGAGGATGGCGCCCACGATCCCGATGATGATCGTCACGATGATGCCGCCCGGGTCGTCGCCGGGCAGGATCGCCTTGGCGATGGCCCCCGCGATCAGGCCAAGGACGATCCAACCGATGATGCCCATAGGTGTCTTCCTCCCGCTCGGTGGACGATGACGCACAACTAGACCTCACTGGACCCTGGTTGGTTTCAGTACCATCCCTCGGTTCGGCGGCCCGAACCCGGGTACCTGGAGAGGACCATGCCCACCGCAGTCGACACCACCGCCCTGCAGGCGGCCCTGACCGGGCTGGCCGCCCAGGTGGCCGCGGCCACGGCCAGCGCCCCCGCCCCCGGCGACCTGGGGGCGGCCCGGCGCCGGCGGCTGGCCTGGCACCTGGACGACTACCTGTTGCCGCGGGTCCGCGACCTGGAGGCGCCGCTGGTCTGCATCCTGCTCGGGTCGACCGGGGCGGGGAAGTCGTCGCTGCTCAACGGCCTCGCCCGCGCCCCGGTGAGCCCCAGCGGGGTAGTGCGGCCGACCACCATGCGCCCGGTGGTGCTGCTCGCCCCCGGCCAGGTCGACGCCTTCATGGGCGGCAAGGTGCTGGCCGCCCTGGCCGACGCCGACCGGCTCCAGCTGGTCGTCCACGAGCGCGCCTTTCCCGAGATCGCGCTGGTCGACGCGCCCGACGTCGACTCGGTCGAGGCCGGGAACCGGCGCACCGCCGAGGAGCTGCTGCAGGCGGCCGACCTGTGCCTGTTCGTCACCACCGCCCAGCGCTACGCCGACGCCGTGCCCTGGGAGTTCCTGCGCCAGGCCAGGGCCAGGGGGGTGCCGCTGTTGGTGGTGGTCAACCGGCTCCCCCGCCGCGAGGCCGACCGGGCGGCGGTGCTGGCCGACGCCCGCCGCCGCTTCGAGGAGGCCGGCCTGGGCACGGCCGGGCCCGGCGGCCACGGCCTGCCCTTGCTGGGGGTGGCCGAGGGGGCCCGCGACCCGGCCACCGACGGGCTGGAGGCGGCCGCGATCGAGCCGGTGCGGCGCGCCCTGGCCGAGCTGTCGGCCGACCCCCGGGCCCTCACCGCGGTCAAGGCCCAGGCGCTGCGGGGCGCCCTGGCCGGCCTGCCCGCGGCCGTCGGCGAGGTCGCCGCCGACCTGGAGGCGGACCGGCGCAGGGCCGACGCCCTGCGGGCGCCGGTGGAGCGGGCCTATGACGGCGAGCAGCGGCGGCTCCAGGACCGGCTGGCCGGCGGCGACTTCCTGCGCGGCGAGGTGATGCGCTCCTGGCAGGAGTTCGTCGGGGTCGGCGACGTGAGCCGCTGGCTGTCCACCGGGATCGGGCGGGTCCGCTCCTGGCTGGCCCGCCAGTTCGCCCCCGCCAGGGGCGCCCCCGAGCTGCAGCGGACCAAGGAGCAGGCGTTCGAGGAGCTGGTCGCGGCCCTGGTCCGCCACGCCGACGTGGCCGCCGGCAACGCCGCCACCGAGTGGGCCGCCGACCCGGCGGGCGCGCTGCTGCTGGAGGCCGACCCCGGGCTGTGGGGCCACGGCCCGGAGCTGGAGGCCGAGGCCAGGGCGATGCTCACCCAGTGGCTGGGCCGGCTCACCCGGATGGTCGAGGAGCGCGGCCACAGCCGGCGGGCGTTCGCCTTCGCCGCCTCCCTTGGGGTCAACGCCATCGGGGTGGTGGCCATGCTGGCCGTGTTCGCCCACTCGGCCGGCCTCACCGGGGGCGAGGTGGCGATCGCCGGCGGGACCGCGGTGGTCAACCAGAAGCTGCTGGAGGCCCTCATCGGCGAGGCCGCGGTGGCCGACATCATCCGGGCCGCCGAGCGCGACCTGCGCCGCACCCTGCGCTCGGCCCTGGAGTCCGACGCCCGCCGCTTCCTCGACCCGCTCGCCCCGGCCGGCGAGGGCCCCGAGGCCCTGCGCGCGGCCGCCGACCGGGTCCTGGCCGAGGCCGAGCGCCTGCTGGCCAGCCTGGCGGGGACCGGCCGGTGAGCAGGGGCCGCCATCGCGCCCTGGGGGGCTGCCTGGAGGGGCTGGAGCGGGTGGCCGAGGCGGCCGAGCGGCTGGGGCTGGACGCCGGGCCGGCCAGGGAGACCCTGGCCGCGGCCAGGACCCGGCTCGGGTTCCCGGGGACGGCGTTCGTGTGCGCCCTGGCCGGCGGCACCGGGGCCGGCAAGTCGAGCCTGCTCAACGCCCTGGCCGGCCGGGAGATCAGCCGCCCGGGGCCGATCCGGCCGGTGACCGACGAGCCGGTCGCCTGGGTCCCGGCCGACGCCGCCGGCGAGCTGGGCCCGCTGCTGCGCTGGGTCGGGGTCGAGCGGGTGGTGGGCCACAGCGACCCCCGCTTCGGCGAGCTGTGCCTGCTCGACCTGCCCGACTACGACTCGGTCGAGGCCGCCCACCGGGCCACCGTCGACCAGGTGCTGCCCCGGGTCGACGCCGTCTGCTGGGTCCTGGACCCGGAGAAGTACAACGACCGGGTGCTGCACGAGGACTACCTGCGGCCGCTGGCCCACCACGCCGACCGGGCGGTGTTCGTGGTCAACCGCCGCGACGTGATCGGCGACGACCGGCAGGTGGCCGCCCTCACCGCCGACCTGCGCCGGACCCTGGCGGCCGACGGCATCAGCGGCCGCCCGGTGTTCGTGGTCGCCGCCGACCCGCCCGACGGGAGTGGCCACGGCGAGCTGGAGGACCTGCGGGCCTGGCTGTCGGAGCGCCTCAAGGCCAAGGCGGTGGTGACCGAGCGGCTGGCCGCCGACTGCCGCCAGCGCGGGGTCGAGCTGGCCCGCCTGGCCGGCCTCGAGGGCTCCGGCGCCGGCCGGCCGCTGGTCGGCGAGGACGCCCGCGCCCAGGCGCGGCGGCGGGCGGTGGCCGCCGCCCGCTCGGCGGTCGACGTCGAGGGCGTGCGCCGGGCCTGCCGGCGCCGCACCCTGGCCGAGGCCCGGGCCGCCGGCGCCGGCCCCTTCGGCCGCCTCCTGGCCGCGGTGGCCAGGGCCCGCGGCGCCGGCGAGCGGGGCCCGGCCTCGGCCCGCTCGATCGACCCGGCCGCCTACGCCCGCGCCTGGCGGAGCCGCTCGACCCTCAGCCGCACCGTCAACCCGGTCCACGACCTGCTGCGCCGGGCGGCCACGGCCGCCCCCCCGGCGCTGCGGGCCGAGGTCATGGGCCTGGCCCGCCCGGACCGGCTGGAGGAGCGCCTCACCGAGGCGATCGACGGCGCCGTGGCCGCCGGCACCGTCGACCACGCCCGGCCGCCCCGCTCGGTGCTGTGGCCGCTCATCGGCCTGCTCCAGACCCTGGTCACGGTCGCTTTCGCCGCCGGCCTGCTCTGGTACCTGACCCTGTACCTGGCCGGCCGGGCCAGCGCCGACCTCCCCGACCTGCCGACGGTCCGCGACGTCCCCGTCCCCCTCCTGCTGGTCGTCGGCGGCCTCCTGGCCGGCTGGCTGCTGGCCCGCCTCCTCTCGGCCAGCGCCCGCCACAGCGCCCGCCGCTGGGCCGACCGCCTCACCGGCGCCCTCGACACCACCGTCGCCACCGAGGTCGAAGCCGCCATGTCCGAACCCCTGGCCGACCTCGAAGCCTCCCGCTCCAACCTCCAGGTCGCCCTCTCCGACCTCCGCGACTCCTGCTGACACGTCGCGGACGCCGCGGCTGCCGCCGCTACTCCCGCTTGAGCCGCCAGTACGCTCGGGGATCCTTGCGACTCTTGCCGATCCACTCGATGAGGCCAACGTCCCTCAACGCGTTGAGCTGCTTCACCACCACCGGCCGCGAGTAGCCACTGGATTCGACGAGGTCACCGGTGCTGATCCGACCGGCTTCGCGAACGATGCGTACGAGATCACGGGCCCCAGGCGGTAGCCGCGACTCCAACTCCACGTCGATCGGGGTGGACTCCAGGACGAGACGAACGCTTCCTGATGTCTGCCGATACTCCGGATCGGCCAGACCGGCCAGCCGCATCTCCTCGAAGATCCGTCGGATCCCTTCGCCGAGCTCCTGCCCGAAGGAAAGGTCGGCGCAGACGCGGGCGATCCTCGGGTTGCGAGCGAACCTCGTGACCTTCAGGGGGTTGCTGATGTCGGAGATACCGGGGAAGCGGCCCGGGCTCTCTACCTCGATCCGGTCATCGAAGATCTCGATACGGACGTGATCCCCGGTGATGCTGTAGGAGCGGTGGATGGCCGCGTTGACCAACCCCTCGAGCCAGGCGTCTCTCGGGATGATCCCGATCCTTTCGAACCTCCCGGTGCGGGCGAGGGCGCGGCGAGTGGGAAGCAGGCGGAAAACTGCCTCCTGCGCCGCGTTGAGTTGCAAGGGAATCGGGCCGTCGATGCGAACGTCCTCCATGAGCTGCTGGCGAGCCCCGGTTCCTCGCTGTGTGCCGCGGTACCGCAGGATCCGGATGCTGGCTTCCGGAGCCCATCGCTGAGGATGGACGGCGAAGAGCAGGACCGCTGCGAGGGTGAGGTTGTCCCTCCGGTCGATGAGCCCCCTGGCTTGCAGGAGCCTTGCCGGGTCCGGGTGGTTGAGCGCTGCGGCGTACGAAGCGAGGAGGTCTTGGTCCAGATCATCGCCGGTGGCGTCTTCAACCGGCGTCACCTCGTACGACGCCTGCCCTTTGTCGTACAGCAGCTCCTGCCGCTGCCCGAACGTGAGCCGCCGGTTCTCATCGCCGACGCGGAGGTAGACCTCGTCCTTCTGGTTGGCGTGGACTCGGTCACTTGGTTCGACCTCCACGACGAACAGCGCCTCGGCCTTCCCCACATCGTTGACACACTCGACCACGCGAGGGCGAGCGGGAACGGTGGGCACTGTGAAGTCCGCGGAAGCCTGCCGCCACTCGTTCTGCCGTTGTGAGATCGATCCGATGCCCTCGACCCGGCCGCCCCATAGTCCGAGCACCACGAGGCCGCCTTCGGCGTTGGCGAAGCCGATGAGCACGTCGGCCAGGTCGCGTCCGCTGATTCGGCCGCTCTTGCGATCGAACCATTGATCCTCGGGCAGCCGAAGGAGGGCCTGTCCACGCTCCTCGGGTGGGAGCGCCAACGCCTGTGCCGCCTGTACCGGGGACATGGAACTACTCTAAACTCTTTAGAGTAGTTTCAAGTAGCAGCGCTAGGCGGCCTGCTCGGCGTCGCCGGGGACGGGTGTGGGGTGGGCGACCTGGCGGCGGGTGGTGAGGGCGGCGACGGTGGCGGCGGTCAGGCAGGAGGCGCCGGCCAGGACCAGGATGGAGCGGGGGCCGAACTGGGCGGCCATCCAGCCGCTGAGGAGGCCGCTGGGGGGGCCGGAGCCGAGCAGGACCAGGCCGTAGAGGCTCATCACCCGGCCGCGCATCTCGGGGCTGGCGGTCAGCTGGACGGTGGAGTTGGCGGTGGCCAGGAAGGCCAGGCTGGCCGCGCCGACGGGGAGCAGGACCACGGCCTCGAGCAGGACGGTGGGGGCGGCGGCGGCGGCCAGCGACAGCAGGCCGAAGACCGCCACCGAGCCGACCAGCAGCAGGCGGGTGGGGCGTCCGCGGCGGGCAACGGCCAGGGCGCCGGCGACCGCGCCGGCGGCCATGATGGCGGCCAGCAGCCCGTACAGGCCGGCGCCGCCGTGGAAGGAGAACCGGGCCAGCAGCGGCAGCGCGATCCGGAAGTTGAGGCCGAGCATGCTGACGGCCGCCACCAGCAGGATGGTCGAGCGCAGCACCGGCGTGGCCCAGACGTAGCGGACCCCGGCCCGGATCTGGCCGCGGCCCCGCTCGACCGCGGGCCGGCGGTACAGCCGGTCGGGGTCCATGGCCACCAGGGCGCCGATCATGGCCAGGAACGACAGGGCGTTGAGGAAGAAGGCGGGGGCGATCCCGACCACCGCGATCAGCCCGCCGGCGGCGGCCGGGCCGAGCACCCTGGCCGTGTTGAAGCTGGCGCTGTTCAGCCCGACGGCGTTGGCGACCCGGTCGGGCCCGACCATCTCGCTGACGAACGACTGGCGGGCCGGCATGTCGAAGGCGGTGGCGCAGCCGAGCAGCAGGGCCAGGGCGTAGACCATCCACAGGCGCACCGCCCCGGTGGCGGTGAGGACCCCGAGGGCCAGGGCGAGCACGGCCATGGCCGTCTGGGTGACCAGCAGCAGCCGGCGCTTGTCGACCCGGTCGGCGACCAGCCCGGCCCAGACCCCGAAGGCCAGCATGGGGGTGAACTGGAGGGCCAGGGTGATCCCGAGCGGCAGGGGGGCGTCGGTGAGGCGCAGCACCAGCCAGTCCTGGCCGACCTGCTGCATCCAGGTGCCGGTGGAGGAGACCAGGTGACCGAACAGGAACAACCGGAAGTTGCGCACGTCGAGGGATCGGAAGGTGCGCAGCCTCGGTCGACCTCCTGGCGGTTCGGGGTTAGGGAGCCGACCCCATGGTAGCAGCGACCTCCCCGAGCACCGCGACCATGTCGGTGTCGGCGTGGTCCAGGTGCTGGCACATGACCCGGTCGACCCCGGCCGCCTCGAGGGCGCGGAGGCGCTCGGCCACCTGGTCGACGGTGCCGAGCAGCCAGTTGGGCCGGGCGTCGACCACCTCGGCGACGCTGACGCTGCCGTCTCTGCCGGTGACGGCCAGCACCCGCCCGACCCGTTCGGTGACCTCGGCCCGGTCGCGGCCGACCACGCAGGTGGTCATCAGCGACAGCTGGGCCTCCTCGGGGTCGCGGCCGGCCTCGCGCCAGGCGTCCTCGAGCCGCCCGCGCCGCTCCCCCAGCTCGTCCAGGGGGACGCCGGTGGTGTTGTACTCGTTGGCGAAGCGGGCCGCCAGGGCCAGGCTCTTGGGCCCGGCCCCGCCGCCCACCAGCAGGGTCGGGTGCGGGCGCTGCACCGGCTTGGGCAGGGCCCGCAGGTCCTGGACCTGGTAGTGGCGGCCCTGGAAGGAGAAGGCGTCCTCGGTCCAGGAGCGGGTCACGATCTCCAGCTGCTCGGCCAGGCGCTCCATGCGGACCTGGGTGGGCGGGAACTCGAAGCCGTAGGCCCGGTGCTCGCCCTCGTGCCAGCCGGCCCCCAGGCCCAGCTCGACCCGACCGCCGGAGACGTGGTCGACGGTGGCCACGCTCTTGGCCAGCACCGACGGGTGGCGGAAGGTGGCCGGCGAGACCAGCGTGCCGAGCCGGATGCGGCTGGTCCGGGCGGCCAGGGCGGCCAGGGTGGTCCAGGCGTCGAGCGAGCCCCGCTCGCGCATCCCCATCACCGACTCGTAGTGGTCGGAGCGGAACAGGGCCTCCAGCCCGTGCTCCTCGCACGCCCCGGCCAGGGCGAGCCACTGCTCCCAGGTGACGTCCTCCTGGCCCTCGATCATCAGGCAGACCCGCATGCGGCCCTCCTCCTCGGCTGTCGCTGCCGACAGGACGTTACGATGCCTGCCATGCCGAGAGCACACGGGAACGGGGTCGAGCTCGAGTACGAGACGCTCGGCGACCGGGCGGGCCGGCCGCTGCTGCTGGTCCAGGGGCTGGGGGCCCAGCTCATCTCCGTCGAGGACGGGCTCTGCCAGGAGCTGGCCGCGCGTGGGTTCCTGGTCATCCGCTACGACAACCGCGACGCCGGGCTGTCGACCTGGTTCGACGACGCCGCGCCGGTCAACCTGGCCGCCATCTGGGGCGGCGACCACGGCTCGCTGGCCTACACCCTCGAGGACATGGCCGACGACGCCGCGGCCGTGCTGGATGCCGCCGGGGTGCGCTCGGCCCACGTGGCCGGGATCTCGCTCGGGGGCATGATCGCCCAGCTGCTGGCGACCAGGCACTCGGACCGGGTGCGGTCGCTGGCCTCGATCATGTCCACCACCGGGGACCGGGCCGTGGGCCAGCCGACCGCCGAGGCGGCCACCATCCTGGTCGCCTCGATGCCGTCCGACCGGGAGGGCTTCATCGAGCAGGCGGTGGCCAACAGCCGGGCCATCGGCTGCGGCACCGCCTACCCGTTCGACGAGCCGGCGGTGCGGCAGGGCGCCGCCCGCGGCTACGACCGCGCCTACCACCCCAAGGGGACCGGCCGGCAGTTCGCGGCCATCCTGGCCGCCGGCGACCGCACCGCCGCCCTCGGCCGGGTGCGGGTGCCGACCCTGGTCGTGCACGGCACCGACGACCAGGTCATCCGGGTCAGCGGCGGCGAGGCCACCGCGGCCGCCATCCCCGGGGCCCGCCTGCTCACCGTGCCCGGCCTCGGCCACGAGCTCCCGCCCGGGTTCTGGCCGGCCCTGGCCGACGCCCTTGCCGAGAACGCCGACCGTGGCTGACCCTCCCTTGCGGGTGCTGTTCGTGGCCCACGCCTTTCCACGAACCGTCGACGACCTGACCGGGGGGTTCCTGCTGCGGCTGGCCGCCGCCCTGCGGGCCGAGGGGGTCCAGGTGGCCGCCGTGGCCCCGGCGGCCGAGGGGCTGGCCCCGGCCGAGCGCCTGGACGGGGTCGCGGTGCGCCGCTACCGCTACGCCCCCGCCCGGGCCCAGCGGCTGGCCTACGCGGGCGAGATGCACCGGCGGGCGGCCTCCCCGAGCGGGGCCGCGGCCCTGGCCGGGCTGCTGGGCGCCGGTGCCCTGGCGGCCAGGCGGGCGGCCCGCGGGGCCGACCTGGTCCACGCCCACTGGTGGTTCCCGGCCGGGATCCAGGCCCTGGCCGCCCGCACCGGGCTGCCGCTGGTCACCACTCTGCACGGCACCGACGTGCGCCTGGCCCGGTCCCGGCCCGCGGCCAGAGCGGCCTGCGCCCGGGTGCTGGCCGCCTCGGCCCGGGTCACGGCCGTGTCCGGCTGGCTGGCCGGGCAGGCGGCCGGGTTCGCCCCCGGGCTGGCCGGCGCGATCGAGGTCGCGCCCATGCCCGTGGACGACCTCGCCTTCGCCCCAGGGCCGGACGGGCGGCCCCGCGACGAGCTGCTGTTCGTCGGCCGCCTCGACCGGCAGAAGGGCGCCGAGGTCGCCCTGGCCGCCCTGGCCCGGCTGGAGGGTGCGGCCGCCGGGCTGCCCCTGCGGGTGGTGGGCGCCGGGCCGGAGGAGGGCGCCCTGCGCCGGCTGGCCGAAGAGCTGGGGGTTGCCGGCCGGGTCCGCTGGGAGGGCCAGCTGCCCCAGGCCGAGCTGGCCGACCGCTACCGGCGGGCGGCCGCCCTGGTCGTGCCCGGCCGGGACGAGGGGCTCGGCCTGGTCGCGGTCGAGGGCCAGCTGTCGGGCGCCCCGGTGGTCGCCGCCGCCTCCGCCGGCCTGCTCGACGTGGTCGCCGACGGCCGCACCGGCCGGACCTTCCCCCCGGGCCGGCCCGAGGCCCTGGCCGCGGCCGTCGAGGCGGTCCTGGCCGACCCGACGGCCACCGCCCGCATGGCCGCCGCCGCCCGCGAGCGGGCCGCCGCCCGCTTCGGTACCGCCGCCGCCGCCCGGACCTACGCCGCCGTCTACGCCGGGGCCCTGGCCGGCCGCCGGGGCCGCCGACCCTAGCCGCGGTCGGCCTGGCGGGTGGCGTAGGCGATCGCGCCGGCGCGGTTGCGGACGCCCAGCTTGGCCAGGACGTTGCTGACGTGGTGGGCGGCGGTCTTGCGGCTGATGAACAGCCGCTTGGCGATCTCGGGGTTGGAGAGCCCGAGGCCGACCAGGGCCAGCACCTCCTGCTCGCGCCGGGTCAGGGCGCCGGCCCGCTTGGGGCCGGTGCGGCCCCGGGCGCCAAGGGAGCGGCGCAGGGCGTCGGCGGCGTCGGCCTCGGCGGCCGCGCCCAGCCGCTCCAGGACGTCGCGGGCGGCGGTCGCCTCGGCCAGGGCCATCTCGGGGTCGGCGGCGGCCAGCACCCGGGCCAGCTCCAGGCGGACCTGGGCCACCTCGTAGGGCAGGTCGAGGCGGCCGAACCGCTCCAGGGCCCGCTCCAGGGCCGGCCTGGCCTCCCGGTCCGCCCCCTGGCCGCGGCCAGGCGGGCCGAGGCCAGCGCGGCCAGGGCCGCCACCTGGTCGTCGCCGTCGCCCGCGGCCAGCCCGGGGATGCGGGCCGCGGCCGCGGCCGCCGCGTCCAGGTCGCCAAGGGCCACCCGGGCGGCGACCAGCGTCTCCAGGGCGGCCGCGGCCCGCAGCCGGTGCTCGCCGTGGACCTGGGGCTCGCCGTGAACCTCCAGGGACCGCTCCAGCAGCCCGGCCGCCACCGCCGGCTCGCCGGCGGCCAGCCGCAGCCGGGCCGCGGTCCGGGCCGCCGCCCGCCCCCCGCCCCGCTCGGGCAGCAGCCCCTGGGCCTCCTCCAGGCGCCCCTGGCGCAGCCGCAGCTCGGCCAGGCGGGCCAGGGCGTCGGCGTGGGCGCCCGGCCCGGTGCCCTCGGCCATGCGGGCCGCGGCCAGCAGCTCCCGCTCGGCCTCGGCCCAGCGGCCCCTGGCCAGCAGCACGCTCCCGTACAGGGTGCGGCAGCGGGCGTACAGGAACGGGCAGCCGTAGCGGTTGATGAAGCGGTCGGCGACCTGGCACCACTGGGTGGCCCGGCGCAGGTCGCCGGCCAGGTCGCAGGCGACCAGCATGTCGCAGCAGGTGATCACCACGGTGTCGAGGCGGCGGTGCTCGCCGCCGAGGGTGCCGGCCATGGCCTCGTCGATCAGGGCCATGCCCTCCGCCTCCCGGCCGGCCGCGACCAGCGACACCCCGAGGTCGCCGAGGGCGCACAGCTCCAGGTCGACGTCGCCGGTGTCGCGGGCCAGCTCGAGCACCCGCCTGACCAGCGCGTGGGCGCGGCCCGGGTCGGGCTCCAGGAAGCCGCGCAGCAGCCACAGCCAGCCCCGCAGGGGGTCGGGGTCGGCCTCGCCGGCCACCCGCTCGGCCCGGGCCAGCCAGCCCCGGGCGACGGCGTGGTTGTCGAAGTTCGAGGCCCAGGTGATGCAGAGGAAGACGGCCGCCCCGGCCGCCACGGCGGCGTCCCCGGCCCGCCGGAACCCGGCGTAGGCCCGCTCGGTGGCGGCCACGCTGGCCCGGGTCTCGCCCAGCCACCACAGGGCGACGCCCATGCCGTCCAGCGCCTGGGGGGTCTCCCGCTCCGCCACGGCGGCCGCGAAGGCGGCCCTGGCATCCTCCCACCGGCCGGCCGCCAGCGCCTCCCGGCCGGCCGCCAGGTGGTCCCGCCCGCTCATGGCGCCAAGTATGCCCACCGTGCCCTGTCCCGGAATAGGGCAGCTGCCCCATGCTCGGCCGCCCCGGGCGGGCGGAAGATTGCCCGCAGGAACGACCCGGACAGGGAGGCAGCGATGACCGGTCCCACCCAGACGTACCAGCTCTCGGTCGAGGCGGCCGAGGCGTACGAGGCGCGGTTCGTGCCCGCCCTCTTCGCCGAGTGGGCGCCCCACCTGGTCGAGGCGGCCGGGGTCGCGGCCGGCCAGGCCGTCCTCGACGTGGCCTGCGGCACCGGGGTGGTGGCGAGGACGGCCGCCGACCGGGTGGGCGGCCGCGGCCGGGTGGCCGGCGTCGACCTCAACGAGGGCATGCTGGCCGTGGCCGGGCGGCTGCGCCCCGACATCGAGTGGCACCAGGCGGACGCGGCCGCGCTGCCCTTCCCCGACGGGTCCTTCGACGCCGTCCTCTGCCAGTCGGGGCTGATGTTCTTCCCCGACCGGGTCGGGGCCCTGCGCGAGATGGCCCGGGTGGCCGCCGCCGGCGGGACGGTGGCCGTCCAGGTGTGGGACCTGCTCGAGGCCCAGGCGGGCTACGGGGCCATGTACGCGGCGTTCACCCGGCACCTGGGCCCGACGGCCGGGGAGCTGGGCGGCAGCTTCTGGGCGCTGGGCGACCTGGAGCTGCTGGGGTCGCTGTTCGAGGCGGCCGGGTCGAGCTGCCCATCCGCGGGCACCTGGTGGTCGCCGCCAAGGCGACCTGAGCCTCAGGAGGGCGGGTCGAACTCGCCGTCCCGCGCCCCGGCCAGGAAGGCCCGCCACTCCTCGGGGGTGAACCGGAGGGCCGGTCCGCTCCGGTCCTTGGAGTCGCGGACGACGACCTGGTCGCCGACCAGGCCGACCTCGACGCAGCCGTTGCTGCCGCTGTAGGAGCTCTTGCGCCATCGCTCGGGCGAGAGGTCGGTCATCTGCATCATCCCCCTGCTCGGGCCCTGCACCGGTTCCTGGCGGAGGACGAGCAGGGTGGCCGATGGTCGGCGTCCGCACGGCCGCAGCTACCGTCACGATCATAGCCGATTCGGCATGTCTGTTAGGAGTTGCCGAATTTCTGCAGCGATCGCCGGCGTGGCTCCAGCGCCCTCGACGGCACGATCCGCCGGAGCTGCCCCCGCAGCGGGCGACGGGCCTCCGGTTCGACGAGCGGGCAGGCGTGCCCCGGCGTCCATGGCGAGCCGCAGTCGGCGCAGACGTGCCGCCGAGGCCGGTGCTTGATCGTCCGCGGGCCCTCGAACAGCCAGTTCGGCAGGAATGGGATGACGAACATGGCCACCAGGGCGACCAGCCCGACCCAGGGCGTCTCAACGTGCGGCATCGTCGCGCCTTCCTCCTCGGGTCCCGGTTCGGGATGCTTCGTACTATGAACCCGGAACTGTCGGCTTGCAAGTCCCATATTGGGATGTACAATCAACAAGCCTCTGTACGGATGATCCATCTTGCGATATGCTGCATTCTCTGGCTGAGGCGTGCGTGTCCCTCGGTCCCTTCGACATGGCTGTTAACGTGCGGAAACCGCAATACCTGTCGATCTTGCCGAACTCGCAGCATGCGAATCTCACGTCTGTGGATCCAGATGCAACATGCACAATGAGACCTGCTACACTCCCCCGGCTCGAGAGGAGGAGGTGAGCGACCACGGCGGGCGCGGTGACGACGGTGCAACAGCGTCGACTGGCCAGGATCCTGCGCAGCCTCCGTGAGGGCGCCGGCCTGACCATCGAGCAGGTGGCGAAGGAGCTCGAGCTGTCGCCCTCGACGATCTCGCGGATGGAGACGGCCCAGGTGGGGGTCCGACCCCGCGACGTCAAGGCGCTGCTGGAGCTCTACGAGGTCACGGCGGTCCGGCACGCCGAGCTGCTCGAGCTCGCCCGGAAGAGCCGCCAGCAGCCCTGGTGGTACGAGTACCGGGAGATTCCGGCCGCCTCCGTGGTCGGGTACGAGTTCGACGCCTCGTCCGTCCGCCAGTACGTCACGATGGTCCTCCCGGGCCTCTTCCAGACCCGCGAGTACGCCGCCGAGGTCCTCCGCTCGATCCGCCCCGACGCCCCGGCCAGGGAGATCGAGCAGCGGCTCGAGCTCCGGATGCACCGACAGGAGCTGCTCACCCAGGAGGGAGCGCCGGATCTCTGGATCATCCTCGACGAGGCGACCCTGCACCGTCCCATCGGGGGGCCGGCGGTGATGCGCACGCAACTGCAACGCCTGATCGAGGTGTCGGCGTTGCCGAAGATCACGCTCCAGGTGCTCCCGTTCTCCGCCGGCCCCCACGCCGGCCTCGACGGCGACTTCACCATCTACAGCTTCAGCGACCCCGCCGACCCCGACCTGGTGTTCATCGAGAACTCGGGGGGCGACCTCTACCTCGAGGACGCCGACCGGATCGAGCGGTACCGGCTGATCTTCAGCCATCTGCAGACGGCGGCGCTGAATACGGTCGAGTCCGTCCGGGCTCTGACCGACGTCCAGCAGGACCTAGCCGAAAGGGGTTGATGGTGGACCTGACCCGTGCTGGCTGGCGCAAGAGCGTCCGCAGCAGCACCAACGGTTGTGTCGAGGTCGGCCTGGTCGGCGACCAGGTCGTCGTCCGCGACTCCAAGGACCGCCAAGGGCCGGTGCTGCGGTTCACGGCCCACGAGTGGGAGGCGTTCCTCGGAGGGGCTCGAGACGGCGAGTTCGAGCTCAGGCGGCTCCAGCAGCCGGCGGGGTCCGCCGTCACGTCGGCACCCGGGGGTCGCCTCTGACCATCGGGCCGCCAGCGGAGGTTCGAGGGGGTGCCGGGCAACCGGCACCCCCTCGTCTTGGGTGACAATGGCGACGTGGACCTGAACTCCGACCTCGGCGAGGGCTACGGGCGCTGGGACCTGGGCGACGACGCCGCCCTGCTGGAGGTCGTGACCAGCGCGAACGTGGCCTGCGGGTTCCACGCCGGGGACCCGACGACGATGGAGCGGACGGTGCGCACGGCCGTCGGGCGCGGGGTGGCGGTCGGCGCCCAGGTGTCGTACCCGGACCTGGTCGGCTTCGGTCGGCGCGAGATCGACGTGGCCCCCGCCGACCTCACCGCCGACGTCCTCTACCAGCTCGGCGCCCTCGAGGCGTTCGCCAGGGCCGCCGGCGGCCGGGTCCGCTACGTCAAGCCGCACGGCGCGCTCTACAACCGGATCGTCCGCGACCCGGTGCAGGCGGCCGCCGTGGTCGAGGCGGTCCGCCGCTACGACCCGGCCCTGCCCCTGCTCACCCTGCCCGGGTCGGCGGTCGAGGCCGCGGCCGCCCGGGCCGGCGTCCGGGCCGTGGCCGAGGGGTTCGCCGACCGCGCCTACACGCCCGAGGGCCGGCTGGTCTCGCGGCGGGAGCCGGGGGCGGTGCTCCACGACCCCGAGCGGGTCGCGGCCCGGGCCCTGCGCATGGCCACCGAGGGCCGGGTCGAGGCGGCCGGCGGCGGCGAGGTCGCGGTCCAGGTCCGCTCGCTGTGCGTGCACGGCGACACCCCGGGGGCGGTGGAGCTGGCCCGGGCCGTCCGGGCCGCCCTGGAGGGGGCCGGGGTGGCCCTGGAGCCGTTCGCGTGAACCTGCGGCCGGCCGGCGAGCGGGCCCTGCTGGTCGAGGTCGAGGACCTGGCCACCGTGCACCGGCTGCGTGCCGCCGTCCGCGCCCTGGAGGTGCCCGGGGTGGTCGAGCTGGTCTGTGGCTACCGGACCCTGCTGGTGGTGGCCGACCCCGGGCACGCCGGGGTGCTCGACGAGCTGGCCGCCCGGCTGCCCGAGCTGGAGCTGCCCCCGGCCGAGCAGGTGGTCGGCGAGCTGGTCGAGATCCCCGTCCGCTACGACGGCGAGGACCTGCCCGAGGTGGCCCGGCGCACCGGGCTGGACCCCGAGGAGGTGGTGCGGCGCCACACCGCGCCCACCTACACCGTCGCGTTCCTCGGCTTCAGCCCCGGGTTCCCCTACCTGGTCGGGCTCGACCCGGCCCTGGCGGTGCCGCGCCGCGACACCCCGCGGACCTCGATCCCGGCCGGCTCGGTCGGGCTGGCCGGCGACCAGACCGGCATCTACCCGACCGCCTCGCCGGGGGGCTGGCAGCTCATCGGCCGCACCGAGGCGACCCTGTTCGACCCCGGGCGCGACCCCCCGGCCCTGCTCGCCCCCGGCGACCGCCTCCGCTTCACGGTCGCCGGATGACCCCGGCGGCCGCCGGCGGGGGGTCGATCCGGGTCCGCGGCCCGGGGCTGCTGACCACCGTGCAGGACCTGGGGCGCCACGGGCTGGCCCACCTCGGCGTGCCCACCGCCGGGGCCGCCGACCGGCGCGCCTTCGGGCTGGCCAACCGGCTGGTCGGCAACCCCCCGGAGGCGGCGGCGCTGGAGGTCACCGTGGCCGGCCCGGAGCTGGAGCTGGAGACCGGCGGCTGGCTGGCCCTGACCGGCGGCCGGGTCGACGCCGACCTGGACGGCCGGCCGGTCCCCATGGACGTGGCCGTTCGGGCCGAGCCCGGCCAGCTGCTGACCGTCGGGACGGTGACCAGCGGGCTGCGCGCGTACCTGGCCGTGCGCGGCGGCATCGCCGTCGAGCCGGTGCTGGGCAGCCGCTCCACCGACACCCTGGCCGGGATCGGGCCGCCCCCGCTGCGGGAGGGCACCCGCCTGCCGCTCGGCGAGCTGGTCGCCGGCGACCCGTTCCAGCAGGTCGCGCCCACCCCGCCGATCGACCCCGAGCCGCTGCTGGGGGCGGTCCGCGGCCCCCGCGACGACCTCTTCACCGACGGCGCCCTGGCCACCCTGATCGGCACCGCCTGGACGGTCAGCCCCGACAGCGACCGCACCGGGATCCGCCTCGACGGCCCCGAGCTGGCCCGGCGGCGGGAGCTCGAGCTGGCCTCCGAGGGCATGGTCGAGGGGTCGCTCCAGGTGCCCCCCGACGGCCGCCCGATCCTGTTCCTGGCCAACCACCCCACCACCGGCGGCTACCCGGTGATCGCGGTGGTGGCCGGCCGCGACCTCCCCCTGGCCGCCCAGGCCCGCCCCGGGAGCCGGCTGCGGTTCCGCTTCGTGCCGGCGGCCGCGGCCCGGGACTCCGGCCCGGGCTCGATCGGCCCGGGGCTGAGCGGCCGGATGTAGGCCTGGGCCTTGGTCCAGGCGTCCCCGCCGACGGCGTCGCCGAGGCCGCGGCCGTGCAGGTCGCCGCCGGGGAGGTGGATGCCGCCGTAGCGGCGCGACATGCCGGCCTCGGCGGCCGCGGCCGAGAAGGTCGAGCCCGTTGATGACGTACAGCGGCGCCGGGTCGTCGGGGTCGGGCGGCCCGGCGGCCTGGGCCCGGGCCGCGCCGCCGAACCCGGCCATGACCACGGCCGCGGCCACCACCGGGCAAATCGGGCTCAAGAAGCGACCGGCTGGAACCGTTCGCCGTCGGCGGCGGTCGCCACCCGGCCCTCGCGGACCAGCTTGGCCAGGTGCGCCCGGACCGACAGCTCGGCCGCCGGGTGCAGGGCCGGGTCGACCTCGGCGTAGACCCGGGCCACCACCTCGGCCGGGGTGCGGTCGCCGGCGGCCAGGGCCGCCAGCACCTGGGCCTCGCGGTCGCGGCGGTGGGCCAGATAGCCCTCGACCCGGGCCACGGCGTCGGTCACCTCCGGCCCGTGGCCCGGGTACAGCCGCAGCGGCCGCCGGTCGCGCAGCAGCTCCAGCGAGGCCAGGTAGGCGGCCATGTCCCCGCCCGGCCACTCGACCACGGTGGTGCCGCGGCCGAGCACGTGGTCGCCGGTGAACACCGCCCGCTCGGCGGCCAGCTCGAAGCAGCAGTGGTCGGCGGCGTGCCCGGGGGTCGGCAGCGGCCGCAGCTCCAGCCCGCCCGCCGCCAGCGGCTCCCCGGCGGCCAGGTCGGGCGCGCCCGCCGACGCCCAGCCGGGGGCGATCGCGGCCAGCGGCGCCCCGACCCGGCCGGCGAACGCCCGGGCCCCCTCCGCGTGGTCGACGTGGGTGTGGGTGAGCAGCACCAGCTCGACCCGGCGCCCGCCGCAGGCCGCCACCACCGCCAGGGCGTGGCCCTCGTCGTCGGGCCCCGGGTCGATCACCACGGCCGTGGCCGCCACCGGCTCGGCGACCACGAAGGTGTTGGTCCCCTCCAGCGTCAGCGGCGACGGGTTCGGGGCCAGCACCCTGGTCACCCGCGGGCTCCAGCGGTCGCTCACGCCCCCACCCCCGGCACCGGGTAGCGCTCGCGCCACGGCATGACCAGCTCGGCCCCGTCCAGCACGGGCAGGATGCGCTCCACCGGCCGCCCCTCGGCGGCCACCAGCGCCTCGGCCACCGAGGCGAAGCCGGCCAGGTCGCGCAGGGTGTAGCGGGTCGGGGGGAGCATCGGCAGGCCCTGGTCGGCGGCGGCCTGGGCCGGCGGCAGCCAGCGCTCGCGCTCGGCCTCGGCCAGGTGGGCGGTGACGGCGGCGCCGGCCGGCAGCCCGGCCAGGAAGAAGCGGGTGTCGTAGCGGCGCGGCTCCGCCTCCGGGGTCAGCCACCAGGCCCAGTAGCGCAGCCGGCCGGTGTCCAGCCGCACCCCGAGCCCGGCCAGCAGCTCCGCGAAGCCGGCCGACCCGGCCAGCAGCGCCGCCCTGGCCTCGGCCAGCGCCGCCGGGCCCGGGCTGGGGGTGGCCAGCAGCAGGCCCGCCTCCTCAAAGGTCTCCCGGCAGGCGGCGACCAGGTGCCCGCGGGCCTCGCCGACCTCGAGGCCGAGCCGCTCCGCCCAGGCCGCCGGCGGCGGCCCGGCCCAGCTGGCGTCGACCGCCGGGTCGTGGTCGGCCTCGTCCACCCGCCCACCGGGAAACACCCAAAGCCCGCCCGCGAACCCCATCCCCAGCGGCCGCAGCTGGAGATACGCCTCGGGCCCGGCCGGCCCGTCCCGGAGCAGGACCACCGTCGCCGCCGCCCGCGGAGCGCCAGCCATCGGTCCTCCTCCTCCTCCCGCCGGTCCCCGGACAGCTGGATGGTACGTCCCGGGCGGGCGTCGCGGCCCCGGGTCGCCGACAATGGGGGCATGGACGAGGACCCGCGGCGGCGGCTGCCGAAGATGGACCTGCTGCTCGGGCACCCGGTGCTGGTCGAGCGGGTGGCGGCGTTCGGGCGGGGGCCGGTGGTCGGGGCCGCCCGGGAGGCACTGGCCGCCGGCCGGCGGGCGGCGGCCGGCGGCGGACCGGTGCCCGGGGTCGAGGAGCTGGCGGCCAGGGCGGCCGGGACGCTGGACGCGCGCTGGGCCCGGCGGACCCGGGGGGTGGTGAACGCCACCGGGGTGGTGCTCCACACCAACCTGGGGCGGGCGCCGCTGTCGGCGGCGGCCCGGGCGGCGGTGGCCGAGGCCGCCGGGTACGCCAGCGTCGAGTACGACCTGGCCGCCGGGACCAGGGGCCGGCGCGGGGCCGCCGCCGAGGCGCTGGCCCGGGCGGCCACCGGGGCCGAGGCCGCCCTGGTGGTCAACAACGCCGCCGGGGCGCTGCTGCTGGCCCTCGGCGGGCTGGCCCGGGGCCGGGAGGTGCTGGTCTCCAGGGGCGAGCTGATCGAGATCGGCGGCGAGTTCCGCCTCCCCCAGATCATGGAGGCGGCCGGGGTCGTGCTGCGCGAGGTCGGCACCACCAACCGGACCCACCTGCGCGACTACGCCGCCGGGGTCGGGCCCGCCACCGGGCTGGTGCTGGCCGTGCACCCCTCCAACTACCGGATCGAGGGGTTCGCCACCCGGCCGGCCCTGGCCGAGCTGGCCACCCTGGCCGCCGAGCACGGCCTGCCGCTGGTCCACGACGCCGGCTCGGGCCTGCTGGAGGGCACGCTCGGGGACGAGCCGTCGGTCGCGGCCAGCCTGCGCGCCGGGGCCGGCCTGGTGCTGTTCTCGGGCGACAAGCTGCTCGGGGGGCCCCAGGCGGGGCTGCTGGTCGGCCGGGCCGAGCTGGTCGGGCGGCTGGCCCGCCACCCGCTGGCCCGGGCGGTCCGGGCCGACAAGCTGACCCTGGCCGCCCTCGAGGCCACCCTGGCCGACCACCTGGCCGGCCGCCGCGACCAGCTGCCCGTCTGGCGGGCCCTGCTGCTGACCGCGGCCGACCTGGAGCCCCGGGCCGCCGCCGTGGCCGCGGCCGCCGGCCCGGCCGCCTCGCTGCGCACCGGGACCAGCGTGGCCGGCGGCGGCAGCCTCCCCGGCGAGGGCCTGGAGAGCGTCCTGGTCGAGGTCGACCCGGCCCCGGCCGGCGCGGCCGCGGTGCTGGCCCGGCTGCGCGCCGGCGACCCCCCGGTGGTGGCCAGGGCCGAGCGCGGCCGGGTCGTCCTCGACCTGCGCACCGTCCCCCCCGAGCAGGACGAGCTGGTCGCCCGGGCCCTAGCCGCGGCCCTGGCGCCGGGCTGATGCCGCACGTCGTCGGGACCGCCGGGCACGTCGACCACGGCAAGTCGGCCCTCGTCCAGGCCCTGACCGGGACCGACCCGGACCGGCTGGCCGAGGAGAAGGCCAGGGGCATGACCATCGACCTCGGGTTCGCCTGGACGACCCTGCCGTCGGGCCGCGAGGTCGGCTTCGTCGACGTGCCCGGCCACGAGCGGTTCGTCCACAACATGCTCGCCGGGGTCGGCGGGATCGGCTGCGCCCTGTTCGTGGTCGACGCCAGCGAGGGCTGGCGGCCCCAGTCGGCCGAGCACCTGGCCATCCTCGACCTGCTCGGCATCCCCGCCGGGGTGGTGGCGCTGACCAAGGTCGACCTGGTCGACGCGGCCACCCGCGACCGGGTGGCGGCGGAGGTCGCCGCCCGGCTCGAGGGCACCACCCTGGCCGGGGCGGCCGTGGTGGCGACCGCCGCCCCCTCCGGCATGGGCGTCGACGCGCTGGCGGCCGCGCTGGACGCCGCCCTCGACGGGCTGGCCGAGCCGCCGGACCGGGGCCGGCCGCGGCTGCCGGTGGACCGGGTGTTCACCATGCGGGGCAGCGGCACCGTGGTCACCGGCACCCTGTCCGGCGGCACCCTGCCGGCCGAGGGCGAGGCGGAGCTGCTCCCGGCCGGTCGGCGGGTCCGCGTCCGCGGCCTCCAGGGGCACGGCCGCCCGCTGGCCGAGGCCACCCCGGCCCGGCGGCTGGCGGTCAACCTGGCCGGCGTCGCCACCGGCCAGATCGCCCGCGGCGACGTGTTGGTGCTGCCCGGCCAGTGGGCGGCCACCATCACCGCCGACTGCCGGCTGCGCTGCCTGGCCGACGCCCCGGCGCCGCTGCGGGGTCGCGGCGCCTACCTGGTCTTCGCCGGCGCGGCCGAGACCCCGGCCCGGCTCCAGCCGCTCGACGCCGCCGAGCTCCGCCCCGGCGGCGACGCCCTGGTCCGCCTGCACCTGGAGCGGCCCCTGGTGCTGGACGCCTTCGAGCCGGTGGTGCTGCGCGACAGCGGCCGCGACGAGACCGTCGGCGGCGGCCTGGTGCTCGACCCGTTCCCGCCGGCGCCCGTGCGGGGCACCGCCGCCCGGGTCCGCCGCACCGAGGAGCTGGAGGCCCGCGAGGCCGCCGGCCCGGGCGGCCTGCTGGAACGGGTCCTCGCCGAACGCGGCGCCGTCCCCCTCGCCGACCTCCCCCGCCTGGCCGCCATCCCCCCCGCCCGCCTCCCCGCTGCCCTCGAAGCCGCAGGGGCGCGCACCGCCCGCACCTCCGCCCCCGCCCGCCTTCCGGCCGCCCTCGAAGCCGTGGGGGCGCGCGACCCCGGACCCGCCGCCCCCGCCCGCCCGGGGGGCCCGCGGGGGGCGGAGCCCCCCGCGTTCGTGCGGTCCCGGACCCTCGCCTGGACCCGGGCGGCCTGGGAGGCGGCCGCGGCCGCGGTCCTTGACGCGGTCGACCGCCACCACCGCGCCGACCCCTCCAGTCCCGGCCTCCCCACCCAGGCGGCCCGCGCGGCCGCCAAGGGCTGGCCGGCGGCGGCCGGGGCCGAGGTGGTGGAGGCGCTGGTCGCCGAGGGGCGGCTGGTGGCCGACGGGCCGGTGGTGCGCCGGCCCGGGCACGGGGTGCGGCTCGACCCGGCCCAGGAGGCGCTGCGGGCCCGGGTCGGGGCAGCCCTCGAGGAGGCCGGGGTCGGGCTGCTGGGCGAGGCGGCGCTCCGGGAGCTGGGTGCCGACCGCCGGGCGACCGCCCTGCTGGTCCGCCTCGGCGTCCTGGTCGCCGTCGCCCCCGGCGGCTACCTCGGCCGCTCGGCCCTGGAGGCGGCGGTGGCGACCCTGCGCCGCCGCTTCCCCGGCGGCCGCCCGTTCGCCGCCACCGAGGCCAGGGAGGCCCTCGGCACCACCCGCCGCACCGCCATCCCGCTGCTCGAGCACCTCGACCGCACCGGCGTCACCGTCCGCTCCGGCGACCTCCGCCGCCTGACCTGACGGCGCCGGGCATGGCCGAACGGTGGCCGGATGCGCCACCATATGCGCCATGAGCACGACCGTCCCGACGCGCGAGCGGACCGAGCAGCACGACGACGTCGCCGAGCCGGACATCCCCTGGGTGGTGATCGTCTGGAACGACCCGGTGAACCTGATGTCGTACGTCGTGTTCGTGCTCCAGAAGCTGTTCGGCTACGACCGCGAGAAGGCCACCCGGCTGATGCTGGACGTGCACCACAAGGGCAAGGCGGTGGTGTCCAGCGGCCCGAGGGAGAAGGCCGAGTTCGACGTCTACCGGCTCCACGGCCACGGCCTCTGGGCGACCATGCAGAAGGACCGCTAGCCCTTGGCCGGGTCCTTCAAGCGGATCGGCGCGGACCGGGTCCGGGTCCGGCTGACCCACGACGAGGTCGCCATCCTCCGCGGCCTCCCCGACCAGCTCCGCACCGTCCTCGGCGAGGGCGGCGACGAGCCCGTCAACCGGCGCCTGTTCCCGCCCGCCTACCTGGACGTGGCCGACGTCGAGCGCGACACCGAGTACCACCGCCTGATGCACGACGACCTGGTCAAGGAGAAGCTGGCCAACCTGGAGCTGGTCACCGCCTCCCTCGAACGTGGCGCCCCCTCGGTCCGCCGCTGGACGGTCGAGCTCAGCGACGAGGAGGCCACGGCCTGGCTCGCCGTCCTCAACGACCTCCGCCTCGCCCTCGGCGTCCGCCTCGACATCACCGAAGACTTCGACGGCGAGGTCGACGACAGCGACCCCCGCGCCCCCGCCCTCCGCCTCCTCAGCTACCTCGGCTGGCTGGAGGAGCAGCTCCTGGACGCCTTGCAGGGGTAGTCAGCCGGTCTCCAGGCGGTCGACCACGCCCCGGTTCTGCGCGGCCCCGGCGGGCCAGCTCGACCGTTCGCTCGGGAGCGCCCTTGATGCGCAGGCAGCTGGCCTGCCGGTCAACGAGCACCGACTTGACCAGCTCGTCGACGAACGACGGGGTGCTGGCCTGGAGCGCCGAGCAGTCGACCATCACGATGGTGCCCGAGAGGTCGTCGGCGAGCCCCGCCGTCAGCTCCCGCGCCTGGTGGCGGCTGGACACCAGCTTTGGGGCGATGAGTGTGGACATGGTGGGTCGCGCCTCCGTTCCCCGGGGTCACCTGCCTGGCCGGCAGGGCAACCGGGCACCAACAATCGTACCTTGCAGACCAGACACGCCAAGGGTCGTCGTCCGGCTGCGGGTCATGGTCCTCGACACCGTCCCGCTCCGGATCCACAGGGTGCCGCCGAGCCCCCGGACCCCTTCGACGACCCCAGGAAGCCCCTGTCCCCGGCCCTCGTCCGGGACGCGGGAGACGTGCCATTGGACCGCCCGCCGGATCGCCTCGCCGTCGGGCATGTCCCCCCGGCATGCTCGACCACGTTCAGGCCCAGCTCACCGGTGGCCTCGAAGAGCTGGTTGACGACCTCACCATCGGCTCCGCCCTCGAGCCGCTCCCAGATGAACGAGGCCAGCCGGTCGCTGCCGCGCGAGTCCTCGAACCGCTCCAGCTCGATCAGGGTGTCCTTCCGGTCGCGCTCGGCGACCCTCGGCAGGACCCCCTCGACCCGGACCTCGAAGGTGTCCAGCACGTCCCCGAGGTGCATCCGCGAGAGCCAGCTCCGGACGTCGATCTCCTCCGGGAGGATCAGCACGACCGCCAGCCCGTCTCCGGCCGTCGAGGCGATGAAGCAGGCGAGCGCCGTGAGGGCGTAGGCGTTCACGAAGCCGATCCGGGCAAGATCGATCGTCGCGATCCCACGTTCGAGGTCGAGCGACAGCACGCCGTCGAGGGACGCTCGACCGGAAGTGGCGCGAATCTGTGGATAGCGTCAGGGCTTGGCGGACAGGCCGGTGCAGGGGCGGAGGGACTGCCAGGAGGTGATGGCCTGGGTGGCGGGGGTGCCCTGGAGGGGGATGGGGATGCCGTTGGAGATGCGGGCCGGGACCCAGCGGGAGGCGGTGACGGCGCGGCCGCGGAGGGTGAGGAGGAGGACGCCGCTCTGGGCGGTGGGGCCGCCGCCGGAGTAGAAGACGAAGTTGCCGAGGCCGTAGTCGACGTAGGCACCGCGCAGGTAGCCGCCGCCGAGAAGGACGTGGGCGCTGGAGCCGACGACCACGTCGGCGCCGGCCGCGACCAGCTTGGGGGCGAGGGCGCGCTGGCGGTCGATGGGGCAGTTGACCAGCTCCTGGCCCCAGTGGAGGTCGACGACGACCGTGTCGGCCGACTGCCGGGCGGCGCGGACGGCGGCCAGGAGGCGCGACTCCTCGTAGGCCGAGGCCATGCCGGGCTTGCCGTCGCCGGCGGTCCAGGCGGCGGCGAGGTTGCTGTCGAGGACCTGGGTGGCGCCGAGCACGGCGATGCGCTGGCCCTTGATGGTGACCAGGTGGGCCCGGTAGGCCTCGTCGGCGTTGCGGCCGACCCCGACGACGGGGAAGTTGGCCGCCTCGGCCGCGGCCAGCGAGTCGCGCAGGCCGACCACGCCGAAGTCCAGGCCGTGGTTGTTGGCCATGCTGGCCATATCGACGCCGGCCTCCTTGAGGGCGGCCAGCGCTGACGGCGGGGCCCGGAAGGTGACGGCCTTGGGGGCGGGGGTGCCGCGCTCGGTGATCGCGGTCTCGAGGTTCACCACGGCCAGGTCGGCCCGGCGGAGCACGCCGGCGATAGGGCCGAGGGTGGTGGCCGGATTGACGGCCAGCCGGGACCCGATCACGCCCTCGAAGTAGACGTCCCCGCCGAAGGCAAGCGTGACCGGCTCGCCGGTCGGCTCCCTCGCCCCGGGGTCGTCGCCGGCGTCGCCGCAGGCGCTCAACAACGCCAGCGCCGCCACGGTCAGGGAGGCGACCAGGTGGCGACGCAGGCGAAGTGATGGGCGGTAGGTGAACGGGGACAGACAGACTCCAGGATCAAGCGTCGGGGAAGCGATGCCTAGGGTCGCATGCCGTGACCCCGCCGTGCCAGGCTCCTCAGCGGCCCAGGGGCGGGTAGTAGAGCCGGCTCGGGCCCATCGTGTCGCGGCGCGACGGCCACGGCGGGCTCAGGATCGCCCCCACGATGTCGTTGGCCCGCGAGACCACCCCGGTCGGCCACAACAGCCGGCCAAGGCGCCAGCGGCGGCCGCGCGAATGGCGCCTCCGCTTGGAGGCGCGTACCTCCCGGAACCGCTCGGCGTCGGCGTGCAGCTCGGCGATACGCTGGTAGCTGAGCTCCCGGTTCATGTCGTCCCAGCTCATGACATCCTCCTCGTATCTCTAACACCAGTGAACAGTATACACTGGTGTCGCACTTCATGCAACCGCTAAACTAGGATCACCGGTGTTCGTGAGGAAGGATGTCAGATGGAGACGACAGCAGGCGACGAGACCGTCCCGCGGGAGCTGGTGGCCGTTCAGGCGCTGGTCAACACCATCGACCTCGAGGACGACGACGACCAGCTCGACAGCCCGGAGGCGCTGCGGCGCTTCCTGACCGGTCATGGGCTGCTCGGCGCTTCCGAACCGGTCGATCAGGACGACCTGGCCACCGCCATCGAGCTGCGAGAGGCGCTGCGGGCGATGCTGCGGGTCAACCACGGCGAGCCCCTCGACCCGCACGCCCTCCGGGTCGTGAACCGGGCCGCCGCCGGGCTCCCCCTCCAGGTGGCCTTCGACGACCAGGGCCATCCCATGCTCGGCGCCGGCTCGGCCGGCTGCCGGGGCGCCCTGGCAACGCTCCTGGCCGGGGTCGCCCAGGCCAGCGCCCAGGGCACTTGGGAGCGGCTCAAGGCCTGCTCGGCCGAGTCCTGCCAGTGGGCCTTCTACGACCGCTCCAAGAACCGTTCCGGCCGCTGGTGCTCGATGCAGACCTGCGGGAACCGCACCAAGACCCGTACCTACCGCAGCCGCCGCCGCGCGGGCCGCTGACATTCCGAGGTTCCTGCGTCAGCCCTCTCCTGCCACACCAACCTGCTGGAGCGACGCTTCGGCGAGGCCCCGGCCGCCATCCGGCTGCTTCAAGACCCCGACGTGAGCTAGTTCGGGCCGGCCGGCGATCCGCCGGCGGGCGAGCGTGTCACGGCCGGCCCCGCCCGCCGCTTTCCACCACCAGTGGGCCCGACCTCAGCTCGCGTACTTCCACTTGGTAGGGCTCGTTGGGGTGCCGCCGGTGGTGTTGTGGCCTGACTTGTCGCGCGAGTCGACGTGCACAACCTTGTTTGTGGACTGTTGGAAGCCCAGGCCGGCGAAGAGCTTCATCTGCTCTTTCTCTCCCACGGTCGCCAGGGGCCGGATGTCGGATGCGGCCCCGAAAAGGTGCTGGCTCGACGTGGCGCCGCCGACGTCGGTATTTCGCTGCCTGCAGCGGCAGCCGGACACAATCGCGACCGGCTTGCCGATCTTGGCGCGGTATGCCTCCAGCCTCCGCACGTGGACTCGTAGCGTCCAGATGCGCTGACACTCGGCGATGGCTGGGCCCTTGCAACGGAACTCGATGTAGGAAAAGTGCTCGCTCATGGTCGGTTTGCCCGCGCGGTGCCGGGCGTAGGACTTGGCCAGTGCGGCACTCGTCAGCGGCCCGAAATCACCGTCGACTGCCAGCGCCGCTCCCAGGTTGTACCCCGTTTGGAAGCCCCTCACCGCAACGGGGAAGTTGCTGCTGGCGTTGTCGAAGCCGATGGCACGGAGCGCCGTCTTGGCCTGCTGCCTGGTCATCGTCGCCATCACAAACCTCCTCCCTGTGGTTGGTCATCGACGGCGATCTCCACGCCTTCCGCTTCCTCGCGGCCGAATGGCTCTCCCGGGTCGGTGTCGACGCCGGCCACCGCCTCGTCCAGCTCCTCTTCGCTGGGCAGGACGTCCTCCTCATGAGGGTCCGGGTCTGCCTGGGCGTCGACGTCCGTGGGGCTCGTGACAACGTTGTCAGGATGCCCCGCTAGCCCCGCTTGGCGGAACGGGACATCACCAGACGGTCCATCATCGTCACCGACTTCAGGAACGTCGGCGGGATCGCCGCCGAGAACGGTTGCCGCCTCCTCCTCAGGCGTGACGATAGAGCCATCCGCCCGGCCCTCTGGGTCGCTTCTCCCTGAGAGCTCAGTTTCGTCCATGGCCATCTCCTTAGCCCGATTTGTCCCGGCCTCGGATCTTGTCACGGTGTTGTCGTCGGTGTCGAGCGCGAGGCGTGCCATCGACCCGGTGTCCGTGCTTGGCGTGGAATCGGTGCTCCAAACTCCTTCCGCCCTTGTCCCATCTCGATCTGGCCGGTCCGGTGACGAGCTGCGTCGGCCTAGCCGACCCGGGTAGCCGTGCTGCGTAGCGTCTCGGTCCCCAGGAGATTCTTGGGCACCGCCTGTTCGGCCGCCCCCCGAACACATGGAATGGCAGGATCGGGGCAGGGCCCGGCATAGTAGTTCGCATATTGCACGGTGACCGTGAAGCGGGTGGCGAGCAGCTTCCCTTCTCGGGTTGCCGTCTTGGTGACCTGGATCTCCAGGGTGACCTTGTCGGCGGAGGTTCCGAAGTTGCTGGCCTGCCCGGTTGGTGAGAAGACGTCAGCTTGGCCATAGGCGGCGATCCCGGTACCGCTGTACCCGGTGCCGTCGGGTCGCAGGACCAGCTTCTCGACATCGTTCCGTTGCGCCTGCCCTGTAGGGGGAGGGAGAAAGCTCGACTCGAAGGTCGTGGTGCTGGTGAGTGGTTGCCAGGTGAAGCTGCATTGGTCTGGCTGCTCGCAGCTTCCGGTGATCGACCAGCGGCTCCGCCGACCGCCAGTGGGGACGCCTGGCTGGTTGAACGAGGCCAACTGCCAGGTACCGGCCAAGCTGGGCGGCAAGGCAGCGACAGGCGGTGTGGTGGCGGATGGCGCTGCGGCGTTGGGCGAGTCCACGAGCAGGAGGCGTGACGGCGGTATC
>Ga0307278_10000087_pt1 | contig 43604 bp, 46 predicted proteins | sample ER_DNA_117_FD_194482 | JGI IMG/M metagenome (GOLD analysis project Ga0307278, IMG submission 194482) | Bulk soil microbial communities from the East River watershed near Crested Butte, Colorado, United States - ER_DNA_117 | ecosystem: Environmental > Terrestrial > Soil > Floodplain | place... | reverse complement strand
CGCCGGGGCAGTCCTCGCAACTGATCCGCAGTGGCTCCTCGCGTCCCATGTCAGTGTTCCCTCTCAGGTGCCGTCGGGGTCCGGCCGTAACGTCCAGACCATAGCGGGGGGGTGCGACAGTCCCCCGACACCGCCGAGCGGGGAGCTGGTTCGTCGCCGTTGGGGGAGTTGCACGGTGCTGTGCCGCTTCGTTACGGTGCGGCGACTACGGCCCTCACTTTCCCCCGGGTGGGGGCCGTAGCCGCCTCGCTCGTTCCGCTGGCCCGCCCGTTACGATGGAAACCTGATGGATCCCAGCGAGCCCCACGGCCAGCCGCTCCAGCCCGAGCGCCCCTCGCCGGCACCGCCCGCCTGGGAGGCCGGTGGCGACCAGACCGGGGAGGGCCCGCCGGCCTGGGCGACCAGGGGAGCCCCCACCGACCGGGGGACGATGGGCGGCGGCGGCGTCCTCGGCACCCCCCAGGGGTTCCCTGGTGAACCGGCCGGAGAGGTCCGGGGAACCCCCGTGGGGTTCCCCGGTGAACCGGGCTGGCCGGGCTGGTCGCCGCCGCCGGTGCCGCCGGCGCGGCGCCCTCGCCGCGGCGGCTGGGTCGTCGCCGTGGTGGTCGCGCTCGCGGCCGCCCTGGTCGCGGGTGTCCTCGCGCTGCGCCCCGCCGTCCGGGTGGAACCGCCGCGGCAGCAGGCCGCCGCGCAGGGCGCGGCGACCCCGGCCGCCGCCGCCGACCCGCGCGCCGAGGTGCCGAAGCTGCTCGCCAAACGGGCCAAGGCGGTCCTCCGCGGCGACCGGGCCGCCTTCCTGGCCACCGTCGACCGGCGGCGGGCCGCCTACTACCGGTCGCAGGCGGCGTTGTTCGCGCGGATGCGGACGGTGCCGTTCTCCGCCGTCGACTACCAGGTGACCGACCAGCGGAACTTGGCGACCGCCACGATCCGCCGGCGCTACGCCCCCGACCGGGTGTACCTGCCCCACCTCCAGCTCCGGTACCGGTTCAGGGGCCAGGACGCCAGCCCCGTGCTCGGCCACCTCTACTACACCTTCGTGCTGACCCGCTCCGGCTGGCGCATCGGCGGCCAGGGCGACGCCCGGCCCGCCTGGCGCGACGACGTCCAGATCTGGGACGCCGGGCCGGTCCGGACCAGGCGCACCGACCGCACCCTTGTCGTCCACCACCTGGGCAGCGAGACGCTGGCGGGCCGGCTGCTGGAGGCGGCCGAGCGCGCCTACGGCGAGGTGGCCGCGACCTGGACCGGGCGCTGGGAGCGCAAGGTCGTGATCCTGGTGCCCCGCGACCAGGCCGAGGCCGAACGCCTGGTCGACATGCGCGACCTGTCGCCGGTGGCGGCGCTGTCGTCCTCCTCGGTGGAGTCCGGCCCGGGCGGGCGGGTGCTCGGCAACCGCATCGTGGTCAACTCCACCGTCCTGGCGCCCTACCGCAACCTGGAGCTCCAGAACGTGGTCACCCACGAGATGACCCACGTGGCCACCCGGACCCTTGGCGACGTCCCCCTGTTCCTGGTCGAGGGGTTCGCCGAGTACACCGCCCTGCGGCCGTTGCGGCGCTACCCGCCAAGTCTCACCCGGCCGGCGCTTGCCGAGCGGGTCCTCGCCGGCCGCTTCGACGGCAGGCTGCCCAGCGCCCGCGAGCTACGCGGCCGGGACGGCCAGGTGGCCTACGACGAGGCCTCGACGTTCTGCCTCTGGGTGGTCGAGGGCTACGGCGAGGGCAAGCTGCGCGCGCTGTACCGCGCCTTCGCCGGGCCCGGGCCGCCGACCGCCGACGAGCTGGACCGGGGCTTCCGGGAGGTCCTCGGCGTCTCCAAGCGGACCGCCGAGGCGCGCTGGGCGGCCTGGGTACGAGCGCGGTTGTGAGCCGGGCGTCGTGCTGACCCGGGAGGATCCGGCCAAACGGTCCTGGTGGGCGAGGGTGCCGCGGCCACCGGCGCCCGACCCGCTCGACGCCTTCTCCGAGGACGAGGTGCGCACCTGCGTCGCCTACGCCAAGCCGCGGCAGCGCTGGGCGCTGCTCGGCGTCGCCGTCGACCTGTCGCTGCTCGCCGGCGCCGCCCTCACGACCCCGGGGCGGGAGCTGGTCCAGTGGGCGGCGGGGCTCGCCGGAGGGTGGGCACCGGGTCGGGTGGCGCTGGCCGCCGTCGCCGTGATCGGCGTCCGCGCCCTCGCCCGCCTGCCGTTCTCGATCCGGGCGTTCCGCCAGGACGTCCGGGCCGGCCTGGCGACCCAGCGCGTGGCCGGCTTCCTGCGCGACTGGCTGAAGGCCAGGGCGGTCGGGCTGGTCCTGACCGTGCTGCCACTCGCCGGGCTGGTCCTGGCGGCCCGCTGGCGGCCGCCGGGCTGGCCGTGGGTGGCCGCCGTGGCCGCCGCCGCGCTGGTCGCGGTCCTGGCGCTGCTCGGGCCGGTGCTGATCGAGCCGCTGTTCAACCGCTTCACGTCGCTGCACGCCGGGCCGCTCCGGGACCGGCTGCTGCTGCTCGCGGCCCGCATGCGGGTGCCGGTCCGCGACGTGCTGGTGGCCGACGCGAGCCGGCGCACCACCCGGGTGAACGCCTACGTGTCGGGACTGGGCCGCACCCGCCGGGTGGTCGTCTACGACACCCTGGTGCGCTCCAGCGACCACGACGAGCTGGCGCTGGTCGTCGCCCACGAGCTCGCCCACGTCCGCCACCGCGACGTGCTCTGGGGGACGGTCGCGTCGGCGGCCGCCGCGGCCGGCGCCGTGCTGCTCGCCGTCGGTCTGTTCGACCTCGAGGCGGTCCGCGACGCGCTCGGCGTGGACGGGCTCGGCGACCCGCTGGCCGCCCCTGGGCTGCTGCTGGTGGCCGTCGGCGGCCTGCTGGCGGCCCCGGTGGCCAGCCTGGTGAGCCGCTGGTCGGAGGCCACCGCCGACTGGGTCGCGCTGGAGGTGACCGGCGACGCGGCCACCGCGGAGGCGGTGGAGCGCCGCCTCGCCCTGGAGAACCGGGCCGACCTGCGCCCCAACCGCCTGCTGGTCGCGCTGTTCTCCAGCCACCCGCCGACCATGGCCCGGATCGCCCAGGCCCGCCTTTGGGCGGCCAGGCACGGGGACTACAATCGCGCGCCGTGACGAAGCTGCTGCTGGTGACCAACGACTTCCCGCCGAGAGCCGGCGGCATCCAGCAGTACTGCCACAACCTCGTCAGCCGGCTGCCGCCCGAGCGGGTCGTGGTGTACGCGCCGGCCTGGCCGGACGCCGCCGAGTTCGACGCCGAGCAGCCGTTTCGGGTCGTCCGGCATCCGGGCCGGACGATGCTGCCCGTCCCCGACGTGCTCCGCCGGGCGGTGGCCCTGGCCCGCGAGGTCCGGCCCGACGTGATCGCCTTCGGTGCTGCCTTCCCGCTCGGGCTGCTGGCCGGGCGCCTGACCCGGGCGACGGGGGTGCCGTGCGTCGGGTTCACCCACGGGGTCGAGGTCGCCGTCGGCCGGGTGCCGCTGGTGCGCGGGCTGCTGCGCCGGGTGGCGGGCGACCTGCGCCTGCTCACCGCCGTGAGCCACTGGTCGGCGGCCAGGGTGGCGCGGGCGGTCCGCGGCCGCTGCCCGGTCGAGCTGCTGCCCGCCGGCGTGGCCGCGGACCTCTATCACCCGGCCGTCGACGGCGCGGAGGTCCGCGCCCGCCACCGCCTCGGGTCGGCGCCTGTGTGCGTCTGCGTCTCCCGGCTGGTGCCGCGCAAGGGCCAGGACCGGCTCATCCAGGCATGGCCGGCGGTGGCGGCCAGGGTGCCGGCGGCCAGGCTGCTGCTGGTCGGTGGCGGGCCGTACCAGCGCCGGCTGCGCCGCCTGGCCGCGGCCAGCCCGGTCGCCGACCGGATCCACCTGACCGGCGAGGTGCCGTGGGCCGCCCTGCCGGCCCATTACGCGGCCGGCGACGTGTTCGCCATGCCGTGCCGGACCCGCTGGCTCGGCCTCGACCTGGAGGCCCTCGGCGTGGTGTTCCTGGAGGCGGCGGCGGCCGGGCTGCCGGCGGTCGCCGGCCGCTCGGGCGGCGCGCCCGAGACCGTCGTCGAGGGGGTCACCGGCACGGTCGTGGACGGCCGCCGGCCCGGCCCGGTCGGGCGGGCCGTGGCCGAGCTGCTCGCCGACCCGGAGCGGGCCGGCGCCATGGGAGCGGCCGGACGGCGCCGGGTCGAGGCGGAATTCTCCTGGGAGGCGGTCGTCGCCAAGCTGGAGAAGCTGCTCGACGAGGCGGCCGGGGCCCCGGCGTCGTGAGGACCTCGTGGGCGAGCGCGCCGCTGCGGATCAGCTTCGCGGGCGGCGGCACCGACGTGCCGCCCTATCCGGCGACCTACGGCGGCGCGGTGCTGTCGGTCACCATCGACCGCTGCGCCACCGCCGACCTGCGCCCACGCGCCGACGGCGACTACCACGTCGAGTCCCTGGACCTGATGGCCAGGGCCGCGTTCGCCCCCCACGAGCTCACCTTCAACGGCCATCTCGACCTGGTCAAGGCGGTCCTCCGGGAGCTGGCGGCGAGCCGCCCCGGCCGGGGGCTGGACCTGACCCTGGCCACCGACGCGCCGCCGGGGTCGGGGCTGGGGTCGTCGTCGGCGCTGGTGGTGGCGATGCTCGCCGCGGTCGGGGCGGCCACCGGACGCCGCTGGTCGCCGGCGGAGCTGGCCTGGACGGCCTACCAGGTCGAGCGGGTCGACCTGAAGATCGAGGGCGGCATGCAGGACCAGTACGCGGCCGCCTTCGGCGGGCTCAACTTCATCGAGTTCCACGGCGACGAGCGGGTGGAGGTGCAGCCCCTACAGATCCACGGCGACATCCTGGAGGAGCTGGAGCGGTCCCTGCTGCTGGCCTGGTCCGGGCAGAGCCGCACCGACGGCGGCATCCTGCGCCGCCAGGTCGACGGCGTGCTGCTCGGCTCGGCGGAGAGCCTCGCCACCCTCGGCGCGCTCAAGGCGCTCGCCGAGACGATGCGCGACGCGCTGCTCGGCGGCGACCTGGCCACCTTCGCCGAGGGGCTGCACGAGGGCTGGCGGCAGAAGCGGCGCCTGGCCGCCGGCATCGCCACCCCCCGCCTGGACGAGCTGTACGCGGTCGGCCGCGCCGCCGGGGCGGCCGCCGGGAAGGTGCTCGGCGCCGGCGGCGGTGGCTTCCTGCTGTTCTCGACGTCGCCGCGGCGGCGCGAGCGGGTGGCGGCCGCCCTCGAGGCGGCGGGGGCGCCGTGCGCGCCGGTCCGCTTCGACCTTCGCGGCGTGCAGCGTGGGGCGGGCCGGCGGGTGCCCAGGTGAACCCGGAGGGGGGTGCCGCAATGGATGTCGGCGGCTGGCTGGCCGCCTCGGCGTCGGTGGCCGCCTCGCTGGCCGAGCGGCCCGGCGTGGCCGCGGTCGAGCGCGCCGCCGGGCTGGTCGCCGACGCGCTGGCCGCCGGCGGCCAGGTGCTGCTGTGCGGCAACGGCGGCAGCGCGGCCGACGCCCAGCACCTGGCCGCCGAGCTGGTCGGACGTCTGGCCCTGGAGCGTCCCGCGTACAGGGCGGTGGCCCTCACCACCGACACCTCGGTGCTGACCGCGGTCGGCAACGACTACGGCTACGCCGAGGTGTTCGCCCGCCAGGTCGAGGGCGTCGGCCGGCCCGGCGACGTGCTGCTGGCGATCTCGACCAGCGGCCGCTCCGAGAACGTGCTGCGGGCGGCCGCCGCGGCCAGACGGGGTGGCCTCCGGGTGGTCGCGTTCCTCGGCCCCGACCCCTCGCCGCTGGACCAGACCACCGACGTCGCCCTCCACGTCGACGGCGACGCGCCAGGGCTGGTCCAGCAGGGACACATCACCATCGGGCATGCCCTCTGCGGCTGGGTGGAGGCCCGGCTCGCGGGCCGCTGAACGCCCCGATCGCGCAAGCCGCGACCCTTCCGCCGCGCTGTACATCCGCGCCCATCAGCACATAAGATGCCGAGCCGCGGCTGTCGCCCACGAACGACACGGTGGCGACCCTTCGCTGTCTCCGCCAGACCGACCAACCGCCTGGGCGCAGCCAGCTAGGAGGGGCATCTTGCGCTCGCGTACCGGCCTCGTCGGCCTCGTCATCTTCGTCCTCGCCGCCGCGGCGGCCTGCGACTCCAGCTCGTCCAGCCGCTCCGGCGCATCCGCGTCGACCCAGGCGGGACACCCCGCCGGGCACACGGCCACCCCCACCACCGTCGTCCCCGCCGACGCCTCGCCGAAGGAGCTGCGCGCCCAGTTCGAGCAGCTCCTCGGGCACCACGCGCTGCTGGCCGTGCGGCTCATGCGCACCGTGGTCGCGCAGGCCCCGGACCTCCGGCAGGCCGCCGAGGCGTCGCTGAAGGAGAACACCGGCGCGCTGACCCAGCTCGTCACGGTCGCCTACGACGACGCCAAGAGCGACCGCTTCGACCAACTCTGGCAGCGCACCGTCATCGACCTCACCTCCTATGCGGAGGCGGTGGACGCCGGCGACGCGGCGGCCAAGCAGTCGGCGCGGGCCGACCTGCTGGCCGACGCCGACGCCTACGGGTCCTGGCTCGCCCAGGCCAGCGACGGCCGGGTCCAGGCCAGCGACGCCCCCAACGCCATGCGGACCCACGTCGAGAACCTCATGACGCAGCTCGACGCCTACGCCGCCCGCGACTACGCCACGGCGTACCGGATCGAGCGCGAGGCCTACGAGCACCTGTTCACGGCCGGCGTGTCGCTGGCGAAGGGGAGCGTCGCGCCCAAGGCCGCCGCCACCCTCGACGCGCCACCGGAGCAGCTCCGGTCGGCCTTCGCCATGCTGCTCGGCGAGCACATGGAGCTGATCATCGGCGCACAGCGGGCGACCTTCACCGGGGCGGAGGAGTTCGAGGCGGCCGCCGCCCAGGTCAACGCCAACAGCAGCGCGCTCACCAAAGGCATGGGCGCGATCGTCGGCCCGCAGAAGGCCGCCGAGTTCCAGTCGGCGTGGGCCGAGCACGTCGAGGGGCTGATGGCCTACTCCACCGCGGTCGCCGGCAACGACGAGGCCGCCAAGGCTGCGGCCGAGGAGAACCTGAGCGGCATCGCCGGCCGGCTCGCGCTGTACCTCAGCGACATCGTCCGCAACGAGCTCCCGGTCGAGCCCCTCACCGAGGCCCTCTCGGCGCACGACACCCACCTGGTCGACCAGGTCGACGCCTACGCCGCCAAGCGGTACAGCGAGGCGCTGCAGATGGAGCGCGACGGCTACCAGCAGATGCTGGGCGTCGCCGGCACCCTGGTGGGCGCGATCCAGAAGACGGTCAAGCCCCAGCTTCCGGTTGGGGGCTCCCAGACCGGCGGTGGTGGCACGGCGCACCGGCGGCGATGATCTCCAGAGGGCCGGGCATGTATCCGGCGCCGCATGCAGCGCCGGACCATACGTGCAGCCCTGGAGATTGCGCGCCGCCCACGGCGGCCACGAAATCTCCTCGAAACGGGATACTTGCCCGGTTCTCTGGCAGGTGGCGGCTCGCGGCCGGCGCGGCCGCGCTGGCGCTGCTGGCCGGCTGCTCCCAGGCGGGTGCGCGGCGCGCCGAGCCGGCCCCGACGGCCACCTCCAAGGCGCCGGACCAGGCCGCCGGCGGGGTGGACGCCGCCAGGGGCTTCCGCTCGGCGCGCGGCTACCGCGCCACGCCCGAGCCGGTGCGGATCGACATCCCCAAGATCGGCGTCTCCAGCTCCCTGGACCGGCTCGGCCGGGCGCCCGACGGCACGGTGCAGACGCCCCCGCTGCGCCGTGCGGGGGTGGCCGGCTGGTACGCGCTGGGCCCGCGACCCGGCGACCCCGGGTCGGCGGTGATCCTCGGTCACGTCGACTCCACGAGCCGCCCGGCGGTGTTCTTCCGGTTGCGCGAGCTGCGCCGCGGCGACCAGATCACGGTCACCCGCGCCGACGGCTCAACGGTACGGTTCGTCGTCCAGCGGACCGAGCAGACCCTCAAGCGGCGGTTCCCGACCGACGACGTCTACTACCCCACGCTGACCCCGGGGCTACGGCTGGTGACCTGCGGCGGCGTGTTCGACGCCAGCTGGGGCCACTACCTGTCCAACATCATCGTCTACGCCGCCATCCGCTCCTGACCGGCGGCCCGGTCAGGGCGTCCGCAGCGTGCAGCGGTCGACGACCTGCCGGTACTCGGCCAGCGCGCGGTCGAAGCTGGCCGGGTCGCCGGACGCGACCGTGGTGCGCTGCGCCAGCGCCGCCCGCATCCGCACGGCGACGGCGAGGACGCGGTTGGCGCGGTCCACCGCCGTCTTGCATTCCGGCGAGGCTACCAGGGCGACGCCGCTGGCCGCCTGGGTCGTCGGCGCCACCGCGGCGCCGCCCGGGTCGCGGGCGGGCGGCCGGTCGTCGGACCAGGCGGCCGCGCCGACGAAGGCCCCGCCGAGCAGCGCCACGGCCACCAGCAGCCCGGTGACCAGCAGCCAGGACAACGACGGCCGCCGCCGGCGCTCGGCGGTCACATCCGGCAGCCGCATCCCGACCTCGACCTTGGGGTCTTCCCGCTGCTCGCTGAGCTGGGTGATGTACTGTCGCAGGGCCTCGATCTGGCGGGCTCGGGTTTCGTCCTGCTCTGGAGGCATGCTCCCCCCCTCCCCTGGGTGCGTTGCCGGCTCCGAGGCGGGTCCACCGGATGCGCCTACCCGGCTTCCCACGACGAGAACCGCCGCCCAGCCTAACCGGTCGTCCTCGCCGGATGCGACTTCGGGCGAGGGTCCCGCAGGCCCGCGTAGGCTCGACCCGCCGATGCCGAACACCCCGACCGCCTCCGCGGGCCCGATCCTCAGGGGCACCCCCCCGGGTCTCGACCGACCGCGGGACCCCGAGGGGGTCCCCCGGACCCCCCCGGCCGGACCCCTCCGGCGGCCCGCGGTGTTCCTGGACCGCGACGGCACCCTGGTCGAGGAGGTGCCGTACCTGCACGAGTCGCCTCAAGGTCCACTCTACCTCGAAGGTTAGACACAACCTGCCGCTCAGCCAGGTACTACATGCCCTGTACTTGGACGAGCTGAGGCCATGGAACGCCCTCGCGTGGTACTCGACCAACAGCGGCGCTACGGCCGTCATGGGGCCTCTAGCGGCCCGAGAGGGCACGAGGAAGGGCCGCCCGTAGGCGGCCCAGGTGGGGAGAGGCGTTAGCAGTCGCACAGCTCGGGCATGTAGGCAGGCTGCATCTGCGAGCCGACGTTGACGTATGCCGTCGAGGGGTAGTGCTGCTCGAACCCCTCACGCCCGCGGTAGACCGCCATGGCCGTCCGCACCGTGGCACGCGGGACGCGCTCGAACAGCTCGGCCAACACGTCGCGGTAGGCGTGCCAGCACGCGGCGTGTGCGTGGCGGCCCGTCCACGAGGTACGCGCTCCTGGCCCGCGCCCATCCTCGGCCCAGAGCCGTGCGGCCAGGCGCCTGCCGTTCTCATGCGCGTTGCGCTCCACGACGATATTGCCGTCGTACTCGCCCTTGGAGACGTAGGCGACGATGGCCTGGAAGTCCTCCAGGTTCAATCCTCGGACATCCATACTTCTCCCCTTCCTGGCCCGCCGCGCTGACTACGCGGCTCTGGACTAAACAGAGCAGGAATGGCCCCACAATTAGCCGAGAGCAGGGGAGAACAGGGCCACCATCCTGAAAAGGGAGAACGCTAATCTCTATGTTCGAGCCGTAGATTGCAGCACGCAGCTTAAGTCAGGGCATAGGGGGGTAGGGGGGTGGGTGAAGCGAATACCACCCACACGATGAGCGCAAGCAGAGGAACGGCGCGAGGCCTGGCTAGCAAAGAAGAGGAGCGTCCTAGCCTACGTCCATGAGGCGTTCCAGTCCCTTAACGCTCACCGACTGTCTCTGGTCAATCTCGTGGCATTCCTGGACCGTCATCACCCTGAGTGGGGACCACATAGCGACCACATGAGCGCACGGTGCGGCTCTCTCGCTCATACACTCCGCTCCTTCGGAGTAGAGCCACAAGCTGTCCGACGAGCCACATCCAAGTACGTATACCGAGAAGACGTAATCAACGCACTCAACAACCAAGGAGTATAACCAATGTTGCTCGCAGGTGGTTCAGCCCCTCCGAAGTCCTCAAACAGAGGAAAGGGCCGACGCAACCCCAACACCCCCAGAGCCCATCAGCCAACGCCTTCGCGTCCACCTCGCCCTCAGGGGGGTGGAGGTAGGGGCAATCGTGCCTCTCAGCCGACCTTTCGACCCAGGACGAGCGGGAACATCTCTCGCACTCCCACCAGGACGCCTTCCCGTCCCGTCAAGCCCATCCCCAGCGCCGACGCCATCGCGGACCTGTTCAATCAGGTCGCAGGCTTCAAGCGCGAGAGCGGACAGCTCGGACTTCAGCACAACCTTCAGCGCGACCAGATGGGCCAGGCTCGCGGTCTGTACCTCAAGCAGCTCTCGGACGCATTCAGTCAATCTCGTGCGGGGGCGCTTCAGGACTACTCGGCTCGTGGCCTCGCCGACAGCGGCATCGCCCACGAGGGCCTGGCCCGAATGGAGAGCCAGTACGGCCAACAGAGGTCCGCGTACGAGACGGACTACAGGAACCAGCTCGCTCAGATGCTCCAGACCCTCCAGGGCAGGCGAGCGGACATCCTCGCTCGGCGCAGGTCTATCGAGTCCCAGTACAACCGCATGCGGGCCCAGCGTGCCGCGGCCCTGAAGATGGCGGGGTTTGGTTAGGCCATGACCGTCGAGTACGAGTACCGCCAGGATGCTGACGGGTACTACGTGTGCCAGGGCGTGGAGGTCGGCGCCGACCGTTGCGAGTACCTCGGCACGTGGGCGGTACAGCAGGATGGCAAGCCCGTCCTTCTATGCCCTCACCACGCCGACCAACTCCAGAACCCTTTCGTTGAGGTCTTGGAAGTCGGCCCAATGCGCTCTCAGGTCTGACCTGACCTTGACGGCCAACTAGGCCCAGACCATCTCGGTGCTGCGGTATTCGAGTAACACCTCAATGGCCCCACGGAGCGCGGAGCGCACCTCATCAGGTGAACGTCCTTCGATGCTTCCCTCATCTCGGCCCATGAGGTACTCAGAAAGCACATACGACTGACTCGGCGACAGTAGTTGCCAGACCGAGGGCTCAGGAGGGGCGTTGGAAGGACCCGCGACCATGCCGAGTCCCGTCGCTGGTCCCGATCTTTGCTGACCTAGGGTTTCCCCAAGCTTCCTCTTGATGTTCTCCTTGTACCGCCTGACGATGTGCGCCGCTGGGAACTTCACCGCGTAGCCGATCCGAATATTATCCCAGTCTGGGTGCTTTTTCCATACCTCATACACGTCACGCTCACGGGGCGTTAGTCGGCTAAGACGCTCTTCTTCCATAGCAGAACCTCCTCTCCTCTAGGCGGTTCTACCACACTTGGGCAAGGTCGCTGTAGTGCCCTGAGTGGCCCTGCTGAAGGGGTGGTGCTGGCTCCTGGCGGGCTCAGGAGCGATGTCTAACTCACAGTCGAGTACGTGGACCTTCGCGCCAATGACGAGCTTAGAAGCCGTCTATTCGCCTCGCCTGCCAGCGGGTTTATGGAACCGCTGGTGGCACCTGCGCTTTCTTTGTCACAACCCCACCAATAGAAGACCCGAAGGGCCTGGCTCCTCAACCTAACCCCTTCGGGTCCATCCGAGAATGAGTATACCGTGCGTTCTGCCACCTACCAACCTGACTTTGACCTCGACCTCGAAAGGGGAAGGGTGAAGGAAGAACTCGCAAGACGCCTTCTCACCATTGACGAGGACCATCTTGTCGTTGAGGTGAAAGGTGATTACCGTGCTCAGGATACTGGCAACCACTTCGTGGAACTCTCGGCCAGAGGTAGACCCTCGGGCATCATGGTCACCGAAAGTGACTATTGGGCCGTGGCCCTTGAGAACGGCGCTATGGTGATGGTGCCCATCGAGCGCATGCGTGAGCTGGTCGCTGAAGCGCTCGCAGAGGGGCATACCGCCAGGATGCCCAACGGGAGTCACCCGACAGAAGGCGCGCTTATCCCTCTCGGTAAGCTAGTAGGCGTGTAGAGCCGCCCACGAAAGCGAGAAGGCCTCTGCTGCTACAGAGGCCTTCTCTTCTGTCCCCTGCCACGGGAGGTCTAGGTGCATTGTAGTACCTCCGTTCACCAAAGGGCGACAGCGGCTATGCTCGGCTCTGAGTAGCTACTGCGAAGGATGGCCGAGGTCATGACGGGCAGCCTGTTCAAAGGCGGTCCTTGCTATGCCGAAGACCTTATGTGCTGCAAGCTTATCATTTGTGCTGCGGTTTCTGCTGAGCGCTACGGCACACAATTCGTCGGCCTTTGTATTCACCTCGGGCGAACCGACGAGGCGGACTTGTGCCATCGTTGTTTGCAAAACATTTAGCTCTTGCCTGACCTCTGCTTCGGACGGCCGCGTCGGGTAGACATCCTGCATAGTATCGAATACCCCAGACGCTGCACCTACTAAGTTCACGTAAGCCTGACGCCGCTGTTCATACCAGCGGGTCTTGTCCTCTCTGGCTTCCTGTTGCCGACGGTTCATAGCGCCAAACAGGTAGGCTAGGCTAGCTCCAACGACTACGCCAACGATGGTTGTTCCACCCGTGGCTAGCACCTGTCCAATGTCAGCCATTAGCCGAGCTGTCATGCTGGGGTCTTCTTACGACGCGGTGTTAGTCGCTGCCACCAATCGGGTTCCATCCGAGGCCAGAGCCTTCTTACGTGGCTCTGCAAGAACTGGTCCAATTGCGTGATTGCGTCGTCAATGTCTTTCGCCTTAGCCCTAAGCTTTCGCATTAACTTCGCCTTCTCATCTAACGCGCTAGGGTCGGACGATTCAGGTGCTTCGGAGAAGGCATCGAAGATGTAAATACCAGCCTGAATCTTGACCCAAGAAGCACCAATCCATTCTCGCGGGCCAGCGATTGCGCCAGCCCTTTCAAGTGCGTCTAGGCTCTGCTCGAATGCGTCTCTGTCTACGCTCATCTCGAACGCATCTCGGTTTACGTTCCTCGACCTGAACCGAGGCCAAGTCTCATTCTTGATCCTCGGCAATAGCTCCTCGTACATGCGAAAACGGGCCTTCCTGCGAAGCTCCCACCTATTGACTAGGATAGACCCATACAGCGCGAGAAGGCCACCGACGATTGCACCGAGCAGGGCCGCGAGCAGCGGTACCCATACATCCCTGCTACTGTTGCCACCCTGACCACCTACGGCTTGCACAACGGTCGTGGTCGTGGCACTGGTGCGTGGCGTGATGGTCGTCGTGGCCGCCAGGAGTTCCAATACGCCCACGGTTGTTGCTCCCATTGGTTGGCTGGACAGGGGGAAGCCTACCAGGGCGCCCACTGCGCTCGTCCAGGGTGGCGTTCCTGGGTAGCGTGAGCGCTGGCCGCATACAGGGCCGCTGCCACAGTAGCGAACTCGTCTTATGATGTCGGCATGCAGCTCGCACGGAGCAGAACAGCACTTCGGCAGGCGGTCCAGGCCGTCGAGGAGCTGAGGGCCGCCAAGAACGACTCGGAGCTGTTTCGAGACAGGTTCGTCTCTGCGATGGGGATGGTTCAGCGCGTCGGCTCCATCATCAACCATGAAACGAAGGGCCACCGCACCGCAGAGTTCGGCGGCTGGTGGAAGGGGACGCAGAGCGACCCCCTCTTTGTCTTTATGCGAGACGTGAGGAACGCCGAGTTCAAGCGAGGCGAGTCGAGGCAGGCAGCTCACCACCAGGTGACCCTAACTGACGCCGCCTCCGTCCAGGATTCTCTGAGCTACCAGCTAATTCGTGACGGTACAGTCGTTCAGGAGGGTGGCGACCAACCGAGCGAGCAGCCAGCGGCCATCTCGGCGGAACCCTCGGCCACGCCATCTACGCCTCACTCTGTCGATTGGTACTTCGCGGGCGGCGGCCAATACTACGGCCACGAAATCTTCACTGTGGTTGACCTCTACATCGCTTGGCTACGCGATGACATCCTTCCCACTGCCGAGCGGCTCACGAGGTAGAGCCTCTGCGGCGGCGGAGAGGTAGTCGTTGCCGCCAGCGAGGCCAGGGCCCACCGACAGCATCGGCAACTTCCAGTGTAACTAAGCCCAGCTCAGTTCACTGGTGTTGTGTTCGAGCAATGTCAAGAGAGCACCGCGGAGATACCCACGGACCTCATCGGTAGAGCGTCCAATAGCCTCCGCGATGCTTTCCTCGTCTTCTCCATTCAGGTACAGCTCTAGAGTCTGACGCTCACGAGGCAAGAACCTTCCCCAGACTGAGTGCTCCACAACAGAACCTCCTTCGCTCGCAATCATCGTAATCAATCAACCAGCGTTCTCCTCGCCCGAATCTGGTAGCAACAGTTGGTCGAACTCTTTCTTCAGGAACCGAGGAATGGGGTAGCCCAAGTCCTTCCGAGCAGCGAAGACAAAGGCTGCGAGTTTGGGTTGTGCGCGGCCTCTCTGGTCTTGTAGGGCCTCCTTGAGGAGGGCATGGGCTGTCAGAGAAACTTCAACAGAGCCGATGAGCTGTATAAGGCCAAGCGCGTTACTGAGCCTGCCGATGACCATCTCGTGGTCGGCTATGGTCCGCTCGTCTCGCTCCCCAAGGAGCCACCCGTCAGACAAGGCTCGGTAGAACTCCGCGTACGCCTCCAGCCGTGCCTGATACCACCGCGTCTTGTCCTCTCTCGCCTGCTGGTGGCGCCTGTTCAGGGCGCTGAACCCGTACGTCAGCCCAGCCCCGAGTGCTACGCCCACGAGGGCGTCATATGTGGCGAGCACCTGCGCTATGTCAGCCATTACGACCGCTCATGTTGGTGGTCGCCACTCGCCTCTGGCGACGTGGTTTCTCATGTGCGTCTGCACTTCCGAGTCTTCCAACACTCGATGCGAGCAGCTTGAGATAGGACAGAAGTTTGAGTGTACGAAGGTGAACATGTCGCCTAGAGCGCCGAACCCCGTTACGCCTATTGAGACGACTCCGAATGGTGGCATGCGGAGAACCTCACTTGCACCGAACTCATGGCGCATGCGTGCGGCATGCACCCGTACGTCATGCTGTGCGTCTTTGAATGCGCATCCAGCACAGAACCACTCGGGCTCGCTCACCGATAACATCCCTCACGCTGCGGGGCTCGTCGTGCTGTGAAATTTTCCCACACCCTGAGGGACAGAGCCAATCCACAATCCCACACTCACGCCTCAGTCGTCAGTGACTTCAGGAAGCCTCTAGCCTGGAGTGCATCTTCAGCTTCTCCAGGCCGTTCTGCACGAAGACGCTGACGGCGAACGGGCTGAGGAGAAGCTCGTGGCTTATCTGGGCGTTGTTCCAGCCTCTTGCGCGCAGGGCGAGCACCTGCCGCTCTTTCGGACTGAGCAGGTTCATGAGTTCGGCCGAGAGGCTGCCTGATGCAGCGCGTCCTGTAGTAAACAGGCCGCCAGTAGCACCTGCGACTAACCCCACCACCAGGCTTACGAGGAATCCACGCCGCGTCATCCGTGCCCCCTCTCACTCCTTGGATGGGGAGCCTATACCCTCCGCTACAGCTTGGGCGGTTGACGGCCCTGTGGCCCATCTGCGAGCCTTGCGGCAGCCCGAAGACCCGAGGGGCCAGGCCCCGAAGGAGAAGCCGACCAATGTACGGGCCTCTTGTTGTTGCTGCCGCCGTGCTGCTCGCGGTGGCGGCCGTCGTTCTCTACCTGTCCGACCTGGGCGAAGCGCGGTCGCGTCGAGCGATTGACCGCATCTTCGAGGAGGGTCGCAGAGGCCGCCGCTAGCTCCCGTCCGCCAGGGCGCCAGAGGTGCCAGGGGCGAGCGCGGGAGAAGCCGACCAAAGCGACCCACCACGCCGCCCCTGGCGCTACGCAGTCTCGCAGATTGGGGGCTGCAACGAGAAGAGGCCCGCAGCGTAGCGGGCCTCTCTCGTGTTCGGGCGCCTACGTCACCACGGCGGGCGCCGCAGCCAGGCGCTAGCCTGCCTGATTCCTGGCTCGCGCTCGTCTGCCACGTCGAGCACGGCCAGGACGCGCAGGGTCGCATCCTGAAGCGCGCATGGTCCATCGTCCTCGGCTAAGCCAGCGTCGAGCGTGTCACGGATGGCGCTCAGCAGGTCGCGCGTCGCCTCGTCCATTAGCGCCCGCCCCTCTTGGTCTGCTCGATGAGCCAGGCCGCGTTGCGCGCCAGCGCTAGCCAGTCGCCAGCCAGGAGGTACGCGTCCAGGTCCGCGAGCGCCGTACGGATGGTCCTCACGATGCGGGCAGGGTCGCTATGGCTGTTGGCCGCTATCTGCACCGACTTGAGCAGCATGGCCTTCGCAGCATCCATGTCGCTCGGAGCGGCGCTCATCTCGGAGCCCCAATCGAGGCCGCCATGTCCCTTCTCGTCTCCAGGCCGCGCCTGTCGTAGCGCGCCGTCTGCGACGGGTCGGAGTGGCCCATCGCCCGCTGCACCTTCACGAGGTCATGGCCTGCCTCCAGCAGGTCGCCCGCGAAGGTGCGCCGTAGGTCGTGCGGAGTGAAGTGCTCCACGCCTGCGGCTTCGACGTGGGACACGAATCGCTCCCAGAGGGTGTCTGGGTGGAGATGGCGCCTGTAGTGAGCGTTGCCATGCTTGTCGACCGCGCAGAGCAGGGCGCCAGGGTCAGGGCCGCGCCAGGTGAGCCACTCGTCTACCTCCGCGATGACCCACTCGGGCAGGAACACAACGCGCTCCTTGCGGCCCTTGCCCTTGAGCACCTTGAGCTGAGCCTGAAGCGGGTAGTAGGCGTCCAGGTCCAGGCCGCATGCCTCTGCACGCCGTATGCCTGTTCCTCGCAGGATGGCGAAGGCGGCCCTGTCCCGCGCTCCAGAGGCCGTATCGAGGCCGTCAAGGTAGGCGAACAGGGTCGCCAGTTCCTCGGGCTTGACGTGACGGCCTGCTGGGAGCGTCTCGCCCCTTACGGGCGCGATATCAGTCAGCAGCTCGAACTCCGCAGGGTCGAGCAGGCCCATCCGCTTGGACTCGCGCAGGATGGCGCGTAGGGCGCCCATGTAGTTATTGACCGTGCGAGGCGCGTACTCGCGCTGGAGCCGTACCCGCAGCTCGGCTACCTGCTCGTAGGTCAGCTCGTGCCAGGGGAACGCCCAAGCGTTCAGGCGGCCTCCCGAAAACTGAGCCGCCATGCGGTTGAGCATGGAGCGAGCCGTAGGCACATGCGAAGACGCGGTGCGCCCGAGCAGAACGTCCATCGGATGTGAGCCAAGCGGAGCGGGCCGCCTTCTGGGGGCTCCCGATGCGTCCCCTTGAGTCCCTCGTCTAGGCTCAATCCCGCCTATGCCACGCTTCCTATATCGGGTCGATACCGACATACCACCAGCCTCCTCAGGCCTGGTGGCCGCACCTTGCGGCCTACCCGAGGCGGCTCGTTAGGGCCATGAGCAGGGGAAACGCGCGGCCCGCGGTGTTCCTGGACCGCGACGGCACCCTGGTCGAGGAGGTGCCGTACCTGCACGACCCGGCCGAGCTGGCATTGCTGCCGGGCGTCGCCGCCGCCCTGGCGACGCTCGGCGCCGCCGGCTACGACCTGGTCGTGGCCACCAACCAGGCCGGCGTGGCCCGCGGGTACTACGACGAGGCGGCCGTGGCGCGGGTCCATCGACGCCTGCGTGCGCTGCTGGCCGCCGGCGGTGCGCGGCTGGACGCGGTCGTGTACTGCCCGCATCACCCGGACGGGACGGTCGCCGCCTACGCCGGCGCGTGCCGCTGCCGCAAGCCCGGCCCGGGCATGCTGGCGGCGGCGGCCGAGCGGCTCGGTCTGGACCTGCGCGCCTCGTACCTGATCGGCAACCACCCAAGCGACGTGGGCGCGGCCCTCGCCGCCGGCGCGACCCCATTGTTCGTGACCACGGGGCGGGCGGCCGGCCGCCCGCCGCCGGCCGGGGCGGCGGCGTTCCCGAGCCTGGCGGCGGCGGCCGCGGCCGTCCTTCAGGGATGGAGAGAGCCAGGCCCGCCTCGGCCGTGACGGGGCGGGCCTGGCCGGGATGCCGGCTGGTCGCGGAGAGACTCCGCGCCCCTGGCCGGCACCTCCAGCGGTCCGGACGGGTCGCCCCCCGAGCACCGTTCCTGCCGCTGCTGCCTTGTCCCCCTACCGGTCCCGGCGGGCTCCTCCTCGATCTCCGCCGGGACCTCCCTGAAGGACTGCCGACACGCTAGCCCGAGGCGGGTGGCGCTGTCGGTGTCGCGCGTCACAACCTTCCTGTGACGTCCGTCACAAGGGCGACACGTCAGGTGAGCCGGCGCAGGGCCCCGAGGTCCAGCACGCGAAGCGACTCGGCCTCGTAGTCGACGAACCCGCGGCGCCGGAACGATCCGAGCGCGCGGCTGACGTTCTCGCGGCTGGCGCCCACCATCCCGGCCAGGTCGCGGTGGGTGAGGCGGAGGGTGATCCTGGTGCCCCCGGCCGCGCTCGGCTCGCCGTAGCGCTCGGCCAGGCCGAGCAGGGCCTTGGCGAGGCGGCCCTTGACGTCCAGGGACAGCAGGTCGTCGATGAGCGCCTCGCGGTCGGCGAGCAGCGCGGCGAGCTGGCGCAGCAGCGCCGAGGAGGCGCCCGGGGTGGCGTCCAGGAACGCCCAGAAGTGGTCCCGGTCGATCGCCCAGGCGGTCGTCGGCGAGGTGGCCCGGGCCCCGGCGGTCCGCCGCCCGTCGGTCAGCAGGGCGAGCTCGCCGATGAGCTGGCCGGCCCGCACGATCGAGTGGACCTGCTCGGCGCCGCCCCGGACGGGAGAGACGATCGCGACCTCGCCGGCGGTGAGGACCAGCACGAAGTTGGCGGGCTCGCCCTGGCGCATCAGGAAGCTGCCCGGCGGGTAGTCGAACGGCGTGGCCTGCGCCACCAGCGCGGCCAGGTCGGCCGCGCTGCCGTGGCGGAACACGGGGCTCGCGCGGAGGGCGCGCTCCAGCGCCTGCTCGTCGGCCTGCGACCGCCGCCTTGGCACCGGGGCACCCCCTCGGGGCCCACCGCCCCGTCTCGACCCGTCTCGAATGGTGGCAGAACGAGTCTAACCCGCGCGGGCGGGGCGATCGGCGCCAGATCTCCGCTCAGAGCCTGTGGCCGAACTCCGCCGCCAGTCGGTACTCGTCGTCGCCGACGATCGGGTCGCCCTCGGCGAAGCGGGCCAGCCGGAACGGGTGGATGTCCACCGTGGTGGCGCGGCCCTCGGTGAGCAGCTCGGCCATGCAGGCACCCACCGCCGGGGCCTTCTTGAAGCCGGTGCCGGAGAACCCGCCGGCCACGAACAGGCCGCCCACCCCTGGCGCTGCGTCCAGCACCGCCCGGTTGTCCGGCGAGGTGTCGTACACGCCGCGGTGGCCGCGGGCGAACGGCGCGCCCGCGAACGCGGGCACCCGCCCGGCCAGCCGCCGCAGCGCCGGCGCGACCAGCCGCTGGTCGTAGCCCTCGACCTCCCGGTCGACCGCGTCCACCTCGACGTGGTGGCCGGCCTCCACCCCCAGCAGCGACAGCTCGCCGCCGTGGGGCCGGAAGTAGGTGCCGAGGACCCCGTCGATCACCAGCGGGTGGCGGCGGGCGCCGTCCGGGCGGCGGAAGAACGCGAGCTGGGAACGCTCCGGTGCGATGTCGAGCTGGAACCCGGCGGTGCGGGCCAGCGGGTCGACCCAGGGGCCGCACGCCAGCACGACCGCGTCCGCGCCGATCTCGCCGTCGCTGGTCGAGAGGCCCGTGACCCGGTCGCCGGCGACGCGGACGGCGTGCACGGCCACGCCTTGGCGGATCCGCGCGCCCTGGTCGACGGCGCGGGAGGCGAACGCGAAGGTGGTCGCGACCGGGTCGGCGTAGCCGGAGCCGGGCTCGACCGCGACCAGGCCGATCCCGCGGGGGTCCAGCTCCGGGTGCTCGGCGGCCAGCTCGGCGGGGGTCGCGACCTCGGTGTCGGCACCGAGGCCGCGGAGCATGGCGACGTTGCGGCGCAGCCGCTCGGCGTCGTGGGGACCGACCAGGATGGCCGCGCCGGTGACGGTGAAGCCGCACCAGCCGCCCACCCGCTCCCGCCAGTCGCGGAAGTAGGCCAGCCCGGCCAGGGCCATCCGCGCCTCCGGCGCGTTGGTGTAGTGCGTGCGGATGATCGCGCCCGAGCGGGCCGTCATGCCGGAGCAGACCGTGCCCCGCTCCAGCAGCAGCACGTCCACGCCGCGCTCGGCCAGATGGAAGGCGATCGAGCAGCCCATCACGCCGCCGCCGACCACCACCACGCCAGCGCCGTCGCCCATGCGGCCAGTCTCCCACGACTGCGGAGGGCTCCGCCCCCCGCAACCCCCCGACCGGTGCCCCGGCGAATCGGCCGGCCGCGTCGCGGGGGACGCATAGGATGGCCCCACCGTCACGAAGGAGACGAGCATGAGCGACGTCCAGCAGCAGGTGCAGCAGGCCATCGACCGGTTGGTCGAGTCCGGAGCTGAGCGGGGCCTGCAGGTCGCCGTGTACCGGCACGGCGAGCAGGTCGTCGACGCCGTCGCGGGCGTCGCCGACCCGGCGACCGGACGTCCGGTCGCCTCCGACAACGTGTTCTACAACTTCTCGATCGTCAAGGGCGCGGCCGCGACCGTGGCCCACGTCCTCGCCGAGCGCGGCCTGTTCGGGTACGACACGCCGGTGGCGGAGCTGTGGCCGGAGTTCGGCGCCCACGGCAAGCAGGCCGTGACTGTGCGGCAGGTCCTCGACCACACGGCCGGGGTGCCCGGCATCCCGCTCGACACCACGGTCGAGGACCTGTGCGACTGGGACAAGATGTGCGCCGCCATCGCCGCCGCCGAGCTGTGGTGGGAGCCGGGGACCAAGGTCGGCTACCACGCCTACACCTTCGGCTACATCGTCGGGGAGGTCGTCCGCCGGGCCACCGGCAAACCGATCTCCCAGGTCCTGCAGGAGGAGGTCGCCGGCCCCCTGAGCGTGGACAAGGAGCTGTGGTTCGGCATGCCGGCGTCCGAGCACCACCGGCTGGCCCCCTTGGAGGACGAGCCAGGGGCCGCCGAGATGGCCGCCCAGATGCTGGCGTCCATGCCGCCCGACCTGCCGATGTTCAAGTCCGCGCCGCCGGAGCTGTTCCCCACCGCCGCCTTCGGCAACCGGGCCGACACCCTGGCGGCCGACATCCCGGCCGGCGGCAAGACCTCCGCCAGGGCCATCGCCCGCATGTACGCCGCCCTGCTCGGCGAGGTGGACGGCGTCCGGCTGCTCCCGCCCGAGCGGCTGGCCGAGGCGACCGCCATCTCCTCCAGCGGCCTCGACGAGGTGTTCGGGATGCCGACCACCTGGGGGCTGGGGTACGGCATCGGCGGCCCCGGCGGCGACGCCCAGGACGCGCCGACGGTGTTCGGCCTCGGCGGCGTCGGCGGCAGCTTCGCCTGCGGCGACACCGCCAGCGGGATCGCCTGGGCGGTGACCAAGAACCGGGTCAGCAACGACTTCAGCACCTCGACCCGGCTTGGCCAGCTCATCACCGGGGCGCTTTAGGCCCGCACGACGGATGGGAGCGAAGCGATGGCCGCCAAGGAGCCGATGGCCGAGCGGACCCTCGATGGCTACGGCGCGCCGCCGATCCCCTGGACCCGGGTGCGCGAACGCCTGGACGAGGGGCTTACCCACGTGACCTGGGCTGGGGCGCGGCCGCGCCTCAGGGCTCCAGCCCGGGCAGGGGAGGGGCCGGCCACAGCTCCCGTGGCGCCGGCGCCCGCTGGCCGAGGCGGCGGCGGAGCGCCGCCGCGGTGTCGAACGCGGCGCCCTCGAAGCGGTTGTTGGCGAACGCCGCCACCGGCCGCCCCCGCGCCGCCGGCGCGGCGCCGTCACCGGGCGTGGCCCTGGCCAGCAGCGCCGCCCAGCGGTCCAGCTCGGCGGCGCGGTCGCGCACCGGCCGGCCGATCACCGGCGTCCTCCTGCGGTCGCCGAGCAGGCGCAGGTAGCCGACTGGCCCGGCCCGGGCCGGCCACGGCTCCTCACCGGGCCGGTCGGCCAGCACCAGCACGGCGCCGGACGCCGCCAGCAGCTCCGGGAGCCACGGCCGGTCCCAGGAGCGGTGGCGGACCTCCACCACCACCGGCAGCCCGTCTGGCCGGCCGTCGAGCAGCCGCGCGAGGCGGTCGCGCCCCTCGTCGGCGTCCAGGCTCGGCGGGAGCTGCAGGACGACCGCGAGCAGCCGGTCACCGAGGGGACCGAGGGCGCGGGCGAACGCCCGCAGCATGGCGGCGGCCGGCTCGCCCTCCAGTCGGGCCTCGTGGGTGATGGCCCGTGGCACCTTGGCGGCGACCGCGAAGCGGTCCGGCAGCGCCTCCGCCCACACGGCCACCTGGGCGGCCTCCGGTGGCCGGTAGAAGGTCCCGTCCAGCTCCACCGCCTCGAACACCCGGGCGTAGAAGCCGAGCCACTCGGCGGGGGCCAGCTCCGGCGGGTAGAACCGGCCACGCCACTCCGGGTAGGCGAAGCCGCAGGTGCCGACCACCGGCCCCGCTGGCAGCGGCACGTGCCGATCTCCTTCCCAGGCGCCCTGCTGACCCGATCAGCCTACGCGACGACCCCCACGATCCGGCCGCGGTGAGCGTGGCACAGCAGCGCACCCAGGCGGGGACTACTCCGGCAGGTCGGGCTGTCCCAGCCCGCCTCTATCGTTGGCCGCATGATCAGGTTCGCGAGCATCGAGGACAGACCGTGACAGGCGGATGGCCTCGCTACCAGGTTCCCGAGGGCTGGGTGGCACGCGGCTGGCGCTTCGAGGTCGAGACGACCACCCTTGCCCAGCGGCCCCGCATCGCCCAGCACTTCGGCGCCCGCCGGTTTGCCTACAACTGGGCGCTGGCGCAGGTCAAGGCGAACCTGGATGCCCGGGCAGCCGATCCGTCGGTATCGCCGCTGGCCTGGACGCTGCCGACCCTTCGCAAGGCCTGGAACAAGGCCAAGGCCGAGGTCGCGCCGTGGTGGCCGTGCTGCTCCAAGGAGGCCTACGCCTGCGGGATCGCCGCCCGAGCCAGCCCGATGCCCGCTGCGGCATCGACCTTGGCATCGGCCGCGAGTGGGCGATCATCGCCCACAGCGATGACACGATCGAGCGGGTGGCCCATCCCGCCCCATGGGTCGAGACGCAAGCTGGCGGCCCTGGACCGGCGTGCGGCCAAGCTGCGCCGCGAGTCCGTTCACACCCTGACGACCGTGCTGGCTCGTCACTACAGCACGATCGTGGTCGAGGACCTCGACGTGGCCGCGATGGCCAGGGGCATGGGCCGTCGCGCGTTCCGGCGGAGCGTCTACCAAGCAGGAATCGGTCAGGTCCGCCCGACCCTGGCCTACAAGACCAGCTGGGCGGGCAACTGGTGGTGGCCGACCGCTGGCTGGCCTCCTCCAAGACCCACCACGGCTGCGGCGGCTACCACGCCGACCTCAGGCTTGCCGACCGGGTGTGGGTCTGCCCAGCCTGTCGGCAGCTGGTGGACCGTAACGCCAACGCCGCCCGCAACCTCCGTGACTGGACCGGACCGGTCAGCGACCGGGATGTCCAGCGGGGTGGAGTTGCCGCCCCGGTGCCGCTCGTGGGCGACCACGACGGGCAGGCTCACGCTCCAGGCGTGGGCGTGCGAGGCCCTGTAAGACCACCTCACGTGGCCGGGGCCGACGACACCAGCACCAACCCCCCGACCCCGGGGGCGAGGAACCCCGCACCGGGGTACCATCCCGTGAGCAGCCATAGACGCTCACCAGACTGGTAACGGTCAGCCATCCGCATCAAGGTCGTCTCCGACATCCACGGCGCCGCCGACGCCCTGCGGCGGGAGGCGGCCGGCGCCGACGCCCTGCTCGTCTGCGGCGACCTGGTCAACCTGATCGACTACCGCACCATGCAGGGGATCGCCACCGACGTGTTCGGGGCCGAGGTGATGCGCGACTTCGTGGCGCTGCGCACCGCCGGCCGCTTCGACGAGGCCGGTGGGGTGCTGCGCCGCGCGGTCGGCGGGCGCGAGGCCGAGGCGCGGGAGCTGGTCCGCGCGGCCTGCCGGCTGCAGTACGAGGCGGTGTTCGCCGCCTTCCCGCGCCACACCTACCTGACCCACGGCAACGTCGACAGCCCCGACCAGTTCCAGGACCTGCTGCGGCCGGGCGTCCGCCATCTGGACGCCGAGGCCGTCGAGCTGGACGGGCTGCGGGTCGGCTTCGTCGGCGGCGGGCTGCCCCGCGGCTCCCGCCCGCACCTGGGGGAGTGCACCCACGAGGAGTTCGCCGCCAAGGTCGCCCGGCTCGGCCCGGTCGACGTGCTCTGCTCGCACATGCCCCCCGCCCTCGACGACCTCCGCTTCGACATGGTCGCCGGCCGTCCCGAGCCGGGCAGCCAGGCGCTGGTCGACTACGTCGAGGAGCACCAGCCCGACTACCTGTACTTCGGGCACGTCCACCAGCCCCGGGTCGGCCGCACCCGCATCGGGCGGACCTGGCTGGTCAACGTCGGCTACTTCCGCGGCACTGGCCGGATGCTGGAGCACCCGGCGTAATACCATCTGGCACATGCCGGAGCACGCCGAGGGCACCACCGAGGTCATCGCCAGCCCCACCGAGGTCATGGCGGTGATCGCCGACTTCGACACCTACCCCGACTGGGTCGGCAACCTCGAGGACGTCCGGGTCCTGGCCCGCGACCGGCATGGGCGGGGCACCAGGGTCGCCTTCCGGCTCCGCACCCCCGTGCTGACCGCCGCCTACACCCTCGCCTACCGCTACGCCGCCCGGGACGCCGGCGTCTCCTGGACCTACGTGGAGGGGACGCTGGAGGACCTCTCGGGGTCCTACACGCTGGAGCCCACCGACGACGACACCACCCTGGTCACCTACCGGCTGGACGTCGAGCTCGGCATGCCCCTGCCCGGCCTGGTCAAGCGGCAGGCGGCCAAGCAGATCGTCCGTTCGGCCCTGAGCGACCTGAAGCGCCGCGTGGAGTCGGGGTAGGCTCCGGGACCGTGCGCATCCTGTTGTTCACCGGCAAGGGCGGCGTGGGCAAGACGACCGTGGCGGCCGCCACCGCGGCAAGGGCCGCGGCCCGCGGCCACCGGACGCTGGTGATGTCGACCGACCCGGCGCACTCGCTGGCCGACTCGCTGGACGTCGAGCTGGGCGCCGCCCCCCGCCCGGTCGCCGAGCGCCTGTGGGCCGAGCAGATCGACAGCCAGGCGCGGCTGGAGGCCAACTGGCGGGAGATCCAGGAATACGTCGTCCACCTGCTCAACTGGGGCGGGGTGGACGCGGTGGAGGCCGAGGAGCTGTCGGTCATCCCCGGCCTGGACGAGCTGTTCAGCCTCATCGACATCAACCGCTACCAGCAGCAGGGCGACTACGACCTGCTGGTGGTGGACTGCGCGCCGACGGCGGAGACGCTGCGCCTGCTGTCGCTGCCGGAGGCGCTCGGCTGGTACATCGACCGGATCTTCCCGTCGTCGCGGCGGATCGCGACCGTGGCCAGGCCCCTGCTCGGGCGGCTCGGCAACCTCCCGCCGATCGCCTCCGACGCCGTGTTCGGCGCGGTCGAGCGGCTGTACCGCAACCTCGAGCGGGTCCGGCTGCTGCTCGCCGAGCCGGAGACCTCCACCGTCCGCCTGGTCGTCAACCCCGAGAAGATGGTGGTCGCCGAGGCGCGCCGCACCTATACCTACCTGTCGCTGTTCGGCTACCGGGTCGACGCGGTGGTGGTCAACCGGCTGCTCCCCGACGACGTCACCGATCCCTACTTCGGCAAATGGAAGGAGATCCAGGCCGACCACTTCCGGACCATCACCGAGTCGTTCGCGCCGCTGCCGATCCTCACCTGCCGGTTGTTCGACGACGAGATGGTCGGCCTGGAGCGGCTGGCGGAGGTGGCCGACGAGGTGTACGGCCAGACCGACCCGGCCGCGGTGCTCGCCGAGTCCACGCCGCTGCGGGTCACCAAGGAGCGCGGCGGCTACGCGCTGCGCCTGGACCTCCCGTTCGCGGAGCGGGACGACCTCGACGTCCACCGCAAGGGCGACGAGCTGCTGATCAGGGTCGGCCAGCACAAGCGCAACGTGCTCCTGCCCCAGGCGCTGCAACCGCTCGACATCACCGCCGCCAACCTGCGTGGCGGCACCCTGGTGGTGCGCTTCGGCGCCGGCGACGGGCAACCGGCCGGGGCCAAGGGGGCCTAGGTGGGAGGACCGGAGGAGGACGGGATGACCCACGACGACGACCAGCACGCCGCCACGGCCGCGGACTGCGTGGCCTGCCCGCTGTGCGCCGGGCTCGCCGCGCTGCGCCAGGCCAGGCCGGAGGCGGTCGAGCACCTCGTCAAGGCCGGGACCGAGCTGCTGCTGGCCGCCAGAGCGCTGCTGGAGGGCCTGGCGCCGGACGGGCAGGGGGCGCCCCGCCCGGCCGGCACCCGCATGCGGCGCATCGACGTGGGATGAGGACGGCGACGGGCGAGCCGCACGCGATCGGCCTGGACATCGGCGGCACCAAGATCGCCGGCGGGGTCGTCACCGCCGCCGGCGTGGTCCTGGAGCGCACCCGGGTCCCGACCCCGCCGGCCGACGAGGCGGCCACGCTGGCCGCGATGGTCGCGGTCGTCGACGAGCTGCGGGCCCGCCATCCCCGCGTCGACGCGGTCGGCGTGGGCGCGGCCGGCATGGTCGAGTGGCCCCGTGGGCGCCTGCGCTGGGCCCCGCACAACGCCTACCGCCGGCTGGAGCTTCGCCGCCTCCTGCACGAGCGGACCGGCCTGCCGACCGTGGTCGACAACGACGCCACGGCGGCCGCCTGGGCCGAGGCCTGCTTCGGCGCCGGCGCCGGCACCGACGACCTGGTGCTGGTCGCGGTCGGGACCGGGATCGGCGGCGGGCTGGTGCTGGACGGCGCCGTCTACCGCGGCACCGCCGGGCTCGGCGGCGAGGTCGGGCACATGATCGTCGCCCCCGACGGCGACCCGTGCGACTGCGGCAACCGCGGCTGCCTGGAGACGATGGCGTCGGGCAGCGCGCTCGGCCGCGCCGCGCGGGCGGTGGCGGCGGCGGACCCCGGCGGCCGGCTGGCCACCCTCGCCGGCGGTCCGCAGCGGGTCACCGGCGAGGTCGTCTTCCAGGCCGCCAAGGAGGGCGACCAGGCGGCCATTGCCCTGTTCGAGCGGACCGGGTACTGGCTCGGGGTCGGGATCGCCTCGCTGATCACCATCTTCGACCCGGACATGGTGGTGGTCGGCGGCGGGCTGGCCGCCACCGGCGAACTGCTGCTGGCGCCGGCGAGGGCCAGCATGGAGCGGTACGTGTTCGGTCGCGCGCACCGGGACCTGCCGCCGGTCGCCCCCGCCCGCCTCGGCGCGGACGCCGGCCTGGTCGGGGCCGCCACGCTCGCATTGCGCGGAATAAAAGCGGACGGCCGCGCGAAATCATGACCATTACGCCGCACGCCGCCCACAGCCACCAAAACTAGTCTACGTATCGTACAGATTAATAGTCTCGTTTAGCCCTTCAGGAGCATTGCGCGATGGGTCGTGATCCGAGCAGAATCAGCGCATCGACTCGCCCATTCGCCGCTGCACCGGCCCGCTCCCCCCAGCGGGTGCGCAAGGGAGAGGAACCGAAAATGGAACAGCGCTCTGCTGTCGTCGCCATCCGCGCCTCGACCACCTGGTCGAAGCGCTCGACCACCTGGTCGTAGATCGCCAGGTGGCGGGCCCGACGAGCGACTCCGCGACGCTGCCGCACAGCGTCAGGGCGGCGTCGCTCCCGCGCGCCGCCTGGCTGTTCGTCCTGACGGTCGCCACCGCGGCCGTCGTGGTGGTCCTGCTGTACCTGCCGGGCGCCGTCCGCGAGCTCCGTGGCGGCGCCTGGCCAGATCTCTGGCCGCCGCTGCTGTACGCGGCCGGCCTGGTGGTCGCCGAGCGCTTCGTGGTCAAGGTGCCACTGCGCCACCACCGGTTCTCGGTGGGCGTCTGCGACATGGTCATCGTGCTCGGGGTCGTCTTCATCCAGACCCCCGTCCTCGTCCTCGCCACCGGCCTCGGCATCGCGGTGAGCCAGTGGCTGTTCGAGCCGCACCCGGTCAAGCGGCTCTTCAACGTCCCCCAGTACGTGCTGTCGGTGACGGTCGCCGCCCTGGTCACCTCCGGGCTGGTCACCTTCCTGGACCGCTCGGCGCTGTTCGGCACGCAGCTCGAGACCGGCCTCGCCGGCTCCTTCAGGCCGGCGCTTGCGGTGGTCTGGGTCCTCGGCATGGCCGCGTTCTTCCTGGTCAACCACTCGCTGGTGAGCGTGGTGATCAGCCTGTCGGTTGGGCGGGGCTTCGTGCAGAGCTGGCTGCGGGCCGCCCCGGTCGCCGCCGCCGACTGGGCCGCGAGCACCGCCTACGGCCTGGTCATCGCCGCCCTGCTCGTCCACGACCAGGCGCTGCTGCCGCTGCTGGTGGTGCCGATCGGCCTGACGTTCCTCGGCAACCGGGCGTGGGCCCGGAGCCTCGCCCAGGGCCAGCGGATGCACTCGCTGTACGCCGCCGGCCGCGCCCTCTCCAACCGCCTCGGCGACGCCGGCGCCTGGCAGACGTTCGCGCAGCAGGTCGCCGGCGTGCTGAACTGCGAAGGGGCGGCCGTGTTCCTCGGGCGCGCCGACGACGGCGCGCTGGACGTGATCGCCACCGGCCACACCGAGCGCCTGACGGTCGCGCCCTCGCCGAGCGCCTGGGAGCAGGCCGCCAAGGGCTACGCGGCCCGCGCCGGCTGGCCCCGCTACACCATGGTGGCGATGGAGGCCGAAGGCGGGCGGGTGGTCGGCTACGCGGCCGCCTACGGTCCCCGGGTCGACGCCGACTTCACCGGCGACGACGCCGAGACCCTGCTGACGCTGGCCAACCAGGGCGCCGTCGCCCTGGTCAACGAGGAGCTGTACCGCGAGGCCGAGAGCGAGCGCGCGGCCCTGCGCGACATCGTCGGCCACTCCACCGACGGCATCTACACCGTCGGCCCGGACCGCACCGTCTCCTCCTGGAACGCGGCCATGGTCGCGCTGACCGGCTACCAGGAGGACGAGGCGGTCGGGCAGAAATGCTTCAACCTGCTGCGCGCCCGCGACGGCGACGGCGTCGACATGTGCGCGGCCGACTGCCCGATCCTGGCCGCCGCCAAGTCCGGCGGCGAGGAGGTCCGCGACGCCTCGGTGCTCAACAAGGAGGGCCTGGCCCGCTGGATCCGCTACGCGCACGCCCCGATCATCGGCGGCGACGGCGCCATGGACGTCGACGTCGTGGTGGTGCGCGACGTCACCCGCGAGCGCCAGACCGACGAGCTCAAGGCCGACTTCGTGGCCAGCGTGTCCCATGAGCTGCGCACGCCGCTGACGCCGATCAAGGGCTTCCTGATGACCCTGCTGCGCGAGGACCGCGACTTCGCCCAGGACCGGCGGCGCGAGTACTACAAGCTCATGCTCATGCAGGCGCAGCGGCTGGAGCGGCTGATCGAGGACCTGCTGGAGGTGACCCGGCTGGAGGCGGGCGCCGGGCTGGTCGACGCCACCGCGATCGACGCCGTCGACCTGGTCCGCCAGGTCGTGGACCGCTTCACCAGCGAGGACGCCGAGCGGGTGGTGCACGTGGTCGCCCCCGACCACGCCGTCTACTGCCGCGGCGACTGGATGCGCATCGACCAGGTGCTCGGCAACCTGCTCTCCAACGCCATGCGGTACGCGCCAACCCACGAGCCGGTCGAGGTGCGGCTGGCGCCGCAGGGCCGCGAGGTGGTCTTCGAGGTCCGCGACTGGGGGCCCGGCATCCCGATCGACGAGCAGTCGCGCATCTTCGAGCGGTTCCACCGCGTCGGCCACTACATGACCAGGGAGCCGGGCGGCGCCGGGCTCGGCCTGTACCTGGCCAAGCGCCTGGTCGAGGCGATGGGCGGCCGGATCTGGGTGTCCAGCCGCCTCGGCCACGGCTCGGTGTTCTCCTTCGCGCTGCCGTCGGAGCCGAGCCTGAACGTGGTCGCGGCCCCGCGTGGCCGCCACATCGGGTAGAGCCCTCCACCCGCTATCCTCTTGCTGCGTGCCGCCCGTCGGGGCGGCACACCAACGCAAGGAGGCGTGGGTGCAGCGACGCGTGATCATCGTGGGGGCCGCGGGTCGCGACTTCCACAACTTCAACAGCGCCTTCCGCGGCGACCCGGCGAGCCTGGTGGTCGCCTTCACCGCCACCCAGATCCCCTACATCGACGACCGCATCTACCCGCCGGCCCTCGCCGGGCCCGGCTATCCCGACGGCATCCCGATCTTCCCGGAGGACCGGCTGGAGGACCTGATCGCCAGCCACCAGGTCGACGAGGTGGTGTTCAGCTACTCCGACGTCCGCCACGTCGACGTCATGCACATCGCCTCGCGGGTGCTGGCCGCCGGCGCCGACTTCCGGCTGCTCGGGCCCAACCAGACCGAGCTGGCCGCCAACGTGCCGGTGGTGGCGGTGTGCGCGGTCCGTACCGGCGCGGGCAAGTCGCAGACGACCCGCAGGGTGGCCGAGATCCTGCGTCGCGCCGGCCGCAAGGTCGTCGCCGTCCGCCACCCGATGCCCTACGGCGACCTCGCCAGCCAGGCCGTGCAGCGGTTCGCCACCCGCGAGGACCTGGTCGCGGCCCGCCCGACGATCGAGGAGCGGGAGGAGTACGAGCCGCACCTGGCCGCCGGCACCGTCGTCTACGCCGGCGTCGACTACCAGGCCATCCTGCAGCAGGCCCAGGAAGAGGCCGAGGTGCTGCTGTGGGACGGCGGCAACAACGACCTGCCGTTCTTCCGACCCGACCTGCACATCGTGGTCGCCGACCCGCTGCGCGGCGGCCACGAGTCCAGCTACCACCCCGGCGAGGCCAACGTCCGCGCCGCCGACGTGGTCGTCATCAACAAGGTCGACGAGGCCACCCCCGAGCAGGTCGCCGCCCTCGAGGAGCAGCTCAAGCACCTCAACCCCGACGCGGTCGTGGTCAAGGCGGCCAGCCCCGTTCGCGTCGAGGACCCCGACCTGGTCCGTGGCAAGCGGGTGCTGGTGATCGAGGACGGACCGACCCTCACCCACGGGGAGATGAGCTACGGCGCCGGCGTGGTGGCCGCCCGCCGGCTCGGCGCCGCCGAGATCGTCGACCCGCGCCCGTGGCTGGTCGGCTCGCTGGCCGAGGTGTACGAGCGCTACCCGCACATCGGCGCGCTGGTGCCGGCCATGGGCTACTCCGACGCCCAGATCCGCGAGCTGGAGGCGGTCATCAACCAGGCGCCGGTGGACACCGTGGTCATCGGCACCCCGATCGACCTGCGCCGCGTCGCCGACATCGCCCACCCCGCCACCAGGGTCAGCTACGACCTGGTCGAGCAGGGCCAGCCCGACCTGGTCACCGTGCTCGAGCCGATCATCCGCGCCAGCGGCCCAGCTACTTAATCGGTTAACCACACGGTCCTTCGCGACCACGGCGCACCGACCAAGGCATCTACCAGCGGTAAGAGTTTCCCCAGAGAAACCATTGACCGCGGGGCTCCAAGATGCTTTCATGCCTCTACTTAGTCGGTTCAGTAGCGGCCTGGTGGGCTTGGAAGGACCGCGGATGCTCCTGATCGGTGACCGACCCTGGCTCGGGGCCAACTACTGGTCGCGCGCCGGCGGGCCGCTGATGTGGCGCCATTACGACCCCGCGGTGGTGGGGGAGGAGCTGCGGGTCCTGCGCGACCACGGCATGAACCTCACCCGCTCGTTCTGCTACTGGCCGGACTTCATGCCGGCGCCCGACCGCCTCGACGAGGAGCTGCTCGGCCGCTTCGGCGACTTCCTCGACCGCCACCTGGAGGCGGGGATGCGCACGGTCCCCACCTTCATCGTCGGCCACATGTCCGGGGAGAACTGGGACCCGTCCTGGCGCCAGGGCCGCGATCTCTACGGCGACGTGTGGATGGTCGCCCGCCAGGCGTGGTTCATCCGCGAGCTGACCGCCCGGTTCGCCGACCACCCGGCGGTCGCCGGCTGGCTGATCTCCAACGAGATGCCGCTCTACGGCGGGACGGCCAGGACCGAGACCGTCACCTCCTGGGCGGAGCTCGTCGTCCAGGCGGTCCGCGCCGGCGGCGCCAGCCAGCCCGTGTCGATCGGCGACGGCGCCTGGGGCATCGAGATGAGCGGCGTCGACAACGGGTTCTCGGTGCGCGCCCTCGCCGACCTCATCGACTTCGTCGGCCCGCACGTGTACCGCATGGAGGACGACCTCGTCCGCCAGCACCTGGCGGCCGCGTTCGTCTGCGAGCTGGCCGGCTTCGCCGGCAAGCCGGTGGTGCTGGAGGAGTTCGGCGTCACCACCGACTTCACCTCGGCCGAGAACGCCTGCCACTACTACCGGCAGGTGCTGCACAACACCCTGCTGGCCGGGGCGACGGGCTGGATCGCCTGGAACAACACCGACTACGACGACCTGGCCGACCAGGACCCCTACCGGCACCACGCGTTCGAGATGCACTTCGGGCTGACCGACGCCGCCGGCGTCCCCAAGCCGCACCTCGGCGAGGTGCGCGCCTTCGCGGAGCTGCTGGAGCGGATCGACGTCGCCGGCTGCTCGCGCCCGCCGGCCGAGGCCGCCCTGGTGGTGCCGTCCTACCTCGAGCACGCCTACCCGTTCACGGAGCCGGAGGACCGCACCTTCGTCTTCGACGCCGTCGAGCAAGGCTACGTCGCCGCCAGGGAGGCGGACCTCCCGGTCGCGCTGCTGCGGGAGCTCGACGGCCTGGAGCCCGGCCACCGGCTGTACCTGGTGCCGTCGACCAAGCAGCTCACCGCGCCAGGCTGGCGGGCGCTGGAGCGGTTCGCGCACGGTGGCGCCGTCGTCTACGTGTCCTACTGCGCCGGCGCGCACGGCGCGCAGCGCGGCCCCTGGTACGCCGATCTCAACGGGATGTTCGGCGTCGAGCACCAGCTCAGCTACGGACTCGTCGATCCCATCGAGGATGAGGAGGTGGTCGTCACCTTCGTGCGTGACTTCGGATCGATCCCGGAAGGCAGCCGGCTCGAGTTCCGCGCCGCAGGCAACGAGCACTCGCGCGCCTTCCTGCCGGTCCGGCCGACCGACGCCGAGGTCGTCGCGGTGGATCAGCGGAACCGTCCGGTCCTGCTGGAACGACAGGCCGGTGGAGGCCGGCTCGTGCTCTGCACCTATCCGCTCGAGCACATGGCGGCCGTCACCCCTCGGGTCAACCCCGAGGCGACGTACCGCCTCTACGACGCGCTCGCCGAGCTGTCGGGGGTGACCCGCCCGGTGACGGTGGAGGACCCGCGGGTCCTCGCGGCGGAGCTGCGCCATCGGGACGGCCGCCGCTTCGTCTGGTTGGTCAGCCAGGCGGCGGCCGGGATCACCGTGAAGCCCACGGTCGAGGGACACCTGGCCGACCTCCAGACGGGAGAGCCCGCCACGGAGGTCGCCCTGCCAGCCTACGGCGTCCGGGTCCTGCGGCTGGTGCCGCCGTCGTGAGGGGCTGCCTGTCAGGAGGAAGGGGAACTGGAATGCGAAACAAGCTACGGCTGCTGATCGTGCTCTCGGTGGTGAGCCTGCTCGCGGCCTGCACCGGGGGCGGCTCGGACACGCCGTCGACCGGTCAGGGCCAGGGCACGGGCGCGGCCCCGGCGGGCACCTACCCCCGCAACGAGACGCTGTACATCAGCGGGACGCAGTGGGGCCCGCCCAATAGCTGGAACCCGATCACCGACTGGCAGTACGCCACCGGGACCGAGGGGCTCGTCTACGAGAACCTGTTCCTGTTCGACCCGCTCAAGAACGAGTACAAGCCCTGGCTGGCGGAGAGCGGCGACTGGACGAGCAAGAACGTCTACGAGCTGAAGCTGCGTCCAGGGCTCACCTGGAGCGACGGCAAGCCGCTCACCTCGGCCGACGTGGTGTTCACCTTCGAGCTCGGCAAGTTCGAGACCGTCCCCTACCACAACCTGTGGAGCTGGCTGGACAAGGCCGAGGCGGTCGACGCCCAGACCGTGCGGTTCACCTTCTCCGAGCCCCTCTACCAGCAGTGGGGCAACCACCTGTACAACCGCCCGATCATCCCCAAGCACCTCTGGGAAGGCAGGGACGAGAAGACGGTGGCGACCGGCGCCAACGAGAAGCCCGTCGGCAGCGGCCCCTACCTGTACCAGACCCACAGCCAGGACCGGATGGTCTGGGTCAAGAACGACAAGTGGTGGGGAAAGACCGCGCTGAACCTCGACCCCAAGCCCAAGTACATCGTCGACATCGTCAACTCCAACAACAACGCGGCGCTCGGCCTGGTCCTCCAGGGCGGCATCGACCTCAGCAACAACTTCCTGCCGGGGATCGCGACGCTCGTCAAGGGCGGCTACCAGGTCCAGACCTACTTCCCCGAGCCGCCGTACATGCTGTCGGCCAACACCGCCTGGCTGGTGATGAACACCGCCAAGAAGCCGATGAGCGACCCGGCCTTCCGCAAGGCGCTGGCGTACTCCATCGACGTCAACAAGATCGTCAACGGGGTCTACGGCCAGATCGTGCGGCCCGCCAACCCGACGGGGCTGCTGCCGAACTGGGACCAGTTCATCGACAAGTCGCAGGTCAACCAGCTCGGCTTCAAGTACGACCCGGCGCAGGCCAAGAAGCTCCTGGCCGACGCCGGCTACAAGAACACCGGCGGTGACTCGTTCCTTGAGGGTCCCGGCGGCGCCAAGATCGAGCTGAACCTCATCGTCCCCAACGGCTGGACCGACTGGATGGAGTCCATCCGGGTCATCGGCGAGAGCGCCCGTGCCGTCGGCATCAAGGTCAACACCCAGTTCCCCGAGTACCAGGCGCTGGTGGACGCCCGCAACAAGGGCGACTTCGACCTGCTCATCAACAACGAGAAGCAGGTCTCCAACTCGCCGTGGGAGTACTACGACTACATGTTCCGGCTGCCGGTCCAGGACACGCAGAGCGTCGCCAACTTCGGACGCTACGAGAACAACAAGGCCTGGGACCTCGTCCAGCAGCTCGACAAGACCCCGGTGGACGACGTCGCGGCGATGAAGAAGGTCACCTCGCAGCTCCAGAAGATCCAGCTCACCGACATGCCCGTGATCCCGCTGTGGTACAACGGCGCGTGGGCCCAGGCCAACACCTCGGTCTGGACGGGCTGGCCGTCGGCCAAGGACGGCGACAGCCACTACGCGCCCGTCACCTGGCGGAACTGGCTGGAGCTTGGTGGCATCCTCACGCTCACCGAGCTGAAGCTGGCGGAAGCCAAGTAGCGGCAGGCGAAGGACACACCGCCCCTCCGCGACAGGGAGAGGAGGGGCGGTGTCCCTTCCCTAGGGGAGCGCGCGCATGCGACGGTACTTCGGGAGGAAGCTCCTCATCTACGCCGTCACGTTCTTCGTCGCGGTGACGGTCGACTGGATGATCCCGCGGTTCATGCCCGGGGACCCCATCCAGACCATGCTGTCGAGGGCGTCGCTGCGGCCCGAGGCCAACCAGGCCCTGCAGGCGTACTACACCAACGTGTTCGGGCTCGACCTCCCCGTGTGGCGGCAGTACCTGAACTTCTGGACCGCGCTGCTGCACGGCGACCTCGGCGTCAGCATCTGGCTGTTCCCGCAGCCCGTCACCAAGGTCATCATGCGCGCGATCCCCTACACCCTCGCCCTGCTCGTCCCCGCCATCCTGCTGAGCTGGTTCGCGGGCAACAAGTTCGGCGCCTACGCGGCGCGCCGCAAGTGGCTGGACAACACGGTCCTGCCGGTCGGGTACGTGCTCACCGCCACGCCCTACATGTGGCTGGGGATCCTGCTGGCCTGGTTGCTGGCGACCGTCGCGGGGATCTTCCCGATCGCGGGCGGGTACAGCTTCGCGCTGGAGCCCGCGTGGTCGTGGGCGTTCATCGGCAGCCTCCTGCGCCACTGGTTCCTCCCGTTCGCCTCGCTGTTCCTGGTCGGGTTCGGCGGCTGGGCGATCGGGATGCGGAACATGATCATCTACGAGCTGGAGGCGGACTACGCCCACTACCTCGAGTCGCTCGGGGCGCCGAGGCGGCTGGTCCGCAGGTACGCGTTCAGAAACGCGTTGCTGCCTCAGCTCACCGGGCTGGCGCTGCAGCTCGGCGTCATCGTGGCGGGCGCGCTGGTCACCGAGATCGTGTTCTCCTACCCGGGACTCGGCTACCTCGTGCTCCAGGCCATCAACAACCAGGACTTCTTCCTCATCCAGGGTGCCTTCCTGTTCATCATCGTCGGCGTGCTGCTGGCGAACTTCCTCGTCGACGTCGTCTATGTCATGGTCGATCCACGGACCAGGACCGGGATGCGAGGTGGCTCATGACGGTCTCGGACCAGGAAGACCTGGTCGCCGTCGCACCGGCCGCGCCGGTGGTGACCGCCGCGCCGGTCACCAGCATGCGCGCCGGCCGCGAGGCCCTCTACTTCGCGCGGAGGAACCGCAAGCTGGTCGCCGGGCTGACCGTCGTGCTGCTGTTCCTGGTGGTCGCGATCGTCGGCCCGCTGCTGACCGACCACGGCCCCAACGAGTACGTCGGCCCGCCGGCGCAGCGCCCCTCGTCCCAGTACTGGTTCGGGACCACGATGTTCGGCCAGGACGTCTTCGCCCAGTTCACCCACGGCCTGCGGTCGACCTTCCTGGTGGGGCTCCTCGGCGGCGGGCTCGCGGCCTTCATCGGGATGCTCATCGGCTTCACCGCCGGCTACCGGGGCGGGGTCGTCGACGAGGTCCTGAACATGATCACCAACGTCGTCCTGGTCATCCCCACGCTGGCGGTGCTGCTGGTCATCGCGACCTATCTCCGCGTCAGGGGTGTGATCCCCGAGGCCGTCTTCATCGGGCTGTTCTCCTGGCCGTGGGTGGCCAGGGCCATCAGGGCCCAGACCTTCTCGCTGCGGTCCAGGGACTTCGTCGACCTGGCGAGGCTGAGCGGGGCGAGCGGCCGCAAGATCATCCTCAGAGAGATCGCCCCGAACATGAGCTCCTACCTGTTCATGACCTTCATCCTGCTGTTCGGAGGAGCGGTCCTCATCGCCGCCACGCTCGACTTCATCGGCCTCGGCCCGACGGAGGGCATCTCGCTGGGGCTGATGATGAACAACGCCGTGCTGTGGAGTGCCCTGCCGCTGGGCATGTGGTGGTGGTTCGTCCCGCCGGGCCTTGGGATCACGGTCATCGTCGGGTCGCTCTACATCATGAACGTCGGCCTCGACGAGGTCTTCAACCCCAAGCTGCGAGAGATGTGAGCGCGGTGAGCCTACGGGTCGAGAACCTCAGGGTCTGGTACCGGACGCTGCGCGGCGACGTGCAGGCGCTCGACGACGTCACCTTCGCCGTCGCCGACGGGGAGATCATGGGGCTCGCCGGCGAGTCCGGCTGCGGCAAGTCCACGCTCGGCAAGAGCCTGATCCGCCTGGACGGTCGCATGCGCTACGTCGACGGCACCGTCGAGCTGGACGGCAAGGAGCTTCCGATCTGGGACACGGGGAAGATGAACGGCTTCCGGTTCAGGGAGGTCTCCATCATCCCGCAGTACGCCATGAGCGCGATGAACCCCACGCGCAAGATCGGCAAGCTGGTCGAGGACCTCCTGGAGTCCAGGGGCGTCGGCTTCGCAGGCATGCGGGCGGAGCTGGACCGCCGCCTGGAGCTGGTCGAGCTGTCCCATGACGTGCTCGACCGCTACCCGATCGAGCTCTCGGGCGGGATGAAGCAGCGCATGGTGATGGTGCTGTCGACGCTGCTGAACCCCTCGCTGCTCATCGCCGACGAGGTCACCTCGGCGCTGGACGTGTCGACCCAGAAGGCCGTCGCCGAGACGCTGGTGGGCTTCCGGGACCGCGGCTTCGTGAAGAGCATGATCGTCATCACCCACGACGTCTCGCTCGTCTACCAGATCGCCGACAGCATCATGGTGATGTACGCGGGGAAGCTGGCCGAGAAGGCGCCGACCGATGTGCTGGTCGACGCGCCCCGGCATCCGTACACGCAGCTCCTGATCTCGTCGCTGCCCGAGGTCGGCGTCAAGTACGCCGACAAGCGGCTGACGGGGATCCCCGGGACGCCCCCTTCGCTGCTGCGGCCGCCGGTCGGCTGCCGGTTCAGGGACCGGTGCCCGCTGGCGTTCGAGAAGTGTCTGGAGGAGCCCCCGTTCGTGGAGATCGAACCGGACCACTTCGTCGCCTGTTGGAAGGCGTCTTGACGATGCTCAAGCTCGACAGGATCTCGAAGGTCTACAAGGTCGGCGTCTTCGGCGGCAGGGACCTGACCGCGGTCCGTGACGTCAGCTTCGAGGTCGGGCCCGGCGAGGTGGTGTCCCTCATCGGCGAGAGCGGCAGCGGCAAGACCACCATCGGAAAGATGGTCCTGCGGCTCGCCTCGGTCAGCAGCGGCGCGATCACGCTGGACGGCGTCGACGTGTCCACCGTCAAGGGAAGCGGCCTGAAGGGGTACTACCGGAAGGTGCAGGGGGTCTTCCAGGACCCGTTCAGCACCTACAACCCCATCTTCAAGGCCGACCGCGTCCTCAGCATGATCAAGGACGAGTACTTCCCCGGGGTGGGCGGCACGGAGTGGCGACACAAGATCGGCGCGTCGCTGGAGGCCGTCCGCCTCGACCCCGACCAGGTCCTGCACAAGTACCCCCACCAGCTCAGCGGCGGCCAGCTTCAGCGTCTCCTGATCGCCCGGGCGCTGCTGCTCGACATCGAGCTGCTGGTCGCCGACGAGATCATCAGCATGCTGGACGCCTCCACGCGGATCGACGTCCTCAACCTGCTCGGCGACCTGAAGGCCCGGGGCCTTGGCATCCTGTTCATCACCCACGACCTCTCGCTTGGCAACTACGTCAGCGAGCGGACGGTGATCCTCCGCCGCGGCGCCGTCGTCGAGATGGGCACCACCGACCGGGTGTTCGGCAACCCGCTGCACCCGTACACCAGGAAGCTGCTGGCCTCCGTTCCCCAGCTCCACAAGAAGTGGGAGCCGGTGGAGGCGGAGCCGGAGCCGGAGCCGGAGCCGGAGGCACCGGACGGCCAGGCGCTGGTGCAGGTCGAGGACGACCACTTCGTGGCCGGGGGGGAGCGCGGGTGACGAAACGGGCCACCATCGCCGACATCGCCAAGCGGGCCGACGTCTCCAAGAGCGCGGTGTCCTACGCGCTCAACGGCCAGCCCGGCGTGTCGGAGACGACCCGGCGGCGCGTCCTGGAGCTGGCCGCCGAGATGGGCTGGCATCCCAACAGCGCCGCCCGGGCGCTGTCGGCCGCCCGCGCCGGCGCCTTCGGCCTGGTGCTGGCCCGGCCCGCGAGCACCCTCGGCGTCGAGCCGTTCATGATGAAGCTGATCTCCGGCATGGAGACCACCCTCGCGACCCGCTCGATCGCGCTGCTGCTCCAGGTGGTCCCCGACCACGACGCGGAGATCGCCGCCTACCGGCGCTGGTGGGCCGAGCGGCGGGTCGACGGCATCTTCCTGGTCAACCTCCGGGTCGCGGACGGCCGGGTCCCGGTGCTGGAGGAGCTCGGCCTGCCGGCGGTGGTCATCGGCGGCCCGGGCCACCACGGCAGCCTGCCGGGCGTGTGGAGCGACGACGCCAGCGCCATGGCGATGGTGGTGGAATACATGGCCGCGCTCGGGCATCGCCGCATCGCCCGCGTGGCCGGACCGCCCGGCCTGCTCCACACCGAGCTGCGCAGCCGCGCCTTCGACGAGGTCGCCGCCCGGCTCGGGCTCCAGTCAGCGGAAACCCTGATCACCGACTACAGCGCCGAGCAGGGCGCCCAGGTGACCCGGCGGCTGCTCAGCGCCGCGACCCGGCCGACCGCGATCCTGTACGACAACGACGTGATGGCCGTGGCCGGGACCTCGGTCGCCCACGAGATGGCCGTGGACGTGCCGCAGGACCTGTCGATCGTCGCCTGGGACGACTCGGTGCTCTGCGAGATCGTGCACCCGGCGCTGACGGCGCTGAAGCGCGACATCGTGGCCTACGGGGCGCACGCCGCCGAGCGCCTGCTCGAGCTGCTCGGCGGCGCCGCGGTGCGCGACCTGGAGGACGCCCTGCCTCGCCTGGTCGCCCGCGGCAGCACGGCGCCGCCGGGGACCTGAGCGTCAGCCGGACGGGGCGAGCTCGTCGGCGAGGGCGCCGAGGAACAGGCCGACGTCGGTGACCACGCCGGTCGCCTGGGTGGAGCCGCGGTCGGCGAGCTTGGTCACCGTCGCCGGGTTGATGTCGACGCAGACCAGCGGCACCGAGGCGGGCAGCAGGTTGCCGACGGCGATCGAGTGGAGCATGGTCGCCACCATCAGGGCGTAGCCAACCCCCGGCAGCAGCGAGCGCATCTGCCGCTGCGCGTCGATGACGTCGGTCACCGTGTCCGGGAGCGGGCCGTCGTCGCGGACCGACCCGCCGAGCACGACGTCGACGCCGTGCAGCACGCAGGCGTGCATGATCCCCGACGTCAGCACCCCCTGCTCGACCGCCTTGGCGATCGAGCCGCAGCGGCGGATGGTGTTGAGGGCGCGGATGTGGTGCTCGTGGCCGTGCTCGACGCCGATGCCCTCCAGCAGGTTCACGCCCAGCGAGGTGCCGTACAGGGCGCCCTCGATGTCGTGGGTGGCGAGCGCGTTGCCGGCGAACAGCACGTCCATATAGCCGGCCTCGATCAGCCGTACCACCGCCGGGCCGGCCCCGGTGTGCACCACCGCCGGGCCGGCGACCCAGAGGTTCTTCTCGCCGCGCTCCCTGGTCGACCGCATCATGGTGGCCACCTTGCGGACGATCAGCCCCTGCGGCTTCTCGCTGGAGACCTGGGAGGACATGAACTCGAAGACCTCGCCGGCGCGGCCCCGGTCGCGCGGGCGCACCCGCAGGCCCTGGCTGCCGACCACCACCTGGTCGTCCTTGAGCACGTCGGACATTGGCACGGTGCGGGCGTGGCCGTCGTGGACGACGATCGCGCAGTCCATCTCCGGGTTCTCGACCTGGAGCCAGGCGCCGCCGACGCGGACCTCGGTCTCGAGGTTGGTGGAGGAGTAGAAGCCGTCGGGGAGCACCCCGTCCATCTCGGCCGGCACCAGGTCGGCGTCGCCGGTCTCCAGCCGCTGCATCCCGAGCCCCATGAGCGACTGGACCAGCTCCTCCAGCCGCGCCGGGTCGTCGACGGTGACCAGCAGGCGCGCGTAGGAGGGGTCGACCGGGGTGCGGCCGACGTCGAAGCGCTCGATCCGGTAGCTGGCACGAGCCTCCAGGACCTGGTCGAGGATGCGGGTGAACAGCATCGAGTCGATGATGTGGCCGTGGATCTCGAGGGTCTCGGTGTGGGCGGGCATGGCTCCTCTGGACGGGCTCGGGTGCTGGCTGACGGACGATTGTGGCACGTCGGCGCGTAGAATCGCGGACGATGATGGTCGATTTGCGCTCCGACACCTTCACCCGGCCCACCCCGGCGATGCGCCGCGCCATGGCCGAGGCCGAGGTCGGCGACGACGTCTGGGGCGAGGACCCCACCGTGCAGCGGTTGGAGGCCGCGGTGGCCGAGCGGCTCGGGCACCAGGCGGCGCTGTTCGTCCCCTCCGGCACCATGGGCAACCAGATCTGCCTGCGGCTGGCGGCACCGGCCGGCACCGAGTGCCTGGCCAATGAGGACAACCACATCTTCTGGTACGAGTCGGGCGCGGCGCCGCTGCTCAGCGGCATCCAGCTCCACGCCGTGCCCGGCCAGCGCGGCGTGCTCGACCCGGCGGCGGCGCGCCGGCGGGTCCGCACCGCGGACTATGGGGTGCCGACCACCGCCATCGCCGTGGAGCAGACCCACAACCGCGCCGGCGGTGCCGTCCTGCCCCTCGGCGTGCTCCGGGAGCTGCGGCGGCTGGCCGACGACGCCGGGCTGCACTTCCACTGCGACGGCGCCCGGATCTGGAACGCCTCCGTCGCCTCCGGCGTCCCGCTGGACCGCTACGGCCGCCTGTTCGACACCCTCTCGGTCTGCTTCTCCAAGGGCCTGGCCGCCCCGGTCGGCTCGGCGGTGGTCGGCGACCGCGACCTGGTCGAGCGGGCCCGCCGGGTGCGGGCGCTGCTCGGCGGCGGCATGCGCCAGGTCGGCGTGCTCGCCGCCGCCGCCCTGGTCGCCCTGGAGCAGATGGTCGAGCGGCTGGCCGACGACCACGCCAACGCCCGCCGCAGCGCCGAGACGGTCGCCGCCGCCGTGCCCGGCAGCGTCGACCCCGCCACGGTCGAGACCAACATGGTGCTGCTGGCGGCGGCGCCGTTCGGCACCGACGCGCCCGGGCTGGTCAAGCGGCTGGCCGACCTCGGGGTGCTGGCCGCCGACATCGACCCCGACCAGGTCCGGCTGGTCTTCCACTACGAGGTCACCCCGGAGGACGCCGACCGGGCCACCAGCGCGATCGTCGCCGCCGCCGGCGCATGACCCCGGAGGCCCCTTCGACGGACCCTCAGCCGTTCGGCCTGGCCGAGGTGGAGCGGGCGGCCGGCCGGATCGCCGGCCGGGTCCACCGCACCCCGGTCCTGACCTCGCGGCTGCTGGACCGCGAGCTCGGCTGCCGGGTCCTGCTCAAGGCCGAGCACCTGCAGCGGACCGGCGCGTTCAAGGCCAGGGGGGCGTTCAGCGCCCTGCTCGCCCTCGACCCCGCCGAGCGGGCGCGTGGCGTGCTGGCGGTCAGCTCCGGCAACCACGGCCAGGCGGTCGCGCTGGCCGCCGCCGAGACCGGCGGCCGGGCGCTGGTCGTCATGCCGGCCGGCTCGAACCCGGCCAAGGTGGCGGCCACCCGCGCCTACGGCGCCGAGGTGCTGATGGAGGGCGTGACCGCCGACAACCGCGAGGCGGTCGTGCTGGAGGTGGCCGCCGCCCGCGGCCTGCGCCTGGTCCACCCGTTCGACGACCCGGAGGTGATGGCGGGCCAGGGCACGGCCGCCCTGGAGCTGCTGGAGGACGCCGGCCTGGACCTGGACCTGGTGCTGGTGCCGGTCGGTGGCGGCGGGCTGATCTCCGGGACTGCGGCGGCGGTGAAGGGCCGCTCGCCGGCCACCCGGGTGGTGGGGGTCGAGCCGGCGACCGCGGCCGACGCCCGCGCCTCGCTGGCCGCCGGCCGGCGCATCGCCCTGCCGGCCGCCCCGGCCACCATCGCCGACGGCGTGCGGAGCCTGTGCGTGGGGGAGCGGCCGTTCGAGGTGATGCGCCGGCTGGTCGACGAGGTCGTCACCGTCACCGACGCGGAGTTGCGCGACTCCCTGGCGCTGTGCTGGTCGCGGACCAAGCAGCTCGTCGAGCCGACCGCGGCCCTGCCCCTGGCCGCGCTGCTCACCGGCGCCGCCCGCGGCGGCCGGGTCGGGGTGGTCCTGTCCGGCGGCAACGTCGACGCGACCACTCTCGCCCGCTGTCTCACCGGTCCTGTGTAATCTTGTGTACGTCTACGGCGACGACCGTTCCTCTGCGTCAGCCGGTGGCAGTGGCTGACGGGTGGCCGCGAACGGTTGCTGGTGCACCCTTCCCACAGTGGGGCAACGCCAGCAGGTAACGGGGAAAGCCAGCCACCGTGAAGGTAGTCGAACGGATGTTCCCATCTCGGCTGCCGCTGGCCGCTTGACAGCGGC
>Ga0307278_10000086_pt1 | contig 43858 bp, 39 predicted proteins | sample ER_DNA_117_FD_194482 | JGI IMG/M metagenome (GOLD analysis project Ga0307278, IMG submission 194482) | Bulk soil microbial communities from the East River watershed near Crested Butte, Colorado, United States - ER_DNA_117 | ecosystem: Environmental > Terrestrial > Soil > Floodplain | place... | reverse complement strand
GATGCTCCAACCCAGATTGCATCGTCCTTTAGTAGCTGCTTGATTGCGTTTCCATCTCCAGCGAGGCAAGGGCAATCATTGGTATAGATTGTCTTGAGGAGCGCTGCGTCGCGCCGCCGATACGCCACATCCCGAACCCTCAGGATCTCCCGGAGGCGGGCGACGACCTCGGTTCGGGCGTCGATCGTGGTGGTGGTTGGGGAGGCCGTGGTCTGCGAAGAGGATGGCTCGGGCACGGTGGACCCCGCCGCTTCGCCGTCGCCGCGGGTCATGAGGACCGCGACCACGGCGGTCACGACCAGCAGTGCGACTACGGTTGCCGCCACCCAAGCGGCGGAGGAGGGGCCGCGGCGGGTAGGCGGCGGAGCTGGATGGTCATCGAACTGCATGGCGTCCCTCTTGGTGAGGGCCGGATGGTAGAGGGCCCGGCAAGGCGCGTACAACCGGCAATGATGATCTTGTGGACAAACGGTCCGCTCATCAAGGGGGGACGCGAAACCGCCTACGCCCGAGGGCCGGAGGAGCGGAGCTTGAAGGCGGCCTTGGCGACCTGCTTGTCCGGGTGAGCGTCGGCGACCGCCTGCAGGACGGTGGCGGCATGGGGGCTGTCCACGCGCCACAGGCTGCCGACGATGGCGGCCTGCTCGTCGGCGGGACCGACGTCGCTGAGCATTTGGACGACCGCGCTCGGCCCGTCCTGGGCGGCGACGGCGGCACAGGTCTCGACCAGCATGTGCGCGGCCAAATTGTGCGCGGCAGGGTCTCGAGGCGGCGGGGCTCGAAGGCTGGGGCGGAATATCGAGGGGAGGACCTACGCTGGCTCTTGTCGAACCCACCGTGTCGCGAACCATCGGGAGCTGTTGTCATGGAGTACTGGACCCCCGCTTCTGCCCTGGTCGTCGCCGCCCATCCGGACGACATCGAGTTCGGCTGCGCCGGCACGGTCGCCCGCTGGGTCAGCGAGGGCGCGCACGTGACCTATGCGCTGCTCACCAACGGGGCGGCCGGGTCCAGCGACCCGCAGATGACGCGGGCTCGGCTGGCGGAGCTGCGGGAGGCCGAGCAGCGCGCGGCCGCCAAGGTGCTCGGGGTCGACCAGGTGGAGTTCCTCGGGTACGAGGACGGGCTGCTGGAGCCCAGCCTTGAGGTCCGCAAACAGGTCGTGCGGCTGATCCGGCGGGTCCGGCCGGAGGTGGTGGTGACCACCGACCCGACCACCCGCTACTTCGGGGAGCAGTACATCAACCACCCCGACCACCGCGCGGCCGGTGAGGTCACCCTGGCGGCGGTGATCCCCGGGTCCGACACCCGGCTCGCCTACCCGGAGCTGCTGGAGGAGGGGCTGGAGCCGGTCAAGCTCGTCGGGGTGTGGCTGATGATGGGCATGGACCCGAACCTGGTGGTCGACATCGGCGACTTCGTCGACAAGAAGTACGACAGCCTGCGCTGCCACGTCACCCAGATCGGCGAGGATCCCTCCGACGAGGAGAAGGGGTTCGTGACCGGGATGGCCGAGTTCTCCGCAGCCAAGGAGCCGTTCCGCTACGGCGAGGCGTTCCGGGTGTTCCGCTTCGACCTGCCCTGGCGCCCGCCCGAGGCCGACGCGGAGGCGCCGCTCGCCGAGGCGTGACCGCTCGTGCTGCTCAGCGAGCGGGGCGGCCGAACTCGCCGGGCGGGTAGACGCTGGCGCGGACCACCAGCGAGTTGGCGACCATGTCGTGCCAGGTCCGCTTTTGCCGGTCCCAGAGCATCCAGAAGAACCCGAGGAAGCACGGGAGGGTCGAGATGTTGCTCATGAGCGCGCGGGCGAAGGCGCGGACGTACGGCAGCGACCCGCCTCCCTGGGCGTCCAGCACACGGATCCCGAGGATCTTGTTCCCGATCGACTGCCCGGCGCTGGTGGCGTGGAAGTAGGTGAAGTAGGCAAGCTCGACCAGGATGTACGGGCCCGCCCAGTCGAACTGGAACTGGAAGCCGTCGCCCTGGGCCGGCGGCGGCGAGAGGGTGTCGACGCCGAAGAGCGCGCCGATGGCGCTGGCGAGGATGCCCACCAGCAGCCAGTCGATGAACGCGCCCGCCAGGCGCCGCCAGAAGCCCGCCAGCGCCTCGGGCGGCGGTCCGCTCGTCGGCAGCGTGGCCGGGGGCGGCGCGTACTGGTCGCCCGGAAGCGGCGCGGTCGGGCCAGAGGGCTGCAGGTCGCCTCCCGGCTGGCCGGAGGCGGGCGGGGGCTGGGGTGGCTGCGCGGGACCGCCCAGGGGCTGGGTGGGTCGGTCGTCTCGGTCGCCGCGCCCGGGCTGGCCGGGCTGATCCTCGGTCATGGCGACTCCTCGTGCTCGTGATCGTGCGGGGTGAACCAGCTCAGCGAGGCGTGACCGTCACACCAGGGTGATGCGAACGTCGAGGTTGCCGCGGGTGGCGCGGGAGTAGGGGCACAGCCGGTGCGCCTTGGCAACCAGCTCCTCGGCCTGGTCGCGGGACACGCCGGTGACGGAGACCCGCAGCTCGACGTCGAGCCCGAAGCCGCCGTCGTCCAGCTTGCCGAGGCCGACCAGGGCGGTCACCGACGTCTCCTCGACCTGCAGCTTCTCCCAGCGGGCGATCAGCGTCAGGGAGTTGTCGAAGCAGGCGGCGTAGCCGGCGGCGAAGAGCTGCTCGGGGTTGGTGGCGCCGCCGGGGCCGCCGACCTCCTTGGGCGGCGCGATCCGCACGTCGAGCTCGCCGTCGGCCGACCTTGCCCGCCCGGCCCGGCGGCCTCCGGTGGCCGTGGCCTCGGCGGTGTACAGCAGCTCCATGGGAGCCCTCCCGGGGTGGGTCCGAGTCGGATGCGCCCCCTGCCCTATCTTGCCCCACGCAGGACGCGCTGTCCTGGGGCTCCCAGCCGGATTCCACGCCGGTCGCGGGGCAAACCGACGATCAGGGCAAGGTCGGCCCGGTGGCCGTTGACACGTCGGGCGGGGCGTCGCCGCCGGCCTGGTGCCGCAGCGCCATCTCGACCGCGACGTGGGCGACGAGCAGGGCGGCGAGCAGCCCGACCAGCCCGAGCGGGGCGCCGAGCGGGCCGAAGGCGCCGACGGCCGCCGCGACCGCCGCCGAGCCGAGCCGCAACCACAGCACCCGGTCGCCGATCGCGTGCCCGGTGGTGGCGTGGATGGCGGTCAGGGCGAGCAGGTACAGGGCGATGCCGCCGCCGAGGGCCGCGGCGGTCGCGCGCTCCAGCTCGCCGGCAGCCGCCTGCACCACCGCCAGCTCGGTGCCGACCGCCACCGACACCAGCCCGGCGAGCAGCGGCAGGTGGGCGTAGGTGAAGCAGAGCCCGTCGAGGACGCTGCGGATGGCGAGGGCGCCGACGTACTCGAAGTAGATCCACCACAGGCAGGCGACGGCGAGGAAGCCGACGACGGCGACGGCGAGGGTGCCCGGCTCCCAGTCGACGCCGGCGGCCCCCTGCGCCACCGAGATCACCGACTCGCCGATCACGATCAGGGTGAACAGGCCGAAGCGCTCGGTCATGTGGCTCGCGTGAATCGGCGCCCTGGCGATCTGCGCGCGGCCGAGCCAGGGGGCCGACAGCTCCACGGCCATGCCGACGGCCCACAGCAGGTACCGGTACGGTTCCGGCACCAGCACCGAGACCAGCCACAACGCCGCGCTGGCGGTGAACGCGGCGAGGTAGAGGTTGAGCAGCGGCCGGGCGGGTGCGGCGTGGCGGCGGGCGCGTGCGTTCAGCGCCAGCACCACCACGCGGACGGCGACATAGGCGAGGGCGAACTGGGCGGAGCCGCCGTGGAGGGCGTCGTGGACGCTGAGGGCCATGGCGATCACCGCCAGCATCCCCGTCAGCACCAGCACACGGTGCAGCAGGTCGTCGGTGTCGAACCGGTCGGCGTACACGGTGTAGCCGACCCAGGCCCACCAGATCGGCACGAACAGGCCGGCCATGCCGAGGAAGCCGCCGAGAGTGCGGTCATCCTCCAGCGTGTGGACGACCTCGGCGATGCAGATGACGAAGACCAGGTCGAAGAAGAGCTCGAGCCAGGTGGCGTGGCGGTCCTCGTCGTCGGCGCCCACCGTGCGCAGCCTGGGGGGTCGCCGCCACCGCTCCCGCAGGGATGCCGCCATCCGCCACCGCCCGTCCGCTCGTCCCGCCTGCCGCCCCCAACACATGCGGCCGGGCCGGCATTCCGGCTGGCGCCTGCCGGGTCGGCGGGGAACGATGGGGGCATGGAAGCTCCCCCGGCCCTGCGCGACCAGGACGTGGCGGCGTACGTGGCCTCGCTCGGGCTGCCGGGCATCGTCGACCTGCACGTCCACTTCATGCCCGAGCGCGTCCAGGCCAAGGTGTGGGCCCACTTCGACCGGCTCGACCCACCCTGGCCGATCGTGTACCGGGCCGGCGAGGCCGAGCGGCTCGCCATCCTCGCCAGGCTCGGCGTGCGCCGCCACACCGCCCTCGCGTATGCCCACCGGCCGGGCATGGCCGCGTGGCTGAACGGGCACACGCTCGCGCTGGCCGCCGCCCACCAGGCGGTGATCGGCTCGTTCACCTTCTACCCCGAGCCGGGCGTCGAGGCCGAGGTCGAGCGGGCCCTGGCCGCCGGCGGGACGGTCGCCAAGGTCCACCTGCAGGTCGGCAAGTTCCACGCCCTGGACCCGCTGCTCGACCCGGTCTGGGCCGAGCTGGCCCGGCGGCGCGTCCCGGTCGTGCTCCATGCCGGCGCGGTGCTCGACGGCTCCGGCGGCGAGGAGTTCTGCGGGGCCGGGAAGGTCGCCGGCCTGCTCGACCGCTTCCCCGACCTGGTGCTGGTCGTCGCCCATCTGGGCGCCCCCGACTTCGGGGACTTCCTGGACCTGGCCGAGGCGGCCCCGACGCTGCGCCTGGACACCGCGATGGTGTTCGGCGGGCCCGAGGCCATCGGCGCCTTCCCGGCCCGGCTGGTGGAGCGGCTCGGAAGCCTCGGCGAGCGGGTCCTGTTCGGGTCGGACTTCCCCTCGGTGGCGTGGCCGTTCGCCGGCCAGCTCGGCGGCCTGGCCGCCCTCGGCCTCGGCGACGAGTGGCTGCGGGCGGTCCTGTGGCGCAACGGCGCCCGCCTGCTCGGCCTGGACGCCGACCCGGACGGCTGAGGACGGCAGGCACGGCCGCGGGAAATCGGTTGGCCGCAGCGGCCGGCGGCACCGGACAATACCGGGCATGTTCAGCGAGTCGGCGGCCTGGTACGACCACTTCTACGGCGGCAAGGACTACGCCGCGGAGGCGCAACGAATCACGGAGCTGATCCGCCGGCGGCGGCCCGGGGCGCGCACGCTGCTGGACGTCGCCTGCGGGACCGGACGGCACCTGGAGCAGCTTCGGCGGGACTTCGCCTGCGAAGGGCTCGACCTGGACGACGGCCTGCTCGCCGTGGCCAGGCGGCGCCTACCAGGGATGCGGCTGACCCGGGCCGACATGGCCGACTTCGACCTCGGCCGCCGCTTCGACGCGGTCACCTGCCTGTTCAGCTCCGTCGGCTACCTGGCGACGGTGGAGCGCCTGCGGGCGGCGGTCAGTGCCATGGCCAGGCACCTGGAGCCGGGCGGCGTGCTGGTGGTTGAGCCGTGGATCCTGCCGGAGGCCTGGATCGAGGGCGGGACGACCACGGTCGAGGTGGTCGAGGACGGCAACCGCAAGCTCGTACGGGTGATCGCGTCAAGCCGCGAGGGCGCCATGAGCGTGTTGCGCGTCCACTACGCGGTCGCCGCCGACGGCGACGTCGTGAGCGCCGACGAGCGCCACGAGCTGCGCCTGTTCACCCACGACGAGTACGCCGCCGCGTTCTTCGCCGCGGGGCTGGACACGAGCTGGGACCCCGAGGGCCTCATCGGCCGCGGGCTGCTCATCGGCGTCGCCCAGGGCTGAGCGGCCAGGGACGCGTGGTAGCGTGCGGGACGGGGTCGGTCGAGGGCGCGGAGGAGGCACGGTGCCGGAGGGGTCCGGGGAACCCCAAGGGGGTGCCCCGGTGAATGCTCAGCCGCTGTGGAGGCCGTCGGCGGAACGGGTCGAGCGGGCCAACATGACCCGGTACCTGACGTGGCTGGCCCGGCACCGCGGCGTGGAGCTCGGCTCCTACGACCAGGCCTGGCGCTGGTCGGTGGACGACCTGGACGGCTTCTGGTCGTCGATCTGGGAGTGGTTCGAGGTCGGCGGTCCAGCGCCGCGCCCGGCGCTTGCCGAGCGAGGCATGCCTGGCGCCCGCTGGTTCCCCAACGCCCGCCTCAACCACGCCGAGCTGTCGCTGCGCCGACGCGACGACCACCCGGCGCTGCTGTTCGCCAACGAGGCCGGCGAGCTCGGCACCGTCGGCTACGCCGAGCTGGCCGGGCGGGTGGCGGCCGCCGCGGCGGGGCTGCGGCGGCTCGGCGTCGCCAAGGGCGACCGGGTCGCCGCCTACCTGCCGAACGTGCCCGAGACCGTGGTCGCGATGCTGGCCACCGCCAGCATCGGCGCGATCTGGTCGAGCTGCGCCCCCGAGTTCGGGGTCTCCAGCGTGGTCGACCGCTTCGCCCAGATCGAGCCCAAGGTGCTGGTCGCCGTCGACGGCTACCGCTACGGCGGCGCCTGGCACGACCGCCGCGACGCCCTCGCCGAGATCCGCCGGCGGCTGCCGACGCTGGCGGCGACCGTGCTGCTCGGCGACCGGGCGGACGCCGGCATCGTCGCGTGGGAGGAGTTGCTGGGCGGCGGGGAGGCCGAGCCCGCCTTCGAGGCCGTCGCCTTCGACCATCCCCTGTGGGTGCTGTACTCGTCGGGGACCACCGGGCTGCCGAAGCCGATCGTGCACGGCCACGGCGGCATCGCCCTGGAGCTGCTGAAGTCGCTCGCCCTCCACCTGGACCTGGGCCCGGCCGACCGCTTCTTCTGGTTCACCACCACCGGCTGGATGATGTGGAACTTCCTGGTCGGCGGGCTGCTTCTGGGCGCCACCGTGGTGCTGTACGACGGCAGCCCCGGCCACCCCGACATGGGCGCGCTGTGGCGCCTGGCCTCCTCGACCGGCATGAGCTACTTCGGCACCAGCGCCGCCTACGTGCTGGCCTGCATGAAGGCCGGGATCGAGCCGGCCCGCGACGTCGACCTCTCGGCGCTGCGCTCGATCGGCTCCACCGGCTCGCCGCTGCCCCCCGAGGGGTTCGCGTGGCTGTACCGGCACGTCGCCGCCGACGTGCTGGTCGGCTCGGTGAGCGGCGGCACCGACGTCTGCACCGCCTTCGTCGAGTCCTGCCCGCTGCTGCCGGTCTACCCCGGCGAGATCCAGTGCCGCGCCCTCGGCGCCAAGGTCGAGGCGTTCGACGAGCGGGGCCGCTCGGTCGTCGGGCAGGTCGGCGAGCTGGTCATCACCGAGCCGTTGCCGAGCATGCCGCTGCGCTTCTGGAACGACCCGGACGGCGAGCGCTACCGCGACAGCTACTTCTCGACCTGGCCGGGGGTGTGGCGCCACGGCGACTGGGTCGAGATCACCCCGCGGGGCGGCTGCATCATCAGCGGCCGCTCGGACTCGACCCTGAACCGGGGCGGGGTGCGGATGGGCACGGCCGAGCTGTACCGCGTGGTCGAGGGCCTCGACGAGGTCGTCGACAGCCTGGTCGTCGACGTCAGCGAGCCCGGCGGCGAGGGCCGGCTGCTGCTGTTCGTCGTGCTGCGTCCAGGGGCCGAGCTGGACGACGAGCTGCGGCGGCGCATCGGGGCCGCGCTGCGGACGGAGCTGTCGCCCCGGCACGTGCCCGACGAGGTCCACGCCATCGCGGAGGTGCCCCGGACCCTCTCCGGCAAGAAGCTCGAGGTCCCGGTCAAGCGGGTGCTGACCGGCACCCCGCTGGACGAGGCGGTCAGCGAGGGCGCGCTCGCCAACCCCAAGGCCATCCACGAGGTCGTCGCCCTCGCCAGGCGCTGAGACGGTCCCCGATCGCTAGTGGCTCCCGCGCGAAAGCTACTACAGCGTGCTCAATGGTCGGGCCTGTCGGCAGCGGGATCGACGACCGCATTGCTGTAGTAGCTTTCGCGCGGGAGCCACTAACCATGCGATAACGACGAGGCCCTGCGCGGTATCGTGCGCTTGACACCACGCCGGCAGGTCGAGTGACGTTCTCGCTCGCGACGTGGTTGCATAGCTCTGTGGGCGAGGGCAGGTTGCGGGAACCGGACGTGCTGCCTGGCGGCGGCTCCAGTTGGGACCCGTGGGGCGTGCAGGTGCCCCGCGGCCGGTTGCGACGCGCCCGCCGGCCGCTGTTCGCCGCCCTGCTCTCCTGCCTGCTGCCCGGGGCCGGCCAGCTCTACCTCGGGCGCCGCCGGCGCGGCTGGGCGATGATCGTGGTCACATTCGGCTGTTTGGCGATGGCCGTCGGCCTGCTGAGCGAGCCGACGGCCCTGTCGCGCATGGTCGTCCAGCCCGGCGCGCTGCTGGCGTTGCTGGTGGCCGACGTCGGGTTGCTGATCTTCCGGGCCGTCGCCGTGGTCGACGCCTACCTGCTGGCGAGCCGCGGCCGGGTACTGGCCCCCACGAGGCAGCTTCGCCGCTCGGCGGCGGCCGGGCTGGCCGGCATCCTCGCCCTGACCGCCGCACCCCACGCGGCCGCCGCCTTCTACGACCTCCAGGCCTACGACCTGCTCACCACCGTCTTCTCGGGCTCCGACCCGGGCTGGAAGGCCAGCGGGCGGGGCGGCGGCTCCAGCAGCCTGGTCACGGCCATCCCCGGTCGCCTCACGGTGCTGCTGCTCGGCGGCGACGCCGGGCCCGACCGGCAGGGGCTGCGCACCGACACGATGATCGTGGCCAGCGTCGAGCTGAAGACCGGCAAGGCGGCGCTGTTCGGGCTGCCCCGCAACCTGGTGCGGGCGCCGCTGCCGCCCGGCCCGGCCGCCGACTTCTTCGGCGGCGGAGGCTTCCCGCGGCCTCTCAACGAGCTGTACGCGTTCGCCGAGCTGGAGCGCCGCGACCTGTTCCCCGCCGGCAAGCGGCCCGGGGTGCTGGCGGTCGCCGGTGTGGCCGAGACGATGCTCGGCCTCCCGATCGACCACTACGCCCTGGTCGACCTCAAGGGGTTCGTCGACGTGGTGGACGCCCTCGGCGGGGTGACCGTCGAGGTCACCAAGCCGATCCGGGTGGAGGTGGACCGGCTCGGCACCAAGGGCCCCCAGCCCGCCTACGTGCTGCCGCCCGGCCGCAGGCACATGGGCGGCTTCACCGCGCTGGCCTACGTCCGCTCGCGCAAGACCACCAGCGACTACGACCGCATGCAGCGGCAGCGCTGCCTGCTCGGCTCGCTGGCCAGGCAGACCGACCCGGCCGAGGTGCTGCGGGCCTTCCCGAAGCTCGTCAACGTCGTCAAGCGCAGCATCGCCACCGACATCCCCGCCAGCCGCGTGCCCGCCCTGCTCGAAGCGGTCGGCGGGCGCCGCGCCCGTGTGTCCACGATCGGCTTCACGCCGCCCGCCTACACCGCCGGCTGGTCAGCCGGGTACCCGATCCCCGACGTGCCGCTCATCCAGCGCACCGTCCGCAAGCTGCTCCGGCTGCCCGGCGCGACCGCGCCCAAGCAGGGCGGCACCGCCGGCGGCGGCGGCCCCAGCCAGCCGACCACCACCATCAAGGCCCCCGCCCAGGCGAAGGAGAGCTGCGCCGCGACCGGCTGACCGCCGCTCCCAGCGGCGCGGCGACCACGCGTGGACCGCGACGGCGGGCCGGCCGCCGGCGGCCCCGAGCACGTGGACGTGGTCGGGCGGGAACGCGGTGGTCGACCCGGCCCGCCAGGTGGTCCGCCTGCCGGTGGTCCAGATGGTCGGGTCCAGGCACTCCTCGCTGAGCGTCCCCTCCACGACCGTGAGCGCGACCGCCGACCCGCCGTGGTCGTGGGCCGGCGTCACCTGCCCGGCCGGCCAGCCGAGCAGCCAGACCTCGACGTCCGCCGCGAGCAGGAGCGGGACCTGCCAGGCGCGCGGCGGACCGCCGGGCGAGCGGCCTCCGGCCTGGATCTCGCCGGCGAGCCGGGCGGCCTCCTCGGCCAGGCGGCCGGCGTCGAGCGTCGATGGGGACATGGCGTCATGTGCGCGCATGGGCATCCTCGTGGTGGGAGCGTCAGGCTGGCCGGCCCGGTGCCGCGCTGCTCGCCTCAGCGGGCGGGCGGTGCAGGGCGCCGGGCCCCGGGACACGCGCAGGACGCCTTCGGCCCCCGGTCGGGGACGAGGTCAGGGCCCAGGATGTCACTCGGGTGCGACATGACGAGCGGGAACGATCCTGCTCCCGGACCGGGATGTCAAGGCCGGCGCCTCGCGGTCCTTTATCGGATCGCAACCATCCTGTGCCGTAGTGGTTGCCCCACGGCCCTGGTCGAATGGCCCGATTCGGTTAGTCTCTGGCGAACTCAGCGGATTGCGTGGAATTCCAAGCTTCGGTGCCTGCGTCCCCCAAGGGCACATCCCGCTGGCACGAGAGGAAGCACCGGTCCAGTGGTCGCCGTGTCGTCCTGCGGCGTCCACCGGATTGCCACGCGGAAAGGAGCACGGCAGCATGACTACCCGTCGCCGTCGCCTTGGCGCGGCCGTCGCCGTCGCGGCGGTCGGATCGCTCTTCCTGGCGACGATGCTCGCCTCCCCGGCCCTGGCCTGGGGGTCGCACGTCACCGTCACCGCCGGCTGCCTGGACGGCAAGGTCCGGGTGCACTACATCGTCGAGTCCGCCAACAGGGGGGACGAGGGGACCGTCGACGTTTCGTACACGCTGAACGGCGCGACCACCGAGCTGCCGTCCGGCCACTTCGGGCACCACCACAGCCGCTTCAGCGGCCAATTCGACCTGGACGCCGGCACCACCGGGACCGTCACGGTCACGGCGGTCGCCAACTGGTCCAACGGCGAGAAGACGACCGACCAGGGCGATGCCGCGCTGCCCGCGGCCGACGAGTGCGCCGCGACCGTCGCGCCGTCGACGTCGCCGACCCAGACCACCGGGGCCGAGGAGGTCCTCGGGGAGACCACCACCACCGAGGGCCCGGCGCTGCCGTTCACCGGCGCCAACTCCGGGCCGCTGCTGCTGGCGGCCGTCGCCCTGGTCGGCGGGGGCTTCGTGATCCTGTGGGCCAGCCGGCTCAGGGGCCGGCACGAAGCCAGGTGACCCGACAGCCTCGCTGACCGACAGCTTCCCTGACGAAGGGCCCCGTGATCCGGGGCCCTTCGCGTTGGTGGTTGGTCAGGCCGGTGCGGGAAGCTCGCCGGCGAGGACGCCGGCGGCGTCGACCAGGCGGTAGGCGTAGCCCTGCTCGGCGAGGAAGCGCTGCCGGCGCTGGGCGAACTCGGTGTCGTTGGTGTCGCGGCTCACCACCGTGTAGAAGCGGGCGCGGCCGCCGTCGGCCTTTGGCCGCAGGATGCGGCCGAGCCGCTGGGCTTCCTCCTGCCGGCTGCCGAACGTGCCGGAGACCTGGATGGCCACGTTCGCCTCGGGCAGGTCGATGGAGAAGTTGGCCACCTTGGAGACCACCAGCCGGCGCAGCTCCCCGGCCCGGAAGGCCGCGAACAGCCGCTCGCGTTCCCGGACAGGGGTGTCGCCGGTGATGACCGGGGCATCCAGCCGCCCGCCGAGGACCTGGAGCTGGTCGAGGTACTGGCCGATCACCAGCACCCGGTCGGCCAGGTGGGCGTCGGCGAGGCTGGCGACCACGGGCAGCTTGGAGGCCGCCGTGGCCGCGCGCCGGTAGCGCTCCTCGGGCTCGGCGACCGCGTAGTCCATCCGCTCCTCGTCGGTCAGGTCGACCCGCACCTCGACGCAGTCGGCGGCGGCCACCCAGCCTTGGGCCTCCAGGTCGCGCCAGGGCACGTCGTAGCGCTTGGGGCCGATGAGGCTGAACACGTCCGCCTCGCGGCCGTCCTCGCGGACCAGGGTGGCGGTCAGGCCCAGCCGGCGCCGTGCCTGGATCTCGGCGGTCATGCGGAACACCGGCGCCGGCAGCAGGTGGACCTCGTCGTAGACGATCAGGCCCCAGTCCTCCCGTCCGAGCAGGTCCAGGTGAGTATGACGGCCGCCGCGCCGGGTCACGAGCACCTGGTAGGTCGCGATGGTGACCGGCGCGACCTCCTTGCGGGCGCCCGAGTACTCTCCCAGCAGCTCGGGGCGCAGGCCGGTGCGGGCGAGCAGCTCGTCGCGCCACTGCCTGGCGGCCAGGGTCGAGGTCACCAGGATCAGCGTGCGGGCGCCCACCGCCGCCATCGCGCCGATGCCGACCAGGGTCTTGCCGGCGCCGCACGGCAGCACGATCACCCCGGAGCCCGCCGCCGCGAAGGCCGCCACGGACTCGCGCTGGTAGCGACGGAGCGCGAACCGCTCCCCGGTGGCGGCGTGGCTGCCGCGCAGGTCGACGGCGAGCGGTGCGCCGTCCACGTAGCCGGCCTGGTCGTCGGCGGGCCAGCCGAGGACCAGCAGCGCCTGCTTGAGCCGGCCCCGCTCGGCCAGGGGCACCTCGACGCGGTTGGGGTCGAGGCGGCGGCCGAGCAGCGGCGCGACCCGGCTGGCGCGGACGACCTCCTCGAGCACGGCCCGGTCGGCGGAGGCGAGCACCAGGTGGTCCTCGCCGGCGGCGCGGAGGACCAGCCGGCCGTAGCGGCCCATGGTCTCGGTCAGGTCGGCCAGCAGCCCCGGCGGCACCGGGTAGCGGGAGTGCTCGACCAGGGCGGCGGTGACCTGCTCGGGCCGCAGGCCCGCGGCCCTGGCGTTCCAGAGGGCCAGCGGGCTCAGCCGGTAGGTGTGGACGTGCTCGGGGCTCTTCTCCAGCTCGGCGAAGGGGGCGATCGCGGCCCGCGCCGCCTGGGCCCTCGGGTGGTCGACCTCGAGCAGCACGCTGCGGTCGCTCTGGACGATGAGCGCACCGTCAGCCACGCACGGCCCCCTCGGCGGCCGGGGTCCCCCGGTCGGTCGGGCCCCGGAGGCGGGCGACAGCGGCGGCCGGGTCGGCGTGCGGCGGCCGCTCCACGGGCCGCTGCGGCTCGCCGTCGGGGAGCCGCTCCGCGGGCGGCGGCGGCTGGCGCTCCGCGGGCCCGGGCCGCGCGTGGCCGTTGGATGCCGGGGTGGGGCCGCCGACCTGGTCCGCGGCGGCGCGCGGGACGTAGCGCACGGGCCGGGGCGTCTCCGGTCGCGGCCTGCCGTCGGGCTCCTCGGCCAGGGGCGCCTCGCCGGCCTTGCGCAGCGCGGCCAGCAGCTCGCGCTGCGGCCTGGAGGTGACCGCGACCCCGGGGGCGAGCTCCCGCAGGCCGAGCCGCCGGCCTGCCGACGAGCGCACGGTGCCCGCGACCAGGGCCGGGTCGCCACGCAGGTAGGTCGCGGCCGCGCCGACCCGGAGGCGCCCATGGCGGCGGGCGGCGTCGGCGACCAGGTACTCGAGGGCCTGCGGCAGCGGGGTGTCGGAGTGGGCGCGCAGGAAGTCGACGACCTCGCCGGCCGAGCGGCCCTCGTCGAAGGCGCGGCGCAGGCTCGCCTCGTGGATGCGCCAGGTGGCGGTCCCGCCGGCCGTCTCGCGGTCCGCCAGCGCCGCCAGCCGCGCTTCCACGGCGGGCGCCAGGCCCCTCGGCGCGACCACGGTCAGGTCGCCGGCGACCAGGAAGCGGTCGGTCCCGTCGGGCAGCAGCGGGGCGGCGGCCTCGGCCAGCAGCGGCGCGTCGGCGCCGGCCACCCAGGCCGCCGCGGCCAGGCCGGCCTGCGCCCGCTCGGCGCCGACCGCGGCCAGGCCGAGGAACCCGGCCGCGTCGAGCACGGCCCGGACCGCCACCCGCGGCCCGGCCCGCTCGCTGCGGGGCGGGGTGGGCCAGACGAGCGGCTGCCGCCAGGCGAGCAGGGCGCCCAGGTCGTCCGGGGCGATGGCGCGGGGCCCCTCCGGCTTGTTCATCGGGGCACCCCCTTGGGGTTCCCCGAACCCCTCCGGCGGTAGCGCCGCGAGGGCTTCCATCAGGCCGCGGCGGCGGGCGGCGGCCGCGGCCAGGCGCCGGCCCGCCAGCGGCCGGGCGCGGTCCGCCCCCTCCGGGGCGAGCCCGTGGCGGGCGGCCAGGTGGTCCTCCAGGGCCAGGTCGGCGGCGCGCCAGGCGGTGGCAAGGTCGGCCCAGCGGCCGGCCCTCGACCCGGCCAGCCAGGCGTCCGCCTCCGGGCGCAGGCCGAGCGAGCGCTGGCCGAACGGCCCGCCGACCGCCAGCACGCCGGCCTCCACCAGCAGGTCCACGAGGAGCGCCAGCTCGTCGTCGGCCAGGTCCAGCTCGCCGGCCAGGCTGCGCAGGTCGCGGATGGCGACCGTGCCGGCGCGGACCAGCACCAGCGGCTCGCGGTCCAGCCGGGTGCAGATGCCCTCGGCGGCGACCACCGCGCGGGCGGCGGCCGCGGCGGCAAGGGCCAGCCCGTCGGGCACCGGGTCGAGCGGCTCGGCGGCCGGTGGTACCGGCCACTCGGGAAAGACCAGGCCGCCACGGAGCCCAAGCGCGGCCTCCCTGGGGACCACGAACTGGTTGTAGGTCACCGGCAGCAGCAGGCCGCGCGCGAGCAGCCAGCTCGCCGGCTCGGCATCCGGGTACCCGGCGAAGCGACCGTAGCCGACCCCCATGACCGTGATCGGGCCGGGCGCGGCGAGAGCCTCGTCGAGCAGCCGGCGCACGTCGGCGCCGGCCGGCTCCAGCGCCAGCGCGACCACCTCCGGGTCGGCGAGGGCGGCGCTCACCGCCCGCACCAGTGCCGCCTTGCCGGCGGTCCGGCCGGCGCCAGGGGCGGGCTCGCGCCCGGCCACGCCGCTGCCGGGCGCGGCGCCGACCGTGGGCGGAGCGGGGACGCTGAGGTTGGCCAGGACGCGGTGGAGCTGCTCGGCGCTCACCCCGACCTTGGCCAGCTCGGCCACTGGCGGGCCGAGGCCGCCGGGACGGCCGAACGGCGCCGCCAGCCCCGGCGGCCCGGCGATGACGCCGTGGCGGCCCGGCAGGGCGATGCCGAGCTCCGCCAGGGCACCCAGACCGGCCCGCAGGCGTCGCGCGTCCAGACCCGGGCCGGCGGCCTCGCCCAGCGCGTCCACGGTGGTCGGCAGGCCGACGACCGCCAGGAGCTCGGCAAGCCGCAGCGCGCCGAGGTCGAGGGTGCGCAGGGCGGCCGCCAGCGAGGCCGGGCTGCCGGCGCGGCCGGCGAGCTCGGGGAACGACGCCGGCGCGGGGCCGGCGAGCAGGTCGGGACGGCGTTCCAGCAGGCGGACGAGATCGGCGTCGGGGAGTGCCGAGAGGGCGGCGGCGTAGCCGGGCAGGGCGTTCCTCCTCCGAAGCGCGCCGGGGGGCGGGGTCGGGGCCGCCAGGTGGCGAGCCCGAACCACCGAGGGTACCGCCCCTGGCAGCGTGGAGCCAGGCGTTACCCCATGCGGACGCGGCGGCGGAACGCCAGGGCGGTCAGCGTGAAGGTGAGCGCGCAGAACAGCGTCGCGGCGATTACGCCTTTGGCGATCGCGGCGCCGGCGCTGCTCTCGCCCACCACCACGTAGCCAGTCTCCAGGAAGCGGCGGGACGCCTCGACGACGTAGGTGATCGGGTTGAGGCTCACCGCCTTCTCGAACCAGCCGGTCATGAGGTCGCGCTGGATCGCGCTGGGGGTCAGGAACAACAGCGGGAAGAAGATGATGAAGGTGGACTGGGTGGCCCGGATCGAGCCGGTGGCCAGCGCCACCGCGATGCTGACCGCGGCGAAGCCGACCCCGAACAGCAGCGTGAGCCCGAGCAGGCCGAGCGCGCCGACGATCTCGTTGCCGGCGAAGCGGACCCCGATGATCCAGCCGAAGACGATCAGCACCAGGCTGTAGCCGAGCACGGCGAACATCTCGCCGAACAGGGTGCCGACCACCAGCGCCGAGCGCCGCACCGGGGTCACCGAGAGCTTGTCCCAGTAGCCGTTGGTGATGTCGAGCACCAGGGCGTTGCCACCGGAGGTGCTGGCGGCGGCGAACAGCACCGAGATCGGGAGCTGGAAGGCGGCGTAGCTGGAGATGCCGAACGCCCGCTGGGCCACGTCGCCGAGGGCGCCGACCTGCACGATGAAGAAGAACACGGGGATGACCAGGGCGAAGATGAACAGCTCCGGCTCGCGGAGGATGCCCCGGATGGAGCGGGCGGTGATGGCGGTCACGTCCGACAGCAGCCCGGCCGGAGCGGCCAGGGTCCGTGGCTCGGCGGAGGTGGTGGCGGCGCTCATTGGGCGCCCCTCCCGGCGGGCTCGGGGGTTCGGTCCTCTTCCTCCTCGGCGGCGCGCTCGGCCGCGGCGGCCATGCGGCCGCCGGTGGCGGCCAGGAACACGTCGTCAAGGGTCGGCCGCGAGACGCTGACCGCGCCGAAGCGGACCCCGGCCCTGTCCAGGCCGCGGATGAGCACGGCGAGGTTCTGCGGTCCGTCGGGGACGAACAGCGTGTAGCCGGACTCGGTGCCGCGCAGCTCGCCGGGCGGCAGCTCGCCGCTGGCCTGTATCTCCTCGATGGCGACCCTGGCGGCGCCGGTCTCGCGCTCGTCGACCGCGACGTCGATCACGTCGGCGCCGACCTCGGCCTTGAGCGTGGCCGGGGTGCCCTGGCGGACGATCCGGCCGTGGTCGATGATGGCCACCCGGTCGGCCAGCTCGTCGGCCTCCTCGAGGTACTGGGTGGTCAGGAAGACCGTTGTGGCGTAGCGGCCGCGCAGCTCGCGGATGCGGTCCCAGACGAGCGCCCGCGACAGCGGGTCCAGCCCGGTGGTCGGCTCGTCCAGGAACAGCACGCGCGGCCGGTGCAGCAGCGCCGAGGCCAGGTCGATGCGGCGCTTCATGCCGCCGGAGTAGGTCTGGATGCGGCGGTCGACGGCGTCGGTCAGGCCGACCAGCTCGGTCACCTCGGCCACCTGGGCCGGCAGCACCTGGCCGCGCAGGCCGTAGAGGCGGCCCTGCAGGGTGAGCAGCTCGCGGCCGGTCTGCTTGGGGTCGAGGCCGGCCTCCTGGAGGGCGACGCCGATGAGCCGGCGGACGGTGGTGCGCTCGGCCACCACGTCGTGGCCGAGGACCGAGCCCGCGCCGCTGGTCGGGTGCAGCAGGGTGGTGAGGATGCGGACGATGGTCGACTTGCCGGCGCCGTTGGGGCCGAGGAAGCCGTAGATCTCGCCCTCCTCGACCTGGAGGCTGACGCCGCGGACGGCCTTCACCTGGCCGAAGTCGCGGACGAGGTCGATGGCTTGGATCGCGGTAGACATGGGGTCGAGGCTAGCGCACCTCACCGACAGTGGCATCCGGATTCCGCCAGGGGGGCGCGGGGCCGGCGAATGCGGGGGCGACCTCGCGGGCGACCCGCTCGAGGTTGGCGCAGGCCGCCTCGTGGGCGATGCCGGACGGGCGGCTCCAGAGGCAGACGTGGGTGAACGGCAGCCGCTCCTGGAGCCCGGTCAGGGCGGCCACGATCCCCTCGCCGGTGTCGCAGAGCACCGCCGAGCGCTTGAGCCTGGCCGCCTCGATCGGCTCCGGGCGGGGCCGGTCGCGGTCGGTGGCCCAGTCGTTGTAGCGGTCGAGCTGGTAGGCGACCGCCGGGCCCAGCTCGGTCGCCCACGCCCGCTCGGGGTCGTCGCTCACCCACAGGTGCACGCCGACCACCACCGGGAAGCCGTCGACCGGCCGGCCGGCCCGCCGGAGCGCCTCGGCCAGCACCGGCCAGCCGTCGGCGGTCTTCTGCCAGCGGTAGTGGCCGAGCGCGAACCAGCCGTCGGCCAGCCTCGCCACCCGGTCGAGCGCCCTCGGGGCGGTCCCGCCGAGGAACAGCGGTGGGCCCCCCGGCTGTGGGGAGCGCGGGGCGACCGGCAGGTCGGTGCCGTCCGGGCCGTCGGCGGCGACCCCTTCGGCCAGGGCGCGCCGCAGCCAGGTGAGCTTCTCCTCCAGCAGCCGGCCGCGCGCCGAGCGGTCCACCCCGTAGGCGTCGAACTCGCGTTCCACGTAGCCGGCGCCGAAGCCGAGCAGCAGCCGCCCGCCGGCGACCAGGTCGACCACGCCGGCCTGCTCGGCGACGTCGCGGGGCCGGTACAGCGGCAGCAGCAGCACCCCGGTCCCCAACCGGACCCGCGAGGTGCGGGCGGCCACCGCGGCCAGGAACGGGAGCTGCTGGGAGAGGTGGCCGTCCTCGACCGCGTGGTGCTCGCTGCCCCAGACGGCGGCCAGGCCGAGCCGCTCGACCAGGGTCGCCTCCTCCAGGCGCTCGGCGTAGTAGGCGGGGTCCGGCTGGCGGCCGTGGCCGGGCCGCAGCTCCATCCAGGCCCCGAAGGTGGCGGGCGCGGGCGTCACTGGAGCCTGAGCTGCCGCAGGATCTCCTGCTGGGCGTCGGGCCCCGGCTCCGGGAACAAGGCGGCGAGCTCGACCAGGTAGGCGTCGACCTCGTGCAGGGCATAGCCGCGAGGCCCGAGGGGGAACCGCTGGCGCAGCACGTGCCAGCGGGTCAGCGTCGGCTCCACCTCGGGGGCGCTCGCCACTCCCGGGTCGGTGCCGGGCGCCGGCAAGGCGGCCCGCGGTGGGCTCCCGAGGGCGGCGAGGGCCTGGGCGGCCCTGGCCAGGAACCGGTCGACCTCGTCGGGGAGGTACCCGGGCGACGCGTCGCTGAAGACCCGACGCGACATGTCCGCCGGCGACCGCGGCTGCACGGGCGCGGGCGGGGGCGGGGGCGGGGCGATCTCGTACTCCACCAGGCCGCCGCCGATCGGCGGGGCCTGCTCGCGCTCACCTGTGGCGATGGCCAGCTCGTCGGCGACCAGGTCGAGGAACTCGTCGACCTCGTTCATCTCGTAGCCGCCCAGCGCAGGCCGGAAGCGGGCCCGCTCGACGTCCTCTGGGGTGAGCGGGGCCGGCAGGTCGGCCCTGGTGGCGGCCGGCCCGTTGCGGAGGCGGACCAGGTCGGCGGCGGCCCGCCGCAGCAGGCGGTCCACCTCCCGGCGCCGGTACCCGCGGACGACCCGGGTGAACGTCCTGTTCACGACGTCCCGAGGCGCGAGCCGGCCGGCGGTCATGGCGCCAGGTCCCGGTGGACGAGCAGGCGGCCGGCGGCGACCATCCCAGCGGCCCCGACCGCCAGCAGCACGGCCAGCGACGCCCACGGCACCGTGCCCGTGACCAGCGCGTCGGCCGGCACGTAGTAGTGGAAGGGGCTGAGGAAGCGCAGGAAGGCCACTGCCGACCAGGCCAGCGCGAGGAAGTTCAGGGCGAAGCCGACCGCGCCGATGGCGATGCCGGCGCCGATCACCTGGCCGCGGCGCCTGCCGGCGGCGGACACCGCCAGCACCGGCCCGGCGACGCACAGCGAGAAGCCGATCCCCAGCACGCCGGCCGCCACCACCCCGGTCAGGCGCACCGCCTGATGCAGGCGGGGCACCGCCAGCACGCCGAGGAACACCGCCAGGGTGGCGGCCAGGTGCAGCAGCACGCAGGCGGCGACCAGGGCGCCGGCGCGCTCGGCGAGCAGCCGCAGGCGGGACACCGGCCGCACCACGATCAGCTCGATGGTGCCCTGCTCGACGTCGGCCGCGACCGCGGCGGCGGCCAGCGAGCCGACCGCGGTGAGGTGCATGGCGATCCAGAACGGGTGCACCAGGCCGGCGCCGAGCAGCCCGGCGTAGGAGGCGAGCGTCACCTCCCCGCTGGACCCGCTGAACGCCTGGAACGCGTCGGGCACCGGCAGGTCCTGGCGGGGCCCGAAGACGGCCTCGGTGGGCACGGTGGTGGCGACCACCACGATCAGCAGCTCGAAGGCGAACAGGCCGACGGCGAGCACGGCGAGCATCCGCCGCCGGCGGTACAGGGCCAGCCACGCCAGCGGCAGCCGCGTCCTCACGCCGACCTCCCCCCTACCGTTCCGGCCTCCGCTTCGGCCTGACGGTAGAACGCCAGGAACGCCTCGTCCAGGCCGGCTTCCTCGACGGCCAGGTCGGTGACCGGCAGCTCGAGCAGGCGGCGCAGGGCCGGAACCACCTCAGAGCCCTCCACCAGCAGGCGCAGGGTGCGCTCGGACCAGGCCGGCGACCAGTGGGCGGCGACCGGCACCCGGTCGCGGTCGACGCCGTTCGCGAAGGTGAGCCGGACCCGGCGGGCGCGGGCGTCGCGCAGCTCCTCGACGGCCTGCACGGTCGCGAGCCGGCCACCGCGGACGATCGCGACGCGGCCGCAGGTCCGCTGCACCTCCGCGAGCACGTGGCTGGAGAGGAACACCGTGCGGCCGGCGTCCTTGGCCTCGTCCAGCAGGGCGAAGAAGGTCTCCTGCACCAGCGGGTCGAGACCCTCGGTGGGCTCGTCGAGGATGGCCACCTCCGGGTCGTGTTGCAGCGCCTGGACCAGGCCGAGCTTCTGCTTCATGCCGCGCGACCAGCCGGCGACGGGACGGTCGAGGTCGCGGGCCGACAGGTCGAGACGCCGGCACAGCTCGTCCCTGCGGGGCGTCGGCGCCCCCTGCAGGTCGCCGAGGAGCCGCAGGTGCTGGGCGCCGGTCAGCTCGCCGTAGAGCCGCAGCTCCCCCGGCAGGTAGCCGATCCGCGGCGCGAGGTCGCGGTGGTCGGCGAGCGGGTCCAGGCCGAGCACGCGGACCCGGCCGGCGGTCGGCGTGAGCAACCCGACCAGGCAGCGGATCGTGGTCGTCTTGCCCGACCCGTTGGGGCCGAGGAAGCCGAACACCTCCCCTTGCCGTACCTCCAGGTCGAGGTCCTCGATCCCGACCGTTGGCCCGTAGCGCTTGCTCAGCGCCTCGAGCTCGATCGCTGGTTGCGCGGTCATGGCGTGTAGCAGGTTGCTCCTTTGCGAGGATGGCTTGCAAACGGGGAAGCGTCGCCGCGGCCGTGGGGTTCTCAACGTATCCCCGTGACACGAGGAGGGCTGCTCAGGTGCGTCGGATGCTCACGACCTTCGGCATGTTCGCGGTGGCCGCTGCGCTCGTCGCCGGCTGCGCCGGCGAGGACACCGGCGGCGCGGCGTCGGGGGGTGAGCCGGCCACCACCACGACCGTCGCCCCGGCCACCACCCAGGACGGTGGGACCGGCGGCGGGCGTGGCGACTACGGAGGCGGCGGTGGTGGCGGGTCCGGCGGCCAGGCGGGCTCGGGGGCCGTGCGGATCGCCGACTTCGCCTTCGCTCCCGACTCCAGCAGCGTCAAGGTCGGCGACTCGGTGAAGTGGACGAACCAGGGCGGCGCCACCCACACGGTCACCGCCGACGACGGCGCCTTCGACTCCGGCAACCTCGCGGGCGGCAAGGCGTTCTCGTTCACCTTCGACGAGGCCGGGACCTACGCCTACCACTGCAACATCCACAAGAGCATGACGGGCAGGGTGACCGTGACCGGGTAGCCTTGACATGAGTGAGCGCTCACTCATACTCTGCCGGCCATGACTGAGCGCTCACTCATGAGCCGGGGCGCCGCCGAGACCCGCCGCCGCCTGGTCGACGCCGCCGAGCGGGTGATCCGGGCGAAGGGGCTGGCCAGGGCGACCACCAAGGAGATCGCCCGCGAGGCCGGGTGCGCCGAGGGCACCCTGTACCTGCACTTCGCCGACAAGCTGGACCTGATCCGGGCGGTGCAGGAGCAGCTCCTGCCGGCCTTCGTCGAGCTGCTGCGGCGCCTCCCCGGCAAGGCCGGGACCCGCACCGTCGCGGCCAACCTCACCGAGGTGGCCGAGCAGGGCATGACCGTCTACCGGGACTTCCTCCCGGTCAACGCCGGGGTCTTCGCCGACCCCGAGCTGCTGGAGCGGCTCCGGAGGCTGCTGCGGGAGCGCGGGGACGGGCCACAGCGGGCCTACGAGCCGATCGTCGCCTACCTGGAGGCCGAGCAGGCGCTCGGGCGGGTGGCGGCCGGCGTCGACCCGCTCGCCGCCGCCGTCCTGCTGCTCGGCGGCTGCCAGCAGCACGTCTTCGTCGAGCAGCTCATCGGCGCCGACCTGCATCCCCTCGGCGGCCGCCCGAGCCCGGCCGCCAGCCTGGTCCGCACGCTGCTGGCCGGGCTCGCCGCACCCGACCCGGAGGAACGAGCATGAGCACCCCCAGCGCGACCACCCAGGACCCGCGGGCCGCCGCGGAGGACGGCGACCCGCGCCGCTGGGTCGCCTTGGCGGTGGTGCTGGTCGCGGGCTTCATGCAGCTCGTCGACATCAGCATCGTCAACGTCGCCATCCCGTCGATCCAGCGCGACCTCGACGCCACCTACAGCCAGATCCAGTGGGTGCTCGCCGGCTACCAGCTCGCCTTCGCGGTCACCCTGATCACGGGCGGGCGGCTCGGCGACATCTTCGGCCGCAAGCGCCTGTTCATGCTCGGCATGGCCGGGTTCACGCTCGCCTCCGCCCTCTGCGGCCTGGCCCAGAATCCCGAGATGCTGATCGGCTCCCGCTTCCTCCAGGGCGTGATGGGGGCGGTGATGTTCCCGCAGGTCCTGTCCGTGATCCAGGTGGCCTTCCCGCCCCGGCAGCGGGGCGCCGCCTTCGGCATCTTCGGCGCCACCATCGGGCTGGCCACCATCACCGGCCCGCTGGTCGGCGGGCTGCTCATCGAGGGCGACCTTCTCGGCCTTGGCTGGCGACCGATCTTCCTGGTCAACGTCCCCATCGGGATCGGCGCGCTGGTCGCGGCGGCGCTGTATCTGGGCGAGTCGCGGGCGCCGCGCGCGCTCCGCCTTGACCTTGCCGGGGTCGTGCTGGCGACCAGCGGCCTGCTGCTGCTCGTCTACCCGCTGGTGCAGGGCCGCGACCTCGGCTGGCCCGCATGGACCTTCGCGTCGATGGCCGCCTCGGTGCTGGTCCTGGCCGCCTTCGCGGCCTGGGAGCGGCGCAAGAAGGCGGCCGACGGGTCGCCGCTGGTGGACCTCGCCCTGTTCCGCCAGCGCGCGTTCGTCGCCGGCCTGCTGGTCGCCGCCTTCCTCTTCATGGGCATCCCCGCCTTCTTCCTGACCTTCACGCTCTGGCTCCAGGTCGGGCTCGGCTTCTCGGCGTTGCACGCCGGGCTCACCGGGGTGCCGTTCGCGGTCGGCTCGGCGCTCGCCTCGACCGCCTCGGTCCGCCTCGCGCCCCGGCTCGGCCGGCGCATCCTCAGCCTCGGCACGCTGTTGCTCGCCATCGGCATGGGCGGCGTCATCTGGACCGTCGACCGCTACGGCGGCGGTACCCACTCCTGGCAGCTCATCCCGGCCCTGGCCCTCTGCGGCCTCGGCCTTGGCTGCGTGGTGGCGCCGCTGGTCAACGTCGTCCTGGCCGGCGTCCGTGGGCAGGACGCCGGCGCCGCCTCCGGGGTGCTCACCACCGCCCAGCAGGTCGGCGGCGCCGTCGGCGTGGCCGTGATCGGGGTGATCTTCTTCGGGCTGCTCTCCAGCCAGGCCGCGGGGGTGACCGCGGACCTCGCCCCACGGCTCGGCGCCGAGCTGCAGGCGGCCGGCGTGCCGGCCCCGGCCAGCCGGCAGGTGGTCGCCGGCTTCGAGACCTGCTTCCAGGACCGCGCCAGCGCCAAGGACCCCTCCGCCGTCCCGCCGAGCTGCCAACGCCTGGCGCAGGGGCAGGTGCAGGGGCAGGACCGGGTCGGCCGGGTGGTCGCCTCCACCGCCGAGGCCGCCCGCAAGCGGAACTTCTCCGACGCCTTCGAGCGCACGCTGCTGTTCGAGGTCGCGGTGTTCCTGCTGTGCCTGCTGCTGGCGTTCCTGCTGCCCGACCCGCGCGGCCGGGCCCCGGCGGGGGTCGCGGCCGGCGCCTGAGCTACAGCGCGTCCAGGCGGTCCAGCTCGTCGTCGTCGAGGCGCAGGCTGGCCGCCGCGGCCGAGTCGGCGATCGTCTCCGGACGGCGCGCTCCCGGGATGGGGATCACCACCGGGGCCTTGGCCAGCTCCCAGGCCAGCGCGACCTGCTGGGGGGAGACGCCGCGGCGGCCGGCCACCTCCGCGAACGCGGAGTGGCGCTGGCCCAGCATGCCGCCCCTGCCGATCCCGCCGAGCGGGCTCCATGGCAGGAAGGCGATGTGGTGGGCGGCGCACCAGGCCAGCTCGCCCTCGGAGCGCCGGAAGCGCGGCGAGAGCTCGTTCTGGACGCTGGCCACCTCCACGATCCGGCGGGCCAGCTCGATCTGGTCGACGCTGACGTTGGAGAGGCCGACCATGCGCACCTTGCCGGCGGCCCGCAGCTCGGCCAGCGCGCCCACCGACTCCGCGAACGGCACCTTCGGGTCCGGCCGGTGGAGCTGGTACAGGCCGATCGCCTCGACCCCGAGGGCGCGTAGGCTGGCCTCGCAGGCCTGCCGCAGGTGCTCGGGCCGCCCGTCGAGGCCCCATTCGCGGCCTGGCCGCGTGTGGCCGCCCTTGGTCGCCACCAGCACCCCGTCCCGGCCGCCCGGCCACGAGGCGAGGGCCTTGGCGACCAGCCGCTCGTTGTGGCCCACCTCGGACTCGCCGAGACAGTAGGCGTCCGCGGTGTCGATCAGGGTGACGCCCGCGTCCAGGGCGGCGTGGATGGTCCGCAGGGAGCGAGCCTCGTCGGGCCGGCCCGCCAGCGACATCGGCATCGCTCCAAGCCCGACGGCGCCGACCCTGACGCCGCCGATCCGGCGGCTCGGCATGCTCATGCCGTCACTCTGCCACAGGACGCCGAACGGGCCGGGCAGATCGCCCGGCCCGTCAGGGTCGTTGCGCGCTCAGCGCCTCGGCGCCAGCATCGAGGCCTCGTCGAGGGCCTCGTAAAGCTCTCGGGCGGCGGCCGAGTCGAACGCGTCGCTGGCCTCCCGGGCCAGCCTGCGCTCCTGCCACCACACGGCGAGTTCCTTGAGCCGCATTGGGTCCCCCTCCTGCTGCTCTGACGCGAACCCCCCAGCCCGCGCCATCCCCCATCGCCGCGTGTCGCTGCGGCGCATCGACGGGCGTAGTCTCGACGCCCTAGGTAACGAACAGGTCCACTCCCGGTCACCGTTGCGCGCCCGAAGGGTTACGGAACGGTCAAGGGGCCTTGCGTGCCGGCCGAGAAGAAAGCATGCCTGCCGAGCGGTACCGCCTCGTCACCAGAAGCGACTTCGACGGACTGGTGTGCGCCCTGCTGCTGAAGGCGCTGGACCTGGTGGACGACATCGCCTTCGTGCACCCCAAGGACGTCCAGGACGGGATGGTGCCGATCGGTCCCGGCGACATCACCACCAACCTGCCGTACTCGCCGCAGGCCCATCTCGTCTTCGACCACCATCTCAGCGAGACGCTCCGCAACCTCCGTATCGCCCCCAACCACGTCATCGACCCGCAGGCCCCGTCGGCGGCCAGGGTCGTCTACGACTACTACGGCGGGCGGGAGCGCTTCCCCGACGTGGCCGAGGAGCTGATGCAGGCCGTCGACCAGGCCGACTCCGCCCAGTACGACCTGGAGGAGGTCCTCCACCCCACGGGCTGGGTCCTGCTGAACTTCCTCATGGACAGCCGCACCGGGCTCGGCCGCTTCCGCGACTTCCGGATCTCCAACTACCAGCTCATGATGCAGCTCATCGACGAATGCTCGCGCCACGGCGTGGAGGAGATCCTGCGGCTGCCGGACGTCGCGGAGCGGGTCGACCTCTACCGCGCGCAGTCCGAGTCGTTCGTCGAGCAGCTCCGGCGTTGCACGAGCGTTCGTGGGACGGTCGCCGTCGTCGACCTGCGCCCCGAGGAGACGATCCACGCCGGCAACCGCTTCGTCGTCTACGCCCTGTACCCGGACTGCTCGGTCTCGGCGCACGTGCTCTGGGGCAAGCAGCGCCAGAACACCGTGATCGCGGTCGGCAAGTCGATCCTCAACCGCAGCTCCGGCGCGGACATCGGCGCGCTGATGCTGTCCTACGGCGGCGGCGGGCACGCCAACGCCGGCACCTGCCAGGTGCCGCACGACCAGGCCGACCGCGTCGTCGACGAGATCGTCGACCAGCTTCACGCCGCAAGCCTCCAGGTATAGCGTCAGGAATTCCCCCTCGGTTTTCGGCTGACGCCGATGTCGGCGTCGGCTGGGGATTCCCCTCTGAGGTACCCTGTCGGGCACCGACCATCATGGAGGTGCGCGTCCGTGAGCAACGACATCCGCCGGGTCGCTGTGCTCGGCGCCGGCACCATGGGGGCCGCCATCGCCGCCCATGCCGTCAACGCCGGCCTGACCGTCGACCTGCTGGACATCGTTCCCGAGCGGCTCGATCCGGACGAGGAACGGCGGGGCCTCGGCCTGGACGACGACGCGGTCCGCGACCGGGTCGTGCGGGCCGGCTTCGAGCGCATGCTGGCCGCCCGCCCCGCCGCGCTGGCAAGCCCTCGGCTCGCCGACCGGATTCGCCTCGGGAATTTCGAGGACCATTTCGACCGCGTGTCCGCCGCGGACTGGGTGGTCGAGGCGATCGTCGAGCGCCTCGAACCCAAGCAGGAGCTGTTCGCCAGGGTCGAGAAGGCCGCCGGCCCGGACGCGGTGGTGACCTCCAACACCTCCGGCATCCCGCTGGCCCGGATCGCCGAGGGCCGCATGGAGGGCTTCCGGCGGCGCTTCCTCGGCACCCACTTCTTCAACCCGCCCCGCTACCTCAAGCTGGTCGAGCTGATCCCGACCGCCGACACCGACCCCGAGGTGCTCGAGCGGATGCGGGCGTTCGTCGAGCGGGCGCTCGGCAAGGGCGCGGTGGTCGCCAAGGACACCCCGAACTTCATCGCCAACCGGCTCGGCAGCTTCGCCGGCATGCATGACCTCCACTACGCGCTGGAGCACGGCTACACCATCGAGGAGGTCGACGCGCTCACCGGCCCGCTCCTCGGCCGGCCGAAGACGGCCACCTTCCGGCTCGCCGACCAGATCGGCCTCGACGTCATGGTGGGGGTGGCCGACAACCTCTACGAGCTGGCCCCCGACGACGAGCGCCGCGAGGTGCTGCCGGCGCCCGAGCCGGTCAGGCGGATGCTGCAGGCCGGGCGGCTCGGGACCAAGAGCGGCGGCGGCTTCTACCGCCGCGAGGTGAGAGAAGGCCAGACCGTCTTCGACGTGATCGACCTCGACACCCTTGACTACCGATCGGCCAGCATGCCGGACCTGCCGATCGTGGCCGCGGCCCGCGAGCGCCGCGCCCCCGCCGAGCGGCTCCGGTTCCTGCTCGACAAGGCCGACGAGGACCGCGGCGCCCGCTACGTCCGCGACACCGTGCTGCCGTCGCTGGCGTACGCGGCCATGCGCGTGCCCGAGATCGCCGACTCGCTGGTCGAGGTGGACCGCGCCGTGGAGTGGGGCTTCGGCCACCGGGCCGGCCCGTTCCGGACCTGGGACGGCATCGGGGTGCGGGAGGGCGTGGCGCGGATGGACGCCCTCGGCATCGAGGTCGCCGGCTGGGTGCGGGAGCTGCTGGCAGCCGGCCACCAGGCCTTCTACCGGGACGGCGAGGTCTACAGCCCGGTCACCAGGGACTACCGGCCGGTGCCGGCCGACCCGGAGGCGTTGGACCTGGCCGCGCTGCGGGCCGAGGGCCGCGAGGTGGCGGGCAACGCCTCAGCCAGCCTCGTGGACCTCGGCGACGGGGTGCTCTGCTTCGAGCTCCACCCGCCCGCCAACGCCATCGACGCCGGCGTGGTCGAGCTCGGCACCAGGGCGCTCGAGGAGCTGGAACGCGGCCCCTGGGTGGGCCTGGTGATCGCCAACCAGAGCCACAACTTCTGCGTCGGGGCCAACATCGGCGAGGTCGGCATGGCCGCCTACCAGGGCCTCTACGACCAGGTCGGCCAGGCGGTACGGGCGCTCCAGGACCTGCTGATGGGGTTCCGCTACGCGGCCAAGCCGGTGGTGGCCGCCCCGCACGGCCAGACGCTCGGTGGCGGGGCCGAGATCGTCATGCACGCGGACAGGGCGGTGGCCGCCCTGGAGACCTACATCGGCCTGGTCGAGGTCGGGGTCGGCGTGATCCCGGCCGGCGGCGGCTGCAAGGAGCTGCTGCGCCGGCTGGTCTCCCCGGCGATGCGGACCGCCGGCGACGCCCCGGCGCTCCCGTTCGTGCAGCGGGTGTTCGAGACCATCGGCCTCGCCAAGGTGGCCACCTCGGCGATCGAGGCGCGCGAGCTGGGCTTCCTCGACGAGGACGACGCGGTGGTCATGAACGCCGACCACCTGCTGGCCGCGGCCAAACGGCAGGTCCTCGACCTGGCCGACGGCTACCGGCCGCCCGCCAGGGAGGCGTCGGTCTACGCCGCCGGCCTGCCGACGCTGGCCGCCCTGGAGCTGGGCGTGCAGACCCTGCAGTGGGCCGGCCAGGCAAGCGAGCACGACGGCGTGATCGCCCGCCGGCTTGCGAGGGTGCTGTGCGGTGGCGAGCTGTCCCAGCCCCAGTGGGTGGCCGAGGAGCACGTCCTGGAGCTGGAACGCGAGGCGTTCCTGGCCCTGTTGCACGAGCCGAAGACCATGGAGCGGATCCAGGGCCTGCTCACCACGGGCAGGCCGCTGCGCAACTGAGGGGGTCCGGGGGGCTCAAGCCTAGCCCCCCGGTCTGAAGGGAGCATGTGATGAAGGAAGCCGTCATCGTCTCGGGTGCGCGGACCGCGGTCGGCCGGGCACCACGGGGCACCTTGCGGGCCAGCCGGCCGGACGACATGGCAGGGGCGGCCATCGCCGAGGCGGTCAGGCGGGCCGGCGGGCTCGACCCCGCCGAGGTCGAGGACGTGCTCCTCGGCTGCGCCGTCACCGAGGGCACCCAGGGCCTCAACGTCGCCCGCATCGCCGCCCAGCGGGCCGGCCTGCCCGCCAGCGTGCCCGGCCAGACCGTCAACCGCTTCTGCTCCTCCGGCCTGCAGACGATCGCCAGCGCGGCCGAGCGGGTCATGGCCGGGTTCGCGACCACCATCGTCGCCGGCGGCACCGAGCACATGTCCTCGACCCCGACCCCCACCCCGACGTTCCTGCCGAACCCGGCGGTGGTCCGCGGCCACCCCGAGTACTACATGAGCATGGGGCTCACCGGCGAGCGGGTGGCCGAGCGGTGGGGCGTCAGCCGCGAGGACCAGGACGCCTTCGCGCTCCGCTCCCACCAGCGGGCGGCCAAGGCGGTCGACTCCGGCCTGTTCGACCCGGAGATCGCCCCGCTCCCCGTCCGGCTGGACTGGCTGGACGACGACGGCCGGCCCCAGCACCTGGAGACCACCTTCGCCCGCGACGAGGGGCCGCGCCGGGACACCTCCGCCCAGGCCCTCGCCAAGCTCAAGCCCGTCTTCAAGCAGGGCGGCACCATCACCGCCGGCAACTCCTCGCAGCGCAGCGACGGCGCGGCCGCGGTGGTGGTCATGGAGCGGGAGCGGGCCGAGCGGCTGGGGCTGCGACCGCTGGCCCGCTTCGTCGGCTTCGCCGTCGGCGGGGTCGCCCCGGAGGTCATGGGCATCGGGCCGACCGTCGCCATCCCAAAGCTGCTGGAGCTGACCGGGCTGCGGCTGGAGGACATCGACCTGGTCGAGCTGAACGAGGCCTTCGCCTCCCAGACGCTGGCCGTCATCCGCGAGCTGGGAATGGACATGGAGAAGGTCAACGTCAACGGGGGCGCCATCGCCCTCGGGCATCCGATGGGCGCCACCGGCACCAAACTCACCATCCAGCTCCTGGCCGAGCTGGCCCGGCGCCAGGCCCGCTACGGCATGGTCACCATGTGCGTCGGCGGCGGCCAGGGCGCCGCCGGCATCTTCGAGAGCCTCCAGGGCTAGGACGAGGCCGGCCGCCGGGCGCCGGCGAGCTGGCGGGCCTGGGCGACCAGGCGGCCACTGGCGTCCCAGACCTCGGCGTCCTCGTCGAACCAGCCGTCCCGCCAGAGCTGGCCGCGGAGCACGCAGGCCAGCCAGCCGGGCGCCGGCAGGCCGCGGAGGTAGACGGTCAGCTCGACCGTCGGCGCCCAGGTCGGGATGCCGAGCTCGAAGCTCGTCGGGGGCAGCGCATCCACCGCCTGGAGCAGCGCCAGCGGGTCGGGCGGGCGGTCGTCGTGGAAGCGGACCCAGCCGCGCATCTCCAGCCGCCCGCTCGGGCGGCCGAGGAAGGAGCCGGCGGTGGCCGGGTCCAGCCGGATGTCGAGGTGGTCGAGGATGTTGATCCGGACGCGGCCGGGAACGTCGGGCTGCCCGCGCAGGCACTCGTCGACCGGCGGCAGGTCGGGCGGGCTGCTGGCCCGCTGCCACTCGGGCGCCCCGTCGGCGGCGAGCTGGCCGGCGCTGACCAGCGCCTCCAGCAGCGGCCGTCCGTCCTGGGCGAGGGTCACTCTGACCGTCGACAGCGAGCGCCCGGCGCGCAGCGGCGTCACCTCCAGCTCGGCCGGTCCGGCCGCCGGCGGGGCCAGGAACTGGCCGCTCACGGCCAGCGGGTGGGGCTGGTCGACCACCCCGAGCGCGGCCCTGGCCGCCAGCGCCAGCAGGTAGCCCCCGTTGGGCCGGTCCCCGACCGTCCAGCCCGGGTCGACCGTCGCCGTCCACGACCCTGGTCCCCCGCGGACCGCCGTGGCCAGGTCGAACGCGTGCTCCCCGTCCGCCATGCCGCCTCCTCCCACCCCGGCATGAGGCTGCCAGCGGCGCGGCGGACGTCGCAACCGGCGACGAGCTGCCGGATCTTCCTGAATCGGTCACAAACCGTATCCATCGCCAAGCCCGTCACGCCTGTGACCTTTGCAGCGGTTGATCCTGAGAAGAGGGGCTTCTCCTTGCCGGTCCCGCCATCAGCTCCCCCCAAGGCCAGCTCCGGGTGCTTCGTCGGCGCCGTCGCGGTGATCGCGCTGCTCGGCTTCGGGCTGCTGGCCACGCTGCTGTCGGTGGTCGACGACCAGCCGGTCCCTCCCGGGACCACCGGCGGCGCCGAGCTACCGCCGGCCGGGACGGTCCTGCTCGCCGAGGAGGGACTGGGGCCGCTCACCGCGGTGCTGACCACCGGGACGGCGTGGGACCTCCGCTGGTCATTCGACTGCTCCGCCCGTCCCGGCGGGACCGGTCGCTTCGCGGTCGACCTGAACGGCCCCGTCCCCCTCTCCGGGGTCGACGAGCGCGGCGCCCGCGGCCACGGCACCGAGCACGCCGCCGCCGGCACCTTCCGCATCACCGTCCGTTCCCACTGCCCATGGACCCTCACCGCCGTCACCACCTGAGGTGATCCTCGGGCCGGCCGCCTGAGCCGCCCGCGAGCGCCGCTTCAGGCGAGGGCGCGGACGAGGGCGGCGGTGGCGGCGGCCACGGTGACGACGAGCAGCAGGGGCGCGCGGAAGACCAGGGCGACGGCGGCGGCGGCCAGGCCGGCGAGGCGGGCGTCAACCGCGAAGCCGCCGCCCGAGCCGCCGAGCGCCTGGGAGACCACGAGGGCGGCGAGCAGCGCCGGGGCCAGGTGCTCGAGGGCCCCCTGGGCCCGCGGCGGGAGCGTGCGGTCCCCGACCAGCAGCGTGCCGGCCGCCTTGATGGCCATGGTGGCCAGCCCGACCGCCGCGACCGTGACCCAGACGGCGGTCACGAGCGCCTCGCCCCGACCAGGCACGCGAGGCTGGCGGCGATGATCGGTACGCCGGGGCCGGCGACCGGCATCAGCGCGAGCGCGATGAGGGCGCCACCGATGGCGGCCAGCAGCCGCGAGCGCCCCTTGATCTGCCCCACGAGCAGGGCGAGGAACAGCGCCGGGAAGGCGGCGTCGAGGCCGAGCGAGGCCGGGTCGGCGACGAGGTCGCCGGCGAGCACCCCGACGGCCGTGCCGCCGACCCAGCCCACCGCCAGCAGCAGGCCGGCGCCGACCAGCAGGTGCCGGTCGATCCGGCCGTCGTCGCGCTGGGCGATCGCCCAGGACTCGTCGACGACCAGCTGGGCGGTCAGCGCCCGCCGCCACCACTGCCCTTCCAGGGTGGAGGCGGCCGACAGCCCCATCGGCCCGTAGCGGAGGTTCAGCAGCACGGCCGCGGCCACCGCGGCGGCGGCCCCGCCCCCGGCGACGAGGATGGAGGCGGCGGCGAACTGGGCGGAGCCGGCGAAGGTCGTGAGCGACATGACGACCGGGGCGAGGCGGCCCATCCCGGCCGAGCGGGCCAGGACCCCGAACGACACGCCGAAGGCCAACGCCGCGATCCCGATCGGGGCGGCGGCGCGGACGCCGTCCAGGTAGCCGGGCCCGCCCGACGGGCGCGTCGGGTGCCTCAACGGCCCGCCCGGCGGTCGGTCCCGGCGACGGCCAGCCGCAGGCCGGCCCCGACCAGCCAGAACCCGACGGAGTGGAGCGAGCGGGCGGCAGCCCGGCGGGCGATCGAGGGACGACGGGGCCAGGCCACGCGGATGAAGTAGCGCTCCGGGTCCACGACCACGTCCCGGTACTCGTGCAGCCGTCGTCGGGCCGCCTCGCGACGGAGCTCCTGGACCCGTGCGGCGGCGAGCTCGTCCAGCAGGTACGGATGCATGGCTGCCTCCTCCGTGAACACCAGCATTCTACCGTAGCTGGTGTCAGCATAGACGGGGGGTGCGACACGCATGCCCCACCCAGGTTAGCGGGGGCGGGCGACCAGGTCGGGGGTGAGCTCGGCCAGGCTGACCGCCCCGCACAGCGCCATCGCCCGCAACAGCTCCTCCTGGAGGCCCAGCAGCACCGTCCGCACCCCGTCGGCCCCACCGGTCGCAAGGCCCCACAGCACCGGCCGGCCCACCAGCACCCCGCTGGCTCCCATGCAGAGCGCCTTCACCACGTCCGTCCCCCGCCGCACCCCGCCGTCCACCAGCACCTCCACGCGACCGTCGACGGCCGCCACCACCTCCGGCAGCGCGTCGGCGGCGGCGAGCGCGGTGTCGAGCTGGCGGCCGCCGTGGTTGGAGACCACGATCCCGGCCGCCCCGGCGGCCACGAACGCCTCGGCGTCGTCGCCGCGCAGCACGCCCTTCACCAGCACCGGCAACCCCGAGCAGTCCCGCAGCCAGGCGATGGTGGCCGGCTCCAGGCCGGCGTCGAAGTGGCCGGCGCGGTCGCCCACGCCGGCCCCGCCGGCGCCGAAGCGCTCGACCGCGTTGCCGAGGACCATGCCCAGCGGGAACTCCAGACGGTTGCGCACGTCCCTGAGGCGGTTGCCGAGCACCGGCAGGTCGGCGGTGAGGACCAGCGCCGAGTAGCCGGCGGCGGCCGCCCGGCCCACCAGCTCCTCGGTGAACCCGTGGTCGACGTGGACGTAGACCTGGAACCAGCGTGGCGCGCCCGGGGCGTGCCGCGCCACCTCCTCCAGCGACCGGTTGGACTGGGTGGAGACGACCATGAGGCTGCCGGCCGCGGCCGCGCCGGCCGCGGTGGCGGCCTCCCCCTCCGGGTGGACCAGCCCGTGGTAGGCGGTCGGGGCGACCAGGACCGGGGTGGGCAGCGGCGTGCCGAGCACGGTGGTGGCGGTGTCGACCCGGCGCACGTCTCGCAGCACCCTTGGGCGCAGGCGCAGCCGTGCCCAGGCGGCCAGGTTGTCGGCGAGGGTCAGCTCGGCGTCGGCGCCGCCGGCCAGGTAGTCGTAGACGGCGGGATCGAGGCGTCCGCGTGCCGTCTGCTCGAGCGCGGCCAGGTCCACCCGGCGCCGCTACACCCCGCCCTGGACCCGGGAGAGCAGGACCGCCGCGGTCGAGCGCAGCCGGTCGTCCAGGGCCTCCATCAGCTTGACGACCGTCTCGGCGGCCCAGTCCGCCACCATCCGCCGCTCCTCGCGGCTGCTCAGGTCGCGGACCTCCCGGTAGTCGACGATCCGTGAGGCCCGCCGGTCGTCGAGCCGTTCCCAAGAGAGGATCCGGCCGACGGCGGTCTCCACCGCCAGGCGCTCGGCGAACAGGTCGTCGAACAGCCGCTTGGTCGACGTACGCTCCTGCATGTCGAGGTAGATCCCGGCCCGGACGGCGCCGTTGGCGGTGAACGCCACGTCGTAGAAGCCGAACGGGCCGGCCGCGAAGCCGACCCAGTTCTCGTAGCCGAACTTCGGGATGCGGAAGCCGGGCCGGCGGATCGCCACCGAGTCGAACATCGCCTCGAAGAACCGGTGGCGCAGCTCGACCGGCTGCAGGCCGCCGGCCTTCTCGGAGGCCATCGGCGGCGGTGCCGGCCGGGGCTCGGGTGGGGCCTCGGCGGGAGGCATGGGCGCGAACGCCTCCGGGACGACGGTGGGCTCCGGCGGCGGCTCGTAGGGTGCGGGCGGCGGCTCGGGCGGCGGCTCGTAGGGGGTCGGCGGCGGTTCGGGCGGCGGCTCATAGCGGGCGGGCGGCGGCTCGGGGGCCGGCTCGTAGCGGGCCGGGGGCGGCTCGGGCGGCGGCTCATAGCGGGCCGGGGGCGGCTCGGGGGCCGGCGACTCGTGGCGACCGCGCGGCGGCGAGGTGGCATCGGCCTGGTGGGCGACCGGCGGCGGCGCCGGCTCGGCGACCGGTCCCGTCGTCGGTGACCGCATCGGCAGCGGCCCCCGCCGCCTGCCCGACCGGCGCCAGTTCCGCGGCTGCACCACCACGTCGAGCACGGGCGCCGGCAGCGAGCGGCCGATGCGGACCAGGCCGATCTCCACCCCGAAGAAGTCGACCTGCTGGTCGGTGCGCTCGTTGAGCCAGTCCAGCCCGCGCCGGAACTCGTCCCGGAAGTGGGGGGCGACCCAGATCACCACCGCCGCCTCCAGCCCGGACGCTTCGACGATGAGCTGGCCGAGCTGGCTGTGGTCGGTCGCCTCCAGGCGGTTGGCGATCACGATCGGGCGGCCGAGCGCGTCGGAGCCGAGCACGTTGAAGGCGCCGGTGTCGACGTTGATCTCCCGCTCCAGCGGCGTGATGTCGATGCCGAGGGTCTCGCTCAGCAGGTCGATGTTCTGCAGGAACCAGGGGGTGAGGTCCGGGAGCTGCTCGCCCCAGAACGACCGCAGGTCGAGCCGCTCGAGACGGCCCAGCTCGAGCCGCTCGATCTCCGTCCTGCCAGCCATCTCGCTCCTCCCGATCGCCCCCCCATTAGAGGGCAAGTTGTACCCCGGCCGAATGGGCCGTCGTCAAACTCGTCAACTCGTCCATATCATCGCGCTCGCGCCAGGGATGTCACGGCTGGACAAATGGGGGCGGGTCGCGAGCCGAAGCCGCAGCGTATCAGGGTCGGGAAGTGGCTGTGGCCGGTCGCCGAGGTTGGCCACGACCAGCGCCCGCGACCCCGACGGGTCGGTGCGCTCCAGCGTGACCAGCCGCCGTCGGACGTCGGCCCGGGAGGTAGCGAGGTCGCGGCGGCAGTTGCCGAGCGCGGGGACCTCGCGGCGGAGCCGCAGCAGGTCGCGCCACAGGTCCAGCACCGGCCCGCCGGCCCTGCTCCAGTCCAGCTTCGACCGCTCGAAGGTGGCCGGGTCGTTGGGGTCCGGCACGTCCGCCGCCCAGTCGAACGCGGCGAACTCGTCGCGGCGGCCGCGCCGCACCGCCTCGGCCAGCTCCGGTCGGTGGTCGGTGAAATAGAGGAACGGGTGGGTCTCGCCCCACTCCTGGCCCTGGAAGACCAGTGGCAGGTAGGGCGCGCAGGCGACCAGGACGCTCGCCACCGCGTCCAGCTCCGGGCCGACCAGGGCGGCGAGGCGTTCGCCGAAGCCGCGATTGCCCACCTGGTCGTGGTTCTGGGCGCAGACCACGAAGCGCTCCCCGCCGAGCCCGGCGGGGTCGTGCACCCAGCCGGCGTGCAGCGCCCTGGTCAGCTTGTCGAGGCCCTGGAACCCGTCCAGGTAGCCGGGCGCCTCGCCGGTCAGCGCGACATGGATCGCATGGTGCAGGTCGTCGGCCCAGATGGCGTCGATGCCGTAGCCGGTGACCAGCGCGGGCTGGTGCCGGTCGGTCTCGGCGACGACGACCGCGCCGGGCCTGGCCGCGTGGACCCGCCCGGCGAGCTCCTCCAGGACGTGCACCGGGCTGGCGTCGTGGAGGGCGTGGACGGCGTCCAGGCGCAGCCCGTCGACGCCGAACTCGGCCACCCACATCTCGGCGTTGTCGACGACGTGCCCGCGGACGAAGTCCGACCCGGGCCCGTCCAGGTTGACCGCCCGACCCCACGGGGTGGCGTAGCGGGCGGTGAGGTACGGCCCGAACTCACCCAGGTAGTCCCCGTCGGGGCCGAGGTGGTTGTAGACGACGTCGAGGAACACGGCCAGCCCGGCGGCATGGCAGGCGTCCACGAACCGGCGGAACCCCGCGGGGCCGCCGTAGGCGGCGTGCACCGCGTACAGGTCGACGCCGTCGTAGCCCCAGCCGCGCGCGCCGGGGAAGGCCGCCACCGGCATCACCTCCACCGCCGTGACCCCAAGCCTGGCCAGGTGGTCGAGGCGGTGGGTAGCGGCGTCGAAGGTCCCCGCTGGCGTGAAGGTGCCGCAGTGCAGCTCGTAGAAGACCAGCTCGTGCAGGGCGGGCGGGGTGAACGGCGGCGGCGCCGGGCCCAGGTCGACCAGCCGCGAGGGGCCGTGCGGGCCGTGCGGCTGGAAGCGGGAGCGTGGGTCGGGCCGCTCCCGCTCGCCGTCCAGGACCAGCACGTAGTCGTCGCCGGCCCCGGCGCCCTCGACAACGCCCCACCAGGTACCCCGCTCGCCCGGTTCCAGCGGGAGTGTCCTCCCACCGACCCGCACCGCGAGGGAGCGTACCGAGGGCGCCCACACGCCGAAGGCCGCGCCGCCCTCCACCAGCCGCGGGCCGAGGGGCGGTCCCGTCACGCCGGCGCGAGCCAGACGGTGGCGAGCGGGGGCAGGGTCACCGAGGCCGAGGCGGGCTGGCCGTCCCAGCCGATCTCCGCGGCCTCGACCGTGCCGAGGTTGCCGACGTTGCTGCCGCCGTAGGGCGCCGCGTCGGTGTTGAGCACCTCGGTCCAGCGCCCCACCCGCGGCAGGCCGACGCGGTAGTCGCTGCGCGGCACCGGCGAGAAGTTGCAGAGGCAGACCAGCGGCTCACCGGACGCGCTGTAGCGGATGAACGACAGCGCGTTGCCGTCCACGTCGTTGGGGTCGATCCAGGCGAACCCCTCCGGGCTGGCGTCCCGCTCCCACAGGGCCGGGCGGTCCCGGTAGACGCGGTTCAGGTCGCGGACGAGCGCCTGCACGCCCCGGTGGTTCGGGTCGGCCAGCGCCTCCCAGTCGATCGAGCGCTCGTGGGACCATTCCGACTCCTGGCCCAGCTCGCAGCCCATGAACAGGAGCTGCTTGCCCGGATGGGCCCACATGTAGGCGAGGTAGGCGCGCAGGTTGGCGAACCGCCGCCAGGTGTCGCCGGGCATCTTGCCGAGCAGCGAGCCCTTGCCGTGGACGACCTCGTCGTGGGAGATGGGCAGGACGAAGTTCTCGCTGAAGGCGTAGATCAGCGAGAAGGTGAGCTGGTGGTGGTGGAAGCGACGGTAGATCGGGTCCTTGGAGACGTACTGCAGGGTGTCGTGCATCCAGCCCATGTTCCACTTGAAGCCGAAGCCGAGCCCACCGAGGTAGACCGGCCGGGAGACGCTCGGCCAGGCCGTCGACTCCTCGGCGACCGTCATCGCCGCCGGGTGCTCGCGGTACACCACCGTGTTGAAGTCCTTGAGGAACCTGACGGCGTCCAGGTCCTCGTTGCCGCCGAACTCGTTGGGCACCCACTCCCCCTCCTCGCGGGAGTAGTCGAGGTAGAGCATCGAGGCCACGGCGTCCACCCGCAGCCCGTCGACGTGGAACTCCTCCAGCCAGTACAGGGCGTTGGCGATGAGGAAGTTGCGCACCTCGTTGCGGCCGAAGTTGAACACCAGCGAGCCCCAGTCGGGGTGCTCGCCGCGGCGCGGGTCCTCGTGCTCGTACAGGGCGGTGCCGTCGAAGCGGGCCAGCGCGAAGGCGTCCTTGGGGAAGTGCGCCGGCACCCAGTCCACCAGCACCCCGATGCCGCGCTGGTGGAGCTTGTCGATCAGGTGGCGCAGGTCGTCCGGGGTGCCGAAGCGGGCGGTGGGCGCGTAGTAGGCCGACACCTGGTAGCCCCAGGACGGGGCGTAGGGGTGCTCGGCGACCGGCATGAACTCCACGTGGGTGAAGCCGAGGTCGGCGACGTAGTCGGGGAGCTGCTCCGCCAGCTCGCGGTAGGACAGCCCCTGGCGCCAGGAGCCGAGGTGGACCTCGTAGACCGAGATCGGGGCGCCGATCGAGTTGCGCTCCCGCCGGCGCGCCATCCAGTCGTCGTCGCCCCACACGTGCCCGGGGGTGTGGACGACGCTGGCCGTCGCCGGCGGCACCTCGGTCGCGAACGCCAGCGGGTCGGCCTTGAGCGTCAGCGCGCCGGCAGGGGTGACCAGCTCGAACTTGTACTTGTCGCCGGCGTGGACGCCCGGCGCGAACAGCTCCCAGATCCCCGAGGAGCCGAGCGACCGCATCGGGTGCAGCCGCCCGTCCCAGGAGTTGAAGTCGCCGACGACCCGGACCGCGCGGGCGTTGGGCGCCCAGACCGCGAAGGCGGTGCCGGCCACCCCGTCGACGACCGTCTCGTGGGCGCCGAGCTTCTGCCACAGGCGCTCGTGCCTGCCCTCCCCCAGCAGGTGCTGGTCGAGCTCGCCGATCGTCGGCAGGAACCGGTAGGGGTCGTCGATGGTGAAGGTGCCGGCGTCGTAGGTCACCTCCAGCCGGTAGGCGGCCGGCGCGGCGGCGCCGTCCAGCACGCCCTCGAACAGGCCGCCCGGGTGGACCTGGTCCAGCTCGACGCGCTCGTCACCCACCAGCGCGACCACGCCGGTCGCGGCGGGCCGCAGCGCGCGGACGACCAGCTTGCCGTCCTCGACGTGCGCGCCCAGCAGCCGATGCGGCTCGTGGTGCTCGCCCCGCACCAGCCGCTCCACCTCGTCCGAACGGGACACGCGGGTCATGGCGTCACCCCCAGCAGGCGCCTGATGCCGCCGAGCGGGATCGGCAGCCACGCCGGACGGTGCCTGGCCTCGTACATGACCTCATAGACTGCCTTGTCCAGCTCCAGAGCGCGAAGCAGCAGGTCGTGGTCGCCGGCGAGCCAGCCGGCGTCGCCGGCCACGCCCAGGTAGCCCTCCAGGAACGCGCCCCGGTTGGCCTCGATCCAGGCGGTGGCGCGGCCGTCGGTCGCCGCCAGCTCGGATTCCCCCACAATCAGCGGCTGGAAGGCGGCGTAGTCGAAGGAGCGGAGCATCCCCGCCACGTCCTGCAGCGGGCTGGCGAGGCGCCGCCGCTCCTCCAGGCTGCGGACCGGCTCGCCCTCGAAGTCGATCACCTTCCAGGAGTCCGTCACCCGCAGCACCTGGCCGAGGTGGTAGTCGCCGTGGATGCGCTGCAGGTACCGGCTGCCGCCACCGGCCGCCTCGGCCTTGGAGTACACCTCCTGAATGGCCTCGCGATGCCCGGCGAGCTGCGGCACGAGGGCGACCACCTGGGTGAGCTGGCCGAGCAGGCGGGCGCTGAGCCGGCCCAGGTCGGGCTGGCCCTCGGCCACCTTGGGCAGCGCGCCGGCCATGGCCACGTGCAGCTCGCCGGTGAGCCGGCCGAGCGCGCCGGCCTCGCCGGCGAAGTTGCCAGGGTCGCCCCCCTTGGACCCGTAGTGGTCCGCCACCCGCTCGGTGGCCAGCCGCCAGCCCTCGACGCTGCCGGGGTAGAAGCGCTGCAGGATGCCGAGGGTCGAGCCGAGGCCCTCGAACCAGCCGAGCGGCGCCACGCACGCCTCGAACCCCGCGGCGGCCAGCGCCCTGGTGACCTCCAGCTCCGGGTTCTCGCCTGGCTCCAGCCGGCGAAACAGCTTGAGGATCAGCCGGTTGCCGAACACCAGCGACGAGTTGGACTGCTCCCCGCCGACCAGCCTGCCGGGGCCGCGCAGCGTCTCGGTCCACTCGGGCGCGCGGTAGAAGCGCAGCTCGTCGACGTTGGCCGCCCGCGAGAGCAGGTCAAGGTAGACCGAGCCGAGCCGCTCGTCGCGGACCGCGTCGTAGAACACCCCGCCGGTCGGCCCCTTGGTCTGCAGGATGATCGCGTCCGGCTCGCGGTCGGTGAGCTGCCTCGCCTCGATGCCGCGGTCGTGGCCCATGGGCACGTGGTAGCGCTCGACGCCGCCGTCGGCGTAGGCGACGGCGGCGACCACCTCGTGCAGGCTCGGATGGGCGGTGCGCAGGGGCACCGACGCCTCGAGGCGGACCTCGCCCACCGGCCTCCCCTTGCCGGCGAACCAGCGCTGGCCCGGCAGGAACTCGGCGAGCGCCGTCTCCAGCTCGGTCACGGGCCCGCTACCTGGGACGGACGTGGAGCACGTGGGCCGGCTCCACCTGGGGGTCGAGGCTGGTCCAGTTGGAGGCGCCGTGCCAGGTCCAGGCCTGGCCGGTCAGCTCGTCGAACACGTCGAAGGCGCCGCTGTCCCACTCCAGGCCCAGGGCGGGCATCCACAGGTGCAGGAAGGTGTCGCGCGCCTGGTGCGGGTCGAGGTTGACCACCACGAGCACCACATCGTCGCCGGTCCGCTTGGAGAAGGCGAGGACGTCGGGCGAGTCGACCAGATGGAAGCGAAGGTTCCGCAGCCAGTGGAGCGCCGGGTGGGCGCGGCGGATCTCGTTCAGCCTGGCCAGGTAGGGAGCCAGCGACGGCTGCGACCAGTCCCTGGGCTTGTACTGGTACTTCTCGGCGTCGAGGTACTCCTCCGAGCCGGGTCGCAGCGCCTGGTGCTCGAACAGCTCGTAGCCCGAGTAGACGCCCCACGACGGCGACAGCATCGCGGCCAGCACCGCCCGTACCTTGAAGGCCGCCGGGCCGCCGCGCTGCAGGTAGGCGTGGAGGATGTCGGGGGTGTTGACGAAGAAGTTGGGGCGCATGTACTCGGCCGACTCCGAGTGGGCCAGCTCGTTCAGGTACTCCTCCAGCTCGGCTTTGGCGTTGCGCCAGGTGAAGTACGTGTAGGACTGGGTGAAGCCGATCTTGGCGAGCACCTTCATCATCGCCGGGCGGGTGAACGCCTCGGCCAGGAAGATCACGTCGGGATGCTCGGCCTTGACGGCGGCGATCAGCCACTCCCAGAACTGGACCGGCTTGGTGTGGGGGTTGTCGACGCGGAAGATCCGCACGCCGTGGGCGATCCAGTGGTCCAGGACGGCCTTGCAGGCGGCGTGCAGCGCGGGCGCGTCCGGGCTGTCGAAGTTGAGGGGGTAGATGTCCTGGTAGACCTTTGGCGGGTTCTCGGCGTAGGCGATCGAGCCGTCGGGCCGGATGCGGAACCAGTCCGGGTGCTCCTTGACCCATGGATGGTCGGGCGAGCACTGCAGGGCGTAGTCCAGGGCCACCTCCATGCCGAGCTCGTTCGCCCTGGCCACGAAGGCGTCGAAGTCCTCGATGGTGCCGAGGTCGGGGTGGACGGCGTCGTGGCCGCCGGCCTCCGAGCCGATCGCCCACGGGCTGCCCGGGTCGTCGGGGCCGGGGTCCAGGGTGTTGTTCGGTCCCTTGCGGTGGGTGTGCCCGATGGGATGGATGGGCGGCAGGTAGACCACGTCGAAGCCCATGGCGGCGACCGCGGGCAGCCGTTCGGCCGCCTGCTTGAAGGTGCCGCCGGTGGTGGCGGTGGCGCCCTCGGAGCGTGGGAAGAGCTCGTACCAGGCGCCGTACAGGGCGCGCGGCCGGTCGACCCAGATCGCCAGCCGACTGGAGCGGGTGACGCCCTTGGGCGGGTGACGGTCGAGCAGCTCGACCACGGCGGAGTCGCTGGCGGCGGCCAGCCGCTCGGCGGGGTCCGCCCCGGCCCGGCGCAGGCCGGCCGCGGCCTCCTTGAGCGGGTCGCGGTTGGCCGCCGGCACCCAGGCCGCCGCCGTCTCGAACAGCCGGGCGCCCTCCTCCAGCTCCAGGTCGATGTCGCGGCCGGCGTCGAGCTTCTTGTGGGTGCCCTGGCGCCAGCTGGCGATCTGGTCGGTCCAGGCCTCCACCACGAACGACCAGAAGCCGGTGCGGGGCAGGGTGACCTCGGCCCGCCAGCGGTCCAGGCCATGGTCCACCGCGACCATGGGGACGAGCTGGGAGCGACGCTCACCCGGCCCGGTGAGCTGCACACCGGCGGCGATGACCTCGTTGTGGCCGTCGCGGAAGACGGTCGCCTCGACCGGGATCGTCTCCCCGGCGACCGCCCGCGCCGGCCAGCGCCCGCAGTCCACCTGAGGCCGGATGCCCTCGATGACGATGCGCCCGATCATGCCATGCACGCTACCACCCGGAGACAAGGCGCAACCCGGGGGCGCGAAACCCTCGTGGGAGCCCTGCGTGGGGCGGATGCGGCGCACCGCCCCACGGCCCCCCCTGTTGGCCCCCACGAGGGCCTGCTCCGGGAATCGCTTCCCGTCGCAACCAGCAGTGTTTCGTGTTGCAAGTTTGCTTGCAAGGAGTATCTCCGAGCCACCTACAATGCCTACGCATCGTGGAGCTGAGAGGGGACGGACATTGGCGCAGCCAGGCCTGTCCGACGACGCCCGCCCCACGATCGAGGACGTCGCCAGGGCGGCCGGCGTCTCGACCAGCTCGGCGAGGAACTACTTCTCCCGCCCGGCGGTGCTCAGCGCCAGCACCCACGCCCGCATCGAGCAGGCGGTGCGGGCCACCGGCTACGTCCCAAGGGGCAGCGTGGGGCGGCTGGGCAGGCGGCAGCTCGGCAGGCTCGCCTTCGAGATGCCGCGGGCCGAGGACCCCGGCGTGAACCCGTTCTACAGCCAGCTCCTGCTCGCGCTGCTGTGGGCGGCCTGGTCGGGAGGCTTCCACCTGTACCCGTTCGTCACCGACAAGGAGCCCGGCTCGCGGGTCCCCTTCTACCGGCGGCTCTGGGCCCGCCGGCAGGTCGGCGGCTTCGTCCTCACCGACGCCGGCTACGACGACGAGCGGGTCCCATGGCTGCTCGACACCGGCGTGCCGTTCGTGCTGGTCAGCCGGCTGCGTGAGGAGCACGGCTACTGCTGGGTGGACAACGACAACGTGGGCGGGTCGATGACGGCGGTCGGCCACCTGGTCGAGGGCGGGCACCGGCGGATCGCCTACCTCGGCTGGCCGGCCGGCGACCCGGTCGCCGACCGGCGGCTGGAGGGCTACCGGCGCGCGGTCGGCGCCGCCGGCCTGCCGGAGCTGGTGGAGCGCCAGGACTACGGCGAGCCCGCCCTCGACCAGGCCAGGCGCCTGCTGCTGCGGCCCGAGGACGAGCGGCCCACCGCGGTGGTGGCCTCGTGCGACGAGTTCGCCTACGACGTCGTGCGGGCGGCGGTCCGGCTCGGGCTGCCGGTCGGTGGCGGCTCGGGCCCGCGGCGGGTGGCGGTGGTCGGCTGCGACGACTCCCCCATGGCCGGCCGCACCGTCCCGACCCTCACCACCCTCCGCCAGCCGGTGAAGCTGCTCGCCGAGCGAGCCGTCGACATGCTGGCGGCCAGGATGCGCAACCCCCGCTTCGAGGCCCACGCGCTCGAGCGCCCCGAGCTGATCGTCCGCGAGAGCACCTCGCCCGCGTGAACGTCGCCCTGGTCCTCACCACCTTCGCGGTCGTCCTTCCCGCCGAGCTGCGGACAAGTCGATGCTCGCCTCGCTGGTGCTCGGCACCCGCTACCGGCCGCTGCCGGTCTTCGTGGGCGTCGCCGCCGCGTTCGCCGTGCACGTCTGCGTGGCGGTGGCCATCGGCGGCGTGTTCTCGCTGCTCCCCCGACGCCTGGTCCTGCTGGTGGTCGCCGCGCTGTTCGCCGGCGGGGCGGGGGTGCTGCTGCTCGGCCGCGAGGAGCAGCCGGACGGCCTCGCCCCGGCGGCCACCGGCCCGGGCACGGCACCGCTGCGGGTCGCGCTGACCGCCTTCGGCGTCGTCTTCCTCGGGGAGTGGGGCGACATCACGCAGGTCACCACCGCCAACCTCGCCGCCAGGTACGCCGACCCGCTCAGCGTCGGCGTCGGAGCCGTGCTCGCGCT
>Ga0307278_10000085_pt1 | contig 44281 bp, 47 predicted proteins | sample ER_DNA_117_FD_194482 | JGI IMG/M metagenome (GOLD analysis project Ga0307278, IMG submission 194482) | Bulk soil microbial communities from the East River watershed near Crested Butte, Colorado, United States - ER_DNA_117 | ecosystem: Environmental > Terrestrial > Soil > Floodplain | place... | reverse complement strand
CGGGTTCTCCTCGCCGCAGACCGAACAGGCCACCATCCAACGAGTCTACGGCTACGGCGTCAGCCCCATCTGGGTGAGCAGCGTCGCCGTGTCCCAGTAGTCGCGGTTGCGGGTGACCCTCCCGTCCCTGAGCTCCAGCATGGTCGCGCCCCGGACGCGGAAGCGCCGCCCGGTCGCCGGCATGCCCGGAAGGCCGCGCTCATGGGTGCCGGACATGACCCACTCCATCGCCGCCCGGTCCCCGGCCACGAACCCAGCGGTCAGCTCGATCCCGAAGTCGGGGAAGGCGTCCTGGGGCCTGGCGCCGAGACCGCACAGCGGGAACGGCCGGCCGAGCACCGTCAGCTCCCGCTTGCCGCGGCTGACCGCACCCAGCGGCACGTCCTCGTAGACGCAGTCGTCGGTGTACAGCGAGGCCACCCGCTCCGGGTCGTGCGCCGACCACCCGGCCGCCCACTGTTGGAGCAGCAGCTCGCTTCCGGCGGTCAGCATGGCGACGCCTCCTTGCGGGCCAGGAACGTGTAGCGGGAGAGGCGGCGCTGCTCCGCGAGCGCCCGCACGGTCGCGAGGAACCGCTGCATCCCCGTGAAGGTCTCCTCGCCCTCGTCCTCCAGGAGCTCCGCCCGATGCCTCGCGCGGGCGTCGTGCCAGCGCCGCGCCACCAGCGCGACGCTGGCGGTGGTGTCCTCGCACCGGACCAGCTCGAACCCCGCCTCACGGACCAGCCGCTCGTCCTCGTCGCGGAGCGAGAAGACGAAGAAGCCGATCGACGCGCGCAGGGCGATCTCCTGGCTGGAGAGCAGGCCGGTGACGACGATCGGGTCGGTGAACAGGGCCCATCCGCCGGGCGCGAGCAGCCGGTGCCAGTCCCTGAGCATGCTCGGCCGGTCGGGCAGGTGGTTGACCGCGTCGATGCAGACGACGGCGTCGAAGGAGGCGTCGTCGAACGGCAACGGCCGGCCGGCGTCGGCCTCCTGGAAGCGGGCGAGCGCGTCGAGGCCCTCCTGCCGCGCCAGCTCGCCGGCGGTCTGGACCGCGTGGCGGTTGCTGTCGACGCCGACGACCTCGGCGCCGGTGGTGCGGGCCAGCCAGCGTGCCGGGCCGCCGGACCCGCACGCCACGTCGAGCACCCTCGACCCGGGCGCGAGCCCCAGCCAGCCCAGCGCGGTCCGCCACTCGTCGACCGTCAGCCAACTGTTCTGGCCCAGGTCGTGCCCGTAGGTGTCGAGCCGGACGCGCTGGCGCGCCCCGAGCTGGAAGCGGCGGTAGGTGGCGTCGTAGAGGCGTACCTGGTCGGTCATTGCTGCTCCTTCCTCCGAGGCAAGAGGATCGGGAGACGGGCTTACGCGGCGGTGACGCCCTCCTAATGCGGCGCTGACGCATGCGAGAATCGGCGTGCAGTGGAGTTCTCGATCCTCGGTCCGCTCAAGGTCCTCGACGGCGACCGCGACCTCACCCCGGGGCGGGCGAAGCAGCGTGCCCTGCTGGCGATGCTGCTCCTGCACCGGAACGAGGTGGTCGGCAGCGACCGGCTCGTCGAGGCGCTCTGGGGGGAGGCGCCACCGGCCAGCGCCCCGACGGCGTTGCACGGCCACGTCTCCGCGCTGCGCAAGCTGCTGGGCGCCGAGCGGATCCGGACGCACGCGCCCGGCTATCGGCTGCGGGTCGATCCCGGCGAGCTGGACCTGGCCCGCTTCGAGTCGCTGGTGGCGGCGGCGCGGCGGCCGGACGGGCCCGAGGAGCGGTCGACGCGGCTGCGCGAGGCGCTCGCGCTGTGGCGCGGTGACCCGCTTGCCGACCTCCGCTACGAGTCGTTCGCCCAGCGCGAGCTGCTCCGGCTCGCGGAGCTGCGGATCGCCGTGCTGGAGGACCGGCTGGACGCCGACCTCGCGCGGGGCCGCCATCACGAGCTCGTCGGCGAGCTGGAGGCCCTCGTCGCCGAGCATCCGTTCCGCGAGCGGCTGCGCGGCCAGCTCATGCTCGCGCTCTACCGCTGCGGCCGCCAGGCCGACGCGCTCCACGTCTTCCAGGACGCGCGGCGGGCCCTCGTGGAGGAGCTCGGCATCGACCCCGGCCCGGCGCTCCAGCAGCTCCAGCGGCAGATCCTGGACCAGGACCCGTCGCTGGACCCGCAACCGCCGGCGCCGCCCGCCCCGGAGCGCGTCGAGCTCGGTGAGGAGCGGAAGCTCGCCACCATCCTGCTGGCCGGCGTCGGCGCCGCGACCGCGCCCGGCGAGCGGCTGGACCCCGAGCGGCTGCGTGCGCTGCTGCGCACCTACGTCGAGGCGATGTCGGAGGTCGTCACCACCTGGGGCGGGACGCTGGAGCGCTACGTCGGGGACACGGTCATGGCGGTCTTCGGCGTCCCCGCCGTCCGTGAGGACGACGCGGAGCGCGCGCTCCGGGCCGCCCTGGAGATGCTCGAGCGCCTCGAGGCGCTCAACCACGATCTCGAGGCGCGGCACGGCATCGCCCTGGCGATGCGGATCGGCGTCGAGACCGGCGAGGTGCTCGTGCCGCGCGAGCGCCCCGCCGGCGGGAAGCTCCTCGCGGGCGACGCCGTCAACCTCGCCGCACGCCTCCAGCAGGCGGCCGACCCCGGGACCATCCTCGCGGGCGAACGGACCTATCTGGTCGCCCGCCGCGCGATCCGGTTCCGCGAGCCGGTCGCCCTCGACCCGAACGAGCAGGGCAGACCGGTGCCCGTCCACCCCGTCCAGGGACCGTTCCCTGGCCTGGAGCCACGGCGGGCGGCGCTCGAGACCCCGTTCGTCGGGCGGGAGCGCGAGCTCAACCGGCTCACGGGCCTCCTGGACGAGGCGATCGGGACGGGGACCTCACGGCTCGCGCTCGTGTACGGGACGGCGGGGATCGGCAAGAGCCGCCTGGTGCGGGAGCTCTTCACCGCCGTGCGGGAACGCCACCCGGAGGTCGCCGTGCTCAAGGGCCGCTGCCTGGCGGCCGGACGCGGCATCACCTACTGGGCCCTCGGCGAGATCCTGCGCGACGCCTGCGGGATCGCGCTGGACGATCCGGTCGAGACGGCGGGGGAGCGGCTGCGCGCCGGCGCGCGCGCGATCCTCGCCGCCCTCCCGCTGCCCGGCGAGGAGCTGGACCGGACCGTGTTCGCGCTGGCCGCGACCGCCGGGATCACGCTCCCCGGCAACCCGCTCGACCGGATGGAGCCCCGAGCGGTGGCCGACGAGCTCACCCGCGCGTGGCCGCGGTTCGCCACCGCGCTGGCGATGCGGCGGCCGACGATCCTGCTGGTGGAGGACCTCCACTGGGCCGGCGCGCCGCTGCTGGAGATGCTCCCGCGGCTGGCCGCCCGCGTGCCGGGCCCGCTGCTGGTGGTGGCGACCGCCCGGCCGGAGCTCGCCGAGACCCATCCCGGCTTCGCGGCCGGCCGCGAGGGCACCACCGCGGTCTCGCTCCAGCCGCTGCCCGAGCCCGAGGCGACCGCGCTGATCGCCGGCATCCTCCCCGCGGTCGAGCTGCCGGAGGCGCTGCGGGGTGGGATCGTGCGCATGGCCGAGGGAAATCCCTTCTTCCTGGAGGAGATCGTCCTGCGGCTGGTGGACACCGGCGTGATCGTCCTGGACGGCGACCGCTGGCGGGTGACGACCGAGGTCGCCGGGATCTCCTTGCCGGACACCGTCCACCGCCTGCTCGCCGCCCGCATCGACGCGCTGCGGCCGGTCGAGAAGCGGGTGCTCCAGGAGGCGGCGGTCGTCGGCCGCGTGTTCTGGCAGGCGCCGCTGGTGCGGACGCTCGGCGACGCCGTCGTCCGCGAAGCGCTGTTGCGGCTGGAGGACCGCGGCCTGGTGGTGGCGCGGCCGACATCGGCGCTGGGCGGGCAGACCGAGTTCCAGTTCAAGCATGCGCTCGTCCGTGACGTCGCCTACGCCGGCCTCCCGAAGTCGCGCCGCGCCCGCGCCCACGCCGAGCATGCGTCGTGGCTGGAGGAGCTGGCCGGCGAGCGCCTCGACGAGCTCGTCGAGCTCGTCGCCTACCACTACCGCTCCGCGGTCGCGGGACCGGACGCCGACCTCGCCTGGGCGGACGACGGCCAGGCATTCGCGAGGGTCCGCGCGAGCGCCTTCGAGGCGCTGCTGGCGGCGGGCGAGGTGGCGCGGCGCCGCTTCGCCATCGCCAAGGCGCTGGAGCTGCACGAGCAGGCGCTGGCCCTGGCCGACGGCGACCTCGAGCGTGGCAGGGCGCTGGCGGCGATCGGCGACGACCACGAGGCCAACTACCACGGCGACGAGGCCTTCCAGGCGTACGGCGCGGCGCTTGACCGGCTGCGCGGGCCGGGGACCGAGCCGCTGCGGGCGGGGATCTGCCTCAAGGCCAGCCGCATGGCCGCCGTCAAGTGGGGCGGGTTCCGCGTCAAGCCGGCGCCGGCGCTGATGGAGCGGTTCGTCGACGAGGGCATGGAGGCGGCCGCGGACGAGGAGACGCGCAACTGGCTCACCGTCCTGAAGGGCAACGTCGGCCTCCGCTGGGCGTGGTCGCCGCTCGGCGACCCGCTCCCGCTCGCCGAGCGCGTCCGCTTCGCCGCGGCGGCCGTCCAGGTCGCCGAGACGCTCGGCGCCCCCGCGCTGCTGAGCCAGGCCTACCGGACCTACGGGCTGCTCCAGTCGATGGCCGGCGCCTGGGACGTGACCGTGGCGATGGCGCGCCGGGACGTCCTGCTGGCCGACCGGCTCGAAGGCACCGAGCAGGCGTTCGCGCTGTTCTGGAACGCGCTGTTCCTGATGGAGATCGCGGGCGAGGTCAGCGAGGTCGCCGGCTACGCGGAACGGTCCCTCCAGGTCGCCAGGGCGCTGTCACCGCACGAGCTGATGCACAGCACCTACACGGTCCTGAGCGCGCGCTCGCTGACCGGGCGCTGGTCGGAGCTGGAGGCGCCCGCCGGCGAGCACCTGGAGGCGCTGGCCCGCGAGCCCGGCATCGGCTGCCCCTATGTCCGCGGCGGCCCGGTCGTCGCCGCGACCGCCCTCGCGCACCAGGGACGCCTGGACCGTGCCGCCGAGCTGGCCGCCACGCTCACGCCCGACCTGGACGAGCCGGGGCTGGCGGAGGCGCTGCTGGCCCGCTACCACGTCGCCCGCGGCGACCCGCTGGCCGGCAGGGAGCTGGCCGAGCGGATGGCCGGCCGCGCCGTCTACGCCGAGGAGAACGCCTTCGAGGTCCTCGCCATGCTGGACGCCCTGGCCGCGCTCGAGCAGTGGGACGCGCTGGTCGCCTTCCTGCCGCGGGCGCGGGCGGCGGCCGGCGGGCTGGCGCTGGCCGGGCCGGCGAGCGACCGGGCGGAGGGGCTGGCGCGCGCGGCCGCCGGCGACCGTGCGGCCGCCGAGGCGCTGCTGCGGCGGGCGCTGGACGCCTTCGGGCGGATGGGCGCGGTGTTCGAGGCGGCGCTGACCGGCGAGCGGCTCGCCGCGGTCGCCTCGGACGCCGACGCCGCGCACCTGCGCGCGGCGGCGCTGGCCACCTACGAGCGGCTCGCGGCCGCGCCGCACGTCGAGCGCGTGCGTGCGGCCCGGTAGGATTGGGCGCGGCGCGGCGCTTCCCGGGGCCGGTCCCGGACGGCGGCGCGACCGTGGAGGCGACGATGGACAGAGACGACGACGGCGTCCCCGACTGGCAGGAGGACGCCAACTACGCCGACGAGGCGCCGGTACGCGGGCCCTGGCGCAGCCGGGCCAGGCGAGGCGCGGTGGGAGGGGCCGGCTGCGCGCTCCCGGTGGCGTTCCTGCTGGCCGCCGCGGGGACGCTGGCCCGTCTCGCCACCGGTCGCCGGCGCGGCTGAGCCGGCCGGCTCAGCCGCGCAGCAGCAGCAACGGGACGAGCTGCTCGGCCGCGGTCAGCGAGCCGTGGTGGCCGGTGAGCAGCGCCTGCGTCGGGTCCACCTCCCGTTGCACCACCCCCACCGGCCCGGACGCGGCCGCCACCACGTCGCCGATGCGTTGCCGTACCTCGTCCGGCACCTGCGGGCCGAACCAGCCGGCGGCCACCGCCTCCTCACCGGGCACCACCCACATGTCGTCACCCAGCAGCGCCAGCCAGGCGTCCAGGACGTCGGCGGTGGCGCCTCGCCTGGTGTGGACGTGGCGGGCGCGGGCCTCGCCGGCCAGCAGCCGCACGCCGGCGGCCAGCTCCGGCTGGTCGGCGAGGTCCACGCGCTGCTCCGGCCGCAGGTCGACCATGCCGTGGTCGCCGGTGACGACCAGGGCGGCGTCGCCGGGCAGCCGCTCGGCGAGCTGGGCGGCCAGCCGGTCGACATGGGCGAGCTCCAGCCGCCAGGCGTCGCTGGCGACGCCGCGGACGTGCCCGGTCCGGTCCAGGTCGGGATGGTAGGCGTACACCAGGCTGCGGCGGCCCTCGGCCAGGCAGCGCGACGCGCCGGCGGCGATGTCGCCGAGCGAGAAGGTCCGCCAGTAGTTGCCGCCGCGGAGGACGGCGCGGGTGAAGCCGGAGGTGGCGTACTCGCCGGCGCCGACGAGGGTGACCTCGACGCCGTCGGCCTCGGCCCGCTCGAACCCGGTCGGCTGGGGCTGCAGCCGCTCCGGGACGACCCGGTCGCGCAGGTCCTTGGCCCCCCCGAGGCCGTATGGGGACCAGCGCAGGCAGTTGAACGCCCGCTCCATCCCCGGCAGGGCCATGGTGTAGCCGACCAGGCCGTGGCCGCCCGGCGGGCGGCCGGTGCCGATCGAGGCCAGGCTGGTCGCGGTCGTCGCCGGGAAGCCGGTGGTGAGCGGCACGGCCTGCTCGGCGGCGGCGGCCAGGAACGGCGCCGCCCGCCGGTTGGCCAGCAGCAGGTCCCAGCCGAGGCCGTCGACCACCAGCAGGCAGACACGGCGGAGCGGCTCCAGGCCGAGCGGGTTGGGGGCGCCCGGCACGTCGAGCGCGGCCAGCAGCGACGGCAGCAGGTCGGCGAGGGATGCTTCGCCGTAGCGGGGGAGCGGCGGCGGGGTCGTCATGGCGGCAGGGTACAGAGGCCCCGCCGGGAGCGCCTCCGTATCCTTGAGGGAGGACTCACACCAGGAAGCGAGGAACACGATGGCAGAGGTGGAGCGGACCGAGCAGGAGTGGCGCGAGCTGCTGACCCCCGACCAGTACGCGGTGCTCCGCCAGCGGGGCACCGAGCCGCCGTTCACGGGCAAGTACACCTACGCCAAGGAGGACGGCGTCTACCGCTGCGCCGCCTGCGGCAACGAGCTGTTCCGCTCCGACGCCAAGTTCGACTCCAAGACGGGCTGGCCGAGCTTCACCGAGCCGGCCAACGCGGCCGGGGTCGAGCTGCACCCCGACCACAGCCACGGCATGGTCCGCACCGAGGTGACGTGCGCGTGCTGCGGTTCCCACCTCGGCCACGTCTTCGACGACGGCCCGGCGCCGACCGGTCAGCGCTATTGCATCAACTCGCTGGCGCTGGACCTGGACACCGAGAGCTCCTCGCAACCCGGGTAGGATGCGCGCCGTCCCCGCGGCGAGGAGAGTCGATTGGCGGAGCAGCCGACCCACAACGTGCTCAAGACCTGGGCCTTCGACGACTGGGGCCTGTACGGCAGGGGGGACGAGCTGCTCAGCCGGGCGCTGGCCCGCCACCCTCGCGTCGCCCGGGTGTTCCACGTGCAGCCGCCGGTCGACCCGGCGCAGCTCCGCATCCGCTTCCGCGACCCCCGCTGGGAGCAGGACATGGCCAACCAGCTCCGCCGCCTGCGGGGGGTCGAGGACGACGGGGTGTTCCTGTTCACCCCCACGGCCAGTCCCGACCGGCGGGAGGCCGCCCTGGACGCCACGGTCGCGCTGCTGGAGCGCGAGCAGGCGTTCGCGCGGCCGCTGCTCATGCTGCACGGCCTGGTCAACCCGTTCGCCGGTGACCTGGCCAGCCGGCTCGGCGGCCGCGGCGTGACGCGGGTGGCGATCCTCCGCCGCGACGCCCGCGCCGCCTACCCGCCCGGCGCCGACGAGCACGAGGCCCTCGACGAGGTGTACCGCGCCCAGCTCCCAGGCGCCGACCTGGTCTGGGCCGGCACCCGCGAGCTGCGCGACGAGCTCGCGGAGCTGAACCCGCGGACCGTGCTGCACCCGGTCGGCGCCGACCAGGGGCTGGCGGGTGGCACGCCAGCGGTGGAGCTGGCCGACCTTCCCCGGCCGCTGGTGATCTACGCCGGCTCGATGCGCGCCTACCTCAACGTCGGCCTGATCCGCGGCACCGCCGAGCGGCTGGGGGACGCGAGCTTCGTGTTCGTCGGTCCCGCCGCGGACTTCCTGCTGCCGCTGGTGTCGGGGCTGCGCAATGTCCACGTGGTCGGCCCGCGCCCCTACGGCCTGCTCGCCGACTACCTGGCCGCCGCCGACGTCGCCATCGCCCCCCACCAGGTCGCGCCGGCCACCAGGGCGGTGGTCCCGGAGAAGCTCTTCGGCTACCTCGCCGCCGGCCTGCCGGTCGTCACCACCGAGGTCGCCGGCGCCGAGGAGCTGCGCCGCCTGGTGTGGATCGCCCGCGACCCCTCCGAGTTCGCCCGCGCCATCCAGGGCGCCCTCAAACGCGACCGGGACCGCCGGCGGGCGCTCCGCCAGGCGGCCGTCGCCCCCCTGTCCTGGGACGAGATCGCGGCCCACACCATCACCACCGTGGACGCCCTCCGTGCAGGCACCGACCTCCCCCCATCTCCCGAGCTGAAGATCCCCGCCATCCCGGGGTTCCTGGCCCGCTGACCGACGGCGCTCCGATGGCGGGCGAAGGTGGCATGCTGGGGTAGCCCCCGAGCCAAGGAGCCCCCGAGTTGCCCGACGACCAGTTGCCGACCGACCAGCCGGAGCCGGTCGCCGGCCAGACGACCCCGGCCGTCTGCTACCGCCACCCCCAGCGCCCGACCGGCCTGCGCTGCTCGCGGTGCGGACGGCCGATCTGCGGCGAGTGCGTCAACCCGGCCCCGGTCGGCCAGCTCTGCCCCGACGACGCCCGCTCGCGCGTGCGGGTCCGCGGGCTGCCCGGCCAGGAGCGGCCCCTGGCCACCATCACCCTGCTCGGCATCAACACCCTGATGCTGATCGTCACGGCGCTGCTGAGCGGCGGCGGGTTCGGCCTGCTCGAACCGTCGACGCGGGCGCTGTGCCGGCTCGGCGCGCTCAACGCGGCCGCCATCGCCGAGTCCGGCCAGTGGTGGCGCCTGCTGACCGTGATGGTGCTGCACGGCGGGCTGCTCCACTGGGCGTTCAACAGTTGGGCGCTGTGGGTGTTCGGGCCGACGCTGGAGAACCTCCTGGGCCGGGCCCGGTTCGTCGCGCTCTACGTGGGCGCAGGCTTCGTCGGCGCCGCGGCCAGCTTCGCCTTCAGCCACACCCAGCTCGGCGTCGGCGCCTCGGGGGCGATCTTCGGCCTGCTCGGGGCGCTGGTGGCGTTCTTCTTCCGGCGCCGCCAGGCCGGGGGTGCCGTGCCCCTGCAGAACCTCCTGCTGGTCCTGCTGCTCAACCTGTTCATCGCCTCCCGCAACCCGCAGATCGACAACATCGCGCACGTCGGCGGCTTCCTGGCCGGCCTGGGGACGATGGTGCTGCTGGAGGTGGCGCCGGCACGCAACCGCGGGCTCGCCAACGCCGCCCTGGCCGTGCCGTTCCTGGCCGGCATCGCCCTCACGTTGGCCGGCATCGGGAGCTACCCCGTCGGCAGCGGTCTCACCTGCGTGGGGGCCTGAGCGCGCCGCCGCCCGCCTGGGCCGTCTCGGCCGCGGCCCTGGCACGCAGGTACAGGGCGTTGCTCATGCCGACCAGGAACGGGTCGGCGAGCGCCAGCACGATCGCCAGCACGGCCATAACCATGAACTTCAGGTTGAAGCTTGCGAGGACCAGCCCGCTGGCCTGGAGCAGCCCGATCAGCAGGCAGAGGGGGAAGTTGGCCGCGGCCACCCGGTGGGAGATGGCGGCGGCCTGGCGGACGCGCTGCCGGTCCAGCACCACCGGCTGCATCAGCACGGCCAGGAAGGCCAGCGCGAACCCGAACAGCGGCCACAGCCCGACGGCCAGCTTCGCCTGCTCGGGACGGGGCAGCGCCTCCGAGTCGCGCGGGCCGAACAGCAGCAGGCCGACCAGCAGCGCCAGCAGCAGGTAGCCGACCCGCAGCAGCCACGCCCGCACGCCGGGACCGATCGAGCGGCGGGCGGCCGCGAGCGCGTCGGCGGCCGCGGTCGGGACGGGCGCGAGCGCGCCGGCCAGCCATGCGACCAGGAACAGCTCGACGAGCAGGCCGGCCACCAGCAGCACCACCGTGAACGGCACGGCCACCAGCGCGGTCCGAGGGTCGAAGAACACCGGGAGGCCGCCGACCGCCACCGTCACCACGGCGGCCAGCGGCCGGCGCCGGTACTGGCGCCAGGCGTCGCGCAGGACGGCAACGAACACAGGGCTCCTCGCGGGGGCGGCGTCGACGGCGAGCCTATCCTACGTGGTGGACACCCCCGGACAGGAGCAGCTCGCCATGGCACAGGCCACCGGCACCCCTCGCCTCACCTCGCTGTCCCACGGCGCGGGCTGCGCCTGCAAGCTGCCGCTCGCCACCCTCGAGCGGCTCATGGCCACCGTCGGCCAGGGCCTCGGCGGCGCCGACGGCGACCTGCTCGTGGGGGCCGCCGACGGCGACGACGCGGCGGTGCTGCGGCTGGACGACGAGCGGGCGCTGGTGTTCACCACCGACTTCTTCACCCCGATCGTCGACGACGCCCGTGACTGGGGCCGGATCGCGGCCGCCAACGCCCTGTCCGACGTGTACGCCATGGGCGGGCGGCCGCTGCTCGCCCTCAACCTCACCGCCTGGCCGGCCAACGACCTGCCCGTCGAGCTGCTCGCCGAGGTGCTGCGGGGCGGGGCCGAGGTTGCGGCGCGGGCCGGCTGCGCGGTCGTCGGCGGCCATTCGATCGACGATCCCGAGCCCAAGTACGGGCTGGCCGTGGTGGGGTTGGCCCACCCTGCGCGGCTGCTCACCATCGACCGGGCGCGGCCGGGTGACCGGCTGGTGCTGACCAGGCCGCTCGGCACCGGCGTGGTCGCCACCGCCGTCAAGCGGGGCGAGCCGGACCCCGCCGTGGTCGCCGCCGCGGTCGCCGCGATGACCACCCTGAACCAGGACGCCGCCGAGGCGGCCCTGGCGGCCGGCGTGGTGGCCGCGACCGACGTCACCGGCTTCGGGCTGCTCGGCCACCTCCACCGGATGCTGCGGGCCAGTGGCGTCGCCGGCGAGGTCGACGCCGCCCGGGTGCCGTTCCTGCCCGGCGCCGCCGAGCTGGCCGCGGCCGGCTTCGTCCCCGGCGGCACCCGCAACAACGAGGCCTTCCTGCGCGACCAGGTCGACCTGGAGCCGGGGGTGCCCCCGGTGGTGGCGACGCTGCTGTACGACGCCCAGACCTCCGGCGGCCTGCTGCTGGCGGTGCCGGCGCCGCAGCTTGCGGGGCTGGTCGAGGACCTGCGCGGCCGCGGGGTCGAGCCCGCCCTGGTCGGCCGGGTCCTCCCCGGCCCGGCCGGCCGCATCCGCGTGCGTCGCCTGCCGCCGGCGTAGGCCGCAGGCCCTACTCGGGCCCGGCGACGTTGTAGGTGGACTCCCCGCGGCCGGCGCGGACCACGATGATGTCGCCCGGCTGCGCGGAGGGATTGCTCTCCCGGTGCACGGCGCCCTTCGGCACGCGGACGAAGTCGCCGGGACCCGCCTCGACCACGGTCGCGCCGCCGGGACCGAACTCCATCCGCAGGGCGCCCGTGAGGACGTAGATCACCGACTCGTACTCGCCGTGGTGGTGCCAGCCGGACACCATGCCGGCGTCGGTGCGGACGAACCCCGCCCACATCCCGTCACTGGCGAACGCCTGCTGCCGGTCCATCCCCGGCGTCGGCGGCCCCTCGGTGCGGTCACCAGGGGTCACGACCTGGATCGGGTCCTCGGGTCCCATGCGAGTCCTCCTCGGCGTGGTCCGGTCGGAATCCCCGATGCTACGCTCTGACCAGGAGGTTCCCGCGTGGGAACACGCGACCGGCGTGGAGTGTTGGCCGCGGTGGAGGCAGGCGACGACCCAGGGATGGCGATGCTGGAGCTCGACCAGGACCACTACGAGGCGCTCGTCGCCCACGCCCGGGCCGAATATCCCAACGAGGCGTGCGCGCTGCTGGCCGGCCGCGACGGCGCCGCGGAACGGGTCTACGCGCTGCCCAACGCCGAGGCCAGCCCCACGTTCTACGTCGTGGAGCCGAAAGCCCAGCTTCGGGCGATGACGGAGATGGACGACCTCGGCCTGGACCTCGTCGGGATCTTCCACTCCCACGTGGCCACCGAGGCGTACCCGTCCCGCACCGACGTCGAGCTGGCCGCCTACCCCGACGCCGCCTACCTGATCCTGTCCCTGGCCGACCGGGACGCGCCCGTGCTGCGGGCCTTCCGCATCCGCGACGGCCAGGTCGACGAGGAGCCCGTGCAAGTCGCCAGGCGGCAGCCGACCCCGTCCAGGAGACCGTGATGGCCGTCGAAGTCCGTATCCCGACGATCCTGCGCAAGCACACCGGCGGCTCCAAGGCCGTCACCGCCGAGGGCGACACCGTCCGCGACCTGCTCGGCGACCTCGACCGCCGCTACCCGGGGATCGCCGGCCAGCTCTTCAACGCCGACGGCTCCCTGCACCGCTTCGTCAACGTCTACGTCAACGACGAGGACGTCCGCTTCCTCGGCGCGCTGGACGCCAAGCTCGACGACGGCGACGTGGTTGCCATCCTTCCGGCGGTCGCGGGAGGTTAGCCGGGTGCGCTACGAGGACCTCGCCGACACGATCGGCAACACGCCGCTGGTCGGGCTGCCACGGCTCTCGCCCCGCCCCGGCGTGCGGCTGTGGGTCAAGCTGGAGGGCCACAACCCCACCGGCAGCATCAAGGACCGCATCGCCCGCGCCATGGTCGACGACGCCGAGAAGAGCGGCCGCCTGCAGCCCGGCGCCACCCTGGTGGAGCCGTCCAGCGGCAACACCGGCATCGCGCTGGCGCTGGTCGCCCGGGTCCGCGGCTACCGGCTGGTGGTGGTCATGCCCGCCAACACCTCCGCGGAGCGCCGCCAGCTCCTGGAGCTGTACGGCGCCGAGGTGGTGCCCTCGCCGGCCGAGGGCGGCTCCAACGGCGCGATCGCGCTGGCCGAGCGGCTGGCCGCCGACCACCCCGACTGGGTGATGCTGTACCAGTACGGCAACCCCGCCAACGTCACCGCCCACTACGAGACCACCGGCCCGGAGATCTGGCGCGACCTGCCCGAGGTGACCCACTTCGTCGCCGGGCTCGGCACCAGCGGCACCCTCGTCGGGGTCGGTCGCTACCTCAAGGAGCAGAACCCGGCCGTGCGGGTGGTGGCCGCCGAGCCGGAGTACGGCGACCTGGTCTACGGCCTGCGCAACCTCGACGAGGGCTTCGTGCCGCCGATCTTCGACGAGCGCGTCCTCGACCGGCGCATCAAGGTCGGCTCGCGCGACGCCCTCGCCCGCACCCGTGAGCTGGCCGCCACCGAAGGCGTGTTCGCCGGCATCTCCACCGGCGCGATCCTGCAGGTCGCGCTGCGCGTGGCCGAGCCCCTCGGGCACGCCGACGTGGTGGTGCTGTCACCAGACGGCGGCTGGAAGTACCTGTCCACCGGCGCCTACGGGGCGGACCCGGCGGCCGCCGAGGCCGGCCTGGCCGGGCAGCTCTGGGCCTAAGGTCACTGAGGGATCGGCCTGGCCATGGCACAGGCGCTCTTGGGGGGCCGTAGGGGGAGCGAGCTCCCCCCACATGGACCGGGGAACCACGGATCGTCGCGCCGTCCCGGACATCCATCCGACCCACCCCTACGGTATCGTCCGAGGCATGGACCCGCGACCGATCGGCATCTTCGACTCCGGCGTCGGCGGCCTGACCGTCGCGCGAGCGGTCATCGACCTGCTCCCGCACGAGTCGGTGATCTACTTCGGCGACACCGCCCGCTTCCCCTACGGCCCCCGACCCCAGGCCGAGGTACGCCGCTTCGCCGAGGAGATCATGGACCTGCTGGTCGCCGAGGACGTGAAGCTCGCCGTGGTCGCCTGCAACAGCGCCTCGGCGGCCGCCTTCGACGAGCTGCGGGCCGCCTACCCGCTGCCGGTGGTCGAGGTCATCGAGCCGGCCGTGCGCGCCGCCGTGCGCCTGACCCGCAACCGCACCGTCGGGCTGATCGGCACCGAGGGGACCATCGGCTCCGGCCGCTACCGGGAGGCGATCGAGGAGACCCACGAGAACGTCACCCTGGTCGCCCAGTCCTGCCCCCGCTTCGTCGAGTACGTCGAGCGCGGCGAGACCACCGGCCAGGCGATCCTGGACGTCGCCGCCGGCTACCTGGCGCCGCTGATGGCCGCCGAGGTCGACACGCTGATCCTCGGCTGCACCCACTACCCGCTGCTCACCGGGGTCATCGGCTACATCGTCGGCCCCGACGTGTTCCTGGTGAACTCCGCCGAATGGGTCGCCCGCGGCGTCTTCGCCGAGCTGACCCGGGCCGACCTGCACGCTCCGTACGGGGCTCGCCCGCGCCACCGCTTCCTCGCCTCCGGCGACCCCGACGAGTTCCGCCGGTTGGGCGCCCGCTTCCTCGGCCCGGAGGTCGGCGCGGTCGAGCGGCGTGGCATGGCGGTGCCCGTCGAGGCAGAGGCGTCGTGATCCGCCTGACCGTGCTCGGCGCCTGCGGGACCTACCCGGCGGCCGGGCGGGCCTGCTCCGGCTACCTGCTGGAGGCGGCCGCGGGCGGGGAGACGGTCAAGGTCTGGGTCGACGCCGGCCCCGGCACCCTGGCCAACCTGCTGCGGGTCGCCGACCTGCCGGACCTTGCCGGGATCTGGGTCAGCCACCTGCACGTCGACCACGTGAGCGACCTGCTGGCCGCGAACTACGCGCTGCGGTACGGCGAGATCGAGCCGCCGCCCGCCCCGGTGCCGGTGTTCGGCCCGCGCGGCTGGGCCGAGCACGTCCGCGGCTTCCTGAACACCGGCGAGAGCGAGCCGATCGAGGGCGCCTTCGAGGTCCACGAGCTCGGCGACGGCGAGCGGATCGACCTGGGCCCGCTGCGGCTGGAGGCGGTCGCCACCATGCACTCGGTCGAGACCTTCGGGGTGCGGGCGTCGGCGGGCGGCCGGACGGTCGCCTACACCGCCGACTCCGGCCCGTGCGACGCGCTCGGCCGGCTGGGCGAGGACGCCGACCTGTTCGTGTGCGAGGCGGCGTGGGCGGCGTGGCCGGCGGACATGCGGCCCGTCCACCTGACCCCGCTGCTGGCCGGCCAGTGGGCGGCCAAGGCGCGGGCGCGGCGGCTGCTGCTGACCCATCTTCGCCCCGGCGCGGACCCCGAGGCCGCCCTCGCCCGCGCCGCCGACGCCTACGGCGGCCCGGTCGACATCGCCATCGAGATGGAGGTCCACGAGTTGCACGCATTGGAGGAGAGCCGGTGACCAGACGAGACGGCCGCAGCCCCGACCAGCTCCGGCCGGTCACGATCACCGTCGGCTGGCAGCAGACCGCCTACGCCTCGGCCCTGGTCGAGCTGGGCCGGACCAAGGTCGTCTGCGCGGTCACCTACGAGGACCGCGTCCCGCCGTTCCTGCGGGGCAGCGGCAAGGGCTGGGTGACGTCGGAGTACGCGATGCTGCCAGGGGCGACCGGCGAGCGGTCGGCGCGGGAGGTCGCCAAGGGCCGCCCAGGCGGCCGCACCCACGAGATCCAGCGCCTCATCGGCCGGTCGCTGCGGGCCGTCACCGACACCGGCGCGTTCGGGGAGTCGACCCTGTGGGTCGACTGCGACGTGCTGCAGGCCGACGGCGGTACCCGCTGCGCCTCCATCACCGGGGCGTGGGTGGCCCTGTTCGCCGCCGGTCACCGCCTGATGCAGGAGAAGCGCGTCAAGACCTTCCCGCTGCGCGACCACGTCGCCGCGGTCAGCGTCGGCATGGTCGACGGCACCCCCTGCCTGGACCTCCACTACGACGAGGACGTCCGCGCCGAGACCGACATGAACGTGGTCATGACGGGGCTCGGCGGCCTGGTCGAGGTCCAGGGCACCGCCGAGCGCGAGCCGTTCAGCCGCGCCGACCTGGACGCCCTGCTGGACCTCGCCGGCCAGGGCATCCAGGCCCTGGTCAAGGAGCAGAAGCAGGCGCTGGGGCCGATGCTGGAGGAGGCGGCCATCCCGCCGCTGCGCCGGCTGGCCCTGGGCCCGGCCCAGCTCGACCTCGCCGGCGGTCGGTGAGCCCCTCCCCGCCACGGCTGCTGCTGGCCAGCGGGAACCCGGGCAAGCTGCGCGAGCTGCGCGCGATCCTGCACGGCCTGCCGGTCGAGCTGGTCGGGCTCGCCGACGTGGGCGCCGGCGAGCCGCCGGAGGTGGCCGAGACCGGCGTCACCTTCCTCGACAACGCCGTGGAGAAGGCGCGCGCCTACGCGGCCTGGTCGGGGCTCGCCGCGGTGGCCGACGACTCGGGCCTCGAGGTCGACGCCCTCGGCGGCGCACCGGGGGTGCGCTCGGCCCGCTACGCCGGCGAGGGCGCCGGCGACAAGGCGAACCTCGACAAGCTGCTGGCGGCGCTCGCCGGCGTCCCGCCCGAGCGCCGCAGCGCCCGCTTCCGCTGCGCCGCGGTGCTGGTCGACCGGGAGCTGGGCGAGTGGCACGCGGAGGGGACCTGGGAGGGCCGGCTGCTGGAGGCGCCGCGAGGCACCGGCGGGTTCGGCTACGACCCGGTGTTCGTGCCCGACGGCTGGGACCTGACCAGCGCCGAGGTCGACCCGGCGACCAAGGATGCCGCCTCCCACCGCGGCCGGGCCTTCCGGGCCCTGCGCCCGGCGATCCAGGCATGGGCCGCCGCCCGCGCGGGCACGCCCGCTCACGGCGGCGGGACCGTGCCTGGCGGGCGGGTCTCGCCGCGGTAGATGCGGCGGATCACGTCCTCGATGTCGGGTTCCACGATCGACAGGTCCAGCACCTGGTGGTCGGCGAGGACCAGGGCGACGAGCTGGGCGGCGGAGATGCCCTCGCGGGCGAAGCGGATCCAGCGGCGGTGGCCTTCGGCGCGGACGACCTGGGCGCCGGCCCAGTCCGGTCCCGTGGTGAGGGTGGCCGCCGGGTCGGCGAGGTCGACGACCAGCATGCGGGTGCTGCCGTAGGCGGTGTGCAGCTCGTCGATGGTGCCGTCGTAGACGATCTGGCCGTGGTCGATGATGATCAGCCGGTCGCACAGCTCGGTGATGTCGTCCAGGTCGTGGGTGGTCAGGATGATCGTGGTGCGGTCGGCCGCGTTGAGGTGGCGGAGGAAGCCGCGCACGGCGGCCTTGGCCTCGATGTCCAGGCCGATGGTCGGCTCGTCCAGGAACAGCACCCGCGGAGCGGGGAGCACCGCGGCGGCCAGCTCGGCCCGCATCCGCTGGCCCAGTGACAGGGTGCGCACCGGCTGGGGGAGCAGCGGGCCGAGGTCGAGCAGGCCGGCCAGCTCGTCCAGGCGCCGCCGCCAGGTCGCCGCGGGCATGCGGTACAGGTACCGGACGAGGTCGAAGGAATCGGACAGGGGCAGGTCCCACCAGAGCTGGCTGCGCTGCCCGAACACCACCCCGATGCGACGCGCGAGCCGCTTGCGCTCCTGGTAGGGGACCAGGCCGTCCACCACGACCCGGCCGGCCGACGGCAGCAGGATGCCGCTCATGATCTTCACCGTGGTCGACTTGCCGGCGCCGTTCGGCCCCGCGTAGCCGACGAACTCGCCAGCCTCGACCCGGAGGTCGATCCCGGCGACCGCCTCGACCGGTCCCCGGCGGGTCCGGTACCGCCTGCGCAGCCCTTCCACCTCGATCATCGCCGGCACGTCGCACCTCCCCCGCGGCCGGTCACGAGCCGGCGCCGACGTAGTGGCGGACGCCGCCCCGCCAGGCCAGGCCGCCGGCGGCCAGGAAGGCGGCCGCCGCCGGCGCGGTCAGCCAGGCCAGCGACGCCGGCAGGCCCGGCGGCCCGTGGCGGCCGAGCACGCCGAGCGCGGGTACGTAGATCGCCAGGCCCAGCGGCACCACCCACACGAACAGCAGCCGCAGGGCCGAACCGTAGATCTGCATCGGGTAGCTGGTCAGGTAGGCGCCGCCGTAGACCAGCACGTTGCCGGCCTCGCTGCCCTGCACGGTGACGAAGGTGAACGCCGCCGACAGCAGCAGCACCCCGAACACGATCGCGGCCGCGGAGGTCACCGCCAGCGCGGCCAGCCCCACCCGGCCCGGCGTCCACTCGACGCCCGCCCTGGCGCCCGCCCACACCACCGCGCCCACCCCGGCGAGCAGCCGCCCCAGGTAGCGGGTGTCGACGTAGCTGCTGACGATCCAGCCGAGCGGCGAGACCGGCCGGGTCAGCACCTGGTCGAAGGTGCCCTTGCGGACCAGCAGCGACAGGTTGTCGGCCTCCAGCCGGGTTCCCAGCGTCAGCGCCAGCCCCTGGCTGGCGAACGCCAGCCCGGCCAGCAGCACCACCTCGGCCGCCCGCCAGCCGCCGACGGTGCCGAAGCGGTCCAGCAGCAGCACCATCCCAGCGACCTCGACGGCCGCGATCGACCCGCTCGCCAGGGTGCGGGCGGCAAGGAACGCCGGCCGCCGCGCGTTGGCCCGCACCGCTGCCGCCGCCAGCCGCAGGTAGACGAGCAGGTCCTCAACCACCGTGGACCACCAGCCGGCGGCTGGCCACTGTCAGCACCAGCCGGCCGATCGCCCAGAGCACGGCCACCCAGGCGAGCTGGAGCAGCAGCGCCGCTCCGGCCGAGCGGCCCGTCGCCACCCGGACCGGCGCGACCAGCAGCGCCGACAGCGGGCCCGCCTCGCCCAGCAGCCGCAGCGGCGCCGGGAAGTACTCCACCGGGATCATGAACCCCGACGCCAGCCACACCAGCGGCAGGGCCAGCATCCACACCGCGCGGTAGTCGGGGGTCCAGAACGCGGCCGCGCTGAACAGGAAGCGGAGCTGGAAGCCGACCAAGGCGGCCAGCACCCCGCTGGCCGCCAGCAGCGCCAGCCCGCCGGCGCTGGCCGGCAGGCGAAGGGGCAGCAGCAGGGCCGCCACCAACAGCGCCGGGACCGCCCGGACTGCCAGCAGGTTCAGGGTCCGCCCGAGGTCGAACACGAGCAGGCGCAGGTACGGGTCGCCGGGCCGCAGCAGCTCGACCACGAAGTCGCCCGAGCGGACCGACTCCGCCGTCTCCCAGATCCAGGTCACGAAGATCACGCCGAACAGCGCCTCCAGCACCCAGACGTAGGTGAGGGCGTCGCGCACGTCCAAGCCGCCCACCTGGGCCCGCTCGCGGTACAGCGCCAAGAAGATGGCGGTGCGCACCACCCCGAAGAAGGCGTTGGTGGCCAGCCCGCTCACGGCCGCGAGGCGGTAGGTCGCCTGGCGGCGGAAGCCGGCGAGCAGCATCGCCCGGTACGCGCGCACGAGCCCACCAGCTTGCCACAGCGGCCACGGCGGTACGACCGGGTTTGCCCACCGCTACCGTGGAGGCGGCATGGGCGAGATCAGGCTGGTCGCCAGCGACCTGGACGGGACCCTGCTCCGGCCGGACGGGACGGTCTCGGAGCGGACCCGCGACGCCGTCGCAGCCGCCCGCCGGGCCGGGCTCACGCTGGTGCTGGTCACCGGCCGCCCGCCCCGCAGCCTGGCCCCGATCGCGGCGCGCATCGGCCTCGGCGGCATCGCCATCTGCGCCAACGGCGCCGTGGTCTGGGACCTGGACGCCGCCACCATGCTCGACACCAGCCCGCTGGCCGCCGAGCTCGCGGTGGGGCTGGTCCGGGGGCTGCGCCGGGCCATCCCCGGGGCGCTGTTCGCGGTCGAGCTGGAGCGCGGGTTCGGCCGCGAGGCCGGCTGGACCGACGGCACCCTCCCGCCGGCAACCCGCCTCGCGGAGCGCCAGGCCCCCGACGGGCTTGAGGGCGACGCGCTGGAGCTGGTCACCGGCCCGGTCGTGAAGCTGCTGCTGCGCCACCCGACCATGCCGCACGCCGAGGTCGCCCGCCGCGCCCGCGAGGCGGTCGGCGAGGAGGCGGTGGTCACCTGGGCGGGCACGCAGATCGTGGAGATCTCCGCCGCCGGCGTGACCAAGGCGTGGGCGCTCGGGCGGCTCTGCGACCGCCTCGGCGTCCACCGCGAGGAGGTCGTCGCCATCGGCGACATGGAGAACGACCTCGCCATGCTCGCCTGGGCCGGCCACGCCGTCGCGGTCGCCAACGCCCAGCAGAACGTCCTCGACGCCGCCGACGAGGTCACCGCCAGCAACCTCGACGACGGCGTCGCGCAGGTCCTGGAGCGACTGGTCGCCGAGCGCGGTGCCCGGTCCTGACGGCCGAGAGGTTGTCGTCGGTCTGAGCCCGCTCGGTCGTCGCCGATGGTGGCGATGCCCCGGGCGATGGCGCCCTCGCGGAGGTTCCGCTGTCCCAGCAAGGAGGCAGAATCATGTACGCGGCGCACCCGCACCCCGAGCTGGCCACCCCCCACGCCAGGCAGCGAGTCGCTGCTGGCGGCAGCGTCGCGGCCTGACCCGGACGCGCAGGGCCTTCGCACCGCGGGCCACCCATGAGAAGGAGTACCGATGGCCAACCGCTCGATCGCCACCGACAGCCCGGACCTGGCACGACTCCGCCACCGGTTCGAGGGACAGGTCCTGCTGCCCGGCGAGGACGGCTACCACCAGGCGCGACAGGTCTGGAACGCGATGGTCGACCGGAAGCCGGCGCTCGTCGCCCGCTGCGCCAGCCCCGCCGACGTCGCCGCCGCGGTCGGCTTCGCCCGCGAGCAGGAGCTGGAGATCGGGGTGCGCTGCGGCGGCCACAGCGTCCTCGGGATCTCCGTGCCCGAGGGCGGCCTGATGGTGGACCTGACGCCGCTTCGCTCCGTCCGCGTCGACCCCGCCCGCCGCCGCGCCTGGGTGCAGGGCGGCGCGTTGCTGGGCGACCTGGACCGGGCCGCGCAGGCGCACGGGCTGGCCACCACCGCCGGCAACGTCTCCCACACCGGCGTCGGCGGCCTCACCCTCGGCGGCGGGATGGGATGGCTGGCGCGGCGGTTCGGTCTCGCCTGCGACAACGTCGCCAGGTTCGAGGTCGTGGATGCCGACGGCGAGCTGCTGCATGCCAGCGAGTCGGAGAACCCCGACCTCTACTGGGGGTTGCGCGGCGGCGGCGGGAACTTCGGGGTGGTGACCGAGTTCGAGTTCGACCTCCACCAGGTCGGGACGGCGGCGCTGATCGTCGACCTGTCCTACACGCCACAGGACGCGCCGGCGGCGCTACGGAGGTGGCGCGGGCTCATCGCCGAGGCGCCGCGGCAGGCCACCCTCACCGCCTGGGTCGGCACCACCCAGGACCGCCCGATGGCCACGGTCGGCTACGTCTGGGTGGGCGATCCCGACCCGGGACGCGCGCTGCTGCCGGCCCTCCGCGACGCGGCGACGCCCCTGGCGGAACGGGTCCAGGAGGTCTCCTACCTGGGACTGCAGCGCATCGACGACGAGCAACAGCGCCATCGGCTGCGGCGCTACTGGAAGGGGCACTTTCTCCGCGAGCTCGGCGACGGCGCGATCGACGCCTTCCTGGCACGCGGCGCGGACGGCGATGACGACCCCGCGCTCCTGCCGTTCGGCAGCCTGCAGAGCTACGGCGGCGCGGTCGCCGACGTGGACGACGCCGAGACCGCGTTCAGCCACCGGGATGCGCTGGTCGAGTTCGTGGCCGTGGCGAGCTGGACGGACCCGGTGGAGGACCAGCCGCGGATGTCGGCCGCGCGGCGCTACGCCGGCGCCGTCGAGCCGTTCGCCAGCGGCGTCTACGTCAACGCCCTCGCCGACGAGGGGCAGGCGGGCATCCAACGCGCCTACGGCGCCGACAAGGTGGCGCGACTGGCCGCGCTGAAGGACCGCTACGATCCCGACAACGTCTTCCACCTCAACCACAACATCCGCCCCCGCAAGGAGCAGTCACGGTGATCGCCCGGATCTGGAGAGGCTGGACCATCCCGGAGAACGCCGACGCCTACCAGCAGATCGTCAGCCAGGAGGTCCTGCCGGGCATCGCGGCCCGCAACCTCGACGGCTACCACGGCGCCTACCTGCTGCGGCGTGACCTGGAGGGCGAGGTGGAGTTCGCCACCATCATGCTGTTCGACTCGCTGGAGCGGGTTCGCGCCTTCGCCGGCGAGGACTACGAGACGGCCGACGTGCCGCCGCGGGCGCGGGCGGTGCTGGCCCGCTTCGACGAGCGCTCGGCCCACTACGACACACTGCTGCGACCGCACACGCCCTGAGAGCTGCGACCCAGATGTCAGAGCCGTTGGCCAGCCGAGCCGGGAGGATCAAGCTCGGCGGCGAGGTCGCAGCCAGCCGCCTCGGGTTCGGCGCCATGCGCCTGCCCGGGGTCTGGAGGCGGCCGCGGGACCCGCAGGAGGCGCACCGCCTGCTCCGCCGGGCGATCGAGCTCGGCGTCAACCTCATCGACACCGCGCACGCCTACGGGCCCGAGACCAGCGAGCGCCTGATCGCCGAGGCGCTGCACCCCTACCCCCAGGAGCTGATCGTCGCGACCAAGGGCGGATATGGACCCCGCGGCTCCCGCAGGTGGGCCGCTGATGGCCGCCCCGAGACGATCCGGCGCCACTGCGAACGCAGCCTTGAGCTGTTGCGGCTGGAGCGGATCGACCTGCTGCAGCTCCACACACTGGATCCCACCGTGCCGATCGAGGAGTCGGTGGGGGCGATGGTCGAGCTGCAGGGCGAGGGCAAGGTCCGCATGGTCGGCGTGTCCAACGTCGGCGTCGAGGAGCTGGAGCGCGCCCGGGCGGTCGGCGAGATCGTCTCGGTCCAGAACCGCTACAACCTCAGCGACCGGGCGTCGGAGGACGTGCTGGCGGTGTGTGACCGGGCCGGGATCGCGTTCCTGCCGTGGTTTCCGATCGGTGCCGGCGCCCTGGCTGGAGCCGGCGAGCTCCAGGCGGTGGCGAGTGCCCACGGCGCAACCGCCGCCCAGGTGGCCATCGCCTGGCTCCTGCAGCGATCGCCGGTGATGCTGCCGATCCCCGGCACCTCGTCGATCCCGCACCTGGAAGAGAACACGGCCGCGGCCGGGCTCCGCCTCTCAGCGGAGGAGGTACGCCGGCTGTCGACGGGAGGAGGCACATGATGGGGGCCGAAGCAACCGATCTGCCGAAGCTCGCCGCCCCGGCGCGGCGGGCGCTGCTCGGCGCCGGCTACACCCGCCTGGAGCACCTCACCGAGGTGAAGGAGTCCGATGTCATGAAGCTGCACGGCATGGGGCCGAATGCGATGCGGGTGCTCCGCACTGCCCTCCAGGAACGCGGCCTGTCCTTCCGCGATGGATGACGCAAGACGGCACCAGGCTCACCGACAGGGTCACAGCCCGCCGCGAGCGGTCGCAGCGGAGTTGACGGGGGTCCCAACCGAGGCATGCCGAGTTCCGTCGTCTCCCCCGACGTCACCAGCCCCGCCACGGCCGGCGTCACGAGCAGCCGCACCACCCTGCCCCGCATCCGCGCCGGGTGACCTCGACCAAGCAGGCGCCGGCGGAGCCGACACCCCGACTCGAACCAAGGCGACCACCACCGGACCGGTCGAGGCGACCACCATGCCACCACCCGCCGCCCGCCCGGCGTCACCCGGCCGCCGGTCTAGTCTGTCCTGTCCCCGAGTTGTGGCGACGCATCAGCGTCTCTTCTGCCACAGTTTGGCCTTCCCGAGAACCTCGGCGGGGGTACGGCCGCGGGTCCACCTGCCGGTGTGCGCTCGCTCGGTGTTGTAGTACCTGAGATAGCGCTCCAGGTCGAGCTTGAGGCCGGTCTGCTTGGGGATCAGGTAGCGAGCAAAGGCTGGCTTCCAGCACTGGTCCAGGATGGTCTGCTGCACGCGCTCCACACAGCCATTCGTCTGGGGCCGACCAGCCCGGATGAAGGTGTGCCGGGCCCCCAGCCTGGCTACGGTCTGCTGGAAGGTGGCCGAGCGGAACTCCGACGCGTTGTCACTCATGACCCGCTCCAGCTTCCAGCCACGCTGGGCCAGGTCAGCGGCGACCTGCCGGGCCAGGGCGCTGGTCCACGTCGCCGAGGGATTGCGCCTGGTGACTTGGAGGGTGGCCCAGGTGTAGGCGGAGGCGACGTCGATGGCGGTGTACTGCCAGACCGTGCCCTTGGTGCCGGAAAGCCGCCCGATGCAGAAGCAGTCCAGTTGGACCAGCTGCCCGGGATGGTCAACGTCCAGGTGCCGCTCGGGCAGCGGGGTCGGCCGCTCAGGAGTTGGTGGAGCGGCGTACCCCGCCACCAGCCCATACCGCTTGGCCCTGGTGGACAGGCCATGGCGGCGCAGCACCCGCCACACGCCATTGGGCGACAACATGATCCCGCCCCATCTGGGTTGAGCGAGCTCCGCGGCCATCCGGGCCGGCCCAAAGCCCGGGTGGCCGAGCGCGAAGGCGACCACGCGTTGTTCAACCAGGGGGCTGGTGGCATTGGCCATACGTGGAGTGCGTCGCTCTCTGGGCCGCAGGACCTCGGGGCCGTAGCGGTCCAGCTGCCGCTTCCAGCGATAGTAGGTGGAGGGGTGGATCCCCATCGCGCGGCACGCGGCCCGCACATTGCCGAGCTCGGCCGCGATGGCGAACACCCGTAGACGGAAGCGGTACAGCAGGTCATCCTGCGTCACGGCGACGCCTCCTCGCTGCTTGACTTGGTCGTCAGCGCGAAGGATGCGTCGCCGTTCTGCGCAAGTGGGGGATGTGCCCCGGTGTCGCTACATCTCGGGGACAGGACATCCTAGGCGGCGGTGGACACGGCTCCTGTGGTCGCGCAAGCATGTCCGGGCCGGCGCACGGCGTCGGGGAGCTGACGCGGGAGGTTTCCGGATGGCGACCTATGACGCGGCGGTCAGGAAGGCGCTGCCGGACCAGAGGGACCTGCAGGACCGCCGCGAGCACTGCTCGGTCGATGCGGCGCGGCTCGCTACGATCGGCCGTGCGGTCGGGCATCAGGTCCGGGTCAGGCTGAGCAGCGACGCGTTCGGGCTGTACACGGTGAGCGAGGTGCACCCGGAGGGGCCCGACACCACCGTCCGCATGGGGCGCAGGGGCCGGGAGCGGCTTGGCACCAGCGACGAGTTCGACGGCGTGGTCGACTCGGTGGGGCCGCATCCGAACCTCACGGTCGACCAGGCCAGGGCGTGTGGCGAGCTGGTCGAGCGGCTTCGGGACAACGGCCGGCAGCGGGAGCTCATCGTGATCGCGCCGCACGGCGGCGACATTGAGCGCCACACCGACGAGCAGGCCGAGCATGTCGCGTCACGCCTGGCGGCCAAGGCCGTCAGCTCCTGGCGGTGCAAGGGTTGGAAGGACGGCGGTGGGGCGTTCGTCCGCTGGCACATCACCTCGACCGACATTTCCGCGGCCAGCTTCCCGCGCCTCGACCTGGTGATCTCCCGAGGGTTCATCCACGCGGTCGCCTTCCACGGGTTCGAGGATCCCGAGGTCGACACCGACGTCCTCATCGGCGGCTGCGCGCCGGACGAGTTGAAGCAGGAGATCGCCGCGGAGATCGACCGCGCCACGGCCGGTTCGGGCCTGCGCGTGCGCATCGCCGAGCCGGAGGACAACTTCGGCGGGGACGACGAGCGCAACGTCGTCAACCGGCTCACGGCCGAGGGCGGGAGCGGCATCCAGATCGAGCAGAGTCTCGCCGCGCGCTCGCGGCGCTGGGAGGAGATCGCCGACGCGGTGGCGGCGGTGTACGACACAAAGGTACCCGGTCCGGCGCCGTCCTCGTAGAGGCAACCCGGGAGGCCCTCGCTCCCGGCCTCAGCGAGGAGGCACGGCTGAGAGCGATGGGTCGCCTTCCCGGATCCGTTGCGTCGGGGATGACGGCGCGCCGACGGCGAGGTAGCGGTAGGTTCACCACGGTTGGAGCTTGCGGGCGCAGCTCAGCCTACCTCGAATAGGACGCGGCGTTCGACTGGTCCCCGGACGACCCGCGCCTGGACGCGCTGGTTGATCGCGTCCAGCGGTGGCTCGCCAACGTCCCGTCAGGGTGAACGCACTGCGGTGGCATCGCCCTGCTACCGTCCGTCATCCGGGAGCTGGCGGAGCAGCCAGCCCGCGAGCACCGAGACCCATCCCATGGTCAGGACCGCGACGACGTAGAAGACTACGTTGACCATGCCCTTGTTGGCCTGCGCGGCGATGGCGATGGTGGCGCCGAGAAGGGCCAGCCCCATGACCGCGCTGAAGGCGGCCCACCCGGCTCGCTGGCGGCTGGCGAAACCACGGGCAAGCACCAGGCACGCCGCGATGAGGGCGAGGAACGCCAGCGTCGCGACGGTGAAGTGCACGGTGCTGTGCCAGCTCGGATGCTCCGGGTTGCCCGGCGGCGCGCCGGCCGGGAAGCCGTTCGCCGGGTCGGGGCGGAACAGCCCGGCGGCCGCCAGGCCGAGGCCGTAGGCGCCGATCAGCCGTGGCCCCCAGGTCCCGCCCCGGCCGGACCGCATGACCCGCCGCATCCCGACCGCACCTGCGAAGAACAGCAGGCCGGTGACCAGGTAGTTGCCGACCTGGATCCAGCCGAGGTCGCCGTTGCTGAGCACGCTGGCCGCATTGCGCCGCAGGTCGAACCCCTCGCGGGTGAGGACCTGGATGGTGGCGGCGACGGCGAACAGGGGGCCGGCAGCCACGCCGCACAGCAGCAGCGCACGCGTGGACCTGCTGATGGTTGCGGGGGGCGCGGCGACCCTGGATGGCCGGGCACTGGGCGTGGTGCGCTCCTCGGACATCTCGTCTGGTCCTCACTCGCCTGCCAGCGGCCGGTACTTCAGGTTCAGGACGCCGGTCTTGAAGGTAGTGGCGTCGATGAGCTCGAAGGGCTGGTGGTCGCGCTCGTCCTGGAACAGGCGGCGACCGCTGCCCAGGGCGACGGGGTGGACCAGGAGCTGCAGCTCGTCGAGGAGGTGGTCCCGCAGCAGCGACCGCACCAGCGTGGGGCTACCGCTGATGGTGATGTGCCTACCGGGCTGCTGCTTGAGCCTGGTCAGTTCCTCGGCGACGTTGCCCCGGATCAGGGTCGAGTTCTGCCAATGGAGCCTGTCCAGCGTGGTGGAGGCCACCAGCTTGGGCATGCTGTTGATCCGGTCCGCCAGCGGCACGTCGCTGCCCCGGGTCGGCCAGGATGCGGCGAACACCTCGTAGGTGGTGCGCCCCAGCAGCAGGATGTCGCCCTCCACGATCTGCGAGTCAACGGCCGCTTGCATCTCCTCGTTGTAGTAGCCGAGGTGCCACCGTTCGGGCGATTCGACCACGCCGTCCAGCGAGATGAAGAGCTGCGAGACGAGCTTCCTCATGGCGTCTCCTTGCAGGTGCTGTCTTGGGGCGCCGCGACGGTTCACCCGTTGAAGAAGTCCGCCAGCACCGGGGCGAGGGCCGCCGCGTCGACGTTGTGGGGCTGGCCTTCCAGGGTGTGGCGCTGCACGTTGGGGAGGGCGTTGGCGACCGCGTCGGCCGCGGTGGTCAGCCACGGGGTCTGCCCGCCGTCGATCACCAGGGTGGGGGCCTCGACGGTGGCGAGCCGTCCGGTCGGCAGCGAGAAGTCGCCGACGATCATGGCGTCGTAGACGAGCGCGTGGGCGACCGCCTCCATCGACGGGAAGAACGGCGACGCTCGCAGCGGGGCGACGAACTCGGCTGGCAGCCCCGCCGCCTGGGTCATGAACAGCTCGACCATGTCGCCCCGGCGACCCGCGGCCAGCAGGTCGCTGAGCTGCTGCTGGTAATCCTTCGGCGCCGGCGGGCGGGTGCCGTCGAGGATGTAGGGCGGCTCCCAGACGGCCAGCTTGGTGATCGCCAGGCCGCGCGCCGCCGCCTCGAGGGCGAGGATCCCACCGCCGGAGTTGCCGAACACGGAGGCCGACCCGCCGGCCGCGTCGATGACGACGTCGAGGTCTTCGTACTCGCGGTCGACCGCGTACGGCGCGGTGTCGCCGCTGTCGCCGCGACCCCGGCGGTCGTAGCTGAGCACACTGAACCGCGCGGCGAGCAGGCCGGCAAGGGCCGCGTTCACGTTGCGGTCGGTCGGCCCCGCGTTGACGAGGATGACTGCCGGCCCGCTTCCGGCGCGGTCGAACGCGATGCTGGTGCCGTCCTGCGAAACCACGGTCTCCATGGGGTCCTTCCTCCTGGACAGCGTTTAGACTAGACGGTCTAGTCAAAACCTAACATCGCGGGCCCGGAGCTGTCGAGTACGATCCCCGGAGGAGGACGACACCATGGCCAACCGGGACACCGGCCGTCGCAGCAGGAACCAGGACGCAACAGACAGCTCCGGAGAGGGCACCCGTTCGGCGCGCAAGCGCAGGGTGATCATGGAGGCCGCCACCACCGCGTTCCTGCGCAACGGCTACCTCGGCACCAGCATGGACGAGATCGCGGCGCTGGCTGGGGTGTCCAAGCAGACCGTCTACAACCACTTCGCCGACAAGCAGCGGTTGTTCATCGATATCATCCTCGCCACCTCCGATCAGGTCGTCGGCGAGCTCGTCCAGACGGCGACCAGCGCGCTGCCGAAGACCGACGACGTGGAGGACGTGGAGGAGGACCTCGTCGAGCTCGCCCGGCAGCTCATCACCGCGATCTGCCACCCGCAGGTCCTGCGGCTGCGGCGGCTGGTCATCGGCGAGACCGGCCGCTTCCCCGAGTTGGGCCGCACCTACTGGGAGCGAGGCTTCGAACGCGGGCTCGCCACCCTGGCGGACAGGCTGCGGCAGCTCGCCGAGCGCGGCCTCCTCCGCTTGGAGGACCCGCAGCTCGCCGCGCACCAATTCGCCGGGATGATCCTGTGGGTGCCGGTGAACCGCGTCATGTTCTGCGGCGAGGCCGGCTCGCTCACACCGGCCGAGGTCGACCGCTACGCCAAAGCCGGCGCCCGCGCGTTCCTCAGCGCCTACGGCACCGCCACGACCAACCCTAGCGAGTAGCCAGGGGGAGTTCACCCCCGGCCCTCTCAGACCGGGATTCGCTGGTAGCGAGGTCGGCGACCCAACTGCTCACGCTCATCGGCGTCGATGACGATCCAACTTCCCAAGCTGTACGCCTTGTCCGCGAGGAGTTGAGCGGCGTTGCCTGAGCCACCCGTCACGGCGCCCTCTCCGCGCCGCTCTGCGCCGCAGGGCCGCGCAACTCAGCGAGGGTCGCGCCGACGTGTCCCGGCTGGATGTCTGGACGCAGGACGGCACCAGGCGCCCCCTTGTGCGCCTACCCTTTGGCTAGCGTGCTGAACTGGACAAGCACCTTCGCCTGGTGCGTTCCGGCCCACATGACCTCCACGCATCCCGAACTGCTTGACGTGGGCGACAGCATCAGCCGTTGGCCCAACCCTCGGGCCGGAGCGACCGCCGAGGTCGCGCGCGGATCGTCGGGGAACTGGTGCTACGGCCTGGTCCGATCGGGGGCAGGGCCCGCCTGGCCATCACGATGCCGTCCTTGGCGAACACGACGCGGAACTCCTTGTCCGGGCCGACTAGGCGCTCGTACAGCTGTCGCTGCTCGCCGAGCCTGTTGGTGTCCACCACCAGGTAGTCGATGATCGCCGGGTCGGGGCGGTGCTCCCCGTGCAGCCCCCAGTTGGCGGCCACCCACGGGTTGGGGAACTCGTAGAGATGGACCCGGTGGGTCAGGTGCGGAGCCAGGTAGGCGCTCGTGCTGACGGCGGCGTCAGTGGGGACCAGCCGCACGGCTCGGTTGGCGGCGGCGTGCTTGGGCTGCGGTCTCGCCCAGATGCCCGGTCGGTCCTCCACCCCAAGCGGCGACGGTGACCAGGCCACGTTGGCGGCCAGCGTGGTGGCGGCCACCAGCCCCACCAGGAAGCGCCGGCCGCCAGGCGCTCGCGCGAGCCAGTCGATCGCCTCAACCGTGGCCACGAACAGCGCCGCCAGCACGATCGCGCTGTAGTGGTAGCGGATGTCGTGGGTGAGGGGATGGCTGGAGGCCACGTTGATGACCGCCTGGGGTGCCCCGATCGCGAGCACCGCCGGCGCCGCCAGCGGCAGGAACGCCACCGGGGCCAGCAGCTGCCAGTAGTAGGTCAGCCGGTCCGGCTGGGTCGCCAGGTCGGTTAGCCGGGTCGGGTCGATGAGCATGTTCCACGCGATCGCGCCGAGTGAGCTCCCGAACCCGGGGAAGAACTGCTGGTAGTAGGGGCCACCGCCGCCGGCGGCCGGGATGATGAGCTTGGTGGCGACCAGAAACCAGGTGGCCCCTGCCGCCGCTGTCAGCAGCCCGACCCGCCGCTTGCCCCGCAGCGCCAGCACCAGCCCAAGCATGAGGACGGCCAGGGCGGCGTCCTCTTTGCACGCCAACGCCACGCCGACGGCGACGGCGAACCAGCGCCAGCGCCGCCGGGTCGCCAGCCACCAGGCGAACAGCAGCGGCGTGATGATGAGCGCGTCGGGGTGGAAGTGCCACCGGTTGATCCACTCCAGCGACGGGGACAGCAAAAAGCAGGCGCCGAGGACGACCCCGAGCCAGGGGTTGCTGAGGCGGTCCTTGGCGAGCAGCCAGAGCGGCACCGCCCCCAGCGCCAGCCACACGGTCTCCACCAGGTACAGGAAGTGCGGTCCAGCGCCAAGCCAGTAGGCGGGGACGAACAGCAACGTGATGGGGTTGACATGGTGCGCGAAGAAGTTGAGCCCTCGCAGGGTGAGAAACGGCGGCTTGAACCGGGACAGCAGCCAGATGCCCTGGTCGTACAGGCCCATATCGAAGCCGACGGTGCCGAAGTTGGAGTGGTGCGACCAGGTCAGGGTGCCGAACACCAGCACGTACACCGCGACCAGCGCCCCAAGGACCATCACCGGTGCGGTCGGCCGGTTCAGCAGCCAGCCGGCGGCCCGCTCGACCACGGAAGCGGCCGAGGGCTCGACCACGGAAGCGGCCGAGGGCTCGACCACGGAAGCGGCCGAGGGCTCGACCACGGAAGCGGCCGAGGGCTCGACCACGGAAGCGGCCGAGGGCTCGGCCGTGGTGGCCGGCTCGGTTGGCGTTGATGTACGAGGAAGCAGTCGCACGGGCGGTAGTGTAAGCGGCTGCCGAGCTCCCGCCGGCACGCCGCCGGCCTGGCGGCGCGGCTACGCAGGGCTGCGTAGCCACGCTCCCGCATCCGCCGTGGTTGGCGTCCCGAGGATGGTTGAGATCGCCCGCTGATCGCGACCGGCGCCCTCGAAGGCGTAACGCCGTCTACCCGCTGCCGTTGTTTAGATTGTGCGGTATGAGCGATGAGCGCCGCACCTACGGAGAGCTTGCCCAATTGCCCTCGGGCACCGGTCATGGGGAGGACGCGCGTTGCCGGCGCTATCGCTATCAAGGACCAAGCTACTGAGAATCACTGCCGCTGTCATCCTCGCCGGAGGCGCGGTTCTGCTCGCCAACCTGGCCTCCGCAGCGCCCAACCCGCCGGGCAACAACGGCACCGTCAAGATCGACGACGTCCCCTTTGACGACGCGCCCAACAACGAGCCGCACGTCGGCTGCGTGTTCGAGGTCGACTTCTACGGCTACGACCAAGGCAACCTGAACGCCGACGTCACCTTCGAGTCGCATCCCCCGACCGGACCAATCCAAGTGCTGCTAACCGACACCTTGTTCATTGGCGAGGACGACAACTCGGGCGGCGGCAGCGAGGCTGGGCTGGACGCCTCCCGGGAGTACACCCTGGACTTCACCGGCATCGAGCCCCATCCCAACCAGGGCTTCCACGTCAAGCTCACCGTTCACGCCGACGGCTCGCAGGGTGCCGACACCAAGCACAAGGTGTTCTGGACAACCGGCTGCGGCGGGGTGTCCCCGACCACCACCACGACCACGCTGCCTGAGGAGACCACCACTACCACTTCGACGACGCTGCCTGAGGAGACCACCACTACCACTTCGACGACGCTGCCTGAGGAGACCACCACTACCACTTCGACGACGCTGCCTGAGGAGACCACCACCACCACGCTGCCCGAGGAGACCACCACCACCACGATCAGTTAGACGCTCTGAACGGCGTCCATCCGGTCGGTCAACCCCCGAGCCGGCCACTTCGGTCCCTCGAAGACGAGACGACGTCACGACGGCTACGCCGCGGCCGGGTTGCGAGCAGCCCGGCCGCCAAGCCGTTCTCGTGAAGCCAGACCTAGCCAGCGTGGGTGGCGCCACCCCGGCCCAACACCCGCGGGCCCGGCGGTCGCCACCGACCATCACGATCTGGCGGCGCTTCGACGCTGAGGTCGGCCAGGACCTGCGTTGCTGCTACCACACGGCCGCCAGCTGTAGGCGTCCTTCCTCCGGGCGTCGGCGAAGCCCGCGCTGCCAGACCGCAGCACCGCGAATGCGGCGGCGCGGATCGTCCTACGTACGCCCGGATGTTCGCGGAGGGTCGAGACGGCACCAGGCGCCCCCTCGCGCGCCTGGTGCCGCCGGCCGGTCACGTGCGACGCGACCTTGCCGCGTGCCATCGTGCAGCAAGGCGGTCACGGTCCGAGCGTGGCCGCGTCTCGATCCGGCCACGGAGGTGCCAGCGAATGGCGAGGAACGCGCGGAACCGCATGGACCTGCGCGCCTACCTGGACGAGGCCGCCGGCTTCGCCGAGCGCTTCCGCGGCCGCTGGGAGCGCTACCCGGCCGCCCCGGCGCTGGAGGTCGACGGCGGACGGCTGGCGGCCGCCTGGGCGGAGTACACCGAGCGCCTCCAGGACAACTATCCGTTCTTCCATCCCCGCTACGCGGGCCAGATGCTGAAGCCGCCGCACCCGGTGGCGGTGGCCGGGTACCTGGCCGCGATGACCATCAACCCCAACAACCACGCCTTGGACGCCGGGCCGGCGACGGGTGCGATGGAGAAGGAGGTCGTCCGCGACCTGGCGGCCATGTTCCACCTGCCGGCGGACACCCTCGGCCATCTCACGTCGAGCGGGACCATCGCGAACCTGGAGGCGTTGTGGGTCGCCCGCCAGCTCCACCCCGGCAGCGCGGTCGCGTACAGCGAGGACGCCCACTACACCCACGGGCGCATGTGCGAGGTCCTCGGGGTCCAGAGCGTGCCGGTGCCGGCCGACACCGCCGGCCGGATGGACCTCGACGCGCTGGAGGAGCTGCTGCGCGCGGGCCGGGTCGGCACGGTGGTGCTGACCGCCGGCACCACCGGCACCGGCGCGGTCGACCCGGTCGACGAGGCGTTGGCGCTCCGCGACCGCTACGGCTGCCGGCTGCACGTCGACGCCGCCTACGGCGGCTTCTTCACGCTGCTGGCCTGGGCGGGAGGCGGGACGGGGGGGCCCGGGCCGCTGGACCCGGGCACGGCGGCACGGCTGCGGGCGGTCGGCGCATGCGACTCGGTGGTCGTCGACCCGCACAAGCACGGCCTGCAGCCCTACGGCTGCGGGGCGGTGCTGTTCCGCGACCCGTCGGTGGGCCGGCTGTACCGGCACGACTCGCCGTACACCTATTTCACCTCCGAGGAGCTGCACCTGGGCGAGATCAGCCTGGAGTGCTCGCGGGCCGGGGCGGCGGCCGGCGCCCTGTGGCTCACCCTGCGGGCGCTGCCGCTGGAGGCCGGGGACGGGCTCGGGCCGGTCGTCGCCGCCGGGCTGCGGGCGGCCCGCGCCTGGGCGGAGCTGATCGACGCGAGCGAGGAGCTGTGCCTGTACCAGCCGCCCGAGCTGGACATCCTGATCTTCTGGCCGCGCACGGCGGTGCCGTCGTGCGCCGCGGTGGATGCCGCCTCGGCCGGCGTGCTGCGCGCGGCCATGGCCGACTCGGCTCCTGTCTACCTCAGCACCCTGCGCCTGCCGGGCGCGCGCCTGCGCCGGCGGGACCCGGCCCTCGCCGCCGACGCCGACCAGGCGCGGGTGCTGCGCAGCGTGCTGATGAAACCCGAGCACGAACCGTACGTGGAGACCCTCCACCGCGAGGTGGCGCGGGTCGCCCGGTCACTCGCCGGCGCGTCCTGAGCGGCGGGTGTAGCCGGGCAGGATCCGCCAGCCGCCCTCGAAGATCCGCTGGTGCAGCTCGGCCTCGACGATCGCCCGGACGATCGCCTCCTGGCGCTCGGCGTCGGCCTGGCTGGTCACCTGCAACGGCCAGTCGCCGGCCCGGGAGCCGGCCAGGTGCGGGTGGGTGAAGCCGGCGGCGAACCACGCGACCACCTGGACGGGCGCGACGCCGTCGCCGCCGCGGATGTTGGGCGCTGCCCGCTGCTCGGGCCACGAAAGCTCCCAGCGGGCGGTCCAGCCGCCGACCGGCTGCTCGGCCAGGCCGTGCTCGCTGACCTCCCCGGTGCCGTCGAGGAGGGCGGCGTTCGCCTCGTCCAGGACCGGGCGCACGACCGGGCCCAGCAACTCGACCGCCCGCCGGAACAGCTCGACCCGCTCCGCCCGCGGCCCGGCTCCCTCGAAGGAGTTGGTCCGCAGGTCGTCGAGGTGCCGGAACAGGTCCTGCGTCCTTGGCGGCACACCGCCGCCGCTCGCATCCACCGTCGCCGCTCCTCCCGTTCGCTCGGCCTGGCCGCGCACAGGCTAGCGGCCCGGCGGCGCGTTCGGGTCTCGTGCATACTGTGGCGCCATGACCCAGGACCGGATCGATCCTCCCTACGAGGCCGGCGAGCGGGCGATGCTGGACGCGTGGCTCGACTACCACCGCGCCACGCTGGCGATGAAGTGCGACGGGCTGAGCGACGCGCAGCTGCGCGAGCGGGCGGTGCCGCCGTCGACGCTGTCGCTGCTCGGGCTCGTCAGGCACATGGCCGACGTGGAGCGCAACTGGTTCCGGCGGGTCCTCGGGGGCGAGGACGCGCCGCCGCTGTACTGGTCCGACGACGACCGCGACGGCGACTTCGACAACGTCGACACCGCCGAGGTCGCGGAGGGGTTCGCGACCTGGCGGTCGGAGTGCGAGCGGGCCAGGCAGGCCGCGGCGGCGGCGCCGTCGCTGGAGGCCACCGGCCTGCGACGCGGCGAGCCGGTGTCGCTGCGCTGGATCCTCGTCCACATGATCGAGGAGTACGCCCGCCACAACGGGCACGCCGACCTGCTCCGCGAGCGCATCGACGGCACGGTCGGCGACTGAGGCGCCTTCTAGACCGGCTTGCGGGCGACCCCCGTGATCCCGGGGCTGGTGATCGTCATGCCGGGCAGGGTCACCGCCTGGACGCCGTCGGTGTCGAACCCCGCGGCGACGACCGCGCGCAAGGTGTCCCGGTTGGGATGGCAACCTCCGGCGAACCGCACCTGTCTGCGCTCGCCGCGGTCCTGCCTGTGGGCCAGGGTGGGGTCAGCGGCTCGGACGTGCTCCAGCAGCAGCAGCCTGCCGCCGGGCTTGAGGACCCGGTTGGCCTCGGCCAGGGCAGCCGCCTGATCGGGTACCGAGCACAGCACCAGGATGGACACCACCGTGTCGACCGAGCCGTCGCCGAGCGGCAGTGCCTCCGCCGGGGCCTGCTGCAGAGTGAGCTTCACCTTGGCCTTGCGGGCGGCCTTGCGGGCCGCCTTCAGCATGTGCGGGTCCGGTTCGGTGGCCACCACCTCGATGCCGGCGGGATAGTGGCGGAAGCTCAACCCGGTCCCGGCCCCGATCTCCACCACGGCGCCCTCGGCGTCGGCGAGCAGGCGTCGCCGCCGCGCGGCGAACCCCGCCCGGTCGCCGAGCCAGCCGGTGCAGCGGTAGAGGACGGCGAAGATCGGGTGGGAGGTCACGCCGTCGCGGGTGGAGGCTCCGGGCCCTTCTGGGCGAGCGACTCCGCGAACTTGGCGACGCACTCGCCGCAGATCTGGATCTGCGCGATGACGGCGAAGGTGCCGGGGTCCCGCACCGGATACTCCGCGCCGAACAGGACACGCCGATCGGTCATCCTGCAGAACGAGCACTTGAACCAGGCAGGGTCGGGCGGCTCCGCGACGATCTCGGGCTTCTCGTCCTCCGGCGTCTCGAGGTACGCCGCTTCCCCCCGCAGGGCATAGACGTAGGCGTCACGAGGCGGGTTGCTTCCTTCTTCCACCGACCGCCTCCGATCGCCAGTCAGGCCGAGTGTGCGAGCGGGGGGATTCGAACCCCCACGTCCGAGGACACCGGGACCTAAACCCGGCGCGTCTACCGTTCCGCCACGCTCGCCCACTGCATCTTAGCTGGCCGGGGCCCTACCGGGTCGCGCTCACGAGGTCTCGATCTTGAGGTAGTCGATGTCCCCGGCGAAATAGTCGCAGGTGGTCTCGACCTGGTCGCAGTTGAGCTTGCCCGCGATGGTGAGGGGCTTGGTGTTGGCGATGGTGCCGGTGGGGTTGCGGTTCCGACCGGTCACCACGCCGTCCACGGTCATGGTCACGCTGGAGGAGGTGCGCTCGCAGCGAACGACGTGCCACTGCCCGTCGTTGACCAGGACCGTGCCGGAGGATGCGGTGCTGCTCCCGGCCGAGCCCCGGAACAGGCAGGAGATCTTCCCGTTCGGCTGCTGGAACTTGAAGTAGCCGCCGGCGGCCCCGGACTGCCCCTTCTGGACCACGTTGCCGAAGCTATGGGTCGTGCGCATCCGGAACTCGACCGCGAAATCCCCGCTGCCCGGGTTCAGCGCCGTCCTGTGCGCCACCTGCACCAGGCGCTCGGGGTTGGCCGGTGGCTGGTTGGGCGGAACGAAGGGGAACCGGTAGCCGGTGCCGCCGTTGCTGAGCGCGGTGCCGGCGAGCACATCGGTCCCGATGGTCCCGTTGATCACGTTGCCGCTGCTGTCCACCATCGTCTGGGAGCCAGCCGCCTCGTTCATCTGCCAGACGGCTACCGGCTGGTTGATGGCGGCCTTGGCGGGCGACGCCATCGAGAGGACTCCGGCGAGTATGACCGGGACAGCGAGCAACCTGCGACGCATAGCTCGAGCTCCTTCGTTCGACCGTCGGCGGGCGCCCAAGGTCGAACAGACCCCAGGGCTCGTTCTGGACAATCCTGTCATGAGAAGGAGATGAGGAAATGATGCACCCGTATGATCTCGATACGGAACATCGCGTAGCGAATTCGAGGCCCTCCAGGAGCGCTGGCGGTTTCCTTGCTCGAATGTCCACGTCCGGCGCGGGCATCCATCGCGCAAGCTCCATCGCCGGCACCGAAACGGAGGGACCATGAGCGTCTTCACCGAAGCCGAGATCGAATACCTGCGCGGCCAGATGCACGGCCACCTTGCGACCGTCGGTCGCGACAGCCAGCCGCACGTGGTCCCGGTGACGTTCTGGCTCAACCTCGACGAGGACACCATCGACATCGGCGGCATCAACTTCGGCGCCACCAAGAAGTGGCGCGACGCCCAGCACAACCCGAGGGTCACCTTCCTCGTCGACGACTCGCCCGAGCCGGGACGGGCCCGGGCGATCGAGGTGCGGGGCACGGCCGAGCTGTTCACCACCGGCGGCGACCGGATCAACCCGAGGTTCCCGAACTTCGCCGACGAGTGCTTCCGCATCCGCCCGACGCGGATCGTGAGCTGGGGCATGGAGGGCGGGACCACCGGCCGGGACTTCCGCCTCAACGCGCGGTCGGTGGGATGAGCATGGAGCTGGAGGCGCTCGACCACGTCGGGCTGACGGTGACGGACGTGGCTCGCTCGGTTCGGTGGTACCAGGAGGTGCTCGGCCTTCGCCGCGGCCACGAGGAGGCATGGGGCGACTTCCCGGCGGTGCTGGAGGCCAACGGCAGTGGGGTCGCGCTGTTCCCCAGAAGCGCCGAGGACCCTCCGCCACCCTCGGACCCGCTGCGCCACGTCGCGTTCCGCACCTCGCGGCGAGGGCTGGACGCGGCCAAGGCCGAGCTTCGCGCCCGCGGGATCGCGTTCGAGGCACAGGACTACGGCGTCGCCTGGTCGATCTACATGCCCGACCCGGACGGCCACCTGGTCGAGATCACGACCTACGAGGTGACCCGCGGCTGAGGGGAGAGCCATTGGCCGCCCGATACAGGTCGCGGAGGCAGCCGATCTCCGCGCCGTGGTGGGCGTCGTGGTCGATCATCGTCCAGAAGATCCGCCAGGCTGGCCACTGCTCCCCCCAGTTCGTCAGCCGGGGCTCGTCCATGGCCTGATCGGCGAGCCTCTGGAGCTCGCCTCGAAGGAGCTGATGACCCTCCTCGAGCCGCGCGACCGCGCCGGCTGCCATCGTCGGCGGCGCGAGGTCGGGAAAGGTCAGCTTCCGGGGCCCGAACGCCCACTCGTGGTACATCACCTTGCAGTCGGCGACGTGCACCAGCCGCCAGCCGATGGTGGTGAAGGGTGCCGGGTCGGGGTCGGGCTGGGCATAGTCGGAGATCCACGCGCCGGTGTCATCGCGGTGGATGGTCCAGCATCCGGGGACGGGCTCCCAGAAGTACTCGTCGTCGGTGAGTCCCGCCAGCCGTTGCCGGAGCCGGGCGTAGACCTCATCCGTCTGGGCGAGGAGGAGCTGGACCCGCGACATCAGCGCTCCCTTCTTGGAAGGGTCGGAACTTGTCGCCGGTGGGAGTGGTGTCAGCCGTTCAGAAACCCCAGGACGTCGTCCTCGAACCGGCGCTTGTGGGTCTTGCCGACCGGGTGGCCGACGCCGTCGTACAGCCGCAGCGTCGCATTCGGGATCCGCTCGGCCGTCTCACGAAGAACCGGCTCCGGGTAGAAGAAGTCGCGGGTCCCGGCGACCACCAGCGTGGGCGCGTCGATCTTGGGCAGCACCTCGGTCGCGTCGTGCGCCAGATCCGCATCGAGCGTCGCGATGTAGTCCGAGGGGTCGGCGGGCTCCTTCATCATGCGCCGGCCGAGCAGCCGCACGAGCGCTCCACCCAGCCGCCCAAAGTCCATATGCGCGGCGACGTCGGCCTGCGCCTCGGCTGCCCTGCCGCGTGCGGCCTTGTCGCGGGCGGCACGCAGCAGCGCCTTGGCGTCCTCGCCCAACCGGCATCCGGTGTCGCTCAGCACCAGCCTGCCAACCAGCTCGCCATGATCGGCGGCCAGGTACTGGGCGATCTCCCCGCCAGTCGAGAAGCCGATGACGTCGACCGGGCCATCAAACCTCCCCTGCGCCCACCGGGCATAGTCGCCGGCCATGTCGCGGGTGGTGGCGCCCGCCGGCAAGCCGGGCCGCCGTGCCACCTGGTAGACGGTGTAGTCGCGCGTGTAGCGCTTGTACGCCCACCGCAGCAGCCACAGCGCACGGCCACCGGGTGCCTTGTTCTCCAGGGTGAGGCCCTCGAGCACCAGCAGCGTCCCGGGGCCGCCAGAGAGGCGGGTATGCGCAGCTCCACCATGGAATGGTCTGTCGTCATCCGCATGCCCTCCTGGTTCGCTGCACCGCGCCGATGCTAGCCGGGGCGGCGGCGGCAGCATAGTGGCGAGTCACGAGACCGACAGGCCGGCGTGGCGCTGGCCTGCACCTCCGTCAGGCCAACACCCAAGACCCGTCGGGGCTCGACCGGCGCTGCGGCGACAGGGCGGTTCATCCCGGGCGGGTGGATGGAGGAGGATGGGCGATGCACCAGCGAGAGGAGCCTGGCGTGGGCGCTGCGGACCTTGCGTACAACATCGGCTTGCTCGGCCACACCGACCAGGGCGGCCGCGGTGACGGCGTCCAGGTCATGGTGGAGGACGGCTACGCCTACGTCGGTCACATGTTCAGCAACGGTGTGACCGTCCTCGACGTCCGCGACCCTCGCGACCCCCGGCCGGTCACCTACCTGCCGGCCGCTCCGGGCACCTGGAACCTGCATCTGCAGCTCGCCGAGGGGTTGCTGCTGGTGGTCGACGCCGTGAACCTGTTCGCGGCGGCGGCCTTCGCCGACGAGTCGGCCTACTACGGTCGGTCGATCGGGGAGGTGCTGGCCGCGCGCCCGCCAGCGGAGTACACGGCGGGCATGCGGGTCTACGACTTGGCCGACCCGGCCGCCCCGCGCCAGATCGGCTTCATGGCGGTGGACGGCTTCGGGCTGCACCGGATCTGGTATGTGGGCGGCCGCTGGGCCTATGCCTCGGCGCTGCTGCGCGGGTTCAGCGACTATGTGCTGGTCACCATCGACCTGGCAGACCCGACCCGGCCGAGCATCGCCGGCACCTGGTGGTTGCCGGGCATGCGGCTGGGCGGGGGTGAGCAGCCGACATGGCCAGCCGAGCGCCGTTACGGGCTGCACCACGCGATCGTCGCCGACGGCCTGGCCTACGGCTCCTGGCGTGACGGCGGCCTGACCGTCCACGACGTGTCGGACCCTGCTGCCCCGAGGCTGCTGGTCCACCGCAACTGGTCGCCGCCGTTTGGCGGCGGGACCCACACGGCGCTGCCGCTCCCGACGCGCGACCTGCTGGTCGTCGCCGACGAGGGAATCGCCGACAACTGTGCCGACCAGGTCAAGTACACCTGGGTCTTCGACATCCGCGAGCCGGCGAACCCGGTGAGCATCGCCACCTTCCCTACGCCGTCCGAGATCGACTATTGCGCCAAGGGCGGGCACTTCGGCCCGCACAATCTGCATGAGAACCGCCCAGGCAGCTTCGTCAGCGACCAGCTCGTGTTTGCCACCTACCAGAACGCGGGCGTGCGCGTCTTCGACCTGGCCAACCCGTTCGCCCCACGCGAGGTCGGCGCCTTCGTGCCACCCGCACCGCAGCGCATGCACGATGCCCGGCCCAACCGGCCCCGGGTCATCCAGACCTGCGACGTCTTCGTCGACCGCGACGCGGTCATGTACGTCACCGACTACAACGCCGGGCTGTACGTCCTGCAGTACCTGGGACACTCGTGACGGAGGCGGCCTGCCTCCGTAGGTTGCGAGTCCGCTGCGGGTGTCCTGAGCCGGGAGGTTCCTCCGTGCGCCGCCAGGGACTCGAACCCCGAACCGTTGCCTTAAGCGAGCGAGACGGCCGGTCGGCGGACCTGCGGCGTCTGGTGGGAGATCGCCTGCGACCAGGCGGCTTGCTACCCGTGGCTATCCGCTGTTGCTCGGCGGTTGCCGGACCTCTGTGCCCCCAATGTGCCCCAACTCGTCCTCGGGCGGCCGGAGCTCCCACGCCCCATGCCGCCACATCCATGCGTGCGCGTAGCGGTCGATGAACGGCAGGTGATACCACGCCCGCGCCCACCAGGGCACCAGATCAAGGCGCGGTGCGGCACCCTCTGGTGGCAGCCAGTTCCAGGCCGGCAGCACCCGGGCCGGAGGTGTCCATCCGCCAGGCGAAAGGACCAAGCCTGGCTCGGAGGGAACCCGTTGGCCCCACCAGGGTTCGCGTCCAGGCGAGGACCATCCGCCGCGCGGAGTGTGCCATGCAACCCGGCGAGGACGACGAGGCCATCTCATGTCCCTATGATGCCGCTGACCGATAGCGTAGATGTGATGCTCGCTGATCGCGAGCTGGACTGCTAGCCGTAAGACCGTCGCTGACCTGCACGATGAAGGTTCATCGTTTGCCGTCGTCTCGCGTCAATCGTCGACCTCGGACGGCCTGGCGATGGCCTGGGCGACCCGGCACGGCCCGTGCCCGGGCAGCGACATACCCGCGCTCACCGATGGCTGGCTAGCGGATGACGCGCAGCTTGGTAAGGATTCCGCCGATCCCGCGGCCACGGTCCCACCGGCCCGTGGTCATCCGGTAGTCGCGGCCCGAGGCTCCGATCCCAAACAACCCGCCGGTTGGCGCCGCACCATACTCTGGCAGCGAGCCGTCGGGTAGGGAGCCATGGTCGCCAGATCGGGCCAGGCCTGACGGCCAGCTTCGGTACGGGCGATCGACAATCCCACAGCGCAGGCACATCGGCGTGACCTCCTACCATCCTGCTCACGTGCCAGACTCCGCCGTGATCACGTGGACCGCCGGCAGCGTTGGGTCTGGTTAGTTCGGCAGCGCCGCCAGCTCGCGATCCGGCGTGGCACGCCGCTCCTGATCCCGTGGTTGGCGAGTTCTGCCAACCAGGATGGGCGGTGCCGAGGCGGGTGAGCAGTGCCGCAGGGCACCTGACCGGCGTGCTACGCGTCACCCTGCCGCAATACGCGCGAGCCGGTGACCCGTCTGGGCCCGCCCTGCGCACGGGGGAGGAGAACCACCCCGCTCAATATTTCGCGAGCAACATAGGTGCCAGGGCGATCATTTCGAGCGTCCATTGGACGGCCAGCTTCGGTCGATAATCCCTCAGGGATGAACTAGCTGGATCAGCGGCGCTGGCGCCGCGACAGTCCGGGCTGGTTCGAGGTCGCCACGAACAGGATCGCAACGTCGTCTGACAGGTCCTGGCCGTTGGCCTCGAGGACCACGTCGAGTAGCCCGTCCAGCAGGCCGTCCACGCTGGCCTGCTCCTCCAGCAGGCCAGCGGCGGCCTCGCGGAGCGCCTCCGTCCCGAACCGCTCCACCGAGCCTGGCGCCCGCCGCCCCTCGATCAGCCCGTCGGTGTAGGACAGCAGCGCCCACGCGTCGCCCACCTCCAACGCGCCGGCCTGCCACACGTAGTAGCTCTCCTCCAGGATGCCCAACGCGGGCCCGCCGGCCACGTCGACGAACTCGACCTTCCCGTCATCGACGAGCAGCGGCGGGGAGTGACCGGCAAGGGCGACCAGGACCCTGCGCCGATCGGGACTGACCCACAGGCAGCAGACGGTGGCGAATATCTCCTCGGACGTCCGGTTGGACACCAGCACCCTGTCCAGCCCGTCGAGCACGTCCCCCGGCCCGTGCCCGGCCAGGATCAGCGCCCGCCAGGCGGCCCGCAGCGCAACCCCGACCGCCGCCTCGGCAGGGCCGTGCCCGGCCACATCACCGAGCAGGGTCGCGACCGCGCCGTCGGGCAGCTCCAGCGCGTCGAAGAAGTCCGCGCCGAGCAGGGCGCGCTCGTGGCCAGGCAGGTAGCGCGTGCGCAGCACCAGCGTCGGGTCGCGCAGCGACAGGACCGGCAGCAGCCCCCTTTGCAGCTGGCGGGACAGCTCGGCCTGGGCGTGCGCCTCGGCGAGCTGCCGCTCACCCTCGCGCTGCTCGGTCACGTCCTGGCAGACGCCGATCACCCGTTGCGGGGCGCCCCGCTCGTCGCCGACAACCCGCCCCCGGAGCGACAGCAAGCGCACCTCGCCGTCCGGGCGGACGGCCCGATGCTCCCCCCCAAACGAGGTCCCGGTCCTGGCTGCCTGTCGGATCGCCCCCACCACCAGCCGCCGGTCCTCGACATGGAAGCACCTGACGAACACCTGGGCCGGCGACGTAAAGGTCCGGGACTCCAGGCCGAAGATGCGGCACAGCTCAGGGCTCCAGGTCACCTGGTTGGCCACCACGTCCCACTCGAAGCTGCCCAGCTGAGCGATCGCCTGCGCATCGGCAAGCTGCTGCTCCCGCTCCCGCAGCACGCGCTCGGCCTCGCGCTGCTCAGTCACGTCCTGGGTGACCTTGGCGAACCCGTGCAACTCGTCCCGCTTGTCGTACAGGGCGGTGATGGTCACGTGGGCAAAGAAGCGGCTGCCGTCCTTGCGGACGCGCCAGCCGTACCCCTCGAAGCGGCCCTCCCGCGCCGCCGTCTCCAGCGCCCTCGCCGGCACGCCGGCCGCCTGGTCCTCGGGCTCGTAGAAGCGCGAGAAGTGCCCCCCGAGGATCTCGTCGGCGATGTACTGCTTGATCCGCTCCGCGCCCGCGTTCCAGCTCATCACGTACCCGGCGCGATCGAGCAGGAAGATGGCGTAGTCCTTCACGCTCTCAACCAGCAGCCGGAACTCCTCGGCCGCCGCCTGAGCGAAACGCCCCGTGCGCTGCGGGGTCGTGTCCTGCGTCACCGCTACCCGCCCACGCCTTTCCACCCCACACACCGTGCTTGGACCAGCAGTGCTGCTGCATGGCTGCTAGGTGCGACAAGCTCACGCCAACGGTGTCCCCGATGTCAACCGCAAGCAGGGCAGCCAGCGTTACCGACCGTGAGCCGGGCGCCGGACCGCGCCCCGCTCACTATCATCGGGGTGGTCAGGGCGTGGTCGGCGTACACGCCGCCGTAGATGTCGTTGTTGCCAAACTGCGCCGTCCAAGGATGCGTTCTTGCAGCGCTGCGCAGCCCCGTGACCAGATGGAAGAAGAGCAGGGAATGGGCAACGACGCTGGTCAGAGCCATCGATAGCACCAGAGGGACGACCCGCCAATCAGATCGTATCCGCGAGCCGTCGTGGAGGAGCTGGCCGCCCACATGGGAGCCGTCGGCCCGGGCGACGCGCACGTGTTCAC